>JAEEGL013311141.1_pt1 | contig 31149 bp, 16 predicted proteins | sample 9134231 | NCBI WGS metagenome assembly JAEEGL01 (sample SAMN16246548, study PRJNA631951) | gut metagenome | biome: gut microbiome; feature: rumen; material: fiber-attached | host: Bos | place: Iran: Karaj | collected 2018-10
ATGAGGATGTAACCTTCCTCCTCGCTCCCGGCCAGGGACTCATCTTCGGACGCAAGGGCAACAACACGGACGGCGGCGGCTGGAATGCGAAGAATATCAACATCCAGTTCAGCGCGGCCGACCCTCAGATCCTTGTCTATTCGGGCGGCGACATCAAGGGTGACCAGATCTTCGCCATCTATGGCTGGAAGACGGCCGACGGGAATGCCTATACCAATGTCGACAGTTGTTTCTATATCGTCAAGGATGAACCCGTAAAGGGAAATTACGAGGTCAACCTGAATGAATGGATCAACTTTGCATACGGTTTCTGCGGAGACCTCGTGGATCCCAAGTTCAATGCAGACGACGGCAAGGATTATGTCCGGGACTTCAAGTTCCTCTTCAGGAGCCCTGAGACGCATGCCTCCACTCCCACGAACTTCATCATCTTTGATTTCCATACCAACAAGGTACGCTTCGAAAAGCGATAATCCCCATCGCAGATGAATCTTCGCAAAGCGACGCTTCTTCTTGCCGGCGTGGCACTGGCGGTCTCCTGTGAAAAGGAGCCCGCCGGTGCCGGCGCAGGCGACGACGCGCCTTCCAAGAACAAGGAAATCGTCATCTCCCCGGAAAGGAACAAGGTTTACCGCAACCCGCTCAACGGCTTCGTCCTCTATTCCGGTCTCGGGAACGACATGTCCCATTTCTGGGAGAGATACGACGCCTTCCAGTCTGCCATCGGCATCGTGAACGCATGCGACTATGCCAATACGCTCCTGATCCGCGGCAACTGGGCGCAGCTCAACCCGGAAGAGGGCCTCTACATCTGGATGGACGAGTGCCAGACAGAAGTTTCCAAGCGTTACAAGATGCTTGTGAAAGGGGCTTGGGAAAGAGGAATGCGCGTGGGGTTCGGCTACACGATTGACAGCCGTGACAAGCACGAATGGTGTACTCCGAGATACGTGAAGGACAAGGGGGCGCAGGGCTACACGACACAGACGGGCTCGGCGACGGTATGGACACCGTATCCGGATGACCCCGTGTTCCAGCAATGCTACGAAAGATTTATCCACGACTTTGCACAGCACATCAATGACCCGGAACACTATGAATTCGTCCATGGTGTGGGTATCGGCTTGTGGGGAGAGTATCACAGGTGCATCTACTCCACGGGAGACGAAAAACCGAAGATTCCCGTATTCGAATGGGTGACCGACCTGTTCGTGAAGGAATTTACCAGGATCCCGACCTTCATCAACTATCACAGGCATGTGGGGGCGCTGAAAAGCGAGGGCAGCGCCAATCCCGACTCCGAAGGGATGATAGACAGCGCCGTCAAGAAAGGCATGTCGATCGGAAGCGGAGCGTTCGGAATGGGCGACTATTATGGCTCGTGGGAGAAGCGCATCGTCGCGAAATACCGGTACCAGCGGCCTGTCGTCGCCGAAGGCGGATGGGTCAAGTCGTCGCACGGCTCGTCGGCGTTCAAGGATCCCCATGGATACAAGACCTGGTACGATGTCCGCAAGGGCGAATACGACGACGCGATCGATGCCTGCGCCAACACCCTGGATCTCCGGTACAACGACAACCCGGAGGATTCCGAGGCGTATTCCTGGTTCAACGAGGGCTATACGCTTCTGGAGCAGTTCCTTCAGACAGGGACGTACAGGCTCTACCCCCAGAAGGTGTCGGTCCCCGTGGAAATCAGCAACGGAGACAATATCTCCATCCTCCACAAGTGGGTGAACCTGGGCAATGCTTATTGCCCCACGAACATCCCCCAGTTCGAGGGGAAATACAAGGTCGCCTTCGCCCTCATCAAGGCGACGAGCGGCAAGATACAGAAGATGTTCTACGACGAGGAGGCCCGCCCGTGCGACTGGCTCAAGGGCAAGACTTCGTCGTATGAGCTCAAGACCGTCGTGAATGATGTCCCTCCCGGCACCTATATCTGGGCCGTAGGCATCGTAAACGACCACTCGGCTGAAAAGAACATCGGCATCTACCTCTCGGCGAAGGGGGACTTTACGGAAGACAACTGGCTACGGCTCACAACCGTAACCGTCAAATAGATTTCGAGATGAGCAAGATCAAATACCTGTTGTCGCTCACCGTTGCGCTTTTCGTGTCGGTGTCATGCCAGGGCAAGCCGGAAGGGGGAGCGGGAGATAACACAAGCACCTCCAATGTGCATTCCATTTCCATAAGTCCCGACAGGACAACGGTTCTGAAGAACCCGCTCAATGGTTGGGTTATGTATGTGTCGGCGACATCGGACCCTTCTTACTTCGATACAAAGATCAGTGTGCCTGAACTTGGTAAGGAAGTGCTTGTACGGGATTATGTGTCTGCCTGCTATATCCGCACCGGCTGGAAGGCATTCAACCCTGCGGATGGCAAGTATGCGTGGGAAGACCCGTCTACTAATTTGTACAAGTTAATCAAGCGGGCAGAGGAACTTGGGATTCCCATCGCTTTCCGCGTCGTGGTAGATGGCCGCGACCAGCGGGAGAATACCCCTCAGTTCGTATTCGATGCCGGGGCGCAGTATTGGCTTTCCGATTCGAAATTCCCGGACAGGAAAACGCCTCTCGCCATCGATCCGATCTGGAGGAGCTATTACGAGAAGTTTGTAAAAGCTTTTGCAGCGCGTTTCAACGATCCTGCCATCTGCTCCTTCATTGATGCCTACGGTCTTGGAAAGTGGGGTGAGGGGCATAACGTGTGCTATGAGCAGAACAATGCAATTACTTCGAAGACAGCCGAATACAAAGCGGACACTATGGAGTGGATCACCAAACTCTATAGCAGCAACTTTACCAAGATTCCGCTTATCATCAACTATCACCGTCATATCGGACATCCGGTGAGCGAAGGGGCTAAGGCTCAGTCGGATAGCGAGACCATCCTTCAGATTGCCCTCGATAATGGATATAGTCTGCGCTCGGACGCCTTTGGAATGAACAATAATTCCTGGGGATACAACGACTGGGAGCGCGCATACGTGAAGAAATGGGAGTTCAAAGTCCCGATCCTCATGGAGGGAGGATGGATTGTCGGGCAGCACTCGTATTGGAACGATGACCTCCGTTACCGCAAGGATCATCCGGAAGATGTGCGTAAGGGAGAGTTCGATGCTTCTGCCGATGCTCACGTGAACATGATGGATTTCCGTGTCGGCGATGAGACCAGGTCGTGGTTCCAGACCAGTTATTCACTCGTCGAGAGATTCATTTCCGAGGGAGGATACCGGCTTTATCCGGATAAGGTGTCGTTGCCTTCCGATTTGAAGAAAGGCGTCAGTGCGAAGATCACCCATCGCTGGCGTAATCTCGGTTGGGGGTATCTGCCCAATAATATCCGGCAGTGGAATCACAAATACAAGGTTGCTTTCGCCCTGATCAATGCAGACGGGAAAGTTGCCCAGTTATTCATCGATGACCAATGCGAGCCGTCGGACTGGCGTCAGGGGACTCCTGTGGCCTATACTTTTGAAGTGAAGGCTGATGTGAAGGCCGGCCTCTATCTCTGGGCCGTGTCAATTGTGGATACCACGCAGGAGAATGCGCCGGGCATCCGGCTCGCCGTCGCCAACCTGAGCAAGACGGAGGACGGTTGGATAAAACTTGCTAACGTGGAGGTTAAATGATATGAGAATCGAAAGAATTGTTTTGAATCTTGCGGCCGTAGCGATACTGCTTGTTGCCGTTGGCTCTTGTGATAAACCGGAAGATCTCGAAAATAATAATTCCGGGCAGGAACAGGTCGACCCTGGCACTGACCCTGGCACTGACCCTGGCACTGACCCTGGCACTGACCCTGATCCTGACCCTGATCCTGACCCTGGTACTGACCCCGATCCTGACCCTGATCCCGACCCCGATCCTGACCCGGACCCAAGAGTCATATCCATTCCCAAGCCGGTAACGGCTTCTGACGGCAGCACCCTCAGGATTCTTGCCATTGGCAACAGTTTTTCCCAGGATGCCGTCGAGCAGTATCTCTACGAACTCTTCAAGGCATCCGGTCAGGAAACCGTCATCGGAAACCTGTACATCGGCGGCTGTACCATCGACACACATTGGGGAAAGGCGAACAACGGAGCCAAGGACTACGAGTACCGCAAGGTGGTGAACGGGACCAAGACCAACAACTCGGGGAAAGGCCTTCTTGACGGCATCCTGGATGAGAACTGGGATGTGATCAGCGTCCAGCAGGCCAGCGGGTCTTCCGGGATCTACAGCACCTACTCCCATCTCAACGACCTGATTGGCTACGTCAAAGCCAACGCCACCAACAAGGACGCGGTCATCGTATTCCATCAGACCTGGGCTTATTCGGTCAACTCCACCCACGCCGAGTTCCCCAAATACAACAGCGACCAGATGACCATGTACAATATGATCTGTGACGCGGCGACGCAGATGTTCCGCGACTGCGAGACCGTTGCCGGCGTCATTCCTTCCGGAACGGCGATCCAGAACGGGCGCACCTCCTATCTGGGCGACAGTTTCAACCGCGACGGATATCATCTGGAGGTGAATTACGGCCGCTTTACCGCCTCCTGCACATGGTTCGAGGCGCTTACCGGAAAGGATGTGACCGCCAATGCCTACAAGCCTTCCACCGTGAGTAATTCCCAGGCGAAGGTGGCGAAGGCGGCGGCACATGCCGCATGCCTGAAAGTAATCGGGGTCACGGAACTCACGGACCTCAAGACCCCTCCGACATCCGACAGTCTTTCCCTGCCTTCCGTCGAGGAAACCGATAAGGGGACCATCTGATTCCGGCGTCAGTTCGCTTTTGTACAAAATGAAACCATTTCCGCACAGAGTGGGGAAATGGTTTTGTTTCTTTCCGGCTACTTTTGCAAAGTAACAAGCAAAACAGTAGCCGATGAAACGCATCCTGAACCTGTTCGTCCTCCTTTCCGCATCTGTCCTCCTCGGCACGGCCGTTTTCTCCTGCAGTGCCCGGAAAGTCGAATTCGCTCCCGACACCACCACGGTCCTCCGCAATCCCCTCAACGGCTGGGTCATGTACCTCGGCCGGAACTGGGAACCGGGTTTCTGGGCCACCCAGGGATATGACGCCATGCCCACCTCCGAAGGGACGGTGGTGAAGGTGTCCGATTATGCCAACACGGCCTACGTCCGCACCAGCTGGGCTTCCTTCGAGCCGGAAGAGGGCAAATATGCCTGGGATGATCCCGATTCCCGCCTGAGCCGCGTATTCCAAAGCGTGCTGGACCGCGGCATAAAGCTGTCCTTCCGGATCGTGGTGGACGGCCGAGACCAGGGACAGAACACGCCCGACTATGTTTTCGACGCCGGCGCCGAATATTTCACCGCCAGGGTGGGCAACCGCGAGGTCCGCTCCCCCTATCCCGACGATCCGGTGTTCCAAGAAAAATACACCCGTTTCATCGAGGCCCTTGCCAAGGAGTACAACGATATCGACAAGGTCGACTTCATCGACGCATACGGCCTGGGCAAGTGGGGTGAGGGACACAGCCTTATCTATAAGACGCCCGGCAAGAACGCCGAGGTGATGGAATGGATCAGTTCCCTGTATGCCCGCACCTTCACGGAGGTGCCGCTGGTCATCAATTACCACCGCCTCCTCGGCGAACCCTCCGAGCAGGGCTGGGGTGCGCCCTCCGAGGTCTCCACCCGCCTGCTGGAACAGGCCATCGCCAACGGCTACAGCCTGCGCCACGACGCATTCGGCATGACCGGCTATTACCAAGAGTGGGAAAAGGACTTCGCGCGCCGCTGGAACTACCGCCGCCCCATCATCATGGAAGGCGGCTGGATCACCGCCGCGCATCACCGCTACTGGAACGACCCTTCCGACGCTTACCGGGAAGGCCATTCCGAGGACGTGCGCAGGGGGGAATTCGAGGCTGCGGAAGAGGCCCATGTCAATATGATGGACCTGCGCATCAACGACCAGACCCGCTCCTGGTTCTCGCATTGCTTCGACCTGGTGAAACGTTTTGTCGCTGAGGGCGGTTACCGGCTGTATCCCGAATGGGTGAAGGCGCCTGAACGCGCATCCGGCCGGATGACCGTGTCCTATGCCTGGAGGAACCAGGGCTGGGGCTATTGCCCGACCAACATCCCCCAGTGGAACAGCCGCTACACGGTTGGCATTGCCCTGCTGACCGATACGGGCGAGGCGGAAAAGATCTGGGCTTCGGACCAGACCGACCTTTCCACCTGGCTCAGGGGCAAGAGTTATTCCTACTGTCAGCAGGTCAGCCTGGAGGGCGTTGCCCCTGGCATTTACACCCTGGCCATCGGCCTGGTCGACCGGCGTGCCGGCCTCCAGCCCGGACTGGACGTGGCGGTGGATCCTGCCTGCAAGCAGGGGAAATGGGTTATAGTATCCAATATCAGCATCCGATGAGACGTTCAGCAATAGGCATCCTCCTCCTTTCCGTCCTGCTTTCCTGCGGCAAGGAAGGTCCGGCCGATCCGGGCAGCGGCGGCTCCGACGGCAAGCCGGAGACCGTGAAACTCAGCCCGGACCGCGAATCCGTGATCAAGAACCCCTTGTCCGGCTGGGCCATGTACGTCGGCCGCAGCTGGGACGACGGTTTCTGGATGTCGCAGGGCTATGATGCCATGCCCACTTCAGAAGGATCCATCGTGAAGGTTTCCGATTATGCCACGTGCGCCTACCTGCGCACGAACTGGCGCAATCTCGAGCCCTCGGAAGGGGCTTATGTCTGGAAGGACCCCTCTTCGGCGTTCAGCCGCCTGGTGGCGAGCCTCCGCGCGCGGGGCCTGAAGATGGCCTTCCGCATCGTTGTGGACGGACGCGACCAGGGACTGAACACCCCCGAATACGTCTTCGACGCCGGCTGTGAATACTACACTGACGGCACGCACGCCGCCTGGAAGTGCCCCTATCCGGAAGATCCGGTGTTCCAGGAGAAATACGCCAGGTTCGTCCGCGCCCTGGCCGCCGAGTTCAACGACCCGGACAAGACCGAGTTCGTGGACGGCTACGGCCTCGGGAAGTGGGGCGAGGGCCATACGCTGGTCTATAAGAACAACGCCGATAAAGCCAAGGTATTCGACTGGATCACAACTCTTTACGCCGAGGCCTTCAACAAGGTGCCCGTTGTGATGAACTACCATTGCACGGTGGCCGATCCTGCCACGGACAACAAGCTTAAATCCGACACCGAAACCCTCCTGAACGCCTGTATCGCCAAAGGCTACAGCCTGCGGCATGATGCATTCGGCATGCACAGCTACTACCGCAACTGGGAGCGCGGTTTCGCCAACACCTGGAACTTCAAGCGCCCCGTCATCATGGAGGGAGGTTTCATCGTCAACCAGCACCGCTACTGGATCTACAGCGAGGATGGTTACCGGGAAGGCCATCCCGAGGATGTGCGCAGGGGCGAATATGAGCAGAGCGGGGAATCCCGTGTGAATATGATGGACTTGCGCACGGGCGACGAAACCCGTTCCTGGTTCAGGGACGCCTTCGACCTGGTGAAGCAGTTCTGCGCCGAAGGCGGTTACCGGCTGTATCCGGAGATGGTCACCGTCCCCACGGAGGCCGTCCACGGCGACAAAGTGAGCCTGAAACACCGCTGGGTGAATCTGGGCTGGGGTTATTGCCCCACCAACATCCCCCAATGGAACCAGAAATACAAGGTGGCCTTCGCCCTGCTGCGCCAAACCGACGGCGAGGTGGCGAAGGTGTTCCCCGACGACGCCACTGACCTCTCGGCCTGGCACAAGGGGAAACCGGTCTCCTATACCACGGAAATCACCCTCACAGGTCTCCCCGCAGGGAAGTATGTATGGGCGGTGGGCCTTGTGGACCGGACGAAAGGGGATGCCGTTGGCCTCCGGATGGCCGTGAAGGAAGAGGACCTTACGCCCGAAGGCTGGGCCCGTCTCAAGGAAGTGACAATCAAACCATAATAACAGTATATGCTTACAATTCAAAACTATCTGAAAAGTCTGGCCCTTGCCGCGGCTACCCTGGTCGCGACGGTCTCCGTGGCTTCCGCCCAGGACACGGCCAAGCTTTCCGGTACGGTCGTGGATGAAAACGGAGAACCCTTGGTCGGAGCCGCGGTGATGATCAAGGATTCCTCCACCGGGACCGTAACGGACTTCGACGGCGCATTCACCCTTGCCGTCCCGCGGGGCGCCACCCTGGTGGTTTCCTTCATCGGTTTCCAGGACCAGGAAGTGGTTCCCGGCAACCGTGACAACATCGTGGTCACCCTGCTCACCGACGACAAGCTGTTGGACGAGGTGGTGGTCATCGGTTACGGCACCGTCAAGCGCAAGGACCTGACCGGTTCGGTCGCCGCCGTCCGCGGCGAGGACCTCGAGGTCAAGCGCACGACCAACCTCTCCACCGCCCTGCAGGGCACGATGTCCGGCGTGATGGTCACGCGTGACAACTCGGCCCCGGGTTCGGGCGCCGGCAGCATCCGCGTGCGCGGCATCACCACGATGGGGACCAGCGACCCGCTCATCATCGTGGACGGCGTGCAGGTGAGCAGCCTGGACTATGTGAACACGGCTGACGTCGAGAGCATCTCCGTGCTGAAGGACGCCGCCGCCGCTTCCATCTACGGTGCCAAGGCCGCCGCGGGCGTCATCCTCGTAACCACCAAGCGCGGCGACAAGGGCGACATGTCCATCAACTACACCGGTGAATTCGGCATGGAAATCCCGACCGCCGAACCGGACATGGTCGGCCTGACCCGCTACCTGGAAATGTACAATGAACTGCTGTACAACGACAACCCCACTGCCGGATTCTTCCAGCAGTACACGGCCGACCAGGTGAAGAACTGGGTGAAAAACAACGCGACCGACCCCGACCATTACCCGATCACGGACTGGAGGGGCCTCATGATGAAGGACTTCGCCCCGCGCCAGACCCATCAGCTGACCGTGAGCGGCGGCAACGAATTCGTCCGCACCAAGGCCTCTCTCTCCTATGACGAGGTGGGCGCCCTGTATGACGGCCGCAAATTCCAGCGCTACATGCTCCGCACCAACAACGACTTCACCATCATCAAGGACAAACTCTACGCGACCCTCGACATCAACGTTCGCCGCGGCCACAACCTGACGACTATCTACGACCCGTTCTCGGACATGCGTAAGACGCCGGCCATCTATGCCGCCATGTGGCACGACGGCCGCATCGCCGAGGGCAAGAGCGGCGCCAACCCGTACGGCCTGCTCCTCACCAGCGGCGAGTCCAATTCCTGGAGCACCCAGCTCGGCGGGAAGGGAACCCTGGAATACCGCCCCTTCAAGGGCCTGAGCATCCAGGGCGTCGTCTCCCCGTTCATCAACTACACGAAGCAGAAGAAGTTCCGCATGGCCACCTCCTACACGACGATGGACGATCCCGAGCAGTTCGGCGGCTGGCTGGAAGGCGGCGGCACCGTCTATTCGGCCAACAACCTCTCCGAGACCCGGAACGACAGCTACAACATCACCTCGCAGGTCTTGGTGAACTACCACGCCACCTTCGGCTCCAGGCATGACTTCTCCGCCCTGGCCGGCTTCGAGAACTACATCACCCGCAGCGAGAACCTGACGGCTTCCCGCGAATTCTACGAGCTCACGCAGTATCCTTACCTGGACATCGGTCCCGAGGATTACCAGTACAACTCCGGCGACGGCAGCGAATACACGTCCAATTCCTTCTTCGGACGCATCATGTACGATTATGCCGGCAAGTACCTGCTGCAGGCCAACGTCCGTCATGACGGTTCCTCCCGCTTCGCCCGGCAGTACCGCTGGGGCACCTTCCCGTCGGTTTCCGCCGGCTGGGTGGTCAGCGAGGAATCCTTCCTGCAGGGTGCCAGGCCCTGGCTGTCCTTCCTGAAACTGCGCGCTAGCTGGGGTATGCTCGGCAACGAGCGCATCGGCAGCAACTATTTCCCTTATCTCGCCCTGATCAGCTTCAACGACTCCCTCTTCTACAAGGACGGCGAGGTCGTTTCGAACAAGACGGCGGCCCAGCGCGGCCTGGCCGTCGAGAACATCACCTGGGAGACCACCACGTCGCTGGACTTCGGCCTCGACGCCACCTTCTTCTCCAACCGCCTCAAAGTAGGCTTCGACTGGTACGACAAGAAGACCAGCGACATGCTCCTGGACGTCGAAATCCCGTACATGATGGGCTTTGCCAAGCCCAAGACCAACGCCGGACAGATGTCCACCCGCGGCTGGGACCTCGAACTGGGCTGGAACGACCGGGTCGGTGACTTCATCTGGTCGGTCAATGCCAACGTATCGGACTTCCAGTCCGTCATCGACAACGTGAACGGGGCCGACATCATCAACGGCAGCTCCATCCAACGGGAAGGCGAGTTCTACAACGCCTATTACGGTTACGTCAGCGAGGGCATCTACCAGACGCAGGAGCAGGTCGACAATTCCGCCCGCCTGTACAATACCGTAACCGTCGGCGATATCCGCTATAAGGACATCTCCGGCCCGGACGGCGAACCGGACGGGGTCATCAACTCCGAATACGACCGCGTGGTCCTGGGCAACCGTTACCCGCGCTTCCAGTTCGGCGGCAACATCCACATGGCCTGGCGCGGCATCGACGCCGCCGTCGTGTTCCAGGGCATCGGCAGCAAACTCGCGTACATGAGCACCAACATGGTCCAGCCCCTGCGCGACAACTATGGCAACATTCCCGCCATCCTGGACGACCATTACTGGAGCCCGTTCAACACGGAAGAGGAGAACGCCGCCGCGATCTATCCGCGCCTGACCAAGACCGGCATCAGCAACAACTATGCGTTCTCCGACTTCTGGATGTTCGACGGCGGCTACTTCCGCCTGAAGAACGTCACCCTCGGCTACACGCTGCCCGCCAGCCTGACGCAGCATGTCGGCATCAAGCGGCTCCGCTTCTACGCCAGCGCCTCGGACCTGTTCTGCCTGAGCCGCTACCCGAAGGGATGGGACCCGGAAATGGGCGCCACTTCCTATCCGATCACGATGTCCCTCCTGCTGGGCGCTTCCATCAAATTCTAATAGGAGACAGGAAATATGAAAAAGATCATCTATACGCTTATCGCATCGGTCCTGGTCCTCACCACCGCCTGTGAGTCCATGGACATGACCCCCCTGTCCCAGGGAAACAGCGCCAGCTGGTACACGACCGACGTCGAGCTGAACATGGCCGTGAACGAGTTCTACATCCTCGGCTACTGGAACTATCTCGAGTCCTCCGAACGCTGGACCGACAACAATACCTACCGGAACATCCATTACAACACCCCCATCCTGGAAGGCTCCGTTACGGGTGAGACCTGGGACTGCTACCACATCTGGGAACAGTGCTACAAACTCATCAACCGCGCCAACGCCGTCCTGGACAACATCCACCGGGCGGAGGAAGCCGGCATGAGCGAGGAAAAAGTGAACCGCTACAAAGCCGAGGCCCGTTTCGCGCGCGGCTGCAAGTACGGTGACCTCATCTTCTTCTTCGGCGATGTTCCCTACATCGACACGTACCAGACCATCGAAGAGGCCGAAAAGAACGGCCGTGTGGACAAGGCGGACATCCTGCAGAAGGTCTATGACGACCTGGATTTCGCCGCACAGCACCTGCCCGCCTCCTATGAGGGCCAGGCCGTCCATTTCACCAAAGGCGCCGCTTACGGCATGAAGGCCCGCTACGCCCTGTACATGGGCGACTGGACTACCGCCATCGAGGCCGCCTCCGAGTGCATGAAACTGGGCTATACCCTGGAATCGGACTATTCCAAGATCTTCCTGCAGAGCACGAAGGCGATTCCCGAGAAACTGTTCGTCATCCCCCGTTCCATCACCGCCAGCGTCGTGCTGGACGAGTGGTATGTCAAGAACGGCCTTCCCCGCAACGCCGGCGGATACGCCGCCTACACCCCGTCCTGGGACCTGCTGGCCGCGTACCTCTGCACCGACGGCCTGCCCATCGACGAGTCGCCGCTGTTCGACAGCAAGAACCCCTTCAAGAACCGCGACCCGCGCTGCACCAAGACCATCGTCGAATTCGGCACTGCCCACATGGGCTACATCTATGACCCGTCCCCGGCGGCGACCAAGGTGACCAAGCTCGCCGACCTCACCCAGGTGACCAACCAGGACTCCCGGATCAACAACCAGTATGCCTCCTTCAACGGCCTGATCCTCAAGAAAGGCATTGACGAAACCTGGCTGGACGAATTCCCGAAGAATGAGACCGACTTCGTGCTCCTGCGCTACGCCGACGTCCTGCTGATGTACGCCGAGGCCAAGATCGAGGCCAACCAGATCGACGCCAGCGTCCTCGACGCCATCAACAGCGTCCGCGCCCGCGCCTACGGCGTCAAGGTAAGCGACACCGCCTTCTATCCGGCCGTCACCGCGACGGACCAGGCCACCCTCCGGAAGGCCGTCCGCATCGAGCGCCGCATGGAACTGGCCTACGAGCGGCTCCGCTATGCCGACCTCATCCGCTGGCGCCTGGCCGGCAAGGTCCTGAACATGAGCAACTACATCAACCTGGACGCCAACGCCTGCCTGAACGAGGTAGTGAACCGCGGCCATTGGTTCTGGGGCATGACGCCCGAGATCGACGAAGACGGCGTGGCCGATTTCTCCGCCCTTTTCAACGCCGGGCTCTGCCAGAAAGGCGCCCTGCGCGTATTCCCCGACCGTCAGTACCTGATGCCCATCCCGACGCATGACATCGAACTTTCCGGCGGCAATCTCAAGAACAACCCCGACTATTGATGCAATGAAAAGAATCACGATCCTTATACTGGCTGCGGCCGCCGTCCTTACCGGCTGCCAGAAGCATGAGTTGGACAATACCCGGTCCAAGAGCAACCTCGAGATGCAGATCAGCGCATCCGTCCCTTCCGTGGTCCTGAACGAGAACACGCCCGACGCCGTCGCCGTCACCGTGACCTGGACGCCGGCCCACGATTATGGCGACGACTATGTCATGACGTACGAGTACGCCATGGACGTGGTCACCTCCAAGGCGGCCGCCGTCAGGGAATATGAGGACGAAGGCCTCTTCACCCGCAGCTACACCCACAAGGAACTGCAGCAGATGCTGACCGGCCACTTCGACGTGGCCACCCGCAAGCGCTGCCAGCTGCGCTTCAGCGTCAGCGCCACCTACAGCGGCCCCCGCGTGGTCATTCCCGACCAGTCTTCCGTGATCGTCGAGGTGAAGACCTACGGCGCCTATCAGTTCGCTGCCGACAAGGTGTTCATCGCCGGTTCCGCCGTGGGTGCCAATCCCGTGGAACTGTCACCGAAGAGCGCCGGCGTCTATATGTACCAGGCCGCCCTTTCGGCCGGCAAACTGAGCTTCCCGATCGAGTTCGATGGCGACGTCAACCGCATCGTGCCGGCCTCCCTGACGGATACGGCCGCGGACGGCAGCGACCAGCCGGCTGCCGTGACCGGCGGCGACTCCGCCGCCGGCTGGACCATCGCCACGCCCGACACCTACCGTGTCACCCTCAACATGACGGCCAAGACCGTGACGGTGATCCCCACCTCGCAGATCTTCGAAGTGGACAAGCTGTTCCTGGCCGGCAGCGCCGTGGGCGCCGATCCCGTGGAAATTCTTCCTACGCTGGAGGATCCGAACATCTTCGCCTTCCGCGACAACCTCTCCGCGGGCGAACTCTACATCCCCGTCGAATTCGAGGAGGCGATGAACTTCGCCATCGTCCCGGGCACGGACAGCCATGACATCGCCGACGGCGAGACCGTCGCCTTCGGCCAGGCCCTCGCCAGCCAGGCCGCCGGCAACAAGTACTGGCAGATTCCCGCCGACGGAACCTACCGCATCGTGGTGAACACCCTCACCCGCAGCGTGACCATCCGCTCCGCCGCGACGGACCTCCCCAACAAAGTCGTCTCCTACAACAACACGGTCCAGGGCATCAACCCGTTCGAGCAGGAAGTGACCGAACTGTGGATGTGGGGCGGCTTCAACGCGGCCGAGAAGGACGCCGACCAGGCCAAGGCCGGCTTCCAGAAGAAGTACACGCTGCAGCAGAGCCTCGCCAACCCGTACGTGTTCGTCTATTCCGGCGACCCGCTGCCGAGAAAGAGCGGCAACTACAACTCCAAGAACGCCGAAACGGGCGCAACCAGCGGTCCCGCCTGGCTTACCTTCCTCGTCTCCAACATCGAGAACAACGTGTATGCCTACGGTTCCACGGCCGACGCCCAGCGCAACCACCACACCGGCACCGTGAGCCCGGCCCTCGGCGAGGTTTCCACCATCGTGGGCGGCCAGAGCCACAACCGGTATGCCTACTTCGTCATTCCGGAGGGTTGCAACTTCGTTGTGGTGGACATTGATGCCATGACTGTCAGATTTGATCAAAAATAACTATCTCTCTGACATGAAAACCCGTTTTAAGAAATCGCACTACGAGGCACCCCGCATGCGGGATGTCAAGACCTGGACGCAGGAAGCGGTCTGTGCCAACAGCAGCAAGGATTCCCAGGCTTCCTGGGAGGATTCTTTCAACATGGTCGATGATTCGGATTTGTTTAATTAATGACCAAGGCCATGAAAAAGTATTTGCCTATTCTCGCAGTCGCGGCCCTCATCGCTGCCGCCTGCACCAAGGAATATTCCGCGAATCAGCCGTCCGTCAACGCTGAATCCGTCGTCTTTACCGCCGGTGCGCCCGTCCGGGCCGCACTCAGCGGGAGCGGCATCGTCTGGGAAGCCGGGGACGCCATTTCCGTGTGGAACGGCACCCAGAGCGCACTCTATATCACGTCCGACAACGGCGCAAGCGCCACGTTCACCACGTCGACGGCCTTTGCCGCCGCCGGCTCTTACACGGCCCTTTATCCTTCCAACAGCGAAGCGGTCTTCGCCGCGGGCAGCGTGAACACCTCGATTCCAACTTCCCAGATAGCGGTCGCCGGCACCTTCGATCCCCATGCCCACCTCGGCGTGGCCGTCTCCTCCAACAACACCCTCAACTTCAAGTCGCTGTCCGCATACCTCTGTTTCACGGTCCCCGCGGGAATGAACGACCTGGTGAGCGTGTCCTTCAGCGGCAACAACGGCGAGAAAGTCGCCGGCCCCGTGAGCGTGAACACCGCTGACTTTACCCTCTCGGCGGCCGAAGCGGGCAGCACGGAAGTCGGCCTCAACGGCACTTTCGTCGAGGGAGAGTCCTACTTCCTCGCGATTGTCCCCCAGCGTTTCGAGAAGGGTTTCACCCTGACCGTCGTGCGGAGCAGCAGGACCGACCAGATGGTCACCGGCAAGGACATTACCTTCAACCGCTCCGAGGCCCGGAACATCGGCGAACTGAAGTCCGGTTCGGACGCCGCCGGCGTGGTCATGTCCGGTTCGGCCCTGACCGCTCCCGTTGAGATGACGAAGGTCGAGGCGGCGGACGGACAGGTCCTGTTCGACGAGGTCTACACCTTCCGCGGCGCCCTTGCCGCAGGCACGCTCGACGTCATGGACGGCAGTGCGGCGGTCCGGTCCGGCATCGCCATCCCTGCCGCCGGCAACTACCACGTCATGTACAACAAGACCAGCGGACGCTTCAAGGTGTACACGCAGGAAATGTACGTGGACTTCCTCCGCAGCAACGAGCACGGCGCTTCCGTCGCGCCCTGGAAGATGCTCCGCAACACCGATCCGGACACCGTCGACGATACGGCCCCGAACTACACCCTCGTGGACTATGACGGGGAACTGACCGGCGCCCGTTGCGACGTTTCCGCCTTCACGGCCTCCGTCGGGGATTACAAGTACAACGGCACAAACGGCAACGACAAGAGCATCCCGACCTACTTTGCGGACGATGAGGAATGGACCAAGGGCGTCCTCTACGACGGCCTCCAGATCCTGAAAGCGGGCAACGGCGGCGACTCCGAGGAACTCTCCGTGGTCATCACCGGACTCGACGCCTCCGCGAAGTACGACTTCCGCCTCGTGGCCGCCCGCTTCAATGCCAGCGCCGCCGCCCGTCAGACCCGCTTCACCCTCGTGGGCGCCGCCACCAGCGAGCCCAAGACCGTGAACCAGGGCTGGAAGCCGGCCAATGTCGCCGCCATGAGTTCCTACGACTTCATGTCCGTCCACAAGGTCGACTTCGACGGCATCGCCCCGGACAGCGCCGGAACGGTCACCATCAAGATACAGGGTGTCGACACCGGGACCCGGGCGGACGCCCATTTCAACGGCCTGAGAATCGCCAAGCAACTGTAGTCCGTATGCATAAATACCTCATCCTCACCTTCTCCCTCCTCGCCATCGCCGCCTGTGGTGGCGGGGAAGGCGGGGAGAACGGCGGCGGGAACGAGCCCGCCGCCACCGGTACGGTCGTCACCGTGGCCCCCGACCGCGAAACCATGTACCGCAACCCGTTCAGCGGCTGGGTCATCTACTCCGGCCTCGGCGACGGCCTGTCCGACAACTTCTGGCAGGAATATGACAACATGAACTCGTCCGTGGGGAAGGTAAGGGTGAGCGATTATGCAAACGCCCTCCTCATCCGCTCGTACTGGTCCCAGGCCGAGCCCGAAGAGGGATTGTACTTCTGGGACGAGGCCTGCAAGACCAAACCCGCCCAGCGCTTCCGCATGCTGCGGGAAGGTGCGCGTGCGCGCGGGTTGAAGCTCATTTTCCAGCTGCGCGCCGATAGCCGGGACCTGCATGTCAACGCCTGCCCGGACTATATCCAGGCGAAAGGTGCAAAGGGCTTTTCTTCCACCACCGGCTCTACCCAGGTCTGGACCCCGTACCCGGACGATCCCGTCTTCCAGCAGTGCTACGAGAAATTCCTCCGCGCCTTTGCCAAGGAGTTCAACAACCCGGACGAGCTGGACTGGATGGGCTCCTGGGGCATCGGAAAGTGGGGAGAATACCATACCTGTATCTATTCCACCGGCGACGAGAAACCCCGCGAGCCCGTCTTCGACTATTTCACAGACCTGTTCCTGGAAATCTTCGACAAGGTGCCCGTGTGCATCAATTTCCACAAGTCCATCGGTACCGGAAGCGGGGAGAAAACCGACCCCGACAGCCAGCGCATCGTGCAGAAGGGCATCGACAAGGGCCTCTGCCTGACCAGCGGCGCTTTCGGGATGCACGGCTATTACGGTTCCTGGGAGAAGGGATTCATCCACAACCAGAAATGGAAAGTGCCCATCCACGCCGAAGGCGGCTGGGTGCGGGCCTCCCACAGCATGGCCGCCATCAACAACGACGGCTACAAGGACTGGGCGGAGGTACGCCGCGGCGAGTTTGACGATGCCCGCGACGCCTGCGCCAATACCATGGACTTCCGCTACAATTCCAATATCGGCATGGGCGAGACCTGGTCCTGGTTCAACGAGGCCTACGACCTGGTGCTCGAGGCCATCCGCACCCAGTTCTACCGGCTATATCCGGACCGGGTCACCCTTCCCGAGAGTGCCTCCGTCGGTGCTTCCGTGGAAATCAAGCACCGCTGGAACAACCTGGGATGGGCCTATTGCCCGACCAATATCAAGCCTTTTGAGGGCCGCTTCAAGACGGCTTTCGCCCTGCTCGATGCCGCCGGAACCCCGGCTTACATCTATTATGACGAAACCGCGAAACCCTGCGACTGGACATACGGAACCCCCAAGAGCTACACGTTCAAAGCCACCCTCAGCGGCGTGGCGCCCGGGACCTATACCTGGGGCGTAGCCATCTTGGACGTGAGCAAACCCACGCCCGTCCCCGGCATCCAGATCGCGACCCTCCGTTCCAAAACGGATGACGGATGGGTCAAACTGATCCCTATCACCATTCAGTAAGCACCCTATGCCTATGACCCGCATCCGATACTCTGTCTCCGCCCTCATCTTGTGTCTTGCCGCATTCGCCGGCAGGGCACAAGTGGTCATTACCCCCGCCCACAAGGCGCGGGCGGCCGCCCTGGCTGGAAAGATGACCACCGAGGAAAAGATCCACCTAATCGCCAGCGCCAAATCCTTCTACACCTATCCCGTGGAACGGCTGGGCATCCCCCAGGTCCGTATGGCCGACGGCCCCCAGGGCATCCGCAACAACACGGTGAGCACCCTGTACCCCTGCGGCATCCTCACGGCGGCCTCCTGGAATCCCGCGCTTGCCCGTCGGCTGGGCAATTCCCTGGCGCAGGACGCCCGATCCCGCGGCGTACGCATCGTCCTCGGCCCCGGCGTCAACATCTACCGGGCGCCGCTCTGCGGACGCAACTATGAGTACATGGGCGAAGACCCCTGGCTGAGCGGAGAGATGGCCGTCCAGTACATCCTGGGCGTGCAGGAAAAGGGCGTCATGGCGACCGTGAAGCACTTCGCCGCCAACAACCAGGAACGCTCCCGCCATGCCATGAGTTCGGATGTGGACGAGCGCACCCTCATGGAAATCTATTTCCCGGCCTTCCGGCGCGCCGTCCAGGAGGCGGGCGTGGGTGCGGTCATGGACAGTTACAACCTGGTCAACAGCGTCCACGCCACGGAAAACCGCTGGATGAACGTGGACGTCCTTCGCGACATGTGGGGCTTCGAAGGCATCGTGATGAGCGACTGGACTTCCGTGTACAGCACTTTGGGAGCCTACAACGGCGGACTGGACCTCGAATGCCCGGTACCCCGCTACTTTCGCGTGGAGACCGTCGCCCCGCTGCTGGAGACCGGCGTCATCGATCCCGCCCTGCTCGATGAGAAAGTGCAGCACATCCTGCAGACCTTCATCGCCTTCGGTTTCCTGGACACGCCGGCCCAGGACGAAAGCATACCCGAGGACAACCCGGAGAGCCGGCAGACGGCCCTGGACATCGCCCGGGAAGGGCTTGTCCTGCTGAAGAACGACGGCGCCCTGCCCCTTGCGAAAAAGGGGAAGGTGCTGGTGCTGGGTCCCAATGCCGGCCGCATCCCCACGGGCGGCGGCAGCGGCTTTGTGACCCCCTTCTCCACGGTCGCCGTGAAGGACGGCCTGCAGGCCCTCCGGAAGAAGAACATGGCGTTCCTGCCGGATTCGGTGCTGTACCGGAACATCCTCCCGGAAATGCGTCTCCCCGACGGCTCCGGCGACGGATTCCTTGCCTCCTATTATCTGGGCGAGAAATTGCAGGAAACACCCCTCTACACGGCCATCGAGGACAATCCCACCCATTATTGGAAATACGGCTCTCCCCGGAAAGACCTGCCGAATGACGGCTTCTCCGTGCGCTGGGAGGGCGTTTACAAGGCTTCCGGCAGCGGCACCGTCCGCTTCAGGATGGCCGGGGACGACGGCTATCGCCTCTTCGTGGACGGAAAGCAGCTCGGCGGCGACTGGGGCAACCACGCCCTCTCCTCCCGCAGCGTTTTCTTAGAGGTGGAGGAAGGAAAGGAATATGCCGTCCGCTTCGAATTCTATGAACATGCCGGGGAAGCCACCGTGGTGTTCGAAGCGGGCCTGCTGGACCCCAAGGCCTTTGCCAAGGCCCTGGAAGGCTGCACGGACGTCGTGTACTGCTGCGGCTTCGATAGCAACCTGGAAGGCGAAGGCTTCGACCGCCCCTTCCGTCTTCCCGCCGACCAGCTGGCTATGATCGACCGCCTCGGGGGCAAGCGCCTCACCGTGGTGGTGAACGCCGGCGGCGCGGTGGAAACGGCCTCCTGGATGGACAAGGCCGATGCCATCCTGATGGCATGGTATCCCGGACAGGAGGGCGGCACGGCCATCGCCGAAGTGCTCTCCGGCACCCTGTCCCCCAGCGGAAAACTGCCCATCTCCTGGGAAAGCAAATGGGAGGACAATCCCGTGCATGACAGTTATTTCGACCCGGCGCCCAAGAACCGCACCACGTACACCGAGGGCCTGTTCTATGGCTACCGCGGCTATGACCGCAACGGGGTGAAACCGCTCTTCCCCTTCGGTTTCGGCCTGTCTTACAGCACGTTCGCGTATTCGAACCTGGCGGTATCCATCCTGCCCGACCGGCGGGTGGCCGTGGAATTCGATGTCCGCAACAGCGGGAAAATGGACGCCGCCGAATGCGCCCAGGTCTATGTCCGTGACGTAGAATCGTCCGTCATCCGTCCGCAGAAGGAACTGAAAGGCAGCGACAAGCACTTCCTCAAAAAAGGCGAGACCGTCCGTTACCGAGTGGTTCTCGGCCCGGATGCCTTCTCCTATTACAGTATCGTCCGGAAATCCTTCGTCCTGGAACCGGGCGGCTTTGAAATCCTGGTGGGTCCGTCATCGGCCGACCTTCCGCTCCGTCAAACCATCACCTTATGAGACGTATCCTTGCCTCCCTGGCCTGCCTCCTGATGGCTGCGGGCCTTTACGCCCAGGGCATCCTGGTGGAATGTGAATCCTTTGCCGAAAAAGGCGGTTGGGTCGTGGACCAGCAGTTCATGGACCGGATGGGTTCTCCCTATCTGCTCGCCCACGGACTGGGCGTCCCGGTCGCAGATGCCGTCACGACCGTCAGCATCCCCGAAAAAGGGACCTGGCATGTCCATGTGCGCACCTACAACTGGATTTCGCCGTGGTCTTCCAAACCCGGCCCCGGGAGATTCCGGGTGTCTCTAGGCGGCAAGATACTGAAGACCGACCTGGGCGGCAGCGGGCGTGCCTGGGAATGGCAGTATGCCGGCTCCGTCCGGCTGAAAGCCGGCGAGACGAAACTGGCGCTCCGCGACCTGACCGGCTTCGACGGCCGCTGCGACGCCGTCTATCTCAGCCTGGATGCGGCGGCTCCCGCGGCCGACCTTCCGCGCAACTATCCCTTCAAGGGGATGGCGTCTTTCGACTTCGTTGTCGTGGGCGGCGGCATCTCCGGCATGTGCGCTGCGGTGGCGGCGGCGCGGCAGGGCCTGAAAGTGGCCCTGGTCAACGACCGGCCCGTGCTGGGGGGCAACAACAGTTCGGAAATCCGCGTGCACCTCGGCGGAAGCATCGAGGTCGGTCCGTATCCGGCCCTGGGGCGCATGCAGCGGGAGTTCGGCCACAGCAAGAAAGGAAATGCCCAGCCCGCCGCCAACTATGAGGACGGGAAAAAGCAGTCTTTCATCGACAGTGAGCCCAATGTGACGCTGTTCGCATCCTGCCGCGCCGTGAGCGTCACCAAGGAGAGAAACCGCATCACCGGCGTGCGGGTGCGCCATATCGAAAGCGGGGAGGAAACGGTTCTCTGCGCGCCCCTGTATTCCGACTGTACCGGCGACGGCACCGTCGGCGTCCTTGCCGGAGCCGACTTCCGCTATGGCCGGGAGGCGGCGGACGAGTTCGGCGAATCCCTGGCCCCTGCAGAGGCCGACCGATTCGTGATGGGCGCCTCCGTCCAGTGGTACAGCCGGCAGGAAGCCCGGGCCGTCCGGTTCCCGGAATTCGACTACGGCCTCAACTTCAACGATGAGAGCGTGCAGCGTGTCACGATGGGCGAATGGACATGGGAGACCGGCATGCTGCACGACATGACCGCCGACTTTGAATATGTGCGGGACTATGGCCTGGCAGTGATTTACTCCAACTGGAGTTACCTGAAGAACAGGCTGGGCATGTATCCGGACCGCAGTCTGGACTGGGTGGCCTACGTGTCCGGCAAGCGGGAATCCCGGCGCCTGATGGGCGACTATGTCTACAAGCAGGATGACATCGAGAAGGCGGTATTCCACGAGGATGCCACCTTCGCCACCACCTGGAGCATCGACCTGCATTTCCCGGATCCCGGGAACAGCCGGTATTTCCCGGGCGAGGAATTCAAGACAAGTACCGTTCACAGGCTCATCTATCCCGCCGCCGTACCGTACCGCTGCCTGTATTCCCGCAACGTGGACAACCTGTTCATGGCCGGGCGGAACATCAGCGTGACGCACGTGGCGCTGGGTACGACCCGTGTGATGCGTACCTGCGGCATGGCCGGCGAAGTGGTCGGCCTGGCCGCTTCCGTGTGCAATAGATACGGCGTGTCACCTCGCGGCGTCTATCAGTACTATCTTGCCGATCTTCAGGAGCTTATGAAGAAGGGCGCGGCCCGGGAAGGCGCGCTTCCCGACAACCAGCGTTTCAATGAGCAGAAATCCCTGCCGGCGCCCCGGCTCCTGAACCCGGACGTGAAATGATGCGACGCTTCCTCTTGATGTTTCCCCTGGCCGCCGCCTTGGCGACGGCCCCCTATGCGCTGCACGAGGGCGACACCCTGCGCATCGGAAACGGCTGCATCGAGCGGGCTTTCCTGTGGAATGACGGAGCGCTGCGCACCGTCGGCCTGACGGACGGGGAAAGCGGGCATTGCTTCGCCTCCGAGGCGGGCCAGCCCGATTTCACCCTTCCCGGCCATCGTTTCGGCGACGGCCGGATGGAAACCCGCCAGGTCCCTTCACAGGGTAACAGGCCCGCCTGTCTGCTGGTAACGGTTTTCAGCCGCTCGGCCAGCCTGGAAGTGCGGCGCGAATACCGTGTTTACGAAGGCGTGCCCGCCATCGCATGCGACACCTACCTGCGCGGAAGCCTGTCGGCGCTGGAGGGCGGCGGAGACAATGCCGCCGACCGCAAGAACATCGAATCCGCCGCCGACATGGCCGTGAAGGCCGCCGGCGACGCGGTCCTGGACCGCCTGCAGCCGGCGGGGAAGCACTGGCACTGCAAAGCCGTTGAATTTACGGACGTTACCGACTGGAACGACAACCTGGTGAAGGAAACATCCTTCATCGCCTACCGCAAGCTCGGCTATCGGGGAAACCTCCTGTTCGCACGGGACACCCGGGACGGCCACGGTCTCTTTTTCCTGAAGGAAGCGCCCTGCTCCGGGGTGCAGATCGGCACCTCCCGGGCCGACTTCCAGGTCTCCGAAGGTTCCTTCCAGGCGGTCGGCGCCGGCATCCTGCCCGCCGATGTGGATCCGGAGCACTGGACCCGCCTCTACGGCTGCGTGACGGGGGTTTTCGGGGAGGGGGAACTCCCGGCCCTGACGGCGCTCCGGCGCTACCAGAAAGCCGTCCGCCGCAGCGAGGACATGGTCATGATGAACACCTGGGGCGACCGCAGCCAGGACAGCAAGGTGAACGAGGCCTTCTGCCTGGCGGAACTGGAACGGGCGGCGCGCCTCGGGATCAGCATCTTCCAGATCGACGACGGCTGGCAGAGCGGCAAGAGCCCCAACTCCAAGGTGGCCAAAGGTTCCTTCCGGAACATCTGGGACAACCCCGACTACTGGACGCCCGACCCGCAGAAGTATCCGCGGGGCCTGCAGCCCGTCGTGGACCGTGCCCGGGAACTGGGTCTGGAAGTGGGCCTGTGGTATAATCCCAGCGTGCAGGACAGTTTCGCCGACTGGGAAAAGGATGCCGCCGCGCTGCTAGGCCTGTACCGGCAGTACGGCATCCGCATCTTCAAGATAGACGGCCTCCAGGTCCCGGACAAGAAGGCCGAAGAAAACCTCCGCAAGCTCTTCGACCGCGTTTCGGAGGAGTCGGGCGGACGGGTCATCTTCAACCTGGACGCCACCGCCGGCCGGCGGATGGGTTACCAGTATTTCGGGGAATACGGGAACATTTTCCTGGAAAACCGCTATACCGACTGGGGGAACTATTATCCCTACCGCACGCTCCGGAACCTCTGGCAGCTGAGCCGTTATGTCCCGGCCGAATGCCTGCAGGTCGAGTTCCTGAACCCCTGGCGCAATCCGGACAAATATCCCTCCGGAGACCGCTTTGCACCGGCGAACCACTCCTTCGACTACCTGGCGTCCCTCACCTTCGCCGGACAGCCACTGGCCTGGATGGAGGCGTCGAACCTGCCCGAAGAGGCCTTCGGGACGGGAACGCTCCTCCGCGGCTGGCGCGCCATCGCCGGGGAACTGCACGGCGGCGTCATCCTTCCCGTCGGGGAGGAGCCGTCGGGAGAAAGCTGGACCGGTTTCCAGTCCATCCTGGACAGCCGGCACGGGTACCTGCTGCTGTACCGCGAGCAAACCCCTTCCGCCGAAGGCCGGGTGAAAACCTGGCTGCCGGAAGGGGCGCGCGTAACCCTGGAGCCCGTGCTGGGCGAAGGCCGCCGCCGTACGCTCCGTGTGGAAACGGGCGGTTATATCCGTATTCGCCTGAAAGAAATGAATACAAGTTCCATCTGTAAATACACCGTAAAATGATCATGAGGATTCTTCTGGGTCTGGTGGCCGTGCTGGGCCTGCTTCCGAACCCGTACGGACGTAACCCCATTTCCCTGGACGGGGAATGGAGCGCCATCGTGGACCAGTATGATGTGGGCATGGGCCGCCCCCTGTACCTCGACCGGGAGCCGCAAGGGAACGCGGAGTTCATCGAGGCCTCCTGGCATGACGGGCTCAAGCTGCAGGTCCCGGGCGACTGGAACCACCAGCAGCCGGAACTGTCCCGCTATGAGGGGACCGTCTGGTATGCCCGGCACTTCGACTTCACCCCGAAGGAAGGGAGCCGGCACATCCTGTATTTCGCCGGGGTCAGCATCCGCTGCGAGGTGTGGCTCAACGGGAACAAGGTCGCCACGCATGAGGGCGCCTTCACCCCGTTCCAGGCCGATGTCACCGAAGCCCTCCGCCCCGGCGACAATTTCCTGGCCGTGCGGGTGAACAACGACCGCCGGGCCGACGCCATCCCCGCCATGTCCTTCGACTGGTGGAACTATGGCGGCATCACCCGGGAGGTGATGCTCCTGACCGTACCGGAGGCCCATATCACCGACGCCTTCGTGCGCCTGGCTCCCGGGAAGCGGGACCGCATCGCCATCGACATCCAGGTCAGCAAAACCGTTCCCGGACAGGATCTTACGATCTCCATCCCGGCCCTGAAACTGAAGGCTTACTACACACCCGATGCCTCGGGCCATGTACGGGGCGAAATCCGGGCGAAGAATATGGCCCTCTGGGCCCCGCTGAAGCCCGTCCTCTATGATGTCACCCTCTCCTACGGGGACGACACCGTCACCGAATCCATCGGCTTCCGCGAAATCACCACCGCTGGCACAAAGATTCTGGTGAACGGGGAGGAGACCTTCCTGAAAAGCATTTCCTTCCACGAGGAAATCCCTTGGGAGAAGCGCCGGGCGACAAGCCCTGCCGACGCCCGTGCCCTCGTGAACGCCGCCCTGGAACTGGGCTGCAACACCATCCGCCTGGCCCATTATCCGCAGAGCGAGCACATCGTGCGCTATGCCGAATCCAAGGGCCTGCTCATCTGGGAAGAAATCCCGCTCTGGCAGGGCATCGACTTCGCCAATGAGGAGACCTATGCCAAGGCCTGCACCTACCTCTCCGAGATGATCGGCCGGGACCGCAACCGCTGCGCCATCGGCTTCTGGAGCATCTCCAACGAAACCCGCCCGTCTCCCGCGCGCGACAGTTTCCTGTGCCGCCTGCTGGAGTACGGCCGCTCGCTGGACGGCTCCAGGCTCTTCGCCTCGGCCTTTGACAACGTCCATTACCGGAAGGCGGCCGACGCCTTCCTGATGGAGGACAACTTCGCCCCGAAGCTGGATGTGGTCGGTGTCAACAAATACATGGGCTGGTATGCCCCCTGGCCCAAGCCGGCCGGGGAACTCCATTGGAAAGTAATGCTTAACAAGCCACTGGTAATCAGTGAGTTCGGAGGAGAAGCCCTGGCAGGACGCACCGGGAACGCCGACGTGGCGTCATCCTGGAGCGAAGACTACCAGGCCGCGCTGTACCGGGACAACCTGGAGATGTTCCGGAACATCCCCAACCTCGCCGGCGTCTCCCCCTGGGTGCTCTTCGATTTCCTGAGCCCCTACCGCCAGCATCCCGTCAACCAGAACTGGTACAACCGCAAAGGCCTGCTGGGAGACAACGGGAGGAAGAAACGGGCCTGGAACGTCATGCACGCGTATTATACGGGAGAACCGATCCAATCCGAAGAGCAGCGCGTGGAGGACCTTCTTGCCCGCATGACGCTGCATGAAAAGGTCATGCAGCTGAACCAGTACACGCTGGGACGCAACAACAACGCAAACAACATCGGCGAACTGGTGGGCAAGATTCCCGCCGAGACGGGGTCGCTCATCTATTTCGATACTTCCCCCGCCCTCCGGAACGAAATGCAGCGGAAGGCCGTGGAAGAGTCCCGCCTGGGCATCCCCATCCTCTTCGGCTACGACGACATCCACGGATTCCGTACCGTCTATCCCATCTCGCTGGGACAGGCCTGCAGCTGGAATCCGGCGCTGGTGGAGGAAATGTGCGCCCATTCGGCCCGGGAAGCCCGCCGCAGCGGCGTGGAATGGACCTTCTCGCCGATGATCGACGTCGCCCGCGACCCCCGCTGGGGCCGTGTGGCCGAGGGATACGGCGAAGACCCGTATGTGAACGGCGTGTTCGGCGCCGCGAGCGTACGCGGATACCAGCGGGCCGGCCTCGACAGCCCCGACGCGGTCGCCGCCTGCCTGAAGCATTATGTGGGCTATGGCGCCGGCGAGGCGGGCCGCGACTATGTCTATACGGAAATCTCCCGCCCGACGCTCTGGAACACCTATCTGCTTCCCTATAAAATGAGTGTCGAGGCCGGGGCCCAGAGCCTGATGAGCGCCTTCAACGACATCAGCGGCACGCCGGCATCGGCCAACCGCTACACGCTCACGGAAGTCCTGCGGAACCAATGGGGGTTTGACGGCCTCGTCGTTTCCGACTGGGGCGCCGTCATGCAGCTGATGAACCAGGGTTACTGCGCCACGCTCAAGGAAGCGTCGGCCACGGCCCTCGAGGCCGGCGTGGACATGGACATGATGTCCTTCGGCTACGACACTTATCTGGAGGAACTGGTACAGGAAGGCACATTGCCCCTTGCCGTCGTGGACGAGGCCGTCCGCCGTGTCCTGCGCATCAAGTTCCGTCTCGGACTCTTTGAAAACCCGTACACGCCGGAAAGCCCGGAAGAGAGCCGGTTCCTGCTGCCGGAGGCCCTGGAAACCGCGTCTGCGCTCGCCGCAGAATCCATGGTCCTGCTGAAGAACGACGGTGTCCTGCCGCTCGCCGCGCCCGGGAAGATCGCCGTGGTCGGCCCGCTGGCTGATAACGGCGAAGACCTGCTGGGCAGTTGGGCCGGGCACGGCCGGAAGGAGGATGTAGACGTTTTCCTCTCGGGCATCCGCCGCGAATTTCCCCGCGCCGACATCCGGTATGCACAGGGATGCAACGTGGAAGCGCTTGACCACAAGGGATTTGCCGAGGCTGTCTCCCTCGCCGGATGGGCCGACGTGGTCATCTGCTGTCTGGGCGAGAAACGCCGGTGGAGTGGGGAGAACACCTCCCGGTCCAGCATCGCCCTTCCTGCAGGTCAGGAGGCGCTCCTGGAGGCCGTGAAAGCGGCCGGGAAGCCCGTAGTGGTCACCCTTTCCAACGGGCGGCCACTGGAACTGTGCCGCATCGAACCGCTTGCCGACGCCATCGTGGAAACCTGGCAGCCGGGCGTCAACGGGGCTTCCGCCCTCGCCGGCATCCTGTCCGGGCGCATCAACCCGTCCGGGAAACTCGCCATCACCTTCCCGTATTCCACCGGACAGATTCCCATCTATTACAACCGTCACAAATCGGCCCGCAGGGGCACCCAGGGCCTCTACAAGGATATCACCTCCGAGCCCCTCTATCCCTTTGGCCACGGCCTCAGCTACACGACCTACCGCTATAGCGACCTGTATGTCGTGGGCACCGCATCTGCCACCGATCCTTTCGTCGTGGAAGTGACCGTGACCAACACCGGCACCCGGGACGGCGATGAAACCGTGCTCTGGTTCATCTCCGATCCATACTGCCGGACCATCTCCCGTCCGGAGAAGGAACTGAAATTCTTCGAGAAACGATCCATCAAGGCCGGTGCGTCGGAAGTCTTCCGCTTCCATGTGGACCCGCTCCGCGACCTGGGCTACCTTGACGGCGACGGAAAACCCTTCCTGGAGCACGGCGAATTCCACATCCTCGCTGGAGACCAGGATATAAAGCTGGATTTATGAGAAAATGCATCCACACATTGCTCGCCGGGCTTTTCCTGGTGGCCTGCGCCCGCCCGGAAGCCCCGGCGGATTCCGGCGACATCCTGCTGGAAAAAGGATGGCGCTTCCACCTCGGCGATCTCCCGGAGGCCGCCGCGCCGGCCTTTGACGACAGCGGCTGGCAGACGGTCCGCGTCCCGCATGACTGGGCCATCTATGGTCCTTTCAGCCGGGACAATGACCTGCAGAACGTAGCCGTCACACAGAATTTCGAGAAAAAGGCATCCCTGAAGACCGGCCGGACCGGCGGCCTGCCCTATGTGGGCTGCGGCTGGTACCGGCGGCCGCTGGACGTGCCGGAAGGGAAACAGGCGGTGCTTCTTTTCGACGGGGCCATGAGCGAGGCCCGGGTCTATGTGAACGGCAAGGAAGCGGGCTATTGGCCCTATGGATACAATTCCTTTACCGTGGACATCACGCCCTATCTGCGGGCGGAGGGCAACGTCCTGGCCGTCCGGCTGGAGACCCTGCCGAACTCCTCGCGCTGGTATCCCGGCGCGGGTCTGTATCGGAACGTCCATCTGATCCTGTCGGAAAAAGTCCATATCCCGGTGTGGGGAACCTATGTCACGACACCCGTCGTGCAGGCAGATTCCGCCGTGGTGCGGCTGGAAACCACCGTCGTGGGCGGAGCGGCCAGCGTGGAGACCACGCTGCTGGACCCCGCCGGTCGGGAAGTGGCATCCGCCACCGCATCCGCCCGACCGGAAGAAACGGTCGTCCAGGAATTTACAATCCCTTCACCCCAGCTCTGGAACCCGGAGAGTCCGGCCCTGTACAAGGCCATCTCCCGGGTGAACGCCGGAGACGGGACATGCGATACCCATGAGACGGTCTTCGGCATCCGCAGCATCGCCTTTGACCGGGAGCGGGGCTTCCTGCTGAACGGCGAGCCGCGCAAGTTCCAGGGCGTGTGCAACCACCACGACCTGGGTCCGCTGGGCGCGGCCGTGAACGAATCGGCCCTGCGGCACCAGCTGGAACTGCTCAAGGACATGGGCTGCGACGCCATCCGGACGGCGCACAACATGCCCGCCCCCGAGCTTGTGGCGCTCTGCGACCGGATGGGCCTGATGATAATGCTGGAATCGTTTGACGAGTGGGATGTCCCCAAATGCCGGAACGGATACCACCGCTTCTTCGCCGACTGGGCCGAAAAGGACCTCGTGAACATGATCCGCCACTACCGCAACCATCCGTCGGTCGTGATGTGGAGCATCGGCAACGAAGTGCCTTCCCAGTGCCATCCGGACGGCGCACAAGTGGCCCGGATGCTCACCGACATCTGCCACCGGGAGGACCCGTCGCGGCCGGTGACCTGCGGCATGGACCACGTCTCCTGCGTCCTTGAGAACGGCTTCGCGGCCGTGTTGGACATCCCGGGCATCAATTACCGCACCTTCCGCTACCTGGAAGCGTACGAGAAACTGTCCCAGGGCCTCATCCTGGGCTCGGAGACCGGCTCGACCGTGAGTTCCCGGGGCGTTTACAAGTTACCGGCCGTGAAGCGGTTCGGCGCCATGGACCCGGACCACCAGTGCAGCGCCTACGAACTGGACGCCTGCGCCTGGTCCAACATCCCGGACGTGGACTTTGCCCTGGCCGAGGACTATCCATGGACCCTGGGCCAGTTCGTCTGGACCGGATTCGACTACCTGGGCGAGCCCAGTCCCTATGACAAGGATTCCTGGCCGAATCACAGTTCCATGTTCGGCATCATCGACCTGGCATCGCTGCCGAAGGACCGCTATTGGCTGTTCCGGAGCGTCTGGAACCGGCAGTCCCCCACCCTGCACCTGCTGCCGCACTGGAACTGGAACGAAGGGGACCGGGTGCCGGTCATGGCATTCACGTCCTATGACTGCGCCGAGCTCTTTGTGAACGGCGTATCCCAGGGGATGCGGCGGAAAGAGCGCCCGGCGCAGCCCACCCTGGGCGGGCAGGACGAGGCGCTGGAAGGCCGCTACCGGCTTGTCTGGGAGGATGTTCCGTTCGTTCCCGGGGAACTGAAGGTCGTGGCGTATGAGGGCGGAACACCCGTTGCAGACGCCTCGGTCTTCACGGCGGGCGAGCCGCATCACATCGTGCTGGAGACCACCTCCGCGTCCTTGTGCGCCGACGGCAGGGACATCGCCTATGTCACCGCCACGGTCGTGGACCGCGAAGGGCATCCCTGCCCCCACGACGGCCGCCTGCTGCACTTCCGCGTGAAGGGCGCCGGGACGTTCCGCGCGGCGGCCAACGGCGACCCCACCTGCCTGGACCTCTTCCATAAACCCGCCATGCACGCTTTCGGCGGCAAGCTCAGCGTGCTGGTCCAGTCCGGTGAGAAACCCGGCCGCGCGGTGCTGGAAGTCTCGGCCCCCGGACTCCGGACAGGACGCATTTCCCTGCCGGTTCGCTAAACCGGAGCCATTCAATTCTGAATGGGAAACATCGGGCGCTGATTCATCGGCGCCGTGCCGGCCCAGGCAGGATACCAGGTGGTATTCGCCGATAACCAAACTTACGATAACTTCGTCAAAACGGACGAACTCCCCAAACCCCGGATGACCGAGCGGGACTGGATTTTTCCGTCCCGCTTTTTTTGCGTTTCTTCCCGTGAAACCTTACATTTGCAATCATGAAACGTTTTATCATTCTTCTTGTTGCGCTTCTCGCGGCGGTCTCCGCCGGGGCCCAGACCCAGGCGCGCCGGTTCAACGGCTATGTCGGCGGCGGCTTTTCCGCCGACTTCGCGTCGGATTATTCCTATATCACGCTGGAGCCGGATATCGCCTGGCCGGTCGGGAACCACCTGTTCCTCGGCAGCCGGATCATCGGGGGATGGGCCCGGTCGGGCAGTACCTCCCAGTGGCTGGTGGGCGTGAGTCCGTATGCCCGGCTCCATGCCGGGATCTTTGCCGGCTTCCGCGTGTTCGCGGATGCGGAGATGGATTACCGGCGCAGGATGTACAGCGGGCAGCAGGGGGCGATCACCGACCTGGATTTCGGCGTCCGTCCCGGCATCATGATCCCGCTTGGCGGGAGCGCCTACGCCATGATCCAGATCGGCTTCCTCGGCTATGAAAGCCGTCGCGCCGGGGACCTCGTGACGCACCATACGGGTTTCCGCTGCAACGG
>JAEEGL016768760.1_pt1 | contig 31149 bp, 30 predicted proteins | sample 9134231 | NCBI WGS metagenome assembly JAEEGL01 (sample SAMN16246548, study PRJNA631951) | gut metagenome | biome: gut microbiome; feature: rumen; material: fiber-attached | host: Bos | place: Iran: Karaj | collected 2018-10
AGACCAACCATCTTAAGAAGGCCCTTTGCCTTTTGACGTGCTTCCTTCTTCTTTACACCACTTATTTCCAGTGGAAAACAAATATTGTCCACGACGTTTTTTTGTTCCAAAAGGTTAAAGCTTTGGAAGATCATTCCGATATTTCTGCGCTTCTTGCGCAGTTCTTTTGCGGAAAGCTCCTGAAGATTGACATCATCTACGAGGACAATGCCCTCAGAGGGCTTCTCCAGAAAGTTGATTGAACGCACCAGCGTGCTTTTGCCGGCTCCTGACATTCCGATTATTCCGAAAATATCTCCCTTTTCTATAGAAAGATTTATATTCTCAAGAGCTGTTACGAAATGCCCTTCCACCTTGAATTTTTTTGTCAGATCCCTGATCTCTATTGCAATATCGCTCATATATGCTCCAATTATTACGGGAGAGCTTATGGCTCTCCCGAATCATAATCCAATATTATTTCTCAAAGAAGATTACAGCTCCATCATAAGTATCCTCAATGAACTTTTTGATATCATCTGATCTAAGGACTTTTACAAGGGCTTCGATCTTGGGATCATTCTCATGGCCTTCATATACAGCAATGATGTTAACGTAGGTCTTTGCTGCTACAGAATCACTTGACTCATAAGCGATGGAATCTCTTCCTACAGAATAGCCTGCTTCAAGTGCATAATTGCCGTTAAGTACTACATACTCTACTTCGTTTACAACTCTTGCAACCTGTGCTGCCTCAAGCTCTACAAACTCGATGTTATAAGGGTTTTCAGCAATGTCATTTACAGTAACCTTAAGGTCAGCGCCGTCTTTTAACTTAAGAAGACCATTGTCCTGGAGCAGAAGAAGTGCTCTTGCTTCGTTTGTTGTATCGTTTGGAATTGCAATCTTGTCGCCATCTGCAACTTCATCAAGGCTCTTCTTTTTGCCGGGATAAATTCCGAAAGGCTCATAATGGATATCTCCTGCATCTACAAGATGTGTGCCCTGCTCTTCGTTAAAGCTGTTAAGATAAGGAACATGCTCCATATAGTTGGCATCGAATTCACCGGACTCAACTACAAGGTTAGGCTGTACATAATCTTCAAACTCTACAATATCAAGGTTGTAACCATAGTCCTTAAGGATCTCTGCTGCTTTTGCAAGGATTTCTGCGTGAGGTACAGGTGATGCTGCAATCTTTATGGTCTCACCATTTCCTGCAGGAATATCAAGTGCGCCGGCAGCCTCTGCAGCAGGTGCTTCGTTTTCGCTTTTTGCTGTGTCAGCGACTACTCCGCCCTCAACAACAAGGTTCTCCTCATAATCTTTTCCATAGGTTCCAATGAGAGTTGCCTCATAGTCAGCATGGAAGAAGTTCTCAGCACCAAGGCTAACGATCTCATCATTGAGCCAGTTAAGAAGTGTGCTGTTGCCCTTTGTTACAGCAGGTGCTATTGTGTCCTGGCTTCCAAGTGATGGAATACCTACCACATAGCCGGGATTCTCGATTGCATAGGCGATAACCTCTGTGTTGTCATTTGCCCACGCAACGCCTGTTCCATTTTCAAAAGAAGTCTTTGCTGTTGCATAGGTATCAAATTTCTGAAGCTGGATATCCGGATAGTTCTTCTCAAGATAGGTCTCAGCTGTTGTTCCTGAAATTACAATGACCTGATCGTCCGCAGTAACTTCAGACAGGTCCTCTATTACATTGTCCTCATGTGATACAACACCAAGAGCTACGTTCATGTAAGGAAGTGCGAAATCAACCTTCTGTGCTCTCTCCTCGGTTACTGTGAAGTTGGCCAGAACGATGTCAACCTTTCCTGTTTCAAGGTACTCTACTCTGCTGGCAGCTTCGGTAGATACATAATTGATCTCAACCCCGAGGTCCTGACCGATTCTCTCTGCAAAATAAACATCGTAGCCCTGATATTCTCCGTTCTCATCCACATATCCAAATGGATTCTTATCTGAAAATACACCGATATTTATCTTTCCGCTTTCCTTGATCTCATCGAGGGTTCTGAAAACCTTGTCCCCAGCTGATGCAGGAGCATCGCTCTTTGCACTTGCAGTTCCGCATCCTGTCAGTGCTGCAACTCCAAGTGCCGCTGTTAATGTGCCTACAAGTACTCTCTTTACAACATTCTTTTTCATAACTGTTTCCTCCTCTGTGTTTGATGTATCAAATCTTATTCCTATTAACCTACTTTGTCAATAGGTTTTTAGAATAAATTTTTAAAATTGCTGTTTTGGGTAGAAAAATAGGGCCTTCGCACCAGATGATCGTTAAGTCACATCTAGAGCGAAAGCCCTATTTATTATTTACTCCATTGCCGGATAGCAGATAACACTTTCTATCTGATCATACTCTTTTCCCTCTTCCAGTTTAAAAGGATGCTGTCTTGCAACTCCTCCAAACCAGTTGTAAGGAGAATCTACTGTAGTTTCTCCTATGCAGATCTCAGCAACGCCCTGTCTTAAGCAACGAAGCAGCGATATATCATCAAAGCCTTGTGCATGGCCATGTAGGATATAGTCAGCTTCTTTTTCCAGAAACATGACTTTGTCGAGCGTTTTACCATATTCCTCCAAAGTTGCACAGTCATCCAGCATCATCCAGAGATGGTGGTTTATGGAATCACCGGTAAAGAGAATGCGATCTTCTTTTAATAACAAAAGAATTCCTCCCGGAGTATGCCCGGGAATATCGTAGACTTCCAGAGTCTTTCCACCTAGGTCGAGCCTGTCTCCTCCCTGGATTGGCTTAAAGGAAGGCACCGTAAATCCGTTCTTTTCACATTCCTCAATGAATTCCGGATCTTTGAAAAAAGACTCTGCCATTTCAAAATCCTTAGGATTCATATATGCTTCATCAAAATATACATTTCCATATACGTGGTCCGGATGCCCATGTGTATTTACAACGATTATAGGTTTATCCGTAATTTCCCTGACAACCTTGTGAAGATTATTAAAGCCGTTCATTGTATCAATGACACATACTTTTTCATCCCCAACAACTATATAACCTGTGGCTTCATGCCCTTCATCCATGAGATATAGATATGGCCGCAGCTGCTTTAAGTATAATTCGTGGTCCATGTGTTCTCCTCCATTATGGTATATTATAACATGAACCATGCCGACTACTCGGAAATGCTTCGCACTTCCTCGTTGTCGCGGCATTCGCCGTATATGTAAAACAAAATGGACAGCAGTTCTTGAGCGAACTCAAACTGCTGTCCATTTTGTTTTATGCGCATGTCTCATTTTGACGCACAAATCGGAGTGACGTGATTCGAACACGCGGCCCCTACCTCCCTAAGATAGTGCTCTACCAACTGAGCCACACCCCGACGACGTTCTATATAGTATCATGGTTGAAAGAGAAAATCAATACCTTTTTTTCATTCTATACCATAAGATCCATCAGAGTATTTTATTACCCAGTAGCCCTTGCCTGTTCCGCAATCTTCATGGTAGGTTCTCTCTATGATCTGAGGCTTATCATGGACTTTGCTTTCCGCATTTTCCGAGTTTTCTTCGCTAACTGTCACTTCACGCATAATAGTTGAACCATCGCAATCTGATGCTTCTGCATCATCTGCCAACTCAGCATCAGCAATCCCTGCAGATAAAGCAACTGTCTCATCTACAATATCACTTACTTCACTTACACCTATATCCCCAGTATCACTAATAACTACTCCGGTGCTTAATTCGTCAACAAATTCGGAAGAAACAGCAGGAATGACGACTCCAGACTCAGGACGTGAGAACACATCATTATCGGCCTCAATCACAGGAATTTCGCTTTTCTTCCCAACTATCATATCATTTAAGAACATGCGATATCCGGGCAAGAAAGCATACATAAGCACATTTAAAACGAAAAGGCTAAATAAAAAGCCTGATATTGTCAAAGAAATTCCGATCACATTTTTCATAAACTACCCCTTATATCTTTATTACCTATTACCTATTACCTATTTCCTAATACCCAAACATCCTGGTATTCTAATATCCTAATGCCGTAATACTCTAATACACTATGGTGTATGACATCCTCTTTTCCAGTGGTGCTGCAGGGTATGAAGAATAGGTCTGTTTAAAATATCCGCTTCCTTTTGCATCCTGCATCTCTGCATCGAAGATATACCAGTCATCTCCCATTTTGACTTCTGTCCAGGCATGAGGTGTTCTGCCTCCCAGAGATGATGTAACAGTTCCTGTGCATACCTTTGTTTCATAGCCAAGGCCTCTTGCTATGTATGCAAAAGCTGCTGCGTACCTATAGCAGTTTCCTTTTCCATTTTCAAGCATCTCTGTGGCGTAAGCCAAAGGCCAGTTTCCGGTGGGTTCCTCCATTGACCTCTCGTAAGAGACTGCATTTACCAAAAAGTCGAAACAGCTCTTTAGCTGCTGCTTTTGGGTCATTCGCCCTGTGGTGCAGCTTTCAACAACTGCTGCCGTAAGCTTCATGATATCTGATTCAGGCTTGACCAGCTGACCATCAGCCTGTCTCCACATCAGGCCGTTCTGGGTATGAATGAAATGTTCACCGGGAACATCCTCTTCTCTTACCCCCTCTTCTGCCTGCTCAAGAACAACATCGCGTATTTCTTTTCTAAGGGTATCTGCAACTCCGTGAAGAGCATCTTCTCGAATACTTACAACACTGGCCGGTATAACTGCTCCGCTTAAGGCTGCCGGGAAACAAAGCAGTTCAGTCATGTTCTTGTCATACAGGCAATTGCTGTAGGACGCATAGAAAGGATTGTTCTCGCTGACAGTTATTGACCTTAGATTAATAAGTGATCTGAAAGCACCTGAGGTTATTTCAGTCACATCACTTCCAATATGTACCGTAGTTATCGAAGAATTACCTCTGAACGTTGAAGCATCGATAACCGTAAGCACAGCTGCTTTAGAGGATACTGAAGGGATGGCAAAAAAGCTCAGTATGCCTACAAGTATTATTGCTATTATTCTGTTTACATACTGCCTTTTTGTTATACCCATAATTCCTCACAAATCACCTGATAATAGGTGTATATACATCAAATTTCTTTCTTACACTTGCGTAGGATACGCTGTCCTTGGTATTGCCGCCCTCAGAAGGGTGTTTGCCATATCCGGCAGAAGCAATGATAGGATCGGCAAAACCCTCCTGTCCGTCAACGATTACCTGACACCACTGATCTGCCCAGGTGTTGATGTTCTTGTGATACCAGGTGATTCCCATGTAATCAAGGACAAGTCCAAGTGCTCTTGTAGATCCCGCGCAGGAATACTCTCTTCCGATAAAAACGCCATAGGCTGTTCTGTAGATCCTGCCTTCTGTTGTGTAGGTTCCAAGGTCACAGTATGCCTTAACAACACCGGCTGCGTAAGCAACCTTTTCGACATCTGTTATCTTTTTAACCTCATCCTTCTTACTGCTCTTGGAGCTCTTGGAGGAGCTGCCCTTTGAGGCTTTTGCTGCCTCTTTCGCTGCCTTCTCAGCCTGTTTTTCATCGTACTCAGCCTGAGCCTTGGCATCTATCTCCGCAACTATCCTGTTAATGTTATCCGCTATCTGCTTGGCTATGCTTCTTGCCTGAATCTCTTCCGCGTAGGTCATTCCGCCGTTATCGTGAGTTGTTTTTTGCACAATCACAACCGATTCTTTCCCCGAAGGAACTACATAATCAACGCTGTCGCCAATAAGCCTGTTTGCGACCCTTTTTTCCTTCTTTCCGAAGATAACCCAGTGTTCGATCAACTTATTTGCATCTGTGCCAAATGCCTGCCTTAAATCCTCATAATTGAGGTAATAAAACAAGGGATTGTATTCGTTTTTATAATCGACTCCGTTGTAAACGGTGGTCGCCTTCGCAAGCGCGCTGTAGGGATCATCCTTTGCAAAAGAGTCTATTGAACCGCTATGAAAAACGCCGAAGATAAGCAGAAATGTTAGAATTCCCAAACATACTTTTTTTAGGTTAAACATTATTTTCACCCCTTTTTACACAACAAAATAAAAAGCCAATAAGACTCTGTATTAATCTTATCGGCTTTTTATTTTGGTAATTTAACCTTGTTTACTTTTTTCTTTCAAAAAAGTAATGCTGTCCCCAGCCGCTTCCTCCCAAGAAGCATAAATACTCTTTTTCAATACACGGCGTCGTAAGATTCTTTTATAACCTCAGCGCCTAATGCTCTCCACCGATGCTTACCTAAAGCGACTACCATTTGCTTCCCCAAACAGATGGTAAAAGTAAACGCACCGCCGTCTCTTCCAGCGCATTAAGGCGATAGTTTTTCATCCCATATCTTCTCCCAGCGAGGTTATAAAGAATTTATATTCAACATACTGTTACATGGTAGCAGATGACTTATCACACGTTCTATCATATTTGCGATAATTTTTGATATTTCCAAAAAATTTTGCGAATACTTACTTCAAAAGCTCCATAGCGTCAGACACAGAAGCTACCCCTATGATCTCAATATCCTTGCAGGATTCCTTGAGCTTTCCGGCCTGGGCCTTTGGAACAATACATGTTTTAAAGCCTAGCTTCTTAGCTTCCATCACACGGCTCTCCGCCATGTTTACAGACCTTACTTCCCCTGAAAGTCCTACCTCGCCAAAAGCAATTATACTGTCAGAAACAGGCTTGTTCTTAAAGCTTGAGATCAGTGCAAGACAGATGGCCAGATCAAGCGAAGGCTCAGCTATCTTCATTCCTCCGGCCAGATTGACGTAGGCATCAAAGTCCCCAAGCGAAAGACCTATTCTCTTTTCCAGGACAGCCATAAGGATGTTTACTCTGTTATAGTCGGTTCCATTTGCTGATCTTCTCGGAAAGCCAAAATTGGTATGGCACACAAGAGCCTGTATCTCAAGAAGAATTGGTCTTGTTCCCTCAACAGAACAGGTGACAATTGATCCGCTGGCATTTTCAGGCCTGCCATCCAGCATAAACTCAGAGGGGTTAGTAACCTCTACCAGGCCTCTTTCCTGCATCTCGAAGACTCCAATCTCATTGGTTGAGCCAAAACGGTTTTTCACCGCCCTGAGGATCCTGTAGGAAGCATGCCTGTCCCCCTCAAAGTAAAGCACAGTATCAACCATGTGCTCCAGTACTCTCGGGCCTGCAACCTGCCCTTCTTTAGTCACATGTCCCACGATAAAAACAGTGACGTTAAGGCTCTTGGCTATCCTAAGAAGCACTGACGTTGACTCCCTGACCTGCGAAACACTGCCCGGAGCTGATGATACGCTCTCATTGTACATTGTCTGTATGGAATCAATAATGATAACCTCAGGCTTTTGCCTAAGGACAGTCTCCTCAATATTTGAAAGACTGGTCTCACACATGAATTTCAGACTGTCCGAAAAATTGCCAATTCTGTTGGCCCTGAGCTTTATCTGCCTAAGAGATTCTTCACCTGAGATGTAAAGAATTTCTCTTTTGTCTGCCGACAGGTTACCAGCTACCTGCAAAAGCAGTGTAGACTTTCCTATTCCCGGGTCTCCGCCCACAAGAATAAGAGAGCCCCTTACCAGGCCTCCTCCGAGAACTCTATTAAGTTCATCTATATGGGTATCTGCCCTGTCCTCTTCCTCCATGACAATCTGAGAAAGAGTCTGAGGCACTTGAAGAGCTTCCTTTGCGGAAGTCTTTACAGAAGCTTTGGTGGCCGGCTTAACCGTCTCCTCCACCATGGTATTCCACTGCCTGCATCCGGGACACTGGCCCATCCACTTGGAGGACTCATATCCGCACTCCTGGCAAAAGAATACTGTTTTCATTTTAACTGCCATTTATATTTCTCCCCAACAAAAATACTTAAAAAAGAGCTTTTCGAATATTTCGAAAAGCTCTTTGATACACTAAATTATTGCTCTACCTTTACAGCTACAGGGCCTTCACCTGAGAGCTCAACGCTAAGATTCAGCTTTCCTCCGAGATTGGTAGTCATCTTACCAATACTGTTTCCGTTTACAAATACACTGTACTCGGTGTTCTCTAAGAGTCCCAGAGTTATCTGTGCGTCATTCTCACCTTCAACAGAGAACTCAACGCCATTATCTGTTTCCTTAAAGCCTGTGACCGCTGTTCCGGGTACTGACTCATATATGAAATTTTCGTTGCACTCAAGCTTTGTGATATCTTTAAAGGTCTTAACCTTAAGGATATCTCCGTTATGCTCGAAGTTCTCAAGTTTCTTTTTCTCCGGAAGCTTGTAATTACCAAAACTGATGCTTCCATCCTGTTCAGCTCTAATTAACTGTTCTACGACAGCCATGATGCCCCTCCTGATTATGAATAATTAAACAAGCCAAATGTTAATATCATTATAATTCATGATAGACCATTATCAAATTAATTTTTTCTTATTTTTTTACCGGGCTTTTTGGTTGTAACTGCAGCCTTGGTTTTGCCCTTAGAAGTACTTTTTGTAGTCTTTATCTGTGCCTTCCTGACGCTTGTTTTTTCTGAGCAGGAAAAAACTATCTTGTCATCCTTAAGACCAACAGTCACATCGCTGTCTGCCACGATATTGCCCTTTAAAAGCTCCTCAGCCATTGCATCCTCGATGGTTGACTGTATTGCTCTCTTAAGAGGTCTCGCGCCCATTTTCGCATCAGAATGCTTATTTACGAGGTACTTCTTAACCGCAGGAGTAATTGTAAGGTTGATACCCATCTGCGCCTTGCATCTCTTTGAAAGATTCTGGGAAAGAAGTGTCACGATATCCATCATCTCCTTCTCATTAAGGGTATGGAATACCATGATCTCGTCAATTCGGTTTATGAACTCAGGCTTAAAGAGACGCTTTACTTCCTCCATAACGCCGGATTTCATATCCTCATAATCCTTCTTTTCATCAGCTCCGGCTCCAAAGCCAAGCTTCTTGGGATCAACAATTCTCTGCGCACCCACATTTGATGTCATGATAAGAATAGTGTTCTTAAAGCTCACCTTCCTGCCCTTGGCATCAGTGATATGTCCATCGTCAAGAACCTGCAAAAGAACGTTGAAAATATCAGGATGTGCCTTCTCAATCTCATCAAAAAGAATTACTGAATAGGGGTGTCTTCTTACCTTTTCGCTGAGCTGACCGCCCTCGTCGTAGCCAACATATCCCGGAGGTGATCCGATCATCTTTGAAACACTGTGACCTTCCATATACTCGGACATATCGACTCTGATAAGAGCATTCTCATCTCCGAACATTGCCTCTGCAAGAGCCTTGGAAAGCTCTGTCTTTCCTACACCTGTAGGTCCCAGGAAAAGGAAGGATCCGATAGGCCTGTTAGGATCCTGAAGGCCTACACGGCCTCTTCTTATAGCCTTTGAAACAGCCTTTACTGCATCCTCCTGTCCGATAACTCTCTGGTGAAGAACAGACTCGAGCTTAAGAAGCTTTTCAGACTCCTTCTCAGCTATCTTCTTTACAGGGATTCTGGTCCATTCAGCCACTACCTCGGCAATATCATTATCATTTACGATAAAGGCAGAGGACATTTCCTTCTTTTTCTCAGCATTTCTGGTTCTTGAAAGCTTGGTCATCAGCTGACTCTGCTCCTTATTAAGCTCGCCTGCCTTAATAAAGTCAGCGTTCTTAAGTGCCTCTTCTATCTCTCCGTCCAGAGTCTTGATCTTATCCTCAAGCTCCTTTATTTTGGGAGAAACTCCCATGGTGCGAAGTCTGACTGCTGAAGCAGCCTCATCAATAAGGTCAATTGCCTTATCCGGAAGGTTTCTGTCATTGATATATCTCTCAGAAAGATCAACTGCAGCCTTTATAGCCTCAGGGGTTATGGTAACCTTATGATGTTCCTCGTATTTGCTGACAATACCTGTAAGGATATCCATAGCTTCTTCCTTGGTAGGCTCATCAACATTTACAGGCTGAAATCTTCTCTCAAGAGCTGCATCCTTCTCCACATATTTGCGATACTCAGTGATGGTTGTAGCACCTATCATCTGTATCTCGCCTCGTGCAAGAGATGGTTTAAGGATATTTGAAGCATCTATCGCTCCTTCAGCACCACCTGCTCCGATGAGTGTATGCATCTCATCCACGAAAAGGATGATGTTTCCATCATCTGAAACTTCCTTGATAACCTTTTTAATTCTCTCCTCAAATTCTCCTCTATACTTGGAGCCGGCAATCATACCGGAGAGATCGAGAGTCACAAGTCTCTTATTCTGTACTGTAAGAGGAACATCACCTGCAGCTATTCTCTGGGCAAGCCCCTCTACAACTGCGGTCTTTCCAACGCCGGGTTCTCCAATAAGACACGGATTATTCTTGGTCCTGCGGCTTAGGATCTGAATTACTCTCTTTATCTCCCTCTCTCTGCCAATTACCGGATCCAGCTTGTTTTCCAAGGCAAGCGCGGTCATGTCACGGCTGTACTGAGACAGTATAGAAGCCTTCTTACCTGTCTTGGGTGCAGCCTTCTTGCCAAGATCCTCCTTAACAAGATTGGGGTCCTCTCCCATGGCCGCCAGAGTCTCAGCATAAATCTTCTGAGCAGGAACGTTAAGAGTACTGATAAGTCTCACAGCAACGTCCTCACCCGCCTTGATAAGTGCGAGAAGAATATGCTCTGTTCCTGTCCTATCCGCATGAAAACGCTCTGCCATTTTGTGAGCCTCTTCCAGGACCTCTTCCGCTCTTGGAGAAAAACCGTCCTTATCAAGAGTTCCCACTCTGCTGTCCGGAACGATAAGATCTCTTATCATATCCATCATTCTGTTTTCATCTATTCCATTATCTATGAGTATTCTGGAAGCAACACTGCCATCCTCCAGAATAAGGCCCATAAGGATATGCTCGGTTCCGACATAATTCAGTTTAAGTGTTCTGGCTGTTCTCTTGGCGAGCTTAAGCGCGTCAGCAGCCATTGGTGTAAACTTGGATTCCATATTCTGCCATCCTTTCCGTCACTGTATTTTAGCAATAAAATCGTCATAAACCTGATCAATCAGGGCGTGAACCTCGTCTCTGGAGATTCCCTTACACATAGCTCTTGCAAGAACTACCGCAAGCTCGGACTTAGCCTCCTGCAGAGCCTTCAGCTTATTGATATCAAGGGCAATTATTGCGCCTCGTCTTCTGTCAATCTTTACAAAGCCCTCCTGCTGCAAAATGGAATATGCTTTGTTTACGGTATGCATGTTGATACCTATGGTTTCTGCCAGCTGCCTTACACTTGGAAGCTGCTCACCCTCGCGAAATTGCGATGTGGCAATACCCAGAATGATCTGGTTGCACAGCTGTACATAAATCGCCTCATCACTGTTAAAATCAATCTCAATGATCATATCAGTCACCTTTGCCTTCAAATAACGACACAATTTGTGATATGTTTAGTATAACAGATATTACAAAAATATAAAAGCCCGGAAAAAGCATCACGCTCTTTCCGGACCTATCATTAATTCTATTAAACTTAATTATTTGTCATCATCAAGATCAAGGAACTCAAACTCGAAATCATCCTCATCACCGACGAAATTTCTTGACTTTCTCTTAGGAGCAGCCTCTCTAACAGGTCGCTCCTCCTGAGAAGCTCTTCTTGCAGGACGCTCATCCTCGCTGTTTCTCTCAGGTCTTACAGTTCTTTCATCACTTCTTCTGTAAGAAGCTCTGTCATCAGCTGCAGGTCTTCTGTTCTGAGCAGGTGCTCTGTCAGCGCCATCCTCTCTGGTTGCTCTTCTTGCTGCAACTCTTGAGGAAGCATAGGAATTCTCGTCCTCTTCCTTATCATTTCTGTCAGCTCTCTCTCTTCTTCTTGAGTAGGCTCTGTCATCATCAGCCTCATCTCTTGCGGGCTTCTTCTTTGTTGAATAGCGGTCGTACTCTTCCTCCTCTTCCTCGTCCTCATAGTAGAGAGAATCTCTGAGCTTAAGGATAAGAAGAACAACAGCGATAAGAAGAATTGCTATAAGAACAGCAAGAATAATGATGATTGATTTATACTTCTTATTTGTTGAAATAAGCTTGTTAACTGCCTCTGTGCTCTGAGCAGCCTCGATAAGCTCTTTAACCTTTACTCTGTAGCCTTCAACGTTATCATAGAGATACCAGATTCCTGTTCCGGCTTCGTCGTTGATATAAACAAGTGAATAAGTTCCATCTCCGACATCTGAAGCAGTAGCTGTAGGCTGTGAACTCTCCTCAGAGCCTTCACCCTCAGTATTTTCAGAAGCCTCACCCTCAGGGTTCTCGCCGCCTTCTGCAACTTCAGCGCTTGCTTCAGGAGCTGCCTCAGAAACAGAAACAAGATCGCTTCTTACAAAACCGGTTTTTCCGCTGCTTCCGAAGGATACCTGATACCAGGTTTTATTATCAGTTCCGGTAGCCTCTCCAGTGATTGTAAGAGTCTCACCCTTTGTAACCTTGCCAACTGAATCATAACCTGTTCCTGCGCCCTGTCTGACATTTACGCTGTCAGAAGTAACAGTTGCTGTTCTCTGCTCAGTTGCTGTAACTGTAGTTGCAGGAGCTGATGCTGCTGCAGCGTTTGCAGGCTCTGTAGTTGCTGTGTTGGTTGTAGTGGAGCTTGATGAAGAACCTCCTGCCTTTGCAACTAGATCGCTTCTTACATAACCGAACTCGCTCTTATTAACATAAATCTTGTACCATACATATCCGGATGCATCTGTTGCTTCATCTACAATATCAACAGAATCTCCCTTCTTAAGACTGGAAACCTGTGAAGCTGTTGTACTTGCAGATGATCTCACCTTAACATTGTCGGTTGAAACCGTTCCTGTAGTCTGTGTGTAAGCAAGTGCGCTTACTGAGGAACTAACAAAGACGCAGGCTGCAACTGCAAACGAAAGTCCAAAAGAAACTATCCTCTTTCCCAACTTTTTACTCATTTTACCTCCTTCGCATCATCGATTGCCTTTCCAATATCGTGACGCATATACTTATTTTCAAAGCTTACCCAATCAGTAGCCTCATATGCTTTAGCTCTTGCTTCTTCAAGGGTATCTCCCTTTGCGGTGATTCCCAGGACTCTTCCACCATTTGTTACAATGCCCTCGTCCGTCTTCTTTGTGCCGGCGTGGAAGCAGTAGTAACCATCTTTCCCCTTAAAGTTTTCAAGTCCTGATATAAGCTTTCCTTTTTCGTAGCTGACCGGATAGCCTTCGCTTGCAAGAACGACACAAACACAGGCCTTATCCTCAAATTCAAGATCAATCTCGGAAAGCTTGCCATCTATACATGCATTAAATACATCTATGATATCTGTCTTAAGTCTCGGAAGAACCACCTGTGCCTCAGGATCACCAAATCTCGCGTTGTACTCAAGCACCTTTGGGCCGTCAGGTGTAAGCATAAGTCCAAAGAAGATAACTCCCTTAAACTCTCTGCCTTCCTTAGCCATAGCTTCAACTGTCCTGCTGTAGATATTCTCTCTGCAGAACTCATCGATTTCCTTAGTATAGAAAGGGCTGGGTGAAAAATTGCCCATTCCACCGGTATTAAGTCCGGTATCTCCATCTCCCGCTCTCTTGTGATCCTGAGCTGAAGACATGAGTCTGTAAGTCTTTCCATCAACAAATGACAAAACAGAGACCTCTCTGCCTGTCATAAATTCTTCGATGACCATATGATTTCCGGCATCTCCGAACTTCTTATCCTGCATGATCTCCTTAACTCCGGCTTTAGCCTCATCCAGATTCTGGCAGATGAGAACTCCCTTTCCAAGGGCAAGGCCGTCAGCCTTAAGAACGATAGGAAACTTTGCAGTTTCAAGATATTTAAGCGCATCCTCAGCATTGTCAAAATTCTCATAAGCTGCTGTAGGAATACCATATTTCTTCATAAGGTCCTTGGAAAAAGCCTTGCTTCCCTCAAGGATTGCTGCATTCTTTCTGGGGCCGAATACCCTGAGGCCAGCTGCCTCAAAAGCATCAACAATTCCGCCTACAAGAGGATCATCCATACCAATGACGGTAAGATCGATTTCCTTTTCCTTAGCAAATGCAACCAGTTTGTCAAATTCCATAGGAGTGATGGGAACACATTCACAAAGCTCGGCAATTCCGCCATTTCCCGGTGCGCAGTAGATCTTGTCAACCTGGCTGCTGCGAGAAACTGCCTCTGCAATAGCGTGCTCTCGTCCTCCTCCTCCAACGATCAAAACTTTCATCTAAACACCTTCTCCTGTAAATCAGTAGATAGCTTCCGGATCATAGCCATCAATTATAACGTGATGATCCTTTACCGTAACCTTGTTATTAGCGATCAAATCTATAGCCATTGGAAGAATCTTCCACTCAGCCTGCTCCATAATTCGTCTCTGTAAGATCTCCGGAGTGTCATCCTGTCTGATCATTACAGCCTTCTGCAATATGATCGGCCCAGTATCTGTGCCCTCATCAACAAAATGAACTGTAGCGCCGGAAACTCTGACACCTCTCTCAAGAGCCTTCTCATGAACCTTAAGCCCGTAATAGCCTGTTCCGCAAAAAGAAGGTATAAGAGACGGGTGGATATTTATGATCCTGTTAGGAAATGCTCTTACAACCTCCTGTGGAATAACCACAAGGCATCCTGCGAGTACGATCAGATCCGGAGCAGCATCCTGAAGGAGCTTTAGAAGTGCTGTGTTAAAATCACTTCTGTTCTCAAACTCCTTAGGGCTCATGACCACATTGGGAATTCCTGCTTTTTTAGCTCTCTCAATTGCATAAGCACCCGGATTATTACTGTAAACCAGACAAATCTCGGTATTGGTTATCTGCCCGTTTTCTATGCTGTCAATTATCGCCTGAAGATTAGTTCCGCCTCCGGAAACCATAACCGCTATTTTCATACAAGTTCAACACCCTTCTCACCGGTCTCAATGCTGCCAACAATAAAAGCCTTCTCTCCCGAAGAAGTAATGGCCTTAAGCGCCTGCTCTGCATCCTCCGGAGCAACTGCAAGCACCATTCCAAGTCCCATATTGAAGGTGTTATACATCATCTTCTCTTCAATTCCTCCCTTTTTCTGCATAAGAGGGAAAATAGGAGGCATATCATAGCTGTCCTTCTTTATTACAGCCTTAACTCCATCAGGAAGCATACGTGGCACATTCTCATAGAAACCGCCGCCTGTTATATGGCTGCAGCCCTTAACTGTAATGCCTGCATTCTTGATGGCCTTCATCATCTTTACATAAATTCTTGTGGGAGTGAGCAGACACTCTCCAAGAGTCATACCAAGTTCATCAACGTAGGTCTCAAGATTTTCCTTAGTCATATCGAAAACCTTGCGAACCAGTGAAAAGCCGTTGCTGTGAACGCCGCTGGAGGATACGCCGATAAGTACATCTCCCGGCCTTATGTTGCTGCCATCTATCATGTCCTTACGATCAACAACACCAACAGCGAAGCCGGCAACATCATATTCATCCTCTGGCATGAGGCCGGGATGTTCAGCAGTCTCACCACCGATAAGTGCTGCTTCTGACTGCTTGCAGCCTTCAGCTACGCCTTTAACAATTGCTGCAATCTTTTCAGGAATATTTTTTCCACAAGCGATGTAATCAAGGAAAAACAGTGGCTCGCCACCTGCGCAGGCTACATCGTTAACGCACATGGCAACTGCGTCGATACCGATCGTATCGTGCTTATCAAGAAGGAAAGCCAGCTTGATCTTAGTTCCTACGCCATCTGTTCCAGACAGAAGAACCGGATCCTCCATGTTCTTTATGTCCTTAAGGGAAAATGCTCCGGAGAAGCCTCCAAGTCCGCCAAGTACTTCGGGTCTTGTTGTCTCCTTAACATATTGCTTCATAAGTTCTACTGACTTGTAGCCGGCCTCAATATCAACTCCGGCCTTCTTGTAATCCAGTGCCATATTCACTCCTCTTTCCTTGCAGCCTTACATAGAAGCAGGCTGATCATAAATTAATAGTTCTTATATCCTACTTCCTGTAATCTGGCATCCTTTGCCACTACGCTGTCTTTTAAAGAAGCTGTATATTCCTTGAGCTTTTTAAGAAGCTCTTCGTCACTTGTTGCAAGTATCTTGGTTGCCAGTATTCCGGCGTTAGCTCCGCCGTTTATGGCAACTGTTGCAACAGGTATGCCTGATGGCATCTGTACTATGCTATAGAGTGAATCTCTGCCTCCGAGGGAGGTTGTATGCATCGGAATTCCGATGACCGGCATAGGAAAAATAGCCGCGCACATACCCGGCAGATGAGCTGCCATTCCGGCGCCTGCGATGATTACCTTGAATCCTTTTTCTTCTGCAGTTCTGGCAAATTCAAAGAACTCATCGGGTTCTCTGTGTGCTGAGATAATGCGCATCTCATACGAAATGCCGAACTTATCAAGCATCTCAGCAGCCTTAGCCATAACAGGCATATCTGAATCGCTGCCCATAACTATTCCTACAGTAGCCATTTCACTCCTCCTAAATTTCGTCATAATTTATTCTGTGAACAGTACAGAAATAAAATCACTATATCGTCTTACGTATCATATCATACCACAAGATATTGTGCCATGTTAATTTTTTACATAATTATTAAAATTTAATTACTTTTCATTGGTTCATTGAGCTTTTCGGTTCCGGGAAGAACAAATTCTCCGTCCTTTATGATAACAATACTGCTGCCATCTTCCCTGACTGCCTTGATCTCACCAAGCTCATCATAAGGAATAGTAATATCCGTATGGCAGCTGAAGTACGCTTCCTCGGGATTTGTCTTTCTCTTAATTGATATCTCGTTATCCCTTGCGACGATCATCTTTCCGTCAGGATTATAAGTCATATTATCCTCGTCAAAGCTGTAGCAGGTATCTCCCACTGCAAAATGAGGGCCGGTCTTTTCAGCGATAAGGATAGGAAGCTTATCTGCTATTCCGAATTTTCTGGCCATCACATAGGCTGTGGTGTTGGTGCCGATTGCAAACTCTCCGATTGGAAGGGTTTTGTGATTAAACAGGATGTTCTGCTCAATATATCTTCTGTTCTCATCCTCAGACTCGAAGTTCTCACAGCTATACTCTGTGACGCAGCCATCCTTAAACTTAAGCTCAAGGTTCTTGAAATACAGACCTTCAAGATAAACACCGCTTACGTGAAGTGTTCCTTCAGTTCCGGTAAGCTGTGGAGATGTGAACACCTCTCCTACAGGAATGTTTACATCTGCAACGCAGTTCTCAAAGTTAGTCTCTTTCGATTTGTCAGAGAGTTTGTGAAGACATACTTTAATGTCAGTGCGATTATCTCCCATTCCCGAAACAAGGACATACTCAGCCTCATCCAGCGCATCGATTATCTTTTGCTGAATATTCTGATAGAGCTTATAGTCCAGAGTATTTATCCTTACAACCTCGTCAAAGATTTCCTTGAAATTGTCTCCGATATCCGGAACAGGGAAGGAAATAATGGTAAAGCTTCTCTCTTTTCCGATGATGTATTCGTTCTGAATAAGGCTCGCCTGGATCTTGTAGTCGCTAAGAAGCTTTTTCTGCGCCTTATCAAGATGGATCGCGTCTCTGTTTGGCTGCGGTGAAAAAGGCTTTTCTCCAAATACCTCAATTACAGCAGGTCCTCCAAAGAGTTTTGCCTGAACCTTGAACTGCTCGCCTGCTGCCCTTACAGCTTCAAGCCTTCTGGTAACAAGTGCTCCGTCTAAAAACAGGCCATCGTCATCCTTGTGGTCATAGTCGAACTGCTTGTTTGGTACTGCTCCGAAAAAGCCTGCTCTTCTTGCGCTTCCGCCCATGTAGAAGTTGCTCATCACAGCTCTGTAGATAGTGCTGCGAAGGCCAATCTCCTGAAGGTTCTGTGCTGCCTTTTTTACCATTCTCTCAAAGCCAAGCTGGTAGATAATAGACGCGCACTTCTTGATCGTGATGTCCTTGCCGGTTGCAGCAAAGCCAATCCTGTAGCCTTCAGTAAAAGCAGTTGCAAGCTTATCAATTTCAGCCTCAGAAAGGCTGTTCATGTGCTCTGCAAGCTTGATCTCGTTGTCAGTGATGTACTCACCAAACTTAAAAAGATATCTCACATCAGAAAGATCGCTTTCTGTAATGATATCAAGGGCAAAAGAGTTTTCAGGCTCAACAATCTGTCCGAACCTTGCTGCTCTTTCCTGCTCGGCATAGTCACTGTAGAACCAGTACATGATCTGTCTTACCTGCTCATATTCCGGAAGCTTTCCTGCGCAGGCTCTGAATGCACCATAAACCTCTAAAAACAGCTCAATTCTTATGAGCATCTCAGTCTTGTCCAGCTCAAATGCAAAAGAAATAAGACTTCTCTCCTCAAAATAAAGACTGGACAAAAGTCTTCCGAATTCCTTGCCAAGCTCGGAAACCGCATAAGTTGGATTTCCATAGCTCTTATCATAGTTTTCAGGGAGAATGTCACTGTAAAGCTCTCTGTTTCTTGCCTTCAGCTCCTCAAGTGAGTCTCTGTCTACTCCTCCCTCTAAAACCCAGTTTCGAGTTTCTTCCGTCATCAGGATAAAATCCTTTACAAAGTGGAAATACTTATCGAAGGCGGCGTTTTCAAGGTGCTCCTCATCCATAGAGCAGAGCCTGTCAATTGCAAGCTCATACCTCTCATCGATCACATTCTCTCCACTTTCAAATTCAAAAATAAGTTCATCATTACTCATGCTTTAAATAATCCCCAATCCAAGTATAAGAATATAAACTATAAAAACTATTGAAATGCTGTTGAGGATGATTCCCAGATTAGGGAACAGCTTGAAAATATCCCGTTCAAATCTAGACTTTATTCCGAGAATAATTCCCACAACAGAAAAAATGGCCGCAACAAAAGCCGCTGCGGCGTACTGAACTGATGCCTGTCCGCCTGCCCTGAAGGTGAAGTAGACAGACACGGCAAGTGCTGTCACTGAGATAGCACCCAGAATAGTGGACATAATGCCCCTCTCCGGGTGCCTGTTGTCAGTGAACATGTACTTGTCCATAACAGGTTCAAATTTTCTTTTTAGTTTAAGCTTTAACTTTGTTTTTCTATCTCTCATCAGATTATCATTTTCTTACGACTTCCGAGGAGTTTTGCCCCGCTGATTATCAGAAGGATTCCTGTCGCAAGTCCTGCTACTATCGAAATTACTCCAAATGCAATATTAAGTGCTCCTGTTCCGCCAAGAACTTTATAGGTCTGCTCGTCCATAAAAAACCTCCAAATTATTTTGCGCCATATTCTGCGTAATATTCGTCAATTGCCTTCTTTATATCCTTTGTAAGAAGAACTTCTCCATCGATAGGTCTGTTGTAAAGATAGCTTACAACATCTGACATTGTTACAATGGCATTTGCACTAAAGCCATATCTTTCCTTTATCTCATCAAGAGCGCTCATGTCGCTGTCCTGGCCCTTCTCCTGTCTGTTTAAGGAAACCATAAGGCCAACGATGTCACACTCTGCCTGCTCCTGAATAATAGGAACTGTCTCTTCGATGCTCTTTCCTGAGGTTGTGACATCCTCAATGATAAGGACTCTGTCTCCGTCGCGAAGCTTGGTTCCAAGAAGGATTCCCTTGTCTCCGTGGTCCTTTATCTCTTTTCTGTTGGAACAATATCTGATCTCTCTTCCGTAGAGCTCGCTGATAGCTACGCAGGTAACTACTGCAAGCGGAATTCCCTTATAAGCAGGTCCAAAAAGGACATCGAACTCAAGGCCGAAGGTATCATGAATAGCTCTTGCATAGTACTCACCAAGCTTGCGAAGCTGTGAGCCTGTAACATAAGCTCCTGCATTCATGAAAAATGGTGATTTTCTTCCACTCTTTAATGTGAAATCCCCAAACTTAAGTACGTTACTGTCCACCATGAACTCGATAAATTCTTCTTTATATCTCTCCATCTCCCTCATACTCCTTTGCTTTCATTAATTGCATCCGCAATGTCTTTTTTCATATCAAGAACTGCTGCCCTTGCTGCCTCTCCAACCTGTCCGTCACTAAATCTGCTGTACTGTTCGCTCTTCCAGGCTGCGATGATTCCGCGGGAGGAATTAACTATTGCTCCAAGTCCGTCCTTATTAAAGAAATGAACCAGATCCTTTCCTTTTCCGCCCTGAGCTCCGTAGCCCGGTACAAGAATGTATGCGTGAGGCATAATGTCTCTTAAGATTTTTCCCATCTCCGGATAGGTTGCTCCTACTACAGCACCTACGTTACTGTAGGAACCGTCCATGGACTCTGCTCCCCATTTTTCTACCTGCTCACCAACCAGCTCATACAGCGGTTTTCCATCAATGAGTCTGTCCTGGAACTCTCCGCTTGAAGGATTAGAGGTCTTTACCAGAACAAAAATACCCTTGTCCTCCTTGTTGCAGACAGAAATAAAAGGCTTTACACCATCGGAACCCAAATATGGATTGACAGTTGCGAAGTCCTCGTCAAATCCTCTGAATGACCCGGAGCCAATCTTAACTGAGCCCAGGTGTCCGACAGCATACGCCTCTGAAGTTGAACCTATGTCGCCTCTCTTTATATCGCCAATCACCAAAAGACCTTTTTCTTTGCAGTAATCAACAGTCTTTTTAAATGTAATAAGTCCGGGGATACCAAGCTCCTCATACATAGCTATCTGGGGCTTAACTGCAGGAACAATATCGCAGACATTGTCTATGATCTCCTTGTTAAACTGCCAGAAAGCCTCTGCTGCTCCCTCGGGTGTTTCACCAAATTCTTCAAAACAACGCTGTTTAGTCTTTTCAGGAACAAAATCCAGCTTGGGATCAAGTCCCACCACTATAGGCGCACCGGTATTCTGAATCCTGTCGATCAATTTGGAAATCATATTCTTCCCCTTCCACAAAACTTTTTAATTAAAAAAACGTTATCAACCTCTTCTGCTGGCAGCAGAAATTAAGAACTCATCAATTGAACCTGTAAGCTTCTCCTTAGGCATTGACTTGAGCAGATATTTTTCAGGCTTAAGACTGACTACCTTCATAACGCTCTCTCTGTCATCCTTTGCCGTGAGGAAAATAACAGGAAGATTTTTAAGCCTCTCGGTGTTTCTGATCTCTTTTAAAATATCAGGACCGCTCATGACAGGCATCTCATAGTCCAGAAGCACAAGATCCACCTTGTTCTGGGCAAGGAATGAAAGCGCGATCTTACCTGAGCTTGCCATATAGACATGATATTTGACTGACAGCCAGGTCTTCATCATCCTGAGCATTGCTCCATCGTCATCAACTATCAGTATTTTCTTCTTCAGACTGTCATCCACTGAGCTGTATTCCATGACAGCATTCAGCTGTTCAGCAAGAAGCTTGACATCAAGAGGCCTTAGATAGGTCTCCTGGATCTTCGCCTTGGAAATAAAAAGCGTTGCAATAGTAAGCTCCTCTTTGCTTCCGATGAGGTACAGGAAAAAGCGCTCTGTATCGATAGCCTCATTCAGATACTTAAACAGATTAGAGTCGTCCATTGTCATGTCGCCAAGATAAAGCAGGTATACATTTGGTTTGTTTTCCATGGCCTTTATCTCTTCAGGGTCAGGCTTGGCGGGAACAATCTCGTACCCCTCCTTCTCAAGACCCCTTACAATCGCATTTACCATGAAACTTTTTCCGTTACCTATGAGCAAAACACGCTTCAACATATAGTTACCTCATATTCTTCACACTACTATTAAAGTATATTTAAAAGTCCGTCTCTGTCAACTAAAGCAAGCAGTCTTTTTACTTCCTGATACTTGCCCTTATAATCCTCCGGAATCTTATATTCCTCCAGCATTTTCATGATGTCATCGGCGCTGTCAAAATATGAACCGGATACAAATTCCTTTATTGATTCAAATGCTCCCTGGAGCTCCTCGGGGTCTATCTCCGGTCTGTCATCATTCTCAGGATCTTCGTCCGAAAGAGGTGAAAGCTTGGTCAGATAGCTTCTGTATAGTTCCAGAAGGCCCGCGGTCTGCTCTTTTATCTCATCAATCCTGTGTCCGTTTCCGCATTCCTCCAGATACTTGGCCTTTTCAGAAAGCTCAATTGCTCCTATGGCTCTGGCTGAGCTCTTAAGACCATGTACGTAAATGGTGTAATTTGCGTAGTCTTCGTTTCTTTCATATTTCTCAATTAAATCTGCTCTCTCGTTTATAGCCAGCGAGAAATCGTTCATTACATCAATAGCAACAAGGGCAGAGCCACATCTCGCAATTGCAGCCCGGACATCAACTCCGCTTATCTTAAGGAGCTTCTCCATTGCTTCGCGCTCCTTCTCGCCATCCTCATCATCAGGGATAAAATCTGCATCTCCCGGCCTTGATACAAGATAGGACGGCAGGTAGGACATGATAAGCTCCTCCAGCTTAACAGGGTCTACAGGCTTGGACATATACGCCGTAAAGCCTTCAGTAAGATACATCTCTCTTGAGCCTGAAATTGCATTTGCTGTAAGTGCAATAACCGGGCTTTCCTTACACAGATTCCCCTCAAGCTCTTCCATTGCGTGGAAGGTCTGTATTCCATCCATCCCCGGCATTCTGTGGTCAAGAAAGACAATGTCATATTTTTTCTGCTTAACAAGCTCCAAAGCTTCCGCTCCGCTTACTGCAGTGTCAACCTGTATCTGCGTCTGACGAAGAAGGCCCTGAATAACCGTCAGGTTTGTTCTGGTGTCATCCACAACAAGGATTTTTGCCTCAGGAGCATGGAACGAAGCTGTATACTCAGAAGACTTACCGGCGCTTTCCTTATATGTCTCAGCGAAGTCACCAATTGGCTCTCTGTCTACTACGTTCTGTTCAACCGCAAAAGAGAACACACTGCCTTCACCATACTTACTTTCAACCTCAAGCTGTGAATTCATCATTGAGAGCAGACTGTTTACGATATTTATACCAAGACCTGTACCCTCTATGGTCCTGTTGCGTTTTTCATCTATTCTTTCAAAGGCGGTTGAAAGCTTTTCAATATCCTCCTCCTTAATGCCTATACCGGTATCTGAAACCTTTACTTTAAGGAGAACCTTTTCCTCATCAAGCTCTACCGTAACGTCACTGGTAACATCCTCATAATCCACGTCCAGAGTGACAGTTCCCTTTTCAGTATACTTAAGAGCGTTGGTTATCAGATTCATGGCACACTGCTTGATTCTGACCTCATCTCCGAAAAGAACATGTGGAATATCCGGCGCTACGTTTACCACAAATTCAAGTTGTTTTTCTTTTGCCCTTACTTCAGCCATGCTGACCAGGTCGTTGATTACAGATGACAGGTCGTATTCAACCGGGATGATCTCCATTTTTCCTGCTTCGATCTTGGAAAAATCGAGGATATCGTTTATAAGGGCAAGAAGAGTCTTGCCGGAGCTTTGGATATCCCTGGCATAGCCAAGGACAGCTTCATCCTTAGCCTGGCGCAGGATCATCTCATCAAAGCCAAGAACGGCGTTTATAGGTGTTCGTATTTCATGGGAAATATTAGAAAGGAATCTGGATTTGGCTTCATTCGCTGACTGTGCGCTCTGAAGCTGATCCTCGATAGTCTGTCTGGATTTAACAAGCTCTATATACTCTACAAGCCTGTAAAAAGTTAGATCCACAGCATGATACAACTCCTCAATCTCATCACTTGTAGAAATTGCGAGATTGTGAAGCTCATTCACACTTGTATTGATTTTTTGATCATTGGAATTGTAGATTCCTGTAACCGCCTTCGACAGATTACGTATAGGCTCTGCAATACGCTTCTGGGCAAAGCGGTTAAAAAATACCGCAAGAGGTATAACTATGATGGAGATAAGCATAGCCAGCTTCATACTGAACTGAGTATTTACCATCTTTACTCCATCCTTGGCAATTCTGTCAGCAAAAGCTTTTGAATCAAGCTCATTTTCTATGACAGCTATGCTCATGATGCTCTCAAGTCCCTCTGCATTAGTCACATTACTGATGTCATTCTCAGGTGGTTCCTTCCTTGTCTCTTCATATACGACATTTGCCTCATAGATTTCCTTCATCGTAGGAATAAGTGTATTTGAAGCTATTTCAGCGGATAATCCAAGGACGATTGCTTCAAAGACAATGATCTGCATGACGACCTTGCCGATCTTGGAGCCACCCTCAACCTCATATCTTTCATCCTCGTTAAGGAGTTCAGGATTCACATAATACTTTCCGTTTCCGAAACGATAGAGAAATTCATCCTTCAAATATTTATAGCCGAAGTAGACCAGAAGGCATGCCGTCAGACAGCCTGTGATCTCATGTACAAAAAACATCACAAGCTGCTTCAGGGTAATGTCATAGGGGCTTCTGTCCGCCAGAAGTAGCATCGCAACGCCCCACAGATCTCCCACAACAAATTGCAGGATTGCGGAAGCAGCAATGGTCTTGTATAGTCTCTTAAACCATTGTCTTCTGGCAAAAAATTCCACCAGGCATACAACTACAAGATAAATAAAAGCCAGATAGGAAAAACTGCTGTAGATAATGGATCGATACATAAAAACAATTAAAACACTCGCCATTCCGCAGGATATCCCGCCAAAAGCAGTTGTCAGTATTATGGGAATGTATTTAAAGGCGTAAGCAGCGTAAGCCCCCAAACCGGTGCTTCCGTCCACATAGAAAATATGCCTGTTATACATGATCGTAAGAAAAGATGACAAAATGATCAGTATAACATTCATCAATGCATTTCTGTTAAATGCCTTCAAGTAATCCTTAAGCTTAGTCTTTCCCATAGTTTAGCCTCAATATTCAACTAAAAGCTATATCAAATGTGACCGTCCCTGTGCATGGAGAATTTATCCATCGGGTAATTCTTAAGATTTTCAAGCACCTTTCTGTCATCTGCCTTGGAAAGGAGGTTTTCTCTGGCTTTGTTGATTTCGGTAATATGTCTGTGTCTTGAAGGGCCGCCTACGCAGCCTCCCGGACAGACCATACCCTCGATGAAGTCCTCAGGGAGTTTACCTACCTTTAGAAGTGTAAGTGCCTTTTTACACTCACTTCCACCTGCTGCCCTAAGGAGCTTAATACCTGAAGTATCCTCACCTCTCTCCTTCATGCACTCAATAACAGCATCGGCAACTCCTCCGCTGGTGGCAAATCTCTTGCCCCAGATAGAAGACTCCTGATATGGATTGGTAACAGGTCCAAACTTAACATCCTTTGATCTCATAAGAGCTCTTAGCTCTCCATAAGTCACAACATAATCTGCATTTCCCGGAACTGTCTTATCCTGGGCCTCAGACTTCTTTGCAATGCAGGGTCCTATAAATACTGTGACACAACCGGGCTTAACAGCCTTAAGATATCTTGAAATAGCACACATAGGTGAAACCGTGGAGGACATGTTCTCCTCATACTGCTGCGGGAAGTGCTTTTTAAGCATATTGATAAACGCCGGGCAGCAGGAAGTGGTCATCTTTCTTCCCTCCTTGTAAGCCTCTGACCACTCAGCAGATTCATAGGCTGCAGTCATATCTCCGCCAAGACCAACCTCGACCATATCCGCGAAACCGATCTTCTTAAGTCCTTCTCTAATAGAAGCCATGGAGATGTCATCACCAAACTGTCCCTCAGTTGCAGGAGCACACATGGCGATAACCTCTTTTCCTGCCTTGATCTCCTTGATAATGTCCACCAGGAAGGTCTTGCTTCCGATGGCAGCAAAAGGACAGCTGTGAATGCAGTGTCCGCACTGGATACATTTATCCTCATCAATCTTGCAGTAGCCGTATTCATCATAGGTTATGGCTCCAACAGGACATGCCTTCTTACAGGGTCTTTCAAGGTGAACGATAGCATTGTAAGGACATGCATTAGCACACATTCCGCACTCTTTACACTTTGCAGGATCAATGTGCATATGGGTATCACCGGGAGTGATGGCATCAAATTTGCAGGAGCTCTGACAAGCCTTGCCCATACAGAATCTGCAGTTATCAGTAACTGAATAGGCAGCGATCGGACACTCGTCACAGGCAGGATCAATTACCTGCACAATATTATCGGAACCCGGATTATAGGATGGGTTCTTTGCCATAGCCAGTCTGATTCTCTGTCTTACAATCTCCCTCTCCTTATAAACACAGCATCTGTAGCTTGGTTTAGGTCCGGGAATTATTTTAAGAATAAGCTGCTCAATGTGTTCGGGATCATTTTTCCCCTCCCACTCAAGGCGGCAAACCTCCTCCATAATATTATGTTTAAACCTGTTCATGCTTTCGTCATTAGTTACCATAAAAATCTCCTATGTATATTATTATTATTTGATTAAAGCTCGATGATTCTGCCAAACTCAAGGCCCTCTGTGTAGGAGGTAGCAATTACAAGTGCTCCTGAGCCCTGTTTGTCTCTGACAAAGTCGATAGCTTTTTTTCTATCACTCTCATCAAGTCCCTTAAAGGGTTCATCCATAATAAGGACATCGTTTGGAATGCAGCAGGCCCTTGCTATGCAGACCATCCTTCTCTGTCCCTCTGTAAGCTCGCTTACCGGCTTATAGATCACATCCTCAGGCAGAAGCTTTAGAAGTTCCTCCGTCACTGTTTCCCTGAATATCTTCTTGCTCACCATAGTCACGTTGGTGACTGCGTCAAGACTGTCAATAAGTCTGTCCTCCTGGAAAACAGTTCCCGAAACAATATAGGGATATTTGTAATCTCCAAGAAGTCCTACCTTTCCTTCGTCAGGCTTTTCAAGGCCAAGTACAAGTCTTAAGAGTGTGGTTTTTCCGGCTCCCTCAGGCCCGGTAATTATATAAGTATGCTCTGATTCTATATGTAAACTGAAGTGATCCAGAACCTTTTTACCATCGTAGGATTTGGATACTTCTTTCACTTCGATTATCACTTTTTCTCTCCCCCGCGATCAAACAAAAAATCTGCAGACAACCCAAGATGCGATTCCAATGACTATACATCTGATGGCACCAATAATAGCTGAGGTCTTAAGGTTCTCAAGGATCTTCGGAAGATAGATATACTGAAATTTTCTGTCTGCAGGCATTCTGAAAACATGTGCCATCTCGAAAATCTTTTCATCTATTGTGCCAAGGGCGTTGTAGGTTCTGGAATACATAAAGCCAGCGGTTGCGATCAGGCAGACCACAAGGATAATGTCCGGATTCTCATGAAAGAACACCGGTAAAAGAAGTGTTATCTCCGGAAGCTTACCAAATAGAAATCCAACCGGCTTAAGCAATGTGCCGAGTATCTTTTCCTTAAAGCAGCAGACTGCCAAAGCTATTCCCAAAAGGCTCCCAACAATAAAGCCCGTCAATATTCCGTAAAATACTTCATTCCCCATTTTTCGCTGCTCCGCTCCTTAATATGCAAATGCACTTGCAACCGAACCTGCCACCATGGCAAGTATTAAAAGCAACGCGATTATTGAAACTATTCTCTTTGTTTTCGATGATCCCATTACAAAACTTTCCTTCCTGAACTTATTTCTGATTTATCATTCCTGCAAGATAGCCGGCGCCGAAACCATTGTCGATATTGACTACGCAGACTCCGCTGGCACAGGAATTAAGCATTGACAAAAGAGCTGAAAGACCGCCAAAGGATGCCCCATAGCCAACACTTGTCGGAACTGCTATAACCGGGCAGTCTGCGAGGCCTCCTATCACACTGGCAAGAGCACCTTCCATTCCGGCTATTGCAATGATAACATTAGCTGTCATTATCTCATCCATAGCCTTTTTATCAAGAAGCCTGTGGATTCCGGCAACTCCAACGTCGTAGAGCCTCATCACCTTATTCCCCATGATCTCCGCTGTAAGGGCAGCTTCCTCCGCAACGGGAATATCACTTGTTCCGCCGGTAGCTATCACAATTTTCCCTATGCCCTTTTCACGGTCAATCTGCTGTCCGCTGATTCCGGTCTTACTGAGCTCGTCGTAGAAAAACTCTCCCATCGACTCAGTCTTGTTCTCTGCAAAATACTCTGCAGCTTCTTTGCTCATTCTCGTTATCAGAACACTTTTCTGACCATGTTTAATGAGGTTTTCTGCAATTCCGAGAATCTGCTCCTTAGTCTTTCCCTGGCCAAAAATCACCTCTGCTCTACCCTGTCTGAGTCCCCTGTGATGATCGGGTCTTGCGTAGCCCATATCCTCAAAGGGTTCCATTTTTAGCTTAAGACATGCATCTTCCACAGAAACACTGCCGGCCTTCACATTTTCGAGTAATTCAAGTAATTCTTTCTGTTCCATATTTTTGACCTAAGCACTCCAAATTATTAGTTTACATGTAAAACGGGCAAAATACACTAGTTTTATTTTAACATAGAAAATGACAATTCTTTGTAATAATACCTGTAAAAAAACTATTAACCTTATTAGAGTAAAGTGATATACTTTAGTCTGCTTTTTACATAATCATTTGGAGGAGAACCTATGAATATCCACTTATGCAAAGGCGATGAGACACTGGAGCAGGCCCTTGAATACATCAACGACAACGACAAGGAAGGCAGAACCTACACCTTTGACAGGGAAGCTGACCGCTGCTACGTGGGCGATGAAGCTTTTGTCAATGCTCCTGTTCTTATCAATTACAAGAACACCTATTATGCGCTGCATATCCAGCAGTAAACAGTAGAAAGAGTATCAGAATATGAACAATTTAAAGAAAGCAATTTACGATTATTTTCATGTACCTAATTTCAAAAAACGTTTCATTGTAATGAATGTAGGCGTGTTCCTCATGGGATTTTTCCTGTCCTTCCTTATCAAGGTTGATCTTGGAACAGACCCCTGTACCTTCCTCAACTGGACAGTTTCAGAAAAGCTCGGGATACTTCTTGGAACCTGGCAGCTCATGCTCAATCTGGTCCTTTTCATAGTGGTCATCCTCTTTGGAAGAAACCTGATCGGACTTGGCACCATCGCCAATATGGTCTTTATCGGTTACATAGCCAACTTTTTCATGTGGCTTTGGGAGAAGATAATACCTGAATACTACTTCACCACATTCCCTTACAGAGGGATAATATTTGCAGCAGCGCTTCTTTTATTTATCATCGCTGTTTCCTTCTATATCAATGCGAATATGGGCGTCTCACCCTACGATGCAATGCCTCAGATACTATCCGATAAGGTTTTCAAAAAGGTTCCTTATTCAGTCGTAAGAATTGCTTATGATTTCCTCGCTATTTTAATTGGAATTCTTCTTGGCGGACATCCTAATATAGGAATCGTGCTCATGGCTCTCTTCCTTGGGCCTGTAATATCTGTTATGGGAAAATTCCTTAACAAACACGTATTCCATCTTTGATCAATCAAATAACATAAAGTCAAAAGAAGCCGCATATAAATGCGGCTTCCTGTTTTATTAACATATATTCAGTTGCTGTATAACCCCCTCAGGCCTGTCTGACCTTAACGAAAGCTACTGCCTTCTTGGTCTCTGCATGCACTGTACGGCGAACGATGTTGTCTGAGAATACCTGATACTCTGACTCATAATCCTCGTCCTGCATGCTTCCTGCACCTAACAAGTCCAGAGCCTTAAACTTACCGTATGAAAGGTTCTGCTCCTTTGCCTTGATTGCATCAGACATGATCTCGATGCAGCTCTGGCTCATGCCTTTTTTAGTCTTTGCGGAACTTCTCATTATTCAATTCCTCCATCTCATAAGAAAATTATTAAATGAATCTCGAAAGGCTTGAAAAATGGCCCCTCAACCAACCTTTCGTAATTAATTTTCACTTAATGGGAACATTATATAACAATAATTTCACAAATGATAGAGGAATTTTAATACTTTGCCTTAATAAACAATTAAAATATTATAAATAAAAAGTTTATATTATTTGCCGATTATTTCTGGACTTTTATACGTTCATCACCTGCCAGATAGCGAAGCAGAGCCTGTCTTGCATGCTCCTTATCTGTGGCCTCTACGCTGACCGTGAACTGATAGGTGTGCATCTTCACATCCTGACTGGCCTTTTCAGCCTCAGCTATGGATCTGTCCTTCGTATCCTCGCTGGTCATCTCCATAATGTCAGCAATGGCGAAGTTCCTGAATTTTTCACGCTGTTTTTCATCCATCAGGTGTTTATCAATAAGCCCCAGAGTATTTCCAAGGTTCAGATAATCCCCATGCAAAAAAGCCTCCATATCAAGAAGCTCTACATCAAAGGTCTCCTCGCTCCAGGTCAGCTCGCGACTCATAAGCTCATCGGTCTTGTCAGCGTTAGCTTTCTGCCAGTCGAGAATGTACCACTTCCAGATCTGCATTCTCCTTCTGTTGACTTCCTCATCGTTAAGCTCAAACATCTTCTGACAGGCATGGCGGACACCTCTTGCCACCAGAGCATCCGTCGTTTTGTTTATATCATAGGACCTGCTCTGAACTACAAAATTCTTCTCTGTGTTCATTATTCTTAAGCCAAGCGTATCCTCCGAGAGCTTTTCCAGCAAAAGGTCATAGTCTCCATGGCGCGCAATAACCACAGGCCTTTCAGAAAGTATCGTACCCTGATACTCTCTGAAGGTTCTAAGCACATCTTCATTTTGTATGTACTTAAAGGTTTTGCTCATAGATATCTCCCAGTGTAAGGCTTATGAGTTAGTGACATATTTTGCCTTAAAATCATTTATACTGCAGGGCCTTCCGTAGTAATAGCCCATTACTTCAGAAATAGGATATTGCCTTGCAGTAAGAGCTGTATCCTCATCCTCAATTCCTGTAAAACAGGTTCTGATGCCCAGTCTGTGGGCATAGCTGGTCATGGTCTCCACCATGTACTTATTGGTGAGATTATCATTTATTCCGCCGGTTATAGCCGGGGAAAGATTCAGAATATCCACCGTCAGATGCCTTGTAAGATCCAGCGCTGCAAAGTCTGCCACATCAAGGCCAATCTTAAGGCCGCAGGACTTAAGGAATTCAACCTGGCTACGAAGGTGGTCAGTACCCAACTGGCGACTGCCCTGATTTAGCTGCAGGCATAACCCGGTAGCAGGATATGCAGTCTTTCTTAGGATTTCAAGAAGCGTTGTTCTAAACTCAGACCTCTCAAGCTGCATGAAAGCCAGGTTTACGCCCAGATAAAAGTCCCTGTTCACCTTTCTTATCTCAATGGCATCCAGCAGCGCTTTTTCCAGAATCCAGTTTCCAAGCGTATAGAAAACAGGGTCCTGCTCAAGCCACGGAACAAACTCTGAAGGTGAAACCACACCAAA
>JAEEGL010384913.1_pt1 | contig 31147 bp, 19 predicted proteins | sample 9134231 | NCBI WGS metagenome assembly JAEEGL01 (sample SAMN16246548, study PRJNA631951) | gut metagenome | biome: gut microbiome; feature: rumen; material: fiber-attached | host: Bos | place: Iran: Karaj | collected 2018-10
GAATATGCGAAGTTAACAATTATTTTCTGTTTTTTATTCGTTTTTATTTACTTTTCTGAACAAAATTAACTAATTTTGTGACTTGATTTCTCTTTCGTTTCATTTTTTACGAAAAATTGGGATGATAGAGACATTTTTTATAATATTATTCTTCTCGCTTAGGATATCAATTTTTCGCATACTACAATATGAGATTTCTTTACCTGCTTTCAGTTTTTCTCCTTTTTGCCACACCCAGTGCTGATGCTCAGATTTTCAAACGATTCAAACGGGCAAGGCAGAAAGCCGACTCCCTCTATTTGGCACATAAGGATAAAATCGAAACCGTCGATTCGTTGTTGACCGTTAAATATCACAGAATAAACTACGATACGACGTATCTGCAACGTCCGGAGACCAAATGGACACTAAAGGGGAGGGTGAATGTCACCGGGGCAAGATTCAAAATCAGGTCAACACAAAACGATATGCCGGTCAAGGCCAATATCACGGCGGACCATAAAGCTACGGCAAGCCTCTCAATTTCTTATATGGGCATAACGGTCGGAGGTGCTCTCAATCCGGCTGCGTTGGCAGGAAAATATAAGGACTTTGAAATCAACGTCAATTCTTATTCCAACCGATATGGTTTTGATATCATCACGCAGAATGCCAAACGCTTCAACGGATGGATAAAAATGGGAGACCAGCCTAAAGTAAAACCAGAGGACGGAACCATCAAAGCGCGGTCGTTCAACATCAACGGCTATTATGTGTTCAACTACCGCAAATTCTCCTATCCAGCTGCGTTCACACAGTCATATATTCAGAAACGGAGTGCGGGAAGCCTCCTTGTAGGCACATCACTGGAATGGCAGTTGCTCAAACGCAGCGCAGAAGATATATTCCAGTCATATAAGCTCAACACATTCAACTTCGCACTCGGAGCAGGATACGGCTACAACTATGTGCCTAACAGGAGATGGCTCTTCCACGCATCAGCTCTTCCTGCTTTTGTAATCACCGGCACGCAGAAACTGAATGTCAACGGAGACAAGGAGAAAACAAACAGCAGCATTCCCCAGTTTATCCTGACTGCCAGAGGAGCGGCTGTCTATAATATCAAGAATTATTTTCTCGGTACCACCTTCGTATTCAATTACTCTAAAGTGGGAAAACCGGAGCATGTACAGGTGAATCACAATAAATGGCTCCTCAGAACTTTTGCGGGACTAAGATTTTAGCTTCATCTCCATGACTCATCAGATTTTCGTTTACAAAAACTGACGTTCTTTTTAACTCCCAATTTAACTTCTCTTTTAACTCCCAATTTAACTTCCCTTTAAATCCACAATTGAATTGAAAGTTTCTTCTTTCGGGCTATCACGTCTTCCTTTCGAGCAGACTGTCACGCTCGTGGCACAGACAGAAGGATTTCCGTTGACAATGTCCTCATACGACAAGCTCAACGGAAAACAAGGCTTTGTGGTTGCGCCTTTCTGTGTCTCTGAAAAACATCCTGTTCTGCTTATCCGCCCCGATGTGGTCAAAACCTGTCACCAGGATGACTATGAGGGGCTCGTAGCCTATTTAAAGAAATCAGGATGCGAGAATTCAAAAACTTTGAAGCTGGCTGCCACTATCGCACAAGACAACGGCAGGGCTGACTACAGCCGCATTTTCCCATGCTTTCACGGTGCCGTGACTGAAGGGACGTTCAAGAAGATTGTGCTGGCTCGATCTGCATACTATCCTTTTCTGACAGCTGCCAACAACGGGGCTTCAGATCTGTCTGGACAAGCCAATCAATATTGCTCCATTCTCGACCTCTTTATCAAGGCTTGCCGACATTATCCCAGGGTTTTTGTGGCGCTCACGGTCACCCCCCTCTCTGGTGTGTGGCTCACTGCATCGCCTGAGATACTGCTCAGCGGAAGGGGTAACCAATGGAAGACTGTCGCGATTGCTGGTACGATGCCGTGTGACGAAAATCCGGCTCAACAGCCGGACTGCCGCGAATCCTATCCCGACATCACATGGTCGAAGAAAAACAGGGATGAACAGCAAATCGTGGCGGCTTACATCAGGCAATGCCTCGACGATTTCACTGACGATGTGGAGGAGAAAGGACCGAAAACGGTCAGGGCTGCCAATCTGTTCCACCTCAAATCGGAGTTCTCGTTCTCTTTAAACGACAACAAACAAATCGGCAACTTGATTCAGGCGCTGCATCCCACACCGGCAGTCTGTGGAATACCGAAACAGCTGGCTCAGCAGTTTATCACGGAAAACGAGCCTGCACCTCGCAACTTCTACAGTGGATTCACTGGTATGTTCAACTGCAATCAAGTCACCGACCTCTATGTCGCTCTACGTTGTATGTCGGTCGGCAACGACGGATTCCGACTCTATGCCGGAGGAGGCATCATGCCCGACAGTACAGAGTCTCAGGAATGGCTCGAAACCGAGGCGAAAATGCAGACCATGCGAGCCCTGTTTAGTCAGTTTCCGTAAGTTTTTCGTCAGCCTTCAGCCGTTCATTTGTCAGCCTTCAGTCAGCCTTCAGTCTTCTTTTAGTTAGTCTTCAGTAAATACACTTTTCACTTTTCACAATTCACTTTTCACTTATATTAATTCTTCATTCTTCATTCTTAATTCTTCATTTATTCAAGTGTTCTCCGACAAGCCAAATATCAATATCCTGACTGCATTGCTCATTGAGCATCACATTGCTCATGCCGTTATATGCCCGGGAAGCAGAAACGCACCGATTGTGCATAATATCTGCCTTTGCGGCAAAATCCACTGTGTTTCCGTCACCGATGAGCGGTCAGCGGGATTCTATGCAATCGGCATGGCGATGCGGACAGGAAAGCCGGTGGCAGTATGTGTCACCAGCGGTTCGGCATTGCTAAACCTCATGCCGGCTGTGGCAGAGGCGTCCTATCAGTATATTCCGCTGCTCGTTATCAGTGCCGACCGGCCCGGACAGTGGATTGACCAGCTCGACGGACAGACCATGCCTCAGCAGGATTGCTTACGCCCGTTTGTCAGTGTGGCTGTCTCTCTCCCAGAGCCTCACGACGAAGAGGAACGTTGGTACTGCAACCGCCTCGTCAACCAGGCACTCAACGGACTCCAGCAGAATGGCGGGGCTCCTGTGCATGTCAATGTTCCTATAAGCGAACCGCTTTATCTGTTCAATACCCCTGAATTGGATACTAATCAACGGAAAATCTTTGTCCACCATTGCTTCACTGCTGACTTAAGCCCGTTGTTCAACCAGATGTTGAATGCGAGCCGTCCGATGATTGTCATCGGGCAGACGGCTGAATATCAATGCCTCAAAGGTCTTAAACTTGAGAATATCGTGGTGCTGCACGAAGCTCTCTCTGTCGGTGCCTTGCCTTTCGAGAAAGTTTTGGCGGCTAACCCCACTGCACAGCAGCTCATGCCCGATTTTATCCTCTATTTAGGCGGAGCTGTCGTGAGCAAACGGCTCAAAGCTTTTCTTAGAAACACGAATAACGCCCGCTGCTGGCATATCAATAACGACGGTCAGATTTACGACACGTTTAAATGTCTCGAAGGGGTGGTGAAGTGTCCGTTACCACAGTTCATCGGCCAACTGAACAGCTTCTACGGTGAAAACGGTGGTTGTTTCGACGGTGAGTTCGCTGCTCTCTGGAAAGAAGAACTGAAGAAAGCGGAGGAGGCGACCTTTCGCTATCAGCTATCATTCTCAAGCATGATGGCTGTGAAACTCTTGGAACAGAAACTGAATGTCGGAAGTTTTGACGTGCATTACGCCAATTCCTCTGCCATCCGGCTGGCGAACATCTATGCGAGGCATCATGTATGGTGTAACCGAGGAATTAACGGGATTGAAGGCTCGCTCTCAACGGCGGCGGGGTTCTCTTTGCTTGACGACCTTAATCTTGTCTTTTGCGTCATCGGCGACCTCAGTTTCTTCTACGACCAGAATGCCCTTTGGAATCAGCGGCTCAAAGGAAATCTCCGGATTCTACTCCTCAACAACGGTGGCGGTGCCATTTTTCAGGGATTGAACGGAGCCAGACAAAGTCCTGCCTTCCATACTGCCATCGTTGCCGCTCATCACACCTCTGCCGAGGGTGTCTGCCGGCAGAACAACATCGCCTATCAGGCTGCAACAGACGAGGACTCTCTGAATAATGGCATAGAATGGTTAGTTGGCTGTCCCGACGACTGTCAAAGTCCACTTCTGCTCGAAGTCTTCACATCACCTGAGACCGACAACCAGGCTGTCACTGGTTTCTTCGCTTGTTTCTAATATATCTGGAATTTCCGTAATATCCGGATTTTCCGTTAAAAATAACCCACAAAAAATAAAACAATGAGAACTTGGAAAACAATCAGACAATTTGAGGAAATCCTCTTTGAAGAATACGAAGGCATCGCAAAAATCACTATCAACCGTCCACGTTATCGCAATGCCTTCACTCCCAAAACCACGCTTGAACTCAGTCAGGCTTTCACCCTCTGCCGTGAGATGCAGAACATCTCCGTGGTGATTCTCACCGGTGCCGGCGACAAGGCGTTCTGCTCCGGAGGCGACATGAACGTGAAAGGACGAGGCGGATATGTGGATGAGCAGGGTGTCCCGCGTTTAAGCGTCCTCGACGTCCAGATGCAAATTCGGCGCCTGCCTAAGCCTGTCATTGCCATGGTCAACGGATATGCCATCGGAGGCGGACATGTGCTGCATCTCGTCTGCGACCTCACTATCGCTTCCGAAAACGCCATTTTCGGACAAACCGGACCTAAGGTTGGTTCGTTTGATGCGGGATTCGGCGCCTCTTATCTCGCACGCATTGTGGGACAGAAGAAAGCACGGGAGATTTGGTTCCTCTGCCGTCAGTATTCTGCCCGAGAGGCGGAGCAGATGGGGATGGTGAACAAGGTAGTGCCGCTCGACAGACTGGAGGATGAATGCGTGGAATGGGCACAGACCATGATGGAGCGGTCGCCGCTTGCATTGCGTATGATTAAGGCGGGGCTGAATGCGGAGCTCGACGGACAGGCTGGCATTCAGCAGCTTGCAGGGGATGCCACTATGCTGTATTATTTCCTCGATGAGGCACAGGAAGGAGGAAAAGCTTTTCTGGAGAAACGCAAGCCTGATTTTCAGCAATATCCAAAACTGCCATGATTTTTGACGTTAAGAAACGGGTCTTCCATTTTAAGCAGCCGGCTGGAACATCCAGAGGAATTTATCTCACACGCAAGTCGTGGTTCATCACGCTTGATAATGAGGACGGGAAAAAAGGGGTGGGGGAATGTGCACCGCTTCCTGATCTCAGCATAGATGCTTTGCCCCATTATGAGGAGATTCTCAACGCTCGACTCACCACCATACTGCCTGAGCTGGCAGATGCCCAGAAGCTGCCTGATGCGTTCGAGCGGCAGCTCGGAATCGCTGAGAGGACTTTCCGCGATTACCCGTCAATGCGATTCGGACTGGAGACAGCGTTGCTTAACCTGCATCATGGCGAACGGCTCTTCGACACGCCGTTCTCATGGGGTGAGGAAGGCATTCCCATCAACGGACTCGTATGGATGGGCAGTTACGATGAGATGGAAAAACGGATGGAGGAGAAAATTGAAAAGGGATTCCATTGCGTGAAAATAAAAATCGGAGCCATCAGGTTTGATGAGGAACTGGAACTGCTCCGGAAAATCAGAAAACGGTTCAGCAAGGACATGATTGAGATAAGGACGGATGCCAACGGGGCGTTTCTTCCGGCTGAGGCGATGGACAGGCTCCAGCAGCTTGCCCGCTTTCACATTCATTCCATTGAACAGCCGATCCGACAGCATCAATGGCACGAGATGGCGGAACTCTGCCGGCTCTCACCTGTGCCGATTGCACTTGATGAGGAGCTGATAGGGCTGTCCAAAATAGATGAGAAAAACGAGATGCTTGAAATGGTCAGGCCGCAGTATATAGTGCTAAAACCATCCCTTCATGGTGGAATCGCCGGATGCCGCGAATGGATTGAACTGGCTGACAAGCTGGGCGTCAAATCATGGATGACTTCTGCTCTTGAGTCCAACGTGGGGCTCAATGCCATTGCTCAATTCGCAGCCCATGTCTATGGCGAACACATCACATTCCATCAAGGTCTTGGCACAGGGCAGCTCTTCAACGACAACACCGACAGCTCTCTTTCCCTCCAAGGTGAATACATCTGGCATAAATAGTTCTTAGTCTTTAGTTTTTCGTCTTTAGAATATACTTTTCTCTATTCATTTACAGAAAATGAATTTAACTCAATTTCTGAGTGACTGGTACAGCCCGTCTCCCTTTATCACCGTCAAAACCAGCGGTTCTACGGGCAATCCGAAGCTGATAAGCGTTGAGAAAAAACGTATGGAGGCTTCGGCACGACGCACTTGCCAGGCACTCGGCCTGAAAAAGGACGACACGGCACTGCTTTGTCTGCCTCTTGATTTTATTGCCGGAAAGATGATGGTGGTAAGGTCTGTTGTCTGTGAACTTAAGCTGATTGAAGTTGAACCGTCAGGACATCCGCTTCAACAACTCGATACAATCTCCACCCCTGTTGTCTTCGCGGCGATGACTCCTCTGCAGGTGTTTAACTCAATGCAGATGCCAGAGGAATTGAAACGGCTGAAAGCTATCAGAAAACTCATCATCGGAGGTGGACCGGTCAGCCAGGAAATGGCTAACCAGCTCTCACTCTTTCCAAATCAGGTGTGGAGCACATATGGCATGACAGAGACGCTCTCTCATATCGCACTTAGGAAATTGAGTGGCAAAGATGCTTCGGAATGGTATGAGCCATTGCCCGGCATTTCACTCTCACTTAACTCCGAAGGATGCCTTGTTGTAGATGCACCTGATATCTGCCCGGAAACCCTCTACACCCGCGATTGCACGGAAATCATCGAAGAACGGCACCGCATAACACGTTTCCGCATCATCGGACGCGTCGACAATGTCATCAACAGCGGAGGGGTGAAAATACAAATTGAGGAGGTGGAACGTGTGCTCTCTCTCTATTTGGATATGCCTTTCGTCGTCGCTCCTTCGCCAGACCCTAAGTTCGGACAAATCATTGTGCTGCTGACAACCGGCAGTCCCGACATGGCTGCATCTTCCATCGACACCATACCGCTCGATGTCCTGCCCAAATACCACCGGCCACGCCGCATCTTCCACATCGACGACTTACCTCTCACACCGACAGGCAAGCCGGCACGGGCTGTCGCTGCCCGTATAGCTGCACAAAAACAGGCTTTTTAGAAGCAAATGTTACATGTACTTCGTAAGTTTTAAGTAAATGATAATTAAGAAATTATACTATTTTTGATTCTATTTCTGAATTATCATTGGCAATACTATTAGTCTGTACTCGTTTTATTCCATTTTCATTCCCAACATTTAAAAAATGTTATTTGTGACAGACATGTTATTTTTTTTTGTATTTTTGCATAATAAAAGACATGGTTAGTAGTAAATACGCTTTTTATTATTCACTATTCATTTGAATTATCTTCTCGTCTTCTAAAATAACTTATGTTTCTTAAGCTCAAGAAAACATGATGCTTGCTGGGTATTTTAAGATGTTTAGTGTGATTGCTCAATAAGATTATCATTGGCAAAACTAACGTTCACGACATGTTGGGCCGTTAAATTCCTTTTGTAACTTCTTTTTATACTTCCACTTTAACTTCCTATATTTAAATATAATTATAAATAACTAATTACCAGTTAAATAATTAATAGTAAACTAAATAGATTGTTTTAAGATTATGAGCAAAATATTAGTATTGCCAGATATACATGGTAGGCAGTTTTGGAAAGAACCTTGTGGAGATATAAGTGAATACGATAAGGTCGTTTTTCTTGGAGATTATCTTGACCCTTATCGGTTTGAGTATATCAAGGAGCAAGATGCTATCGAGAACTTTAGGGATATCATCGATTTTAAAAAAGCGAACTCCGACAAAGTGGTGATGCTCCTTGGTAATCACGACTTGCCCTATTATTCTCAGGAATATCTCAGCTTCAGCCCAAGGCATTCACGTTATTCTTGGATGTATCATGAGGAGATGGAACGGTTGTTCGCGGAAAACCACGACTTCTTTGTGTTTGCGTTTTGCATGGATGAAATTCTGTTCTCTCATTCAGGGGTTATTGCTGACTGGTATGTCAAAGAACTGGAGGGAAACCCCGATGACAGCGTGGAGACCATCTGCCAGAAACTCAACGGATTGAAACAGCGATTGAGAAAACTCTTTATCGTCTCTAACCATCGTGGAGGATGGAATCCGTATTCATCGTGTGTCTGGAGCGATGTCCATGAGATGATGGAGCAGGAGGAGAAGACGGTAAGCAAAATCGACCCGTCGCCATTGGAGACGATGAGGCAGGTGTTCGGACATACCCAGCAGGTGGAATTCGACGAGGATGATGAAAGATGTTTCGGTGAACCTGTCATCGGCAAATTTTTCAAGATGCTCGACAATGGACATGCATACTGCCTCGAAACCGATTCTTTCACTACATCCGTCGTTTAGCCACTTATCCTTCCATATCAAAAAAAGGAAGAGACGCACTCTCCTGTGCGTCTCTCCCTTTTTTAGTGATTATAATAATTCCTGAAAAGTGCTTTATTTATCACTTTCTTTTAGCTCATTTTTCCCTTTTCCAGAGTAAATTCACTATTCACTTTTCATTCTCAGAAACTATTAATTATCAGACAGTCCCGCCATGATGTTGATGATTGCCACCACGTCGCTGATATTGGTGTCATTGTCTTCGTTCACGTCGGATGTGTCTTTGAATGTGGTGTCGCCTGCCATCGTGTTGATGACCGCCACGACATCCGAGATATCAACCATGCCGTCAAGATTCACATCGCCTTTCAGCTTCGTTGGAGGTTGCTTGCCGAAATAATAGAGCCGGAAATTGTCAAAGATGGTCCAGTGCGCAGTACCGGTTTTCGTGCCCTTGATTCCGACTTTAAGCGTGCTTCCGCTTTCTTCGATTTCGGCTCTTACTGAGCTTTCATAAAGCCCTTTGGTGAAATATTTACCGGCACCGTCCATACAGTTCGGCACGTAGGTCTTGTCCCCAAGCTGAACGTCGCTGCCCCAGCCGCCGTCGTTGAACAGGTAGGATTTCTGACGGTCATCACAGATATTCTTCACGGGTTCACCGGTGGTGTTGATATACAGCTGGGTGTTCACATTGTTCGTCCCTGCCGCATACTGGCTATAGACCGTGGAGTAATCTCCCGGCCGCTGGAAGGCGTTGGCATGGAGCTCATAAGTGCCCGAAGGCATGTTGAGCAGGGTCTGATAGAAGTTGAACGTCTTCTCATAGAACTCCACGTTGTCGTTGTTGTAGCCTGGTTCAGCGGCGCTTGTCCATCCTTCTTTGGCGCTGCTGTCGAAATTCGGGTTTTCAAGCATATAGGTCAGGTCGAATGGCTGGCTGTCGTCTGTGGCATACACGTTGTCGAGGAAGGTTATCGTGCCTGATTTCACGTCCTCAATAAGCTGGTTCAGCTCGGAAACCGATGTGGTGGCGGCGCCTGCCTCTGAAGCCTGATTAAGACCGTTTTCAAGGGTGTCGTCTGTGCCTTCCGAAAGTTCACCGTGAGGCACTTGCTCCAGTTTTCTTGCTTGGGCAATCAGACGCTCAAGCTCCTCTTTCAGCAGGTTGATGTTGCCGTTTTCAAAGTTCGTGGCATCCTCGGCAGTCAGAATCAGCCAGCGTTGCTGGGTTGCGCTCTTGGCGATGTTGAAGCCCGTGGTGGTGGTTTTGTGGTTCGTGGTTCCTGTGAGGGTCTGTGGATTGGCCGTGCTTTCAGGATGTATCACATAGTAGCCTCTGAACGTGTATTTGCCCGATTTCACATCCACACGTCCCCGCATCAGATGGAAGTTGTCGGCGTTGGTCGGCTTTGTGCGCTTGACGGTGCGGATGCCGTCGGTGCCGGAACTTGAATAGGTGATGTAATAGCCGGTGGCGGCATTGCGCAACTGGTAATACTGGTTGCTTGGGGTGAACGTCAGATACCAGGCTGCCGCGTCGTTGGCGGCTGCTTCCGCTGCTGTCATCGTCTGCCATTCCAACTTATGGTCAGCGCTTTCCACAAGATAGGAGTTGAGCAGGCCGTATTTCTCGTTCTCGTTCTTGATGTAGTATTTGATTGTGTCTTCATGATTGAACGAGTAGTAGGGCAGTGCATAGCCGATTCTGTCGGATCCGGGAAGTCCGTCCTCGTTCAGAGCCTGGGCGAGGATGCCCATCATGCAGTAGAGGTTGTCGTCGTGACTATCCTCATGGGCGCCGTTGCAGCCGTAGGGCCAAAGGTGAGTGTTGTCCCCGGTGATCACGCCTGTGGTGTTGTTGTCCCAGAACCGTACTGCCTCCGTCACACGGTCACCGAGCCAGTCGCCGCGGTCACCTGCTGAACGCATATCCGATGACCACCACATTCCATGGGTACCGACGCCAATTCCGTGAAGCGCCTCATGCATGATGGTGCCGGGACTCTGATAGGAGGAACTCGCGCCCACGCGCATGCTCCCGCCATAGGAACAGTCGGCTGTCGGGGTGCCAGGACTGTAGCTCACGCTGATGCCGAAGTCATGGATGCTGCTCAGGTTATTCCAGTAGTAGTCAATCGCATTGTTTATAGCATAGTTGATACGGTCGTTCGTGCCTTCGTCACCACCATTGTTATACCAGTGACCTATACTGCCTTTTGGAACGGTCACTACCTTCAGCACATCACCGTAGCCAACTGCATAGTTTTTCGTGATGGCATAGGCGCGTATATAGTAAACGGTAGCTGGTTTCAGGTTGCGCAGCCAGTAGATGCGACCTGCCTGATTGAGGTATTCAGTTGTGCGGTGGTCAGTCACTTTCGGGTCACGGCTCTCACTCCAGCAGAATCCTTCTTCTATTATGTCGCTGCCACTCACTGTGATACGGCCGAAGGCCCAAGTGGAACCGCGGATGAAACGCTTGTCGGTCACTACTGTCGGAACAGGACCGCTTCCGTTATCAATCTTGAAGGAGAAGGCTGCCTCAGTGAGTGTCTGAATCGTGCTCAGTGCCAATGTATTGGTGGTGCTCTCTGCGTCATAGATAGCCTGGGCTGCGTCAATGGCATTTTGATATTCCGTGGTGTTGCTGGCCGAAGATTCGTTGATTTCTTCCTGGGCGCTACTGATGGCGGAAGCCAACTGGCTGAAAGCATCGATGCTCTCTTCGGCCTCTCCGATAGCCGCCTCTAACGTGCGCGCCGCCTCGCCCCAACTTTCGATGTTCTCGTCACCAATCAATGCTTCTGCGGAGGTAATGGCTGCTTCAAGCTTCTCCTTTGTTTCGCTGTACATACGCTCATTTGTCAGACTCTTGGCATTGTTGATGAGGTTGGCAAATGCTGCCTCTGTATCTAAGGAGTTGTTACCAAGATATTCCAGACGGAAATTGTCAACAGCAAGCCAGTTGCCGCTCGCTTGAATTGCCTTGTAACCGATGGTCAGCTCGTCGCTTACCAATACGAAGTCAAGCGTGTATTGATTGCGGATTCCCACAGGTGTAGAATTTGTGTTGGCAAAGATGGTCACACCGGTCTGCTCTTTTGTCGGTGTGTCTTCCTGGATGTTCTGGGCGGCAACAGTCAGACGGTATTTACCAGGTTTCATGTCTGTCAGTGTTTGGCTTACTGAACCGTCACCTACGGCACCGCCCCTGCCAGTCCATTTTTCCACATAGTAGGTGCCGTCCTTGATGGAGAACACGTTGTTGCCTTGAATTCCCATGTCTTTAGCTGTCCAGCCGGTCAAGTCGCCGGTCTCGAAGCTGGGGTTAACAATCAGATTTGTCATGTCCAATGGATTTTCCTCGCTCGCATTGGCACGTCTGTAGATATCGACCGCATTTTTCAAGGCGATAATCGCATCAGCCATTTCCTTACCCGTTGCATCAACATTAGACAACAGGGTTCTTGCGGCAGAAAGGGCAGCTTGAAGCTGCTCAGCCTCTTCACCGTCGGCATCTCTGTATTCGGACAGGGTTTTATATATGATATCAGCGAGCTCCTGAGTTAAATCATCGCTCACCATAATGAGGCGGAAATTATCCACGGCAATCCAGTTTCCGCTGGCGTCAACAGCCTCGAATCCAATCTCAACAGACCCCGACACGTAAGCGAAAGACACAGTATAGGTGTCGCGAACCGTGACGGTTGTTTTGTTCTCTCCGGCATAAATCCATGTACCTGTCTGTGATTCGGTCGGTGTGTCTTCCTGGATATTCTGGGCTGCTACAGTCAGCTCATACTGGCCGGGATCCAGTCCCGTCAGTTTCTGGCTCACGTGTGCTGATCCAACAGCACCTCCTCGCCCAGTCCATTTCTCAACATACTTGTTACCGTTTTTGATGTTAAAAACATTATTGTCTTGAACGCCCAAATTCTTATATTCCCAGCCGTCAAGTCCTGATTCAAAACTAGGGTTCGTGATTTTTGACGTACAGTCTGTCTGCGCCATACAAAGAAGCGTTGTCCAGAGCAGTGATAAAGTAATTAATAGTGTCCGTTTTTGTTTCATAATCTATTTAGGTGTTAGTTGTTATTGAAAATACTGCAAAGGTATTTCCGATTTGTAATCATTGGAAATACCAAGATATTATCTATGTTTGCAAAGATAATCATTTTTTCCCATTTATATCCATAAATACGCAAATTTATTTTGATATTTTTATAATCTCCTAATCAACAAAAAGTTGACTGGTTATTTATGTCGGGAAAAAACGGTAAAAACAAACATAAGTCCATGAGCGTAGACTCGATAATTCTCTTTTGAAGAATTACTCCTTTTTTACTTCCGTTTTTACTTCAGAAACTTGAATTCTTTTATTTTTGAAAAACTGTTTTTATGTCCGGATAGCTAACTATAATAGTTAATCCTAAAACATATGATTTTATTACAATATTGTAAAAAAACTCTCGTTTTTTAATCATAAAGTCATTTTTAGGAGAAAAACTTTCTTTATCCAAAATGTTTTCCGTAACTTTGCATAATCTACGACAATAAATTTAATAAATTAAAATATGAACAAACTAAATGTTAAGCCGGCCGATGGTAAATTAGGTATCATGGTGGTCGGTCTTGGCGCTGTCACATCTACCTTTTTCACAGGAGTCCTTATGGCTCGTAAAGGACTGGCAAAACCAGTCGGCTCTATGACGCAATATGATAAAATCCGTGTGGGAAAAGGAGAAGACAAAAAGTATCTCAGCTATTATGATATCGCACCCATTGCTAAGCTCGATGATATCGATTTCGCAGCATGGGATGTCTATCCGGCAGACGCTTACCGCTCTGCAGTCTATGCCGAAGTTCTTCAACAGAAGGATATCGACCCGGTCAGAGAAGAACTTGAGAAAATCGTACCTATGAAAGCTGCCTTCGACAAGAATTTTGCTAAACGGCTCGACGGAGACAACGTCATGAAAGGAAAGACCAGATGGGAAATGGTTGAACAGCTCAGACAGGACATCAGAAACTTCAAAGCCGAGCACAACTGCAGCAGAATTGTTGTGGCATGGGCGGCTTCAACGGAGATTTATGTTCCGATAAACAACGAAGTGCATGGATCTTTAGATGCGCTTGAGAAAGCGATGAAGGAAAACGACACTGTAAACATCGCACCGTCAATGTGCTATGCGTACGCAGCGCTCGCAGAGGGTGCACCGTTCATCATGGGAGCACCGAACACAACTGTCGATATCCCGGCAATGTGGGAGCTAGCTGAGAAAATGAAAATGCCTATTGCTGGTAAGGACTTCAAAACAGGACAGACTCTCGTGAAATCCGGATTCGCACCCATTATAGGAACGAGATGCCTCGGACTCAGCGGATGGTTCTCAACCAATATTCTTGGAAACAGGGACGGACTCGTGCTCGATGAGCCGGAGAACTTCAAAACCAAGGAGGTGTCAAAACTCTCAACGCTTGAGTCAATTCTTATGCAGGACAAACAGCCTGACCTTTATACAGATTATTTCCATAAAGTAAGAATAAACTACTATCCGCCACGCAACGACAACAAGGAGGGATGGGATAACATTGACATCTTCGGATGGATGAACTATCCGATGCAAATCAAAATCAATTTCCTCTGCAGAGACTCTATTCTCGCTGCACCACTCCTGCTCGACCTTTGCCTGCTGTCCGACCTCGCTGCAAGAGCAGGACGATACGGCATTCAGAGATTCCTCAGTTTCTTCCTCAAATCACCGATGCACGACTACACCAAAGGGGAAGTGCCGGTCAACCACCTCTTCCAACAATACACTATGCTCAAAAACGCTTTGAGAGAGATGGGAGGATACGAGGCGGATGAGGAAATCGACTGATATGACATTTCTAAGAAGTTTATATACCAGCGAATTACACGAATCTTTACTTCGAGTCGTGTAATTCTTTTTTATTAATTGCTTATGTTCAAATCAGAGAATATTCGTTTAAACAGGTTCTCTCTCCTTTTTCTGTTTGCATTTTTGACTCTGTCGGTCAAAGCGCAGGTCTCTGGTGTGGTCATTGACTCCAGAAGCCGGAAACCATTGGATTTTGTCAATGTTTATTATGACGGGAAAGGGGTCGGTACCATGACCGACGAAGAGGGTAAATTTGTCATAAAGGAGAATCCGCAGTGGAAAACGTTGACTTTCTTTACGATGGGATATGTCAAGCAGAATGTGAAACTGGAACCGGGAAAAACTACCAATATGAAAATCAAATTGGTACAGGAACCACGCGAACTTCAGACCGTTACGATTACTGCGAAGAAAGGAAAGTACAGCAGAAAAAACAACCCCGCGGTCGAGTTCATGAAAAAGGTTATCGAGCATAAGAAAATCAACGACCTCAAGGCGAACGACTATTATTCCTACTCTAAATATGAGAAGATGACTTTCTCTGTCAATGAGTTCACAGAGAAAGTGTTTGATGTGGAGGAAGGGAAACGGTTTGCTTTCCTCAAAGACCATGTTGAAACGTGCGAGAAAACAGGTAAACTCATTCTTCCGCTCACCGTGGATGAAACTCTTTCGTCAGTGTTCTACCGTAAACACCCGGAACTGCGTAAGGAACTGGTCAAGGCGAAAAACTCAAGGGGAATCAACGAACTCATCAACACAGGAGAAATCCTCACTACAACCCTCAAGGACTGTTTCACCGACGTGAATATCTACGATGAGGAATGTAAGCTCTTGCAATTGAGATTCAAAAGCCCGATTGCCAACTCGGGTATCTCTTTCTATAGGTATTATCTGCAGGACACAATTGCCATCGAGAACGACAGTGTCATTCAGCTCGGATTCCTGCCTAACAACCAACAGGACCTGGGATTTTCAGGTTATCTCTATGTCATGAAGGACTCCACATACCAGGTCAGAAGAGTGGAGCTAAACATTCCTAAACGAAGTGATGTCAATTTTGTGAAGAATATGATTATCGAACAGGAGTTTGAGGAGCTGCCTACAGGAGAAAGGGTCATGACGCAGAACGATATGCTCATTGAGCTGGAACTGTTGAGCTGGCTAAGCAAACTGCAGGTACAGAGAACGATAAGACAGTTCGACTATGCCTTTGTTCCTGTCCCCAATTCCGTATTCAAGCATATCAAGGGGGAAGTCTATCAGGAACCGGATGCTACCATGCACACCGACGATGCCTTCTGGAATCAATATCGTAAAGTGGAACTGACCGACAGTGAGGGGGAGATGAAGTCGTTTATCGACAAAATCACAGATATCAAGGGATTCAAGATGTTTATTTTCGCAGCAAAGGCTCTCATAGAGAACTTCGTCGAGACATCCGACTCCCTGCAGAACAATAAATTTGACTTCGGACCCATCAATACCATCGTATCTTATAACGACTACGATAAGACCCGCTTCCGTATTTCCGGACTGACAACTGCACACCTCAATCCGCATTTGTTCTGGAGCGGATACGCTGCATACGGAACCAAAACCAAGAATTTCTATGGGAAGACGGAGTTCACTTATGCCTTTAACAAGAAAGCATATCTCACTCGGGAATTTCCCAAAAACAACCTGTCTGTATATTACTGGAATGACGTTATCTCACCCTTCGACAAGTTCATACCTACGGATAAGGACAATATGTTCACCAGTATCAAGACCAACAAAGTCGACCAGTATATGCACACCAATGAGTTTAAGCTTATGTACGACAGAGAATGGTACGACGGTATGAAACTGCAGGCGTATTATAAGCGTACCAGAGACAGGGCTTGTGACAAGTTGTTCTTCCAGAGGCTCGGTACCGACCCGGGAGTCACTGCGTCAGGGAATATGGCTGACTTGCAATACGACCCGACAAGATACACGAAGGAATTTAACACATCCGAATTCAAGGTCAGTATGTCGTTTGAGCCGGGGGCAACTTATATCAACACCAAACAACGGAGAATTAAAATCAATAAGGATGCTCCGATTGTTTCCGTTTCACATACCATCGGACTGAAGCATTTCCTCGGAGGTGGCTATGCCTACAACGTCACTGAAGCGGGGATCTACAAACGACTCTATGTGCCAAGCGGATGGGGATATATCAGCACCGACATCAAGGCGGGAGTCCAGTGGAACAAAGTGCCGTTCCCTTTGCTTATTCATCCACCTGCCAACCAGTCGTTCATCGTGGAAGACTACACCTTCTCTCTTATCAACAACCTCGAGTTCCTCAACGACAGATACCTTACGGGGATGATTGAATGGGACTTGTGCGGAAAGATTCTAAACCGTATACCACTCCTCAAAAAGTTGCAGTGGCGTGAGCTCATCGGATTCAATATCCTCTGGGGAACACTCACCGATAAGAACAATCCGGCTAAGTCTGGATATACTGATCCTGATTTGTTCTATTTTCCGGGACACTTCAAAAAAGATGCTGACGGAAAAGAGTATTATGAGTGCAACACCGTCGTCATGGACAAGAAAAAACCATATATGGAATTAAGGCTTGGTGTGCATAACATCTTTAAACTCTTCCACATCGAATATGTGAAACGACTCTCCTACAAGAACAATCCGGGCGTAAACAAGGACGGTATCCGCTTCATGTTCAGAATGATGTTCTGATATTTGAGAATGGTCTTAATTGAGCATGAAAGCGCATTGACCGTCAATGGCAAATCAGAATGATATAATTGCTGGATAAATACACTTTCCACGATTTAATTTTCTCTATTCACTAATACCTTTCTAAAATGGCGAAATATGCACTAATCACTGGCGCTTCCCGTGGAATCGGACGTGAAATCGCTTTACGTCTTGCATCCATGGGGTATCCGGTTATAATTAACTGCTTGTCGAATAAAACCGCTGCCGAGGAAGTGGCGCATATCATTGAAGAACAAGGAGGGACTGCTGAAATTCTGATGTTCGATGTCTGTGATGAAGCAGATGTGGAGAGGGCTGTGGATCGATGGGAAGAAGCTCATCCCGATGATTATGTGGCTGTGCTGGTCAACAATGCGGGGGTCAGGCGCGATAATGTAATGTTTATGATGGCGGATGAGGATTGGCAGCAGGTCATCAACACGTCGCTTAACGGATTCTTCTATCTCACACGTCGTCTCCTCAAACACATGATGCCAAGAAAGAGAGGTGGAAGAGTCATTAATGTGGCGTCGCTTTCGGGAATAAAGGGAATGCCCGGACAGACCAACTACAGTGCGGCGAAAGCCGGACTTATCGGAGCAACCAAAGCCCTCGCGCAGGAAGTGGCTCTGAGAAATGTCACCGTAAATGCCGTGGCACCGGGATTCATCGAAACCGACATGACAAAAGACCTCCCGCATGAGGAACTAAAAAATCTCATTCCTGTGCGACGGTTCGGAAAACCACAGGAGGTGGCGGCTGCAGTAGCATTTCTTGCATCCGAGGATGCTGCTTATATCACGGGCGAAGTCATCAACATCAACGGTGGACTTTACACTTAGAATAGCAAGTCATTTCGGTTTACCTGCTAAATAGTTTGTTACCATAGTAAATTCACTATTCACTATTCACTTTTCACTATACACTTTCCAATGTCAAATCGTGTCGTCATAACCGGTATGGGCATCTGGTCATGCCTCGGAACAGATATCCAATCGGTAAAAGAATCTCTTTATCAAGGTAAGTCCGGCATCGGACTACAGCCCGAACGCCTGCAATATGGATATCGTTCTGGATTGACTGGTATCGTCCAGGAACCGGTCATCACCAAGCAGATGCTCGACCGCCACACACGGGCTGGAATGTCGGAGGAGGCGAAATATGCTTATATGGCAAGCAGTCAGGCTTTCGGTATGGCTGGAATCGACGACTCTTATCTGAGAAATAATGAGGTGGGGTGTATTTTCGGGAACGACTCATCGGCGAAGCCTGTCATTGAGGCATCGAAAATCATGGATGAGAAACACGATTCGGCTATGCTTGGATATGGAATTATCTTCCAGTCGATGAACTCAACCGTCAACATGAACCTCAGCACGATTTTCCATCTACGGGGTGTGAACTTCACAGTCAGTGCGGCATGTGCAAGCGGCAGTCATTCCATCGGTCTGGCATACATGCTTATCAAGCAGGGATTGCAGGAAATGGTGCTTTGTGGAGGGGCGCAGGAAACGAATTATTACTCCATGGCATCGTTCGATGCGCTTGGGGCGTTCTCTGTGAGGATGGATGAGCCACAGAAAGCAAGCCGGCCCTTCGACCGCGACCGCGACGGATTGATTCCAAGCGGTGGAGCGGCTGCGGTTGTGCTTGAAAGTTATGAGCATGCCATTTCAAGAGGGGCAAATATTTTAGGCGAAGTAATTGGCTATGGTTTCTCAAGTAATGGGGGAGGTATTTCTGAACCAAGCGATGAGGGCAGTGTCATCGCGATGACCAGAGCCATCAAGGATGCGGAGGTTCAGCTCGACAACATCGATTACATCAACGCACATGCCACATCAACCAAGCAGGGCGATATGTATGAGGCAATTGCTCTCAACCGCCTTTTCAACGGGCAGCGTGCGCTTATCAGTTCTACCAAATCCATGACAGGACATGAGTGCTGGATGGCGGGTGCAAGCGAGATTGTTTATTCTCTTATCATGATGCACAACAACTTTGTCGCTCCTAACATCAATCTCGAGAACCCCGACGAATATGCTGAAAAATTGAATCTCACCCCGATAACCGTTGACATGGAAGTCAACACCATACTCAGCAATTCTTTCGGATTCGGTGGCACCAACTCTGCGCTTGTAATCCGAAAATTATAAAAAACAGACATACTGCACAAAAGCCAGCTTCTGTGCATACTTAATACTTCTTCTCTCTCTTCAGCTCTTTCCGACTCTTACTTTGGGTTACCAGCCACACACCAGTGAAGACTAACACGACGGCTACAGACTGGCCTATGCCAAATAGGCTTAGTCCTACAACCACACTCACTACACACGCAACGATGGGTTGTACATAATTATACATGGCAACCACGGTTGGACGGAGTGTTTTCTGACCACGCATCATCAGAATGTAGGCAAGGAATGTGCCGCAAAACACAACAAATCCTGCCTCTAACCACACTCGTATGCTGATTTCTGTCCATGCCAGTTCTTGCATTCTGGAGAACGACAAAGGCATAATCACTATAGCAGCGTAGGTAATCATCCATTTCATGCACGTGATTACGGTATATCGTTGAATGAGATGCTTGAACAGTGTGAGATAAACGGCAAAACATAATTGTGCGCTCAAACATAGGAAGTCGCCTGTAAGGTCGGAGTCGCCCGATGCATGATTCCCGGCGGTAATCAGTATAAATGCACCTACTGCACCACAAAACACTCCTGTTACTTTCTTGCTAGTGATGGGTTCGCGGAGAAATATTGCGGCCAGAATCATTGTGATGATTGGCATCATCGTCGTCATGATACTTGCATTCACAGGGGAGGTCATCGACAAGCCTATCGTATAACAACACTGATTCAGTACAATGCCAAGCATACCGGCAAAGAAAAACAATAGCATATCTTTAGGCCGCACTTTCTCTTGCTTCACGAATAGAGATGCTACCCAAAAACAAGCTGCTCCCCCAACCACGCGGAACGTCACCATCTCGATTCCGCCTATGCCGTTAACCATTGCATGTTTGCCAAGCGGTGCCATCAGTCCCCAGATGGCGCACGCGGCAAACATGCATATATGGCCTAATATCGATTCTTTATTTCTCAATTTTATAATTTGTTATCTTCTTGCCTTCTTGTCTTCTTGCCTTCTTGTCTTCTCGTCTTCCAGACAACTTATGCCACTTTGTTCAGTTTCTTCAGAATGCAGAAGATAAATGCGGCGGAGACAAGGCAAATAACAGCGAGAACTCCCCATATCAGCGTCAGGCTTGAACCCCACATCAATGCTGGTATTGCTACGAGGAAGTTTCCGATAGCGGTGGCAACGAACCAGCCTCCCATCATCATTCCCTTATATTTAGGAGGTGCCACTTTCGACACAAACGAGATACCGATAGGAGAGAGCAGCAACTCTGCGAATGTCAATATCAGATAGGTGATGATAAGCAGGTTAGGAGTCACATCTGCCACATGGTCGGCTATTTGTTTCCCACCTTCAAGATGGGTTGAAGGCTCTGGCAAACCAGTACATGCCAATGTCATGATGATATAGGCTGCTGCGGCTACCAGCATTCCCAAACCAATTTTCAACGGGGCTTTCGGTTCTTTGCCTTTCTTTGCCAAAGCACCGAATATCGCCATGCTTACAGGTGTGAGCAACACCACGAAAGCTGGGTTGAACTGCTGGAAGATCGGAGCCTCAATGTTGATGTCCGACTCTGAGGAGAAATATTTCCAGATCAGACCGCCTATGGCAAGTACTGTGACTAAGGCAGAGATGGATTTCCCTTTAACGCTTTGGTTCTGGAAGATGCCGAAAAGGCCATAAACCACAAATATCAGCAATACAAGATTCCAGACATCATAGAACATTGTCTCAATGCCTGTCACTTTATGGTTGGTGTATTGCTCTGCGAAGAAGGTCAGTGTCGAACCATTCTGATGGAATGCCATCCAGAAGAATATCACAACGGCGAACACCAGACAGAGGGCTACAATACGCTCTTTTGTCTCTGACTTGGATATCTCTTCCACTGGCTGAGCTGTTGTAGTGGGTTTCGCACCACTGTAGTCTGCATGTTTGAATGTGTTGCGGAAGAAAAAATAAATTAAAATCGAAATAATCAGAGAAATACAAGCGATGCCGAACGCAAAATGGTAAGAGTCTTCTTTGCTGTAGCCGTATTTATTCTGCATGTAAAGCATGATGCCGATTGCGGCGGACGCGGCGAACATCGCACCGATGTTGATTGCCATGTAGAACAAAGAAAAACCGTTGTCGCGTTGATTCGCATATTTCGGATCCTCGTAGAGATTGCCCACCAACACCTGAAGATTGCCTTTAAACAAGGCTGTGCCTAAGCAAATCAGAAGAAGGGCGGCTCCCATCGCAACGATTGCGGTTGTTCCACTGCCTAATGGAATGGCTAAGAACAAATAGCCTAAGAACATAATGGTAATACCAACGGTCACACATTTTCCATAACCGATTTTGTCGGCAAGCATTCCGCCGAATAGGGGCAGAAAATAAACCAACATCAAAAACGATGAGTAAATCAAACCGGCTGTTCCTTCTGTGAATCCGAAATTGTCCTTCAGGAACAGGGCGAAGACAGCAAGCATTGTGTAATAACCGAAACGCTCGCCTGTGTTGGCCAGTGCCAATGCATAAAGGCCTTTGGGTTGTCCGTTAAACATAATAATTTATTTTAGTAGTTATTTGATTTGTTTGAATGTGATGACTTATTTATGTATGTGTGTTCGTCATCTTCTTTGAATTGCTCTTTCATCTCGCAACTCTCAACCAATAATTTTAAACCAATTACACTCTATACTTTCAACTCTCAACTTTCTTAATATTCGGCTGTTCCAGACCATAACCCTTCTTTTTGTCTTCCACTTTAAGCAATAGAGCTATCGCGATGGCTATCACACCGCATATTGCAAAGATGGTCATCGTTGTTGTGTAATCTATTGTCCCGTCTGCTGCTGTGTTTGCCTGATTCACCTTGCCTATAAGAATCGGAACCATTGACAGACCGATATTCTGAATATAGAATATTAGGGCGTATGCCGTCCCAAGTAGTTTCATGGGAATGATTTTGGGTACGGATGGCCACATCGCGGATGGTACCAGACCGAAGGCGATGCCCAGCAACACCATCATCGTGATGGCGATGGCTACAGAGGTCAAGGCTGGTATCGCAAACACGCCATGAACGATTGTCAGGAGTATAGAGCCGATAATCATTAGCGTGGCACCTTTACCGATGCGGTCGTAAATATAGCCGAACAGCGGGGTTAGGACTATCGTGCCATAAGGCAACATCGAAGGAATGGCACCGGCGAAATCCTCATCAACACCATATTTGATGACCATCAGTTTTGTGGCAAATTTCAGGAATGGGAACACACCGGCATAGAACATCAGGCAAAGGAGCGTAATATACCAGAAACCACGGTTTGTGAACAGTTGTTTCAAATCAGAGAAACGGAACTGATCTTCTGGCTCTCCTTCTGATACGGCTGCGGCTGCCTTGTCCTCTTTCTTGTCCATAACACAATAGACAATGAAGGAAATCATGGCGATACACAGTAATGCCACACCAAGGAACACTGCAGAGGGTACACCGCTGTTGGCCTTGGCAAAAGGAAGGGCGAAACTCAAGGCGGCGGCGGTGCCAAAACGGGCCAATGCCACCTGAACACCCATTGCCAATGCAAGCTCATGACCGGTAAACCATTTCACAATCACTTTAGATACTGTGATTCCGGCTATCTCGCAACCTACACCGTAAATCGCAAAGCCAACACATGCCCAGATCACCTGGGTGCTGTAGCCAAACAGCTGACCGTCGAAATCATTGCTTACTGCCCACCATTTGATTAACGCACCACCGAACATCAGAATGGTGGACATGATACCAGTGAAGCGGATGCCGAACTTGTCAAGGATGATTCCACCGAAGAACAGCAGCAGCAGAAACACGTTAAAGAATCCGTATGAGCCCGAGAAGAAACCATATTCATCAGAGCTCCAGCCTAATCCCATGCCACCATCCGACTTCGCTGCAGTCAATAACGGCTCAAGGGGAGACATCACATCTGTGAAAAAATAGGCTGCCATCATTGTGACAGAGACAATTATCAGCGCAGTCCAACGTGCTGCTGCTGAATCACTCAGTTTTTTCTGTATTACTTCTTTCATTTATTATGTGTTTTTATCAAAATCGTTCTAAATAAATAAACCAACATAAAGTGCTGTTAATCCATGTTGCAAATTGTTCTCTGCTCTCAACTATTTCAGCCACTTGTCCAGCCAACCGAAGAATGTCCTCTGCCATAATATACCGTTCTGAGGTTTCAACACCCAGTGGTTCTCATTCGGGAACAGCAACAACTTGGCAGGCACGCCACGGTAACGGGCTGCATTGAATGCAGCGATGGCTTGTGAAAAGAGTATTCTATAGTCGAGCTGACCGTGGATGCATAGGATTGGAGCATCCCACTTATCCACAAATTTATGAGGTGAATTATCGTATGTCCTGTGGATTACTGGGTCATCCTTATGCCAGGGAGCACCGCCTAAGTCCCAGTTTGTGAACCATGCCTCTTCGGTCTCAACATATTGCTGCTCAAGATTATAAATACCGTCATGGGCAATAAAGCACTTGAAGCGCTTGTCGTGGTTGCCTGCAAGCCAATAAACGCTGAAACCACCGAAGCTGGCGCCGATACATCCCAATCGGTCTTTATCAACGTAAGGAAGATTGTTGGCGGCATCGTCTATTGCGCTCTTATAGTCGTCCATGCAGCGGCCGGTGTAGTTCGTGCTGATTTCTTCCAGCCATGCCTTGCCGAAACCGGGAAGACCACGACGGTTGGGAGCAACCACAATATATCCGTTGGCTGCCATAATCTGCATGTTCCAGCGGTAACTCCAGAACTGGCTTACAGGACTCTGAGGACCTCCCTCGCAGAAAAGCAGGGTTGGGTATTTCTTGTTTTTGTCGAAGTTGGGAGGAAGGATAATCCAGGAGAGGATGTCCTTGCCGTCAACCGATTTCGACCACCGGGGCTCCACATTGCCCCAGTCGATATTGTCAACGAAATACTGGTTCTCATGGGTCAGCTGGGTGGCCTTTCCTGATTTGATGTCTACGAGATACAGCTCTTTGGCTTCTTTCATCGACTGACGACCGCACAGCAATTTGTCGCCGCATAAAGCTACCGAGGTATAGTCGTGCTGGCTGTCAGTGAGTTTATTTACCTCACCTTTCAGATTGGTGCTGTAAACCATTGTAACACCATGCCATACACCGATGAAATAGAGGGCCTTGGAGTCAGCACTCCAGCAGTAGTCGTCAACACCGCTCTCAAAACTCTTGGTGACGTAGGTTTTCTTGCCCGTTTTCACCTCATAGACACACAGACGGTTGATGTCGCTCTCATATCCGTCACGCTCCATGCTCAGCCATGAGATATATTTGCCGTCGGGAGAGAACTGGGGGTTGATGTCATAGCCTAAGTTATAGTCTTTGCCTTCTTTGATGGCCTGGTTGGCGGCCTGGTGCTCCAACGATTTGCTGTAGTCGTAAGCTGGTGCCTGATAGCCGGCTGGCTTGCAGAGATTCGTGGTCTTGCCGCTCTCGATATCATAGAGGTAAATGTCGGAGTCGGTGCTTACTGCATACTCACGGCCAGTCTTCTTGCGGCAGGTGTAGAGTATCTGTTTGGAGTCAGGGCTCCACCCCAGCTGCTCTATACCGCCGAACGGACGTAAGGGGCATTCAAACGGCTCGTCCTGAAGCAGGTCAATGGGGTCGGTCGACAGTTCCTCACCGTTGAAATGATAAAGGTAGGGGTGGGGGATCTGCTCAGTGAATTCATCCCAGTGCTGGAACATCTGCTCATCAACTACCAAGCCTGTGCTCTTAGGTAGGTCACTGTAGGGATGGAAATTCTGTATCGGGTTTTTGATGGTGTGAATCACAAGCACTCGCTTGCCGTCGGGAGAGAAGCTGTAGTCTTCGATGTCACGCTTGCCATGCGACAGCTGCTTGCGGCCGCTTCCGTCCTTGTTCATCATCCACAGCTGACTCACACCGTCATCGTCTGCAGCGAGATAGGTGATTTTGTCGTCTAAGTACTTTGCGCCCGACTCACTGCCTTTCGATGTGGTCAGATTCCGTTCGCCACTGCCGTCCGAGTTGATTGTATAGACCACAGTGTGGCTCTTGTTCTCTTCCACACTGTAATAACTCACATTATAAACCACTTGTTTGCCGTCTGCCGATGCGTCACAGCCGCCTATCCGGCCCATCGCCCACAATGCCTCCGGACTCAGCCTGCGTCCCTCAATCTTGGGAGTCTGCCTCCCTATATAGCTCTGGGCATTTGCATTTTCTGTTTTAGTCATCGATAAAGATGCTATGAGAATTGAAAATATGATATGTCTTGCTTTCATATTGCTTGATTGTCTGTTTATGAAAAGAAAATGTACATAGATATCTAAGTCCAGAGTAAATACACTTTTCACTCTTCACTATTAACTTTTCATTGAATAAATCATTTTCTGTCGTTCCGTCTCTGCTCCTCCTTCATCCTCCGCTGCTGTTCTGCCATCGCCTGCATGCGTTCCATCATCGTCATCGTCTTCTTCGGGTTCGATTTACGCGCTTTTTTGCGCTCTTCAAGTGTGGCAAGCAGTTTGTTGTCGTCTGTTGTGGCACGCAAATACCACATCATCAGGATGGACAACAGACCGGAAACGAAATAATAGAGGTTCAGACCGCTCGAATAGCTGTTGAAAGAGAAGAAGAATATCAGTGGCATCAGATACGAGAACCACTTCATGCAGCCCATGCTCTGCTGTTGCTCAGCCGACATTGCGGCGTTATATGACTGCTGACGCATGCTGATCCAGGTGTTTACCCATGTCGAGAGACACCACAGCACACAGAAGATACTCAAGTGATTGCCTATTCCCCAGATATTTGAGCCGAACTGTATCACATCGTCGTAAGCCGACAGGTCGTCTGCCCAAAGGAACGACTGACTGCGGAGCTCGATAGCGTTAGGGATGAAGTTGAACAAGGCAATCCAGATAGGCATCTGGATAAGCATGGGAAGACAGCCGCCCATCGGTGACACACCATATTGCGAATAAATCTGCATCATCTCCTGGTTCTTTGCCATTGCATCCTCTTTGTTCGGATATTTTTTGTTCAGTTCCTCCATCTGGGGTTTCAGCACGCGCATGTAGGCCGACGACAGATAGGATTTCTTCATCAGAGGGAATACACAGAATTTCACAATCAGCGTGATGAGTATCAGCACAAGGCCCATGTTCAAGCCCCACTGGGTCATGAAGTCAAATATCGGGAGGAACACGAAACGGTTTATCCAACGGATGATAGGCCAGCCAAGATAGACGATGCTTTGAAGGTCATAGTTCGTCTCTTGGCCCACCTTGTCGTCAAGCATCTTCTCGTTGGCTTTCAGCGTTGAGAATTTGTTGGGACCCAAATACAGGTGCATCCTTGTCGGTGTCTGGCCGCTCGGGTCGAATTTCGACTCTAAGGTCGTGCGAAGCCATTTCAGGTATTTTGTCCCTTCTTTCATTTCCTCTTTCTCCATGTTCGAATAGAGCAGGGTACTGCGGAAACTGCCGTCAGCCATCAATATCTGGCTGAAGAACTGGGTCTTGAAGGCCACCCAACGCATTTTCGACTCGATTTCCTCACCTTCTTCCTGCTCATTCGAACCGCTAGACGACAGTTCTTCTGTCTCATTCTCAGTATCACGGTAGGTGATTGTGCTGTAACGGTTTTCAAACGCGAAGCCTTTTTCCTGCTGACGGATGTGCTCCGACCAGTCTATCGTCAGTGTATTCGTGTTGGCATTAAAGAAATTGGACATGTTGTTCGACTTGACGTCGATGCCCACTATGTAGGAATTGGGTAGCAGAGAGTAGGTGATGTCAAGCGAGCCGCCATTGCTGTAGGGCCAGCTTAAGGTCACTAAGTTGTTCTTGCCAAGAGAATCTTGCTCAACTTTCTGGACGCGAAGACAAAAGTCAGAGAATTTCACGTTCTTGGTCTTGCCGTTAAACAGGAAATCCATCTTGATGTCTTTGGAGTCGAAAAGCACTACGTTTTTACACTCTGGGTCACGGCTTTTATAGGTCGAGTCAAGCAGCTCGGCACGGCTGATCTGACCGCCTTTGGTCGAGATGTTCAGTTTCAAGAGATTGTTTTCCAACACAAGGGTGCTGTCAACGCCTTGACGGGCTGCATAAAACTCATTCGTCGAGTCGGTCAGCTCTGTTTGAAGCTGCTCTGCCATTTTTGTGGAATCGGCAACAAATTTTGCACGGTCCTGAACGGCTTTGATGGAATCTAACTCGTGTTTCTGACGGGCATACTCTGCCTGTTTCTGCTGGTTTTTGCTGGAATATATCATAAAGCCGATAAACACCAGACCTATCAATACCCAGCCGATAATTGTGTTCTTATCTTTCATTTTTTTGTTTGTGAATATTGCAGTTTTCTGCGCATACGTTTATCTTACTTTGGCAACAATGCGCTCAAAGTTGCAAAGTTAGTAAAAAAAAATTAATTTTTGACCTTATTTCTCGTTAAACTTATGGTGGAATAAAAAAAATAATGTACATTTGCAACAATTTATGACATTATGGCTTTTTTATGCAATTTCACGATTCATAAGCCGCAATGTGGAAACGTGCGGTTGTACGTTTTTTTGACTGCTGAAAAATAAATCAAATAGATTAAAAATATGAAAAAAACTATTTTTGTTACTCTTTTGCTGACAATTCTCTGTGTCGGCATGGCGCAGGCGAAGAAAAGGCCTCAAATCCAGTTTGAGCAGACCAATATCGATGTTGGTACTTTTCCCGAATCTGATCCAATCAGGACGGTGCAGTTCAAATTCAAAAATGTTGGTAACGCAAAGTTGGTAATCAACAACGTTACAACATCATGTGGGTGTACAGTGGCTGATTACCCTAAAGATTTTATCGCACCGGGTGCCTCTGGTGTCATCACTGTCAGATACGATGGAAAAGGGAAATTCCCCGGACGTTTCAGAAAAGGCATCAACGTCTTCACCAACAACGGAAAAGATGTCACACGTCTATACATCGAGGGGGTCATGACTGCACCACAGCAGACGAATTAATGTTTTGATTACTTGTTTGTTCAAAATATAAAAAGAGGAATGTGATTCAATGCATTCCTCTTTTTATATTTCAAGAACCATTGTGCTTTCTCCAATTTTGACTACTGTCTTCTTGGCACAAAGACATAGCATGTCTTTGGGTGAATTATCCGCTCCATATAGCTTGTCACCATGTATCGGAGCATTTAGACCTTGAGGGTGTGCGCAATGTACGCGCAGCTGATGTGTCCTCCCTGTGTCGGGGTATAACTCAACAACGGTTTGACCGTCACGGCGCTCAATCACTTTCCAGCGTGTCACTGCCTGCTTTCCGTGTTTCTGGTCCACAATCTGACGAGGCGGATCATCTGGGTCTGGTCGCATGCGGAGTTTGATTTTTCCTTCATCTCCGATAACATCTCCATCAACCAATGCCTCATACGTTTTCTTTACCTCATGGCGGATAAACTGCTGCTGCAATTCTTTATATGTGGCCTCATCTTTCGCTATCAGAAGCAAACCATGGGTGTCCTGGTCCAGGCGGTGTACAAACCAATAAGCGGGTAGGGGATGATGCAGACCTATCCAGTCGGCAACAGACTTCTCACCCCCACGCCCAGGTACCGACAACAACCCCGATGGCTTGTCAATAACCAGTAGCTGCGCATCTTCATAGACGACCTTCACCTGATTCAGCAACGCTGCGTCCCTTCGTTCAAGATGACTTTCTTCAACTTCCAGACCTTCCAGCATAAACAACAGAATCGGACGGCATTTCTTGCGACAGGCGGGATAGAAACGGCCGTTGCGGCGAACCTCAGTATACGACATCTCGTGGCACGTCTCTCTCAACCTCGTATCTTTCTGAATCCAGAACTCTGCCATACAAACCGGCTGCAAGTCATGTTGATATGCATATTGAAGCAGCTTGGGTGCGCAACAGTCGCCGCTCCCCGAAGGTATATGATGGCTGGCTGCATTTTTCTCGAAATTTTCCTGACGGAGCATTTTACTTTTATAATAATCTGTGAAAATCTCGATTAAGTCTTTCTCCTCACCTCGGGCGTTCAAACACCGGTATTGTCTGAACAGCCAGTCCTGCAAGCCTTCCGAACGATCTCTCCTGCCGGCTTTGTCATCTCTCATCTGTTCTATCTCATGCATCTCACGCTGAAAATAATCCGATTTCGTCACATCAAATAATTGCGGGACAAAACCTTCAACATCGCTCTCCCCATTCAACTGCCCTGAAAATGCAGCAAGATAGTAAAGCCTTCCTGAATCATCGCTTGCTTTCCCATTGTTCCCATAGTTCCCATTACCCCCATTAATCCTAACCACCATCACCCCGAACATCTTTCCTTTCAGCAGTTCATCCTCCCATTCCTCTTGCCCTTCAACATAAGCACGCACCTCCTTTGCCGCCTCCACGCACAGCGGATGTGGCACATACCAGAACGGATTGGTAAAAAGCAGGGGCGGATTTGCCTCCGCCCCTTTGCTAAGTGTATGAAGTCTTGAACTATAGCTCATGTGATTCAATAAAAAACCATACTTCTCGTCTTCTTCCTGAACTAATCCTTAGTCCTCAAGCAGAATGTTCATGATCTCGCAGGCTGCCTTTGCCACGGATGTGCCGGGGCCGAAAATCGCTGCGACTCCAGCCTTGTAGAGGAAGTCGTAGTCCTGGGCTGGAATCACTCCGCCGGCTATCACGAGGATATCCTCGCGACCGAGTTTCTTTAACTCCTCAATCAACTGTGGTATGAGCGTCTTGTGACCAGCTGCCAGTGAGCTGGCGCCTACCACGTTCACGTCGTTCTCAACTGCCTCGCGGGCGGCTTCTGCCGGTGTCTGGAACAACGGCCCCATGTCAACGTCAAATCCGCAGTCGGCATAACCCGTGGCTACTACTTTTGCGCCGCGGTCGTGACCGTCCTGGCCCATCTTGGCTACCATGATGCGCGGACGACGACCTTCTTTCTGAGCAAACTGCTCGGTCAGCTCGCAGGCTTTCTCAAAGTCTGCGTCTTTCTTGCTTTCTGATGAATACACGCCTGATATTGTTCTGATTACTGCTTTATAACGTCCAACTATCTCTTCGCATGCGTCGCTGATCTCACCAAGTGTACAGCGCAGACCGGCGGCCTTCACGGCAAGAGCGAGAAGGTTGTTCTTGCTCTTCTTGCCTTCGTTGAACTCACGCACGCACTCCGTAATCTCTGCTAGCGCTGCCTTGCAGGCTGCCTCGTCGCGGTTGGCACGAAGCTCTTTCAGCGATTCTTCTTGCTGCTTGCGTACAGCTGTGTTGTCAACCTCAAGAATGTCAAGAGGATCCTCATGGTCAAGTCGGTATTTGTTTGTGCCGACGATGGTCTGAACACCGGAGTCGATGCGGGCCTGGGTTCTTGCGGCTGCCTCTTCGATACGCATCTTGGGAAGACCTGTCTCGATGGCCTTGGCCATACCGCCAAGCTTCTCGATTTCCTGGATGTGCTCCCATGCCTTGTGTACCAGCTCGTTGGTCAGGGTCTCTACATAATAGGAACCTGCCCAAGGGTCAATCTGCTTGCATACCTTCGTCTCGTTCTGGATGTAAATCTGAGTGTTACGGGCAATACGGGCAGAGAAGTCTGTTGGCAATGCAATGGCCTCGTCGAGGGCGTTGGTATGCAGCGACTGGGTGTGACCCAATACGGCTGCCATAGCCTCGATACACGTACGGCCCACGTTGTTGAACGGATCCTGCTCGGTCAGCGACCA
>JAEEGL010088287.1_pt1 | contig 31145 bp, 24 predicted proteins | sample 9134231 | NCBI WGS metagenome assembly JAEEGL01 (sample SAMN16246548, study PRJNA631951) | gut metagenome | biome: gut microbiome; feature: rumen; material: fiber-attached | host: Bos | place: Iran: Karaj | collected 2018-10
CAATGCCGCGATCGTTCGTTTCATTACAATCCCCCCTGTTAGAGTTTGACGCTCTTGCGATATACCGTTATGCTTTTTTAAAAAGCGTTAGTTCGCGTCTCTTCTCGTCAGCAGCGCGACGGTCTCGACGTGATAAGTATGCGGGAACATGTCAACCGGTTGAATTTTTCTGATTTCATAATCATCCTTCAGTAGGGCCAGATCACGAGCCAATGTGGATGGATTGCAGGAAATGTAAATGATTCGCTGGCTGGCTAGTTTTTTCAGCAGTTCAATCGTCTCCCGGCTGCAGCCTTTTCTGGGCGGATCAACGATCACGCAGTCAAAGTGGCGCCCTTCCTCCAGCAGTCTTTCACACTGCCGGCCGGCATCACCGCAGATGAACTCGGCATTGTTGATGTCATTGATGCGGGCATTGATCTTAGCGTCCTCAATTGCCTGGGGAACGATTTCAATGCCGGTCACCTTTTTCACCTGTCTGCTCAGGGAAAGACCGATGGTTCCAACCCCACAGTAAAGGTCCAGCACCTCATCATCAGCCTTCAGCTGAGCCATCTGGGCGGCGGTGCGATAGAGCACTTCCGTCTGGAAAGTGTTGACCTGGTAGAAACTGTGAGCGGAGATCTTGAATCTGAGGCCACAGAGATCATCATAGATGTGGTTTCTTCCCGCCAGCAGAATCTCCTGATGGCCAAGTACGACATTGGTATCGTCGGGATTGACACTCTGAATGACGCTTTTAATGGCCGGGAAGGCTTCCATGAGCTCTTCCGCCAGCTGCTTAAGACCATTGAGCCGGCTCTGCCAGCTTACCAGAACGACCATGACTTCTTCGCTCTTCTGCATGTCCCTGATCATGATGTGACGGATCTTGCTTTCCAGCTTGTACTGAATAATCAGTTGCTTGAGCTTACTGACGATCTCATTGGCCAGCCGGCTCTGCAGGCAGCAGTCTTCCACGTCAATGATGTCGTGGGAATTGTAGCGGTAAAACCCCAGCCGAAGATTGCCCTGCTTATCGGTTCCCACCGGCATCATGATCTTGTTGCGATAACCGTAGGGATCGCTCATCGTAATGATCGGCTCGACCGGCAGATCAAGTCCGGCGATGCCCTTCATCAGGTTTTCCACGTGCTGCTGTTTGAAGGAAGCCTGGCCTTCAGCGCTGAGATGCTGGATCTGACAGCCGCCGCAGATTCGGGAAAGCGGACAGCGGGGAACAGAACGCAATGGCGAGGGCTTGATCAGCTTCATGATCTTACCGTAGCCGTAGTCCTTCCTTACCTGGGTAATGATGACTTCAGCCTCATCACCTAAAGCCATGTCCTTGACAAATATACAAAAGCCTTCATGTTTCAGAAGGCCCAATCCGTTGTATGTGTAGTCTGTGCAGGTACCCTGAATAAGCTGATTCTTAATCATTTTCCAGTGTACCGTCACCCTCGATGTCCTCATCAGTCTGTTCCTCTTCTTCCTGCTGCTGAGCTTCTTCCGGGTGCGTCAGCTGATAAGCCAGTTCCGGATTGATCGGTTCGCTGAGATTGTTGATGACGAAAGTCTCCATGGAACTGTTCTTGATCAGCGCGATCATGATCGGCGTATCAGCATCGAGGTTGTCATAGACATTGATCTCGAGGTCATACTGCTTGTACTCTTCCGTGCGGGTAAAGTACATGTCGATGGGAGTAATGCCGTTTACGGCATGATAGATGTTCTCCGCCATCTGCTGATACTCTTCAGCGCTGCGGCCGTCAGCCGCGTTGACCGTGATCCTGAGGGTTTCAACGATCAGGTTGACCTGAACGCTCTCCACCCCGTCAATGGTCTTGATGGTGTCGTTGATCTGCTTGACGGTAGAATCGTCGATCTGATAAGTAATGGTATTCTTGATGCGGTCGCCAACGATTGGCGTATGACTAACCTTGGCAGCTTGCAGAAGCAGCCAGACGAAATAGATGACGGGGATAATGATGACGATCAGACTGATCCAGAAAAACCAGTTGAACCCCAGTCGATATCTCTTCTTAACTTTTACCTTGCGTAAACCTTCATCTGTGGTCATATAATCATTCCTTTACAAAAGCACACATATATTTTACACCATTTTTCCAATAGCGCAAACTAACCCTGCCGGCTTAACAGTCCGACCCGCTCTAGTTCAGCAACAAGCTGCTCTTCACTGAGCACCTCAATGCCCAGCTCCTGAGCCTTGGTGAGCTTGCTGCCGGCATCATGGCCGGCAATGACGAAGTCGGTAGCTCGGGAGACCGAACCGGTGACCTTGGCCTGCAGCTGACTGAGATAACCGGAAGCCTCGTTGCGTCCCATGCTGTCAAGAGTACCGGTCAGCACGACCGTGCGGTTAGTGAATATCGAGGTATAGGTCTGAGCACTGTGATAGATCATGTTAACACCCTGCTCTTTCAGTACCTCGATCAGGGCGATGTTCTTCTCGTCTTTGAAGAAGGAAACGACGCTGTCAGCCATGATGTCACCGAAAGTGTCAATGGCGCACAGCTGCTCAAAGGTGGCGTTTCTGATCTGATCCATTGAAGGATAGTGGGAAGCCAGTACCGTGGCAGCCTTGGCACCGATATGCTTGATACCCAAGCCGAACAGCAGCTTGTCCAGATTGTTCTGCTTGGAATCTTCGATGGCCTTGAAGAGGTTGTCGCACATCTTGCTGCCGACTTTATCCAGTTCCATCAGCTCCTCGCGGTGCTCATGAAGATGATAGATGTCCGCCACCGTCTTCAGCAAGCCGGCCTTATGGAAGGCCTCGACCTTCTTTTCGCCCAGGCCGTCGATGTTCATCGCATCACGGCTGGCAAAGTGGCTGATGCTTTCCACCACGACCGCCTGGCAGTCGATGTTCAGGCAATACCAGTCAGCTTCATCGGCAAACTTATGCAATGCTTCGCCGCAGACCGGGCAGACCTGCGGAAAGCGATAGGGCAGACTGTTTGGTCTGCGCTTTTCCAAAACGACCTTTACGACTTCAGGTATGATGTCGCCGGCCTTGTGAACCACTACCTGGTCGCCGACCCGGATGTCTCTTTCCTTAATGAAATTCTCGTTATGCAGGGTGGCATATTCTACTGATGTCTGCGCTAATGTGACTGGAGAAAGATGGGCGTTGGGGGTCACCTTACCGGTACGGCCAACCGTACAGAAGATGTCCAGCAGCTCCGTGGTCACTTCCTCAGCCGGGAACTTGTAGGCGATGGCCCAGCGGGGATATTTCTGCGTAAAGCCCAGTTCTCTCTGAGCCTTAAGGTCATTGACCTTGATGACCATGCCGTCGATGTCGTAAGCCAGTTCATCCCGCTGCGTGCTGACTTCCTGAATGAACTGCCAGACTTCTTCAACATTGTGACAGATCCTTCGCAGCGGGTTGACCCGGAAGCCCTGCTCTTCGATGAAGCGCAAAGCCTGTTCGTGGGTCTCAAGGCCCAATTCATCAGCCTGGGGCAGATGATACCAATAAGCCTGCAGATTGCGGGAGGCAGCGATGGCAGAATCAAGCTGGCGGATCGAACCGGCGGCAGCGTTACGCGGGTTGGCAAAGACTTCCTGACCTTCACTGGCCCGCTGCTCATTGAGCTTGCGGAAGGAGTCACGGGGCATGTAGACTTCCCCGCGGACATCAAGTTCACCCTGATATTCAATGTTCATCGGGATGGAACGGATGGTCCGGACGTTCATGGTGACATCTTCACCAACAACGCCATCTCCTCTGGTAACGGCGCGAACGAACCGGCCGTTCCGGTACTGGACGCTCATGGCCAGACCGTCGATCTTCAGTTCGACGACATATTCACACCGGCCGCGTTCACTTTCAATGCGCTGCAGAAATTCGGTGATGTCCTGACGGTTATAACTGTTGCCTAAGGAAAGCATGCCGCGCTGATGGACGACCTTCTCAAAACCGCTGGCGACCTGACCGCCAACCCGATGGGTAGGAGAATTGATGTCATCGTATTCAGGATGCTGCTTCTCCAGCTTGCGCAGCTGTTCCATCAGCATGTCATATTCATAGTCCGAGACACTCGGGTTGTCCTTGACATAGTATTCGTAGTTGTATTTTTCCAGCAGTTTTCTCAACTCGCTGATGCGGCTTTCAATCTCATTCATCTCAATTACGCTCCCTTCTTATGCAACTTGGGAAAATCAATCGCAATGGTCTTGTTCTTATAGGGATAGGCAAAGGCAATGGAAACCGTACCCTTGCCGGCATCAACTGACAGCACTACGCCTTCACCGAAAGCATCATGCACGACCACATCGCCTGGCCGGTAGGAGGCCTTATGAGCCGGCTTTTGCGCCTGCTGGTCTGTACCGTAGAGCGGCTGGTCATAGAGCTGAGCGGTGCGGTTGACGGCCGGAGCCGCCAGACCCAGGGACTGAACATACTGATCATCGATCTCCCGGACAAACCGGCTGGTATCCATCGATGAAGATGTAGTATAGGAATAGCCGTTGTTGTCAGTCAGAAACAGCCGCTTTCTCGCCCGGGTAAAGGCGACATATGCCAGTCTTCTTTCTTCTTCCAGCCCGGACTGACCGCTTTCCTGGACGGTCCGCATTGAGGGGAAGATCCCCTCGCTGAGTCCCATGACGAAGACATTGTCGAATTCCAGACCCTTGGCGGCGTGGATGGTCATCAGAGAGACCGATTCGCCATTGCTGGAATCCTGTATGTCACTGTAAAGGGCGACATTGGCCAGATAATCCTCCAGCGTGCCTTCTTCATGGCTGTTCTGGAAGGTAATGATGTCGTTAAGCAGTTCGTTGACATTTTCCAGCCGGTCTTCATCAACCGGATCCTTGGACTTTTCCAGCATGTCCCGGTAGCCGCTTTCCTCAAAGACCATCTGGAAGATGCCTTCCAGGCTCAGTTCGCCGGAGCGCTGCTTCCAGTCATTGATCATATTGACGAAGTCTTCCAGTTTCTTTCTGGTCTTCTCTGAGCCGTCATAAAGCGAAGCAGCGCCGAAGAGGTTGGTATTATTGGCCCGGGCGATCTCAAAGAGCCGGTCTACCGTCTTTTCACCCAGCTGGCGCTTGGGGGTATTGATGATGCGCTTGAAGGCCAGATCATCACCGGCCGTCAGCATCCGCAGATAGCTGATGATGTCCTTGATCTCCATGCGCTCATAGAAGCGTACCCCGCCGTAAATGAAGTAGGGGATCTTGAAGTCGATCAGTTTCTTTTCCATTGGCCGGCTCAGATAGCTGCTGCGGTAAAGCACGGCGATCTGGCTGTACCGCACTCCGGATGATACCAGCGAGCTGATCCTGGTCATGATGTAGCCGGCTTCGTTTTCCGGGGATGAGGCGGTAAAATGGATGATCTTTTCACCCTTCTCGTTATCAGTATAAAGGTCCTTCTTGACCCGATTGCGGTTATACTGGATCAGGCTGTTGGCGCCATTCAGAATGGTAGCGGTCGAGCGGTAGTTCTTTTCCAGGATGATGGTCTCAGCTCCCTCGTAGAGCTTGTCAAACCCCATGATGATGTTGATATCCGCTCCCCGCCAGGAGTAAATGGTCTGGTCAGGGTCGCCAACGACGTAGAGATAGGTATTGTCACCGGTCAGCAGGTTTATGAGTTCATTCTGTACCGGGTCAATGTCCTGGAACTCGTCAACCAGGATGAAGTCAAAGCGGTTCTGCCACTTCTCCCGGACCTTGGGGTACTTCTTCAGGATGCGGTTGGACCACAGAAGCAGATCGTCAAAGTCCAGGCCATACAGTTCATGGCAGCGGTTGACATAGAATTCATACATCTTGGCCTTGTATTCACCATGGATCGACTGCACGAACTGGTAGCTCTTTTCCGGGGAAATGCCGGCGGTCTTGCAGTTGGCAATGAAGTCCAATGTCGCGGCAATCGGATATTCCTTGACACTGATCTCCAGTTCCTTCATCGCTTCCTTGATGATCGACTTCTGGTCATCAGCATCGAGAATGGTAAAATTAGAGGGATATTCTTCCCGGCGGATCTCCTGGCGCAGGAAGGTCACACAAAAAGAATGAATGGTCGAAATGTGCGCTCCCATGCCTTCGGCACCGAGCTGGTTTTCAATTCGAACCTTCATTTCATTGGCCGCTTTGTTGGTAAAGGTGATGGCCAGGATCCTTTCGGGAACGATGCCCCACTCCCTGATGACATGGACGATCCGGGTGGTGAGTACTCTCGTTTTTCCGCTGCCGGCTCCGGCTACGACCCGCACATAACGGCTTTCGGTAGTGACAGCCTGACGCTGTGCTTCGTTGAGGTTTTTCAGATAATTATGCATAGATATATTATACCATTGCCACTCCCGCTTAACTATAAGCAAACCGGAAATCGTGCTATAATTACAGCGGTGATCAAATGAATACAGTGACAAGCCATTGGCAGGATTATGAGATAATCGACGCCGGAAACCGCGACAAGCTGGAGCGCTGGAAGGACGTCATTTTGGTGCGCCCGGACCCTCAGGCGATCTGGCAGCCCACTGATGATAAGCGCTGGCATAAGTATGACGGTATCTACCACCGCTCCGACAAGGGCGGGGGCAGCTGGCAATTCAACCGCAAACTGCCGGACTACTGGACCGTCAGCTACCGCGATCTGATATTCAAGGTCACACCAACCAACTTCAAGCATACCGGTCTGTTTCCCGAACAGGCCGCCAACTGGGACTGGCTGGCTGAACTGATTGAAAATGCCGGCCGCGACATCCGGGCCCTCAACATGTTCGGTTACACCGGAGCCGCCACCATTTCCGCTTCGGCAGCCGGGGCTAAGGAAGTCGTTCATCTGGACGCCGCCAAGGGCATGGTCGCCTGGGCCAAGGAGAACATGGTCCTCAATCATCTGGAAGACCACGTCATCCGCTTCATCGTCGATGACGCCATGAAGTTCGTCAAGCGCGAACAGCGCCGTAATTCCCATTATGATGTCATCATCATGGACCCGCCCTCATATGGCCGGGGTCCTAACGGTGAGGTCTGGAAACTGGAAGACAAGCTGGAGGAACTGATCAGCGAAACCGTAGCGCTGCTTAATGACCGGCCGCTGGCCTTTCTGGTCAACTGTTACACCACCGGTTTTTCTGCCATCGCCCTGGATAACATCCTGAAGAAGCATCTGCTCGCCCGCTTCCCAGAGGGAAGCGTCGATACCGTTGAACTCACGCTGCCCATTTCGGACAGCCGGATGCTGCTGCCCTGCGGTATTTCCGGAAGGTTTGAACTGAAATGAAGATCCTCTATGAAGACAATCACCTGCTGGTAGCCCTTAAACCGGCCAATCTGCCGGTCAACCTGGATGAATCCAACGACGACGACCTGCTCAGCCTGCTGAAGGCCTACCTGAAGGAAAAGTACGCCAAGCCCGGCAATGTCTATCTCGGCCTGGTGCACCGGCTGGATAGGCCGGTTGGCGGGGTAATGGTTTTTGCCCGCACCTCCAAGGCCGCTTCCCGGCTGGCCCGTTCGCTTCAGCAGGGAAAATTTGCCAAGAGCTATCTGGCGGTGGTCTGTGGACAGGCTGCCGACAGCGAAGAGTTAAGGGACTACCTGTTCAAGGACGCTAAGACCAATACCAGCCGCATAACGGATGAAAAAAGCGGCAAGCTGGCAATTCTCAGCTACCGTACGCTCCAGCGTAAAGACGGACTCAGCCTGGTCCAGATCCGCCTGCAGACCGGCCGGAGCCATCAGATCAGGGTGCAGATGAGCCACCGCTCTCTTCCCCTTTGGGGCGATCAGCGTTATAACCCGACAGCTCACCCGGGCCAGCAGATCGCTCTGTTTGCCAACTCATTGAGTTTTCCTCACCCGGTTTCCGGGGAAATAATGACCTTCACGGCCTGGCCGGAAGCAAGAGAACCCTGGAACCGTTTTGACATAGAAAGGTTGTGTAACCACAGTGAAAAAGAAGAAAGTCAGCGTTAGGATCATCACGCTCAGCCTGATCATCGTCCTGTTGCTGGGGGCCATCGGCTTCATGAGCTATAAGACCTTCTTTGCCGACAGCCGGCTCAGAAAGCTGGGCTATTCCTACCGCCAGATCAGAGTGCTCAAGGAGCAGGAGATCGCCGATCAGGTGACCACCTTCAATCAATCCCTGCTCTACGCTCTCAGTTCCCGGGAGTTCAACAAGGATAATCTGCCCTACTATCTGCTCTTTGATTCCCAGATGGATCTGACCAGAATTGCCAACGCGCTGGCGGAGAGATACACCGTCCAGCAGGTCAGCCAGATGCGTCAGTTCATGACTGACGAACAGTTGGAGGCGGTAATCGATTACGAAAAGATCGATGACATCCTCGCCCTTAAGGGCATCATGGAGAAGGGATATGACCTTGCCGACAGCGTCTTTCTGGCCAATAAGCTTCCAACCGGGTCGCTTTCCCATTTCCTGTCGCTCTATCAGCTCAGTGAACCGGAGAACTACCTGCGCTATCTGGAGAACGGCTATGATGACGATACCATCTGTCTGATCTATAACAAACTTGGTGATGAGGGCTTCAATGACCTCTGCTTCATGAAGTACTTCAATGAGGTCTATGGCCTGCTCAGCAGCGAGCTGTTCCGCGTCGACCTGCTGCCCCGCTACCTGATGCACTACAACAACACCACCAGCATGACGGTGGCCAAAAGCATCAACGAAGTCAACGCCAACCGCGATGCCGTGGAGATTACCGACTACTCCACTTTGGATGTCCGCAATCCCCTGAAGGTAACCGAAAGCAGCCTGACCATGCTGGTCAACCGTTCCCATCAGCTGGACAAGACCTACATGCCCCAGAATCTTAAGGAAGCTGACGCCGATTACCGCTACGGCCCGGCTGAACTTAATGAGGAAACGCTCAGTGCATTCAGGATGATGGCTGATACCTGCCTGCAGGAAACCGGTAAGCAGATCCTGATCTACAGCGGTTACCGCTCCTACAGCGACATTCAGAAGGATTATCAGCAGGCGCTGATCGATTCCGCCAACAATTACCAGCTGATCGACAGTTTCATGTTCAAGGCCGGCTTTGACGAGAACCAGACCGGTCTGGCTGTTGAGATAACCGAAAAGGGTCAGGAAAAGGATGACTTCTCCTCCTCAGCAGCCCTGAAGTGGCTGAAGGAAAACGCCCATGAATACGGCTTCGTGCTCCGCTATCCCCAGGGACGGGAATTCCTCACCAAAATCTACTTCTCTGATACTCATTTCCGTTATGTCGGCAATGAAGCGGCTTCCATCATGAAAACCTACGGCTGGACGCTGGAAGAATACCATTACCTGCTGAGCGGCGACTAAAAGACAAAACATCATTAAAACAGGACATCGCTCTTACAACGATGTCCTTTTACTGTGCTTAGTCGAGTTCCGCTTTGCCGGTATAGAGCTGATAGTAACGGCCCTTATTGGCCAACAGCTCATCGTGGTCGCCCCGCTCGATGATCTCACCGTGTTCCAGCACGATGATGGCGTTGGAATTGCGGATGGTGGACAGGCGATGGGCAATGACGAAGACCGTACGTCCGGCCATCAGCTTGTCCATGCCTTTTTCGATCAGCCTTTCGGTATGGGTATCGATGGAGGAGGTAGCCTCATCGAGAATCAGTACCGGTGGGTTGGCGACGGCAGCCCGGGCAATGTTCAATAGCTGACGCTGTCCCTGAGACAAATTGGCGCCGTTAGCCGTCAGCATGGTATCGTAGCCCTTGGGCAGACGCCTTATGAAGCTGTCGGCATTGGCCAGCTTGGCTGCCTCGATGCACTGTTCATCGCTGGCTTCCAGATTGCCGTAGCGGATATTGTCCATGACCGTTCCCGAAAACAGGTTGGTATCCTGCAGAACTACTCCCAGTGAGTTGCGCAGTGAGGCTTTCTTGATGTCGCGGATGTCGATGCCGTCGTAGGTGATCTTTCCCTGATCAACATCGTAGAAACGGTTGATCAGGTTGGTGATCGTCGTCTTGCCGGCGCCGGTGGAGCCGACAAAGGCGATCTTCTGACCCGGTTTGGCATAGAGGGAGACATTCTTCAAAACCGTCTTGTTCTCCTCGTAGCCGAAGGTTACATCGTGCAGTCTGATGTCACCCTTGAGCGGAATGATCTCACCGCTGCCGGGGTCCATCCAGCCGTAGTCATTGGTGACTTCTTCGCACTTCTGCGCCTGCCCGTCTACATAGCGGACATTGACCAGTTCATAACGGCCCTCGTCAGTTTCGGAGGCACTGTCAATGATGTTGAAGACTCTCTCAGCTCCGGAGATGGCCATCATCATGCCGTTGAACTGCTGGGACAGATTGGAGATCGGTCCGGAGATCTGACGGGTATAAAGCAGGAATGAGGACAGTATGCCCAGCGACATCCTTCCTTCAATGCATAAGCGGGCACCCAGTACGGCGACCACCGCATAGGTGATATAGGAGAGATTCATGTTGATCGGCATCAGCATTCCGGCAAAGGTATTGGTCATGACGGAGGCATAGAAGGCCTCGTCATTATACTTCTCGAAACCGGCGACCGCCTCTTCTTCATGGTTGAAGACCTTGACGACCTTCTGGCCTTGGAACATCTCCTCAACGTAACCGTTGATGTTGGAAACGCAGCGCTGGATCTGGATGAAGTACTTGCGACCGCTCTTGCCCAGCAGGTAGGTTATCACCATCATGATCACGATGGAAATGGCCGCCACGACGGTCAGATAGAAGTTCAGCCGGAACATCATGAAGAAGACGCCGACGATGTTGAACAGCGTTGAGAAGGCCGTCGGCAGGGTCTCCGCCAGCAGTGGTCTCATGATATCAACATCATTGGTATAGAAGTTCATCAGCTCACCATGGGTATGGGTGTCATAGAATCTGATTTCCATGTTCTGCATCTTGGCAAACAGCTGCTTGCGCACGTCATTCAGCACCCCGGTGGTGACCAGCGACATCAGCCTGTTCTGGACCCACTGGGCGATGACACCGGTCAGATAGATGATGCCCATGATCGTCAGCATCCTGATGAATTCGCTGAGGTCGGGGTTCTCCTGACCGATGTAGGGAATGACGTAATTGTCAATGATCGGAGTAAAAAAATAGGATGAAGCCACCATGGTCAGGGCTGAGATGATCAGGCAGGTAAAGACCATGAAGACGGCAAAGGGATAGCGGTTGAGATAGCTGAAGATCCGCTTTACGGTCTTGGGAATGTCGTTGGCTCTCGGAGTCCTTAAGGCCCGGTACTTTAATTCACTCATTATTCAGCCACCCCCTTCTGCTGGGTATAGAAGAGATCGGAATAGATGTGATTTCTTTCCAGCAGTTCTTCATGCGTCCCGCAGTCCGCGATCCTTCCCTCGTCAATGACGACGATCTTATCGGCATCCATGACCGAGGCGATGCGCTGGGCAATGATGATGGTCGTCATTCCCTGCAGCCTTTCCCTCAAGGCCTGACGGATGCGCTTATCGGTATCGGTATCGACGGCGCTGGTCGAATCATCCAAGATGATGATCTTCGGTTTCTTCAACAAGGCCCGGGCAATGCACAGACGCTGTTTCTGGCCGCCGGATACGTTGACGCCGCCCTGTCCCAGATCGGTCTGATACCCCTGAGGGAAGGATGAGATGAAGTCATGAGCCTGAGCGCACTGACAGGCCTCCACGATCTGTTCGTGGCTGGCCTCCTTATTGCCCCATCTCAGATTGTCCTCAATGGTTCCGGAAAACAGGGTATTCTTCTGCAGCACCATGGCAACCGCCTGGCGCAGATTGAACAGGGTATACTCCCTGACGTCATGGCCGCCGACCTTCAGGCTGCCTTCGGTGACATCATAAAGCCGGGGGATCAGCTGGACCAGCGAGGTCTTGCCGGAACCGGTTGAGCCGATGATGCCGACCATTTCGCCTGAGCCAATGTGCAGGTCAATGTCGCTGAGGGCCTTCTTCTGCTTTTCCTTATCATAACAGAAGCTGACATTTTCAAAATCGACGGAACCGTCAGCGACCTGAAGATCAGGATCACTGTCTTCATCGGTGATGTCAATCTTTTCATTGAGTACCTCATTTGCCCTGTCAACCGCCGCCCCGGCAAAGATGATCTGCATCAGCGTGCTGCTTAAGAACATCAGGGAGAACAGGATGTTGCGCATATAGGCCAGATAACTCATGAAGTGACCGGTGGTCATCTGCCCGTTAATGATCATGTTGCCGCCGAACCAGCTGATGGCAATCATGCAGGCGTAAGTAACCAGATTGAACAGCGGTCCGTTGAGAATTACGACTTTTTCCGCCCGGCGCATGAAATTGGTGACGTTGTCGCTGGTAGCGGCGAACTTCAGCTTTTCGTACTGCTCGCGCACAAAGGTCTTGACCACGCGGATGGCGATGAAGTTTTCCTCCAGAGAGGCATTCATGGCGTCAAACTTGGTAAAGAGGATGCGGAAACGCGGATGGGCGGTATGAGCGATCAGATACAGACCGACCCCCAGGATCGGCAGAGCCACAAAGAAGACCGTAGAGAGCCTCCGGTTGATCAGATAGACCATCAGACCGCTGAACAGCAGGTTAAGCGGCGCCCGGAAAAGCTGACGGATGATGGCGACATAAGCCATCCTCATTTCCCTCATGTCCTTGGTCATGCGGGTGACCAGCGAGGGAACCTCGAATTTTTCAATGTTGGCGAAGCTGTAGGCCTGAATCTTCTTGAACATCGCCATGCGGACATTGCGGATGAAACCGGCTGAGGCAATGGCCGTCAGTCGGCCGGCAAAGGCACCGCAGACCATGGCCAGTACCGAAAGACCCACCATGATGGCTCCCATCCTATAGATGTAGTCAATGTCACTTCCGGCCGGGTTATTGACGCCCTTATCGATGATCAGCGACATGACGTAGGGGATCAGCACATCCAGAATGACCTCGAGTATTACAAAAACAGGAGTCAGGATCGCTTCTTTCTTGTGGTCAGTAGTATATCTGAATACCAGTTTGAACATTTCCTTCCTCCTTTTTCCGATGTGAAAAAAATACACTGCACGGTACGTGCAATGTATTCATTTTAGTGCATTTTGTGCATTTTTACAAGATTTCAGCCTGTTCAGGCAGCCCCTTAACGGCGGTTGTTGAAGTCCTCGTTGACCGCCTCCAGGCAATCATCCTGCAGCGGCTGGCTTTTGCGGAAACTGTTTACGACCATGTTGAGTGCATGATAACTGGTATCGACACCCCGGCTGTCAGCGCGCCAGTTTGCCGTGCGGTTACGGGCGATGCCCAGGCCTTCGGAGACGGCAAAGGAATCGATGTTAGCACCCAGAAACAGGAATTCCCAGCCCTTTTCCCGGCGTGCTTCAACCATCTTTCTGATCCGGCCGCCCTCAAATTCCCGGGAGGAATTCTCCTGGCCATCGGTGATGATGACCATCAGAACATTGGCGTTGTCCTCGGCCTCGGTGATGTTGTCCAGCTTGGCAATGGTCTGGCCGATGGCATCGTAGAGAGCGGTGCAGCCGGAAGGCAGATACTGCTGGCGGGTGATCGGCTTGACGTAGCGAAGATCGAGGTGGTCATGAAGCCAGCGGAACTGATGGTCAAACAGCATTGTGGTAATGTATGCCTGATCTTCCTTTTCCTTCTGCTGCTGCAGGACGGAATTGAAGCCGCCGATGGTATCATCGACCAGGTTGCTCATGGATCCGCTCTTGTCCAGCACGAAGGCGATTTCAGTGATGTGGTTATTTTCTTTCTTCATTTAAGTATCCTCCTTGATTACACCTTTAGTATAGGGCATCAGGGAGAACAAAAGGTCGCCCGGAAGGCGACATTTGAATTTCTAATTGGAAGATCCCAGAAGCTTCTGCCCGTGAACGAACAACAGTTCATTGACATCGTGAATGTTGTAGATGCCGTGTGTCAGGCAGTGCTCGATGACGGCATCAAACAGTGAGGAGTGCCCGATGCGGTAACCGGCCTTTTCCAGCAGCTCATTGGCCTGATCAAGGTCCAGCTTCAGGGCGATGACCAGGGCGACTGCCGTAGCTCGGGAAGGCTGATAATGCTCATCGGAGCGGATCTTGGAAAACAGCCTCCGGTCCATGTTGGCCCGACGGTAGACATCGGTATCCAGCATTTCCTTGGCATCGATCAGCTTGAAAAGGGCGACTGAGAAGCTGTCCTCGCTGGGTTGGATGTCCGGGGCCGAAGTGATCATTTCTAAGACCGAAGACGGGAAAGGCGTGCTCTCTTCACGGTCTCTGCCATGAATCAATCCAAAGGTATAAGGAGTGTGGGAGGAATGATCTGCGCTGAATGACGGAGCATTCACCTGCAGCTTGCGTTTGAGATAATCAGGCATGTCATAATCTTCCTCAGCAGTAGCCAGCTGGGCTTCATATTCATGCCGGATCACCGCCTGCTTATCCCGGAAATAGCTGGATGGATCATCGAAGATAACCAGCCTGACTTGCAGATCGCTGTGATTCAGGTAATGACCGATCACCTCGACCGCGACTTCAAAGGCATCATCGCGGGGGTAGCCGTAAATGCCGGAGGAAATCAGCGGAAAGGCGATGGACTCCAGTTTGAGTTCATCAGCCAGAGACAGGGCGCTTTCATAGGCCCGCTCCAGCAGAGCCGTCTCATCACGGTTTCCCCCCTGCCACACCGGCCCAACGGCGTGAATGATGTAGCGGCACAGATCCAGTCCGTCAGTAGCGACGGCGCTGCCGGTAGGACAGTAGCCAATCTGATTACAGAGCTGCTGAAGGCGTTCATGGCCGGCTTTGGCAAAGATGGCCCCGCAGACGCCGCCACCGGCCTGCAGTTCTTCATTGGCAGCGTTGACAATGGCATCGCATTTCTGTTCGGTGATATCACCATGAATGATCATTAACGGCATAACAGATACTCCTTCAATTCCTCAATACTGTCAGCCAGGAAATCCGGACGGCAGTTTTCCAAAAGTTCACGGTCGCGATAGCCCCAGCTGACCGCAATCGAAGTCATTGGCGCGTTTTTAGCGGTAGCGACATCAACATCGGAATCCCCGATGTAAACGGCCTCAGAGCAGTCAACACCCAAGACCTTCAGGGCGTTATAAACGCTCTTGGGGTCAGGTTTACGTTTAACATTGTCCTGCTCGCCAATGGCAGCGTCCATCAGAGAGGGAAAATAGTGCTCGTCGATCAGGTGAACGGCACTGTCGATCTTATTGGATACGATGGCATTTTTGATGCCCTTTTCCTTCAGTTCTCTGACCAGTTCCGGTATGCCCGGATAGGGAACCGTCTTGTCCAGGCAATGCTTCAGATAATACTCGGAAAAATCCCGTCTGATCAGCGGCAGGTCCGGATTGTCATGACCGCCGGGAATGGACAGGGCGATCAGGTTGCCGATGCCGTTACCGATCCTGGCTCGGGTCTGGGTCAGGGAAATGGGCTGATAGCCGTGCTTCTGCAGGGCGAAATTACTGGCATCAGCCAGGTCTTCCAGCGTATATAGCAAGGTACCGTCAAGATCCCAGATTACTGCTTTAAACATATTCATCACCACTGGTATTATAACATACTCCGTCCGGCTTCCTTTGTGCTAGAATAAAAACGGAGGATATAAACATGAAAAAACTGATTAAAGAATTCAAGGAGTTTGCCATTCAGGGCAATGTTCTGGATATGGCGGTTGGTACCATGATCGGCGGTGCTTTCGGCAAGATCGTCACCTCACTGGTCAATGACATCCTCACCCCCCTGATCTCCCTGTTACTGGGAAACATCGACCTTTCCGGTCTGTCAACTGACGTTACCGTCGGCGACAACACCATCAGCGTTGGCTGGGGCCTGTTCATGCAGAATGTCGTTGACTTCCTGATCATGGCCATCTGCATCTTCGCCTTTGTCAAGTTCTTCACTTCCCTGAAGAAGAAGCCGGAGGAAAAGCCGGAAGAACCGAAGGAGCCGGAACTCTCTGACGAAGCCAAGTTGCTTACCGAGATCAAGGAACTGCTGGAAAAGAAAAAATAAGAACATCGACATGTAATGATGAAGGGACCCTTGCAGGTCCCTTTTTCGTTGTCAGTTTCTTAATCTGTCATTTTATCTGAAGTTCAGAAGCGTAATCAATATCGTGTTTTTTCAATATTTCTTCAAGTCTTTTTTCTCTCTTTTTGCTTTCCTTAAGAGCCTGGTCTCTCTCCTGAAGAGCTTGGTCAGCTTCTTGAAGGGCTTGGGTCTTTTCCTGTAGAGCCTGGTTCTTTTCCTGTAAAGCCTGGTTCTTTTCCTGAAGAGTTCGGGTCTTTTCCTGAAGGTCACGTTCAGTTTCGATCAGCTTATTTCTTTCGTTGAGTAAATCCTCTTGATACTTATCAAGATAATCCTTAAATACCCTCTCAAATAACTCACTCATTCTTCTATTCCCCCTTGATTCTGGCTCTTTGCACTCTCTTACCGTATCTCTGATGACATCATTTTTGATCTGCCGATAATCACTGCAGGCAAAATCATGCATCAAAGATCCAACGGAAGTACTCAAATCACGGTATGTTCCATTTACATACAGGATTTCTCTGCCATCTTCACACAGATCACCGGTTTCCTTTATGCAGCTCTCCACATGGTAAATGGGCAGTCCCTTTCCAATCAGGTCATAGTCCATTATGAAGATGATGTAGGATCGGTTGATCTCCCTGAAGTCCTGTCCTTTCTTCAGCGCTTCGCTGTCCAGCATTGACTGGTAATACCTGACGCGCTTATACAGGTCGGCGTCTCTGGTTCTCTGAACCTCAATGTCATAAGCATTACCGCTGCTGTCGCGGGCCAGCACATCCAGTCGCACTCCCCGGCCAAACAGACTGCCCAGTTCATCCTGGCTCTTGGAACTGGTGACGATGAGATCATCCATTCCCAGGATCACTCTCAGAACATGCTGCGTCAATTCAATGTTGTCATTGAATGCCACCGACATGAAGATGTCATCAAACAAAGTATAGTCCCTGATTGTCTGCCTGACGCGCTCGCTGATTTTCAGATTTTCGTTACACATTTTCATACCTCCTATTAACACAAATCTGTATAATAGGAAATTCTAAAAATATTAACTGCTGGTTGGAGGCTATGTGTAACTAAGGAAATTATACTATATTTTCATTCAAGTATCAATCGTCTTTTCAGCTGGTGTTAGAGTTTTCGCCACCAGCTGAACGGAATAACTTATCGTTCTATGAAGAAATCGCTGTCGATCAGGCTGATCTCATTTTCCGCTTCCGGCTTTTCCATGACCAGGACAACATCGGCTTCCTGACGGTCCGCCACTCTCTGGGCTTTCTGCCCTTCCAGCAGCATCTCCAGATAGCTTTCCAGAGTCAGTCTGGAAGTCGTGTGGTCAGCGATGGAATAGGCTCCCTCCATCCACTGTCTTTCCGTTTTACTGTCATCCAGACACAGGTAGCGCTTGGGAACGTTGACATAGCCGTAATTGAGCGTTCTGGTTTTAGTGCGGATGTCGCTGTAGAAGAAGCAGTTCTTGGGATCGTAGAGTTTTACCTTCGGATTAAGCTTGCTGACTGCCATCATGCCGATGAAGCACTTTTCGATCTGATCAAAGGTATCATGGCCGTTATACAGATTTACATTGAACTGGATCTCATTGATCGGCGAATCCATTGTCATGTCGATGTATTCGGCGGCATCGCTGTGGGTGATGTCACCGCTGTGAACGCAATATTCATCCCTGAAGTCCTCGTTCCAGCCAATGGCCAGAGTTTTGTGGTCAATGGTCGAACCGCTGCCGTGCAGGTCAATGTCGACCCGTTTTTCCCTGTCATTCCAATAGACGAAGAAACGCACGTATTTAACTTCCTCGGGAATCCGGTAAGCCAGCCCGTTGCGGACATAACCGGCCTCATCGCCCTTGCTCATCAGCATTGAGTGGGCCAGATCCAGCCGGCCTTCATCGACGTAGACCTTCTTGCCGGCCAGCGGGGTCACCATCAGCTGCAGCTTACGGGCCAGAACGTCTCTCAGAACCGTAAAGGCCTCTTCCTTTTCCGCCTTCTTACCAAGCAGGGTCGCCGCAAAGACCAGCGTCCTGGTGGACAGCTCATCGGCCCTTTCCAGCAGCCTTTCTCTGATCTCCGCTTTCTCCAGGCCCAGCTTGAGCAGCCAGTTGGTCCAGCGCAATAACATGCCCGGTCTTTCAGAAATGAAATCCAAGACCCCTTCCTGACCCTTGGCCAACATGGCCTTGACCTGGCCTTCCCAGGAGGTCAGTTCACCGTTGCGCAGCGCTCTTACCACTTCCCGATGCTCCTTGGAGCGGGAAAAGCGGTTATAGGAAAGGTATTCAAGAACTCTGACCGTCCTTCTGGCCTTCTTATTGGACAGAATGACATTGGCTCTCCAGTCCGCGGCCGGATAACTCTCGATAAGGCGGACCAGGCGTTTCTTCTGGCCGGTGGTGAAATGATAGTCATGATGAGTCAGGGTATAGTCCAGGCATTTCAGCACATCACCGGTATGCTGACAAAGGCTCCGGCCAGCCTGCTGAAAAGCCTCACCGTCTTCAAGAGCGAACAGTTCATTGAAGACCGGCATCATGTTCTGCTTGAAGGGAACATCGAAGTCCAAACCGGCAACATCCAGATGCTTCAGCGCTTCCCTGATGATCTCCAATTCCTGGACTGTCAGCCTTTCCGCCTTGGCCAAGAGCTTTTTGACCGGAAGGACATACATTTCTTCTTCCTTCAGCAATTCAATGGTCCTGGCCTTCAGCAGGGTGTCGTCGGACTGGGTCTTTTCGGTATCCTCAACTTCCGGCAGCCAGCCTCTTCTGACTTCGTAGTCCTGACCAAAGGCCCGGGCAAGCTGCTCCATGCCGTAAGTGCTGAGATAATGAGCCATCTGATGGAAGCGGAACTGCGCTTCATCCATGGCCATGACCTGGCTGGGAAAGTTGGGATACATCGGTTTGGCCCTGACCTGAGGGATCAGTTTCCGGAATTCAGCATGAAAGCTCTCCAAAGATGGGGAAGCAGCCAGTTCAACAATGCCCTGAGCAGTCAAACTGAAACCCAGAGCCCGCAGTTCCTGATTGACGGTCATGGCCTTCTGAAGGCTCAGATCATCAGGCACTCCCTGCCCGGGCCGGTAAGTCACCAGCCTGAGCTGGTCAAGAAGATTGCGACGATAGTTATCCATAAACCGATCCTCCGTTCTTTTCCCCTTATCAGGGTGTTGTGGTCAAAAAAAGCCCGACTAGCTTCAAGCTAACTCCATTCTGTCCCCTTTTCCATCAGTGTAAAAGGAAGCTTGTCTTGTGATTCGAACACAGCAAGGACAGCGAAACGTCAGGCGGCGGAAGACTATGTGTTACCATGTCATTAACAAAATTGTAAAAGGAGGGTAACAGACGCTCTCGCACGTCTTCCGATTTCATTATACTCCATCAATTCCGTCTTGTCAGTCTAAATGAAAAGTGCGGCTATCATGAATATGTTATAATACATAAATAGAAGAAGAATACCAAATAAGGAGAGAAAGTCAGATGACACAGCATAATGACAACGTCAACTCCCTGAGAGCCAGAATATCGCGCACGATGATTTCCCTGGTCGTCTGCACACTCATGATTGCGGCTGTTTTCATGTCGCTTTCGCTCAAAAGCGTATCCAATGCCCTTCTGCAGGCTACTGATAACATGAGCGAAACTTCCGCCCAGATCTCTTCCCGGTCCATGCAGGCGGTGACCGAAAGCGCCTTAGTGGAACTGGTGAGGGATAAGGCATCCCTGGTTGATGAAGTCTTCGCCGACTTCCTGCAGGCGGTAAGTACCGCGGCCGATGCCGCTCAGCGCATTTATGACCACCCGTCTGAATACCAGAGCCGTTTGGTCGCCCTGCCGAAAGCGGAGAATGACGGCAAGCTGACGGTCCAGCTGCTGCTGGCACCGGGAGTCAGCCAGAATGATCCGGCCATCAGGCGGGAGATCCAGCTGATTGGCAACATCCAGGATACCCTGTTAGGCATCAACGCCAATCTGGACTCGATGGCTTCCAACTACATCGCCACCGCTTCCGGCTTCATGGTTCAGGCTGACTACATTTCCGCCAGCAAGTTTGACGGAAACGGAAACCTGATGCCGCTGGAAGCCCGGCAGAGACCCTGGTATCAGGGAGCCGTAGATACCCGCAAGCCCTATTTGACATCTGTTACCAAGGACGCCCATTCACCCCGACTGGGCATCATGTGCGGCGTGCCAATTTTTCATGGCGATGAGGTAATCGCCGTTTCCGGAGCCGGCATGTATCTGGACGGCATCAACGAAATGATCCAGGGACTTGACTTGAAAAGCTATGGAAATGTCATCATCGTCAATCAGAATAAGGAAGTACTCTTCTCTACCTTTACCGAAGGCGATCTGGCTGCCATCAGCGAGATCGGAGCCGGTACCACCCTCAATGAGGCTCTGCTTAAGGTAGTTGACCAGACCCTGCTTGGTAATTCGGGCATCCAGCTGGTGGAAATCGACGGAGCCATGAATTATGTGGCCTATGCCCGGATGGAAACCGCTGACTGGGCTTTCTTCATCATCATACCCCAGGAGGTCATTGACTCACCGACCCAGCAGATGGTCAACAACATGAATGAGATCAGACAGCAGGCTTCCTCGACGGTACGCCAGCGGCTGCTCTATACGATGATGAGCATGCTGGCCTTGCTGGTCGGAGCCGTACTGGTAGCCTCCGCCATTTCCCTGGCCTTATCAAGGCGCATCAGCAACCCGATTCAAAAGCTGACTGAGGAAGTCAGCCGTCTTCAGGGTGACAATCTGGATTTCAACTGGGAGATGGATACCCGGGACGAGACTCAGCAGCTGGCCAATTCCTTCAAGTCCCTGACGGAGCGCATGAAGAACTACATTGATGACATCCAGAGAATAACCGCTGACAAGGAGAGGATCGACACCGAGCTCTCCCTGGCCAAGCGGATCCAGACGGCCATGCTGCCGGCCATCTTCCCGCCCTATCCGGGCCGCAATGAATTTGACATCTTCGCCCTGATGAACCCGGCAAGGGAGATTGGCGGCGACTTCTACGACATCTTCCTGATCGATGACGACCATCTGGCCTTAGTGATCTCCGATGTCTCCGGCAAGGGCATCCCGGCCGCCCTGTTCATGATGATCTCCAAGACCATCCTGCAAAGCTGCGCCATGCTGGGCAAGTCTCCGGCTGAGATCCTGACCCTGACCAACGAGGCCCTGTGCTCCAATAACGAGACCGAAATGTTCATTACCGCCTGGATCGGCATTCTCGAGATCAGTACCGGCAAGCTCACCTGTGCCAATGCCGGTCATGAATATCCCTTCATAAGCCACAACAGCCGGTTCGAGATGGTCAAGGACAAGCACGGCTTCATCATCGGCGGCTTAAAGAACATGGCCTACAGTGAGTATTCCCTCCAGCTTACCCCCGGTGACTGCATCTTCGTCTATACCGACGGCGTACCGGAAGCCAACGATTCCGAGCATCAGATGTTCGGTCTGGAAAGACTGGACGGTGTCCTTAATGAGGATCCTTCCGGAAGCTGCCGCAACATCGTTGAAAGCGTCTGGCAGGCATTGGAAGTCTACTCCAAAGACACTCCGCAGTTTGATGATGTCACCATGCTCTGTCTGCGCTACCTGGGCCCCCAGGAAAGCGAAAAACAGGCTGACGACAAGTCGGAAAACAGCTGATCAGATTATAAGACATCATTTACCGACAAAGACCCCGGATGCATCCGGGGTCTTTTTACTGATATTTAATTGTTCCTATTCTACCGATTCTGCCAGAGCGTAGATGTCATCCTTGAGCCTGTGGGCTAGCTCCCAGGCACTGTCATAGTCCTTACCGCGGGCATAGAAGTAGAACTTGATCTTCGGCTCAGTTCCGGAAGGACGAATGGCAAACCAGCTGCCATCGCTTAAGAAGAAGCGCAGGACATTGCTGGCGGGGATGTCCTCATAGCCATTGATGTAGTCGATGACCTTGGTAACCTTCAGTCCGGCTACCTCAGTTGGCAGATTGTTTCGGACAAAGCTCATCATTCTCTTGATCCGGCCGGCGCCTTCCAGGCCCTCCAGAATCATGTTGGGTTCAAATTCAGCGCAATAACCGTATTTCTGATAGATCTCGTTGAGGACGTTCCAGAGCGTCTTGCCTTCCTTGCGGTAGTAGGCGGCGGCTTCCGCCACCAGCATGCCGGCGGAAATGCCGTCCTTGTCTCTGATCAGCGGGCAGGCGGCATAGCCGACCGATTCCTCATAACCGAACAGGATCTGGTATCCTCTTTCAATCAGGCCCGGGTAGCGGCCGCAGATGTTCTTGAAGCCGGTCAGCGATTCAAACATCTCCACGCCATAGCTGCGGGCAATATCACTGGAAAGGGTGGAGGTAACGATGGACTTGACCATGGCTCCCTTAGCCGGTAATGTTCCGGCTGTCTTATGAGCTTCCAGGATGTAATTTACCAGCAGGTAGCCGGTCTGGTTGCCGTTAAGAGGGATGTATTCACCCTTGTCATTCCGTAGTTCAATGGCGAAGCGGTCTCCGTCCGGATCGCAGGCCATTAACAGTTCAGCACCGAACTCTCTGCCCAGCTCTTCTGACATCCTGAAGGCCTTGGGATCCTCGGGGTTGGGATAGCCGACCGAAGTGAAGTTGGGATCGGGATCCTTCTGGATCTCGACGATCTGCCAGTTGCGGAAGCCGCGGTCCTGAAGCATCGTGGTAAAGGGAATGGAGGCGGCACCATTGAGTGGGGTGAAGACCAGCGGGATGTCCAGATCGATCTCATCACCGCCATGGATGGCCATGCTTTCCACCAGATCAAGATAGTCGCGGTCATACTGAGGACCCAGGACGACAACCTTGCCCTCTTGTACCGCCTTGTCAAAGTCGTATTTCTTAACGTCGCTGAACAGGTCAACGGCGTTGATCTTTTCGGTCATGCCGTCAGCGACCGTGCTGGATACCTGACAGCCGTCTTCCCAATAGGCCTTATAGCCGTTGTAGTCTCTGGGGTTATGGGAAGCGGTGATGTTGATGCCGGCGATGCAGTCCAGCCGGGTGACCATGTAGGCCAGTTCGGGCGTCGGTCTGAGATCAGGGAAGACATAGGCCTTGATGCCGTTGGCAGCCAGAATGCCAGCGGTAAGCTGACTGAATTCTCTGGAGAAGTGTCTGGGGTCATGAGCGATGACTACGCCCCGTTCCATGGCCTTCGGCCCGTATCCGCGGATGTAATCGGCAATGCCCTGAGTGGCCTTGCCGACGGTATAGAAGTTCATCATGTTGGTTCCGGCCCCGACCTTGCCGCGTAAGCCGGCGGTGCCGAAGGAAAGATCCTGATAGAATCTTTCTTTGATCTCCTTATCATTGCCCTTCAGGTCAAGAAGCTGCTGCTTCAGGGGATCACCGTCCGGGAGTTTCTGAAGCCAGAGTTCGTATTTCTGCATGTAATCCATAAATTATTTCCTCCACATTATCTGTGTTCTTCTGTTTCCATTATAACAAATTCTCCCGGCAAATACGAAGGCTATCGGGCCAATTCTGACCGCTTCATCTGCCCCAAAAGAAAAGGAACTGCCTGCAGGGGCACTTCCCGGTCCAGAGGCTACAAAAGCCGCCGGCTTACTTTTTCTTTTTCAGTAACATCAGCACTGAGCAGACGACGACCGCCGCCACCGCTCCGACGACCGCCAACAGACCGCCGTTGCCGGTAATTCTTTCAAACGGCTCCGGAGCAATGTCAGCGAGAATCAGTAAAACATTTTCAAACATAACAGACCTCCTAAAATGCTGGTGAGATTGGCAGCCAGCGATAACAGCCAGCCGTTGATCTCTTCATCTAAATTATAGCGATATATCTTCGCTTCAACAACCATTACCAGCGGTTCCAGTACCAGATAGACGATCAGCCTTCTGATCAGGGCAGCCAGACCGAAATGAAACATCAGATAGCTGGCCAGATTGATCAGCGGATTGGTAATCGTATTAGCCAGAACGACGGTCAGAAAGCCCTGCCGACTCCTGATGCCAAAAAACCAGGCCGCCAGACATTCAAACAGAACCGTTAAAAGCAGCGGCAGCAGGAAATTATGCCAGATCATCGCCACATAACCTCACGACTTGCAGTAAGACAACCATAGAAACCAGGGAGCTGACGCTTCCCAGAATGACCGGAGAGAGTTGAGAAACATAACGGTAGGCTACCGGCAGATAACCGGTAAAAAGCGCCACGGTCAAAAGACCGAAGGCAGCTCCTGGCTGATCAGCCATCGCCTTGGCCAGCAGATAGAGGGTCAGCGGCATCGTCATGTTAAACAGCACCAGCGCCAGTAAGCCCATCAGGACATTGTTGCCCAGCAGATAGCACAGCGCGGAAGCGCTCAGGGAAATGATGATGGTCTTGCGGAAACCGAATCGGGCTGCCATGAAGCCGCCCAGACTCTTGCCCCCGGCCAGGCAGATGACGCTTAATACCGTCAGGAACGCCGTTGTCTTCCAGGGGAAGGCAATGGCCAGACCGGTAAGACTACGAAGAGTAACTACCGCAAAACAGCATAAGGCCACCGGCAGGACCCTTCCCTGCTTTCTTTCGGCAGTCTGATAGCATGAGCTGTTTTCATTATATGCCATGGCAATCAGGTAACATAACACCACCATCAGCGCTGAGGCAATGATCTTGATGATCAGGTAGGCTGAAGACCCGCTCAGAAGCCGCCCCAGCATTAAGCCGATCGCCCCGGGAGCGACAAAGACACCCAAGGCCTGACCGCGGTAATTGCAGCGGTCATCTTCCTTAATGGCCAGAATCCCACCGCCGACATGAAACAGGGCATTGCCCAGGCCGGCAAAGACCGGGGAATACCAGCCGCCATCCAGCGTCAGCAAAGTCCCGGCCAGCACCATCATCAGACTGCTCTTCTGGTTTCCCTGATGGCTGCTGGCATATCGGTCAGCCAGAACTCCGAAGGGAAACTGCAGTACGAAGGCCAGAAAGTTGTAAATGAGATAGCCGGCAAAGGTAATGGAAGCATCATGATACAGGCCATAGGCACACATGAAATCTACCAGCATGTGCTGGATTGATAACAGCGCGATCATTCTGACTGCCATTTTCCTGTTCTTCATTTTCTTCCACCAATCTTCTGACTTACCGGTTCTAATCTTTCCGGTCAGCTTTTCGGAATACTTCACAGGCCTGATGCCCTTTTCCTTAATCATTATAACAAGCAAGCCCGATTATTCCCAATAAGGAAAAGCGGCAAAGTCAGGCTTGCCGCTTCAGTACTTCATTCTTGGAATCTGCTTTTAGCCACCATTGACGATGCTGCAGATGAAGACGGCCAGATCAGGCCAGCAGCCCCAACGAAACCAGGATTCATATTCAGCCAGAGCAACATCGCCTTCTTCTCTGAGCAAAAGCAGATCTCCGTTGTTGCGGCTGGCGAAGACAACTCCATTGATGCCCTCAAGCATCCTGTCAACTGGACTATTGTTCTCCATGATCCAGGCAGTTTTTTCCGCTGCTTCCTGGTAGCTCAGAAAGCGGTATTCTCCCTTGTCGTCAAGCTGAAAACCGTTGGAAAAGCCATAGAATTCGGCCAGTTGGCGATAAGGGCCTTCCCGCAGTCTCTGTACTTCTGTTTCCGGCATTGCCGCCGCAAAGCCCTCAGGTCGGATTTCTCTGCGCTGCCGCAGGACTTGAAGGGCAAAATCATTGTTGATGGTGACCGATGGACGTCCCTGTTCCTTCAGTTTCTGATACTCTTCAAGCCTATTGAGGCAGATCTGGTCCGAAGGGAAACGAGCCGACTGGGTATTAACCACCTTGCTGCCGGTAAAAGGTTTTTCGAATACGCCTACCGGTTCAACATCATCTTCATTGATTACCCCATCCTGAAGCATTCGGTTGACCGTATCTCGGTGAATCAGGATCCGTTCGCTAATAATATAATCATTCCGGCTGACTCCGGTATGACAGAAGCCGGAATGCGGCAGATCGCTTTTTAGGTAGCTGTCCGAAAAGTGGATGCTCATGCTGCCGAAGAGATCAAAGAGGTCTGGCAGTTTGCCCCCAAGTTCAAGTACCCGTTTCTTTTTACACCATTTATTCAGGCGGTAATAATCCACATACACCTTGAGTACATGATCCGTCTTCTTTTCCGGCAGCATCGCAAAATACTGTTCCCCATCGTAGATGCCGCTGTCCCTTACCCAGCAGAAGCGGACATCGTCATAGCCGTTCTCCAGACACCAGCGCCGGACGCAGTCGGGAACCAGAGTCAGGCCGAATTCCTCTATCCTCCAGTCCCGGTTGTAACAGGCCTTTATTACCGGCAGCATAATGTCGTTCTTACCATCTACGGTCTCACATTGGGATTCATTCTCAATGGCGTCAAATTCATCAGACCGGAAGGCGAACCACTCACTGTCAGCTGAGCCTAAGTCTCTGAAGTAAAACCCCGTTAGCACTGTAAAGTCTCTATCCCGGCAGAAAGCCTTGACAGCCTCAAGGACATCCTGAACATCTTCTCTGTTCAAATCCATGGTAATCAGATCATTCCTGTAAATGTCCAGTCCAAAAGAAGTACAGAAAGCCTGTATAGCCATCATGTCTTCATCATTTCCCTGCCGCTTATTGCCAACAAACTGCCAGGATACCTTTTCGGTTTGATAGCTCACTTTCCTCCCCCTCTTTAGATAGTCAAAATCCGACTTCCCTATTGAAATTCATTATAGCATTCCCAACTCTATATCTCGAATAATGTAATAAATTATATCATTTCCCAGCATTTTTGTAATTGAGCGTGTACATCCGAATAACAAAAGTGCTAATATATCAGTGTACCTTTTGGGGGATTAGCTCAGTTGGAAGAGCGCCTGGTTCGCAATCAGGAGGCCACGGGTTCGAATCCCGCATTCTCCACCAGATCACTTAAGACATGCAACAGGCTTGCATGTTTTTTCTTTCTGTTAAGACAAGGAGTATACTGATAGTATGAAGGCACTGCTGGAAACGGAAAGACTCTTATTAGTTCCCATTGATGCTGAAATCATCGACGCTCTTCTGGAGTCAGATGAGTCTTTTAGTCACGCCTTCGGCCTGATTAACGATGGCGAGGAATACCTTAATCCCTTTCCCGGTTATCTGCTTAAGATCCGGGAAAGGCTGCTGACCTGTCCCCAGGAATACCCACTGGCGGTTGACCAGCTGATTATTCTGAAGAAAAGCGGCACGGTCATCGGTACGATCTATTTCAAGAACCTGCCGGTGAACGGGACCAGCGAGATCGGCTACGGCATCAATGAGCCATACCGGAATAGGGGCTATGTCAGCGAAGCTCTGCAGGCCATGCTCAGATACGGGCGGGAAAACGGCATCAGCCGGGTCATCGCCGATACCACGCCAGATAACTTGGCTTCCCAGAAAGTGCTGAAGCGAAATGGCTTCGTCCTTCAGGAGATAACCGAGGAAAAGCTCATATTCATCAGAAACAATGATCCACAGTAAAACCGGGAGGTCTTCCTCCCGGTTCATTTTTTCGCTTTTCCTACTTAACGGAAAGTGATCCTAAGCCGATGAACTTGCCGGTGCTTCTGGAGAACAGAATCACTTCGTCTCCCTTGAAGTCAACCTTGGCCTTTTCACCAAGTTTGTAGGCGACACCGCCGAACATGACGCCGGTCAGGATGTAATTACCGACAGCCACGCGGACAGTGGTCTCCATGCCGGTGGGCATGGATGAATAGATTTCACCATCCAGCTTGCCCTTGGGATCTATCACGATCAGCTCCGGTCTGACGCCGAGAACGAAGTCATCATCAGTCAGCACGACCTCATCGCCATAGTCCTCAACTTCATCAACTAAGGCTACATGATACTTGAAGACGGTATCCTTGTTGCCCTTTTCGACATAGTTCTTCTGAGCGGCCTTCTTCTCCAGTTCTTCCTGAGCCTTCTTCTGAGCCTTTCTTTCCGCTTCATACCAGTCAGAAATCTTCAGAGGCTCATTGAACTTGAAGGTGGCCTTCTTATCGTCGAAGATGGTCAGTTCCAGCTCGCCCTTTTCATTCTGGCTGCCCTTGGCCTCAATGAAGTTGATGGCCGGGTTGCCGACGAAGTCAGCGACGAACAGGTTGTTGGGCTTGTTATAGACATCTAACGGAGCGTCATACTGCTGCAGTACGCCGTTATCGATCAGACAGATTCTGGTTGCCAGGGTCATGGCTTCCATCTGGTCATGAGTGACGTAGACGAAGGTTGAACCGGTCTCCAGATGCAGTCTCTGCAGTTCAGAGCGCATTTCCAGACGCAGCTTGGCGTCCAGGTTGGACAGCGGTTCGTCCATGAACAGAACGCTCGGCTCCGGTGCCAGTGTACGGGCGATGGCCACACGCTGCTGCTGACCGCCGGACAGTTCAGCCGGATAACGGTCCATGAACATGCCGATCTTGACGATGCGGGATACTCTTCTGACTGCCAGGTCGATTTCTTCCTTGGTCAGTCTTCTTTCCTTGCGGACCGGCTTGCCATCCTTGCAGATGGTGAAGTCTTTGTCCAGAGTCAGGCCCTGGGAAGCTGCCTTGGCGCGGGCATCCTCAACGGCCTTCTTCAGAACTTCGGCATGCTTTTTGGCTTCAGCCTTGAGATCCTTGGCTTCCTGAAGCTTGTAGTCCATCAGTTTCTTGGCCGTATAGGTGGAGATCTCAAAGCGGTCAATCAGCTTGATGTTGAGCTTGTTCTCATCAATCTTGCCCTTCTTGTCGTAGCATTCATCAACGATCTTGATGACTTCTTCCGGACGGGCCAGAATCTCAGCCAGACGGTTGGTGGCGCGGGTCTCAACATCGATGTCGTCCATTTCTTCCTTGACGTTCTTTAAGCCGAAGGAGATGTTTTCATAGACGGTCATGTTGGGCCAGAGGGCATAGTTCTGGAACAGGAAGCCGACCTTACGCTTATTGGCCGGGATGTTAATTCCCTCTTCAGAATCGTAAACGACTCTGTCGCCGATGGTGATCTTGCCGGAGGTCGGGGTCTCCAAACCGGCGATCATTCTTAAGGTCGTGGTCTTGCCGCAGCCGGAAGGGCCGAGCAGGGTCACGAAGGCGTTATCCTCAATCACCAGGTTCAGATCCTCAACAGCGTAGAATTTGTCCCAGCGCTTGGTTATGTGTTCTAGTGTGATTTTTGGCATAAATTATCCTCCAATACCTTCATCCAGGCTGGCGCCTGTGATCTTGTTTACTAAGAAGTTGCTGATAAGGATCGTGATGATCAGTATCAGGTTAATACCGCTTGAGAAGGCATACAGGCCCATCTCATCGAAGTAGTCCAGCGTCGTGGAAAGAATGAAGCCCTGCACGCACAATAACATGAACAGTGACAGTTCTCTCAGACAGGTCATAAACGGCAGTAAGAAGCCGGAGACGATCGAGGACTTCTGGATCGGAATGATGATCCGGGTCATCCGCTTGATCCAGGGGATGTCCTGAATGATGGCTGATTCCTCAATTTCGTTGGACAGCTGCAGCATCGAGTTCAGGGAGCTCCGGGAGGCAAACGGGATGTACTTGACGGTACCGACGATGACCAGAGCCGTGTAGGTATTGAACAGGTTGATCTTGCCGGAGGAGAACAGAATGAAGTAGGCGGCGCCGACGGCAACGGAAGGCATCAGATAAGGCAGGAAGGCCATCGAGTTGACGTAGCTGGCCAGCTTGCTGTGGCGATCCTTGCTGACGGCATAGCCGATCAGGGTGCCGATGATGCCGGCTGTCAGACAGCAGATCACGGCGACCAGGATGGTGCCGCCGAAGGCGTGCCAGATGGTCTTGTTATGCAGGATACCCAGCTGGCCGTACATGCCGCTTTCGGTGATGTTCTCGGAAGTGACCCACCACTTGGTGGTCAGGTTATTGGTATTACCGGTATACAGGAACGAATAGTCACCCGGGTTGGGCAGGAAGGTCTCAAAGGCAAAGGAGATGATCGGGAAGATGGAAGTGAAGAAAGTGATTACCATGAAGACAGCGGCAATCACATATCTTCCCGCATGTCCCAGATTGACTTTCGAGATCTGACCGCTCTTGCCGGTGACGGTCGTATAGGACTTTCTGGAGTGCAGGGAACGCTGGTTGAGGTACATGATGGCCACGCCGAACAGCATCATGATGATGGCGATGATCGAGGCCTCACCGGTGTACTTGTCATTCATCGAGACGTACTTGGTAGCCAGCGTCGGTAAGCCCAGATAATGGGGTACCGGATAGGAACCGATGGTGGATCCGGCAACCAGTAGAATGGTTGACAGGATGGCCGGCTTGACCATCGGGATGGTAACATGGGTAAAGATCTTCCAGCGCGGAGTATCAAGGATGGTAGCTGCCTCTTCCAGATTGGCATCCATGTTCTTGAAGATGCCGCCGATCAGAATGTAGGCAAATGGGGCGTAGTGCATGCCCAGAACGATGATACAGGGGAACAGCCCCAGACACCACCAGGCCGGCATGTGAATGCCAAACAGCGATGCCAGTAAGCCGTCCGCGGTGCCGGTGACCTGGTTGGAGTTGAACAGGTTCTGCCAGACGACAGCCAGAGTCCACTGCGGCATGATGTAGGGGAAGATGAAGATCGAACTCAGGTACTTCTTGAATGCCATGTTGGTCCGGGTGACCAGATAGGCGAAGATACCGCCGAACAGGATGGCGAAGCTGCAGGAACCGATGGCCAGCACGGTGGTGTTGATCAGCGGAGTCCACAGGTTATTCTTGGCCAGCTTGCTGGTGAACAGGTCAACATAGTTGACCAGCGTATAGCCGCTGCCCTTGCCGGAAAGGTACTGGTCGATGGTACCGGGGTGGATCTGGATGGTATCACGGATGATGGCCACGATCGGGGCGATCGTCGTGAAGGTGACCAGAATGCCGGTCAGAATCAGAATGACATTCTGAGGCTTGCTGAGATAGGTCTTTATGCTGTTAAGTCTTATTCTCGTTTTCTTTGACATAAGATTACCTCTCTAGTAAGAAGAAGTGCCTTCGCCAGATAATACAGACGAAGGCACTATTAATTATCTGTTAATTATGCTCTGCTTAACTTTTTCGCTTTTTACTGCGGTGTGTAC
>JAEEGL015531625.1_pt1 | contig 31144 bp, 28 predicted proteins | sample 9134231 | NCBI WGS metagenome assembly JAEEGL01 (sample SAMN16246548, study PRJNA631951) | gut metagenome | biome: gut microbiome; feature: rumen; material: fiber-attached | host: Bos | place: Iran: Karaj | collected 2018-10
GACCAGCCGATAGATCCCCGATGGAGTGCGCTTTTTAAGTTAAAAAGTGAAGAGTGAATAGTGAATAATTTGCTCCCGCTCAGAAAATGGAAATTGTAAACGTTAAATAGTAAATTACATTATGGCACATCCTAAAAGAAGACAATCAAGCACTCGTCAGGCCAAGCGTCGTACACACGACAAGGCTGTAGCACCAACATTGGCAGTATGCCCTAACTGTGGAGCTTATTATGTATATCACACAGTATGCCCCACTTGTGGTTACTACCGTGGTAAGGTGGCAATCAAGAAAGAGGACGAAGTAGCTGAATAATGGCGAATAAAGTTAGTGCTGTAATCACTGGTATTGGTGGCTATGTGCCCGACTATATCCTCACTAATGAGGAGTTGTCGCGGATGGTAGACACCAATGATGAGTGGATTATGACTCGTGTAGGCATCAAGGAGCGCCACATCCTGACAGAAGAAGGACTTGGCACTTCCTATATGGCTCGAAAGGCAGCAAAGCAGTTGATGCAAAAGACTGGTGCTAATCCTGACAGTATTGATGCCGTCGTTGTTGCCACTTCTACTGCTGATTACAAGTTCCCATCGACAGCTAGCATTGTTGTTGGCAAACTCGGATTGAAGAACGCTTTTGCGTTCGATTTCTGGGGTGCCTGCTGTGGATTTCTCTACTCCCTCGACGTGGCTGCGTCGATGATTCAATGCGGTCGCTATAATAAGATCATCGTTATCGGTGCTGATAAGATGTCATCGGTCGTTGATTACAAAGACCGTCAGACCTGCCCTCTTTTCGGTGATGGAGCTGCTGCAGTATTGTTAGAAGCTTCTGAAGAGGAGAATATCGGTGTTATGGACTCATATTTCCGTGCAGACGGAAAAGGACTTCCATTCCTTCATCTGAAGGCTGGTGGTTCTGTATGTCCTCCATCTCACTTCACGGTAGATCATCGGCTGCATTATCTTTATCAGGAAGGTCGCACGGTGTTCCGTTATGCAGTAACGAACATGAGTGACGACTGCGCACTCATTGCAGAGCGCAATGGTCTGAATAAGGATAACATCCACTGGATAGTACCGCATCAGGCCAACATGCGTATCATTGAGGCCGTGGCCAAGCGTCTTGAAGTCTCTATGGAGCAGGTAATCGTAAATATCGAACACTATGGTAATACTAGTGCAGCAACGATACCGCTGGCCTTATGGGATAATGAATCTTACTTAAGAAAAGGTGATAATATGATCTTCACTGCATTCGGAGCAGGATTCGTACATGGCGCTTCCTATTACAAATGGGCGTACGATGGTGATAAGTAAGTAAAAAGACTACAATACGAAAAAACGCATCCTTTCATAGAATGCGTTTTTTTGTCTAAAAAGAAATTATGCATAAGGCAGGATTTGTAAATATCGTAGGAAATCCTAATGTGGGGAAATCAACGCTGATGAATCAACTCGTCGGTGAGAGGATTAGTATTGCCACTTTTAAGGCTCAGACCACTCGTCACCGTATCATGGGAATTGTGAATACTCCCGAGATGCAGATTGTATTCTCTGACACTCCAGGAGTGCTGAAACCTAACTACAAGCTTCAGGAGTCGATGCTCGCTTTCTCAGAATCAGCTCTTCAAGATGCAGATGTGTTGCTCTATGTCACAGATGTTGTGGAGAACCCTGAGAAGAATATGGATTTCCTGTCCAAAGTACAGAAGATGACGATACCTGTGTTGCTTCTCATTAATAAGATTGATGAGAGTGACCAGAAAACTCTTGGTGATATCGTTGAGAAATGGCATGCTCTTTTGCCTAATGCTGAGATCTTACCTATTTCTGCCAAGAATAAGTTTGGTGTGGATATGCTTCTGAAACGTATTCAGGAACTTCTTCCAGAGAGTCCTGCCTATTTTGACAAGGAACAACTTACTGATAAACCGGCACGATTCTTTGTCTCAGAGATTATCCGCGAGAAGATTCTTCTTTATTATGATAAGGAGATACCATATAGCGTTGAGGTCAGTGTGGAACGCTTTAAGGAGGATGATAAGCGTATTCATATCAATGCGATAATATACGTTGAGCGTGATAGCCAGAAAGGCATTATTATTGGTCATCAGGGAGTTGCACTGAAGAAAGTTAGCACAGAGGCACGTAAATCTTTGGAGAAGTTCTTTGATAAGTCAGTTTTTCTTGAGGTTTTCGTAAAGGTTGATAAAGACTGGCGTTCTTCCGAGAGAGAATTAAATAATTTCGGATATAATCCAGAATGAAATAGGAGTAAAGACAATATATATGGGAAATTTAGTAGCAATCGTAGGACGTCCGAATGTTGGTAAGTCTACCTTGTTTAATAGGTTGACGAAGTCTCGTCAGGCCATTGTCAGTGATGAGGCAGGTACAACGCGTGACCGTCAGTATGGAAAGTGCGAATGGAACGGACGTGAGTTCTCTGTTGTCGATACAGGTGGCTGGGTGGTTAACTCTGACGATATATTTGAGGAAGAGATCCGCAAGCAAGTGATTATTGCCACAGAAGAGGCTGACTTAGTGTTGTTCCTTTGCGATATTAAGAGTGGAGTTACAGACTGGGATATGGATGTAGCTCAGATTTTGCGACGTGCTAAGCTGCCTGTTGTGCTTGTTGCTAATAAGGCTGATGACAATAAGAATTTGTACGACCAGTATGAGTTTTACAAGCTTGGTCTCGGTGATCCTTTCTGTGTTAGCGCAGCAACGGGAAGTGGGACTGGCGACTTGCTTGACCATGTTCTTGAGGTGTTGCCAGAGAAATCCGGGGATGATCTCGAAGAGGGTATTCCACGTTTTGCGGTTGTTGGGCGCCCTAATGCAGGAAAATCGAGCCTTATCAATGCCTTTATTGGTGAGGAGCGTAATATTGTAACAGATATAGCGGGTACCACCCGTGACTCTATCTATACCCGTTATGATAAGTTCGGCTTCGACTTTTATTTGGTTGATACAGCAGGTATTCGTCGTAAGAATAAGGTTACGGAAGATCTCGAGTTCTATAGCGTCATGCGTTCTATCCGTGCCATCGAAAACAGTGATGTCTGTATTCTTATGATTGATGCCACTCGTGGTATTGAGGCTCAGGATATGAATATCTTCCAACTTATTCAGAAAAACAATAAGAGCCTTGTTGTGGTTGTCAACAAATGGGACCTGGTAGAAGATAAGTCTCAGATTGTCATTGATACTTTCGAGAATGCTATCCGAAAGCGCATGGCTCCGTTTGTGGATTTTCCGATTATCTTTGCCTCTGCCCTTACAAAACAGCGTATCTTCAAGGTTCTTGAGACTGCGAAGCAAGTCTATTTGAATCGTAAGGCACGTATTGGTACCACAAAGCTTAATGAGGTGATGCTTCCTCTTATCGAGGCTTTTCCACCTCCATCAATCAAAGGCAAGTATATCAAGATAAAGTATGTCTCTCAAGTGCCCGACACGCAGATCCCTACGTTTGTCTTCTATGCTAATCTGCCTCAGTATGTGAAGGAACCGTATAAACGCTTTCTTGAGAATAAGATTCGTGAGAACTGGACTCTTACAGGCTCACCGATAAATGTCTTTATCAGACAGAAGTGATGAAACATCTGCTTATATTCTTTCTTGCATTCCTGGCACTGTGTGCTTGCTCTTCACCGACTCCGGAGGAGATGGCTTCACTGGCTGCCAAAGGCTATTACGAACATCTTGTTAATGGCGAATATGATGAGTTCCTTGATGGCAAGGCTGGTTCTGACAGTTTACCTGATGCTTATCGCCAACAGCTTCTTTCAGGTTACAAACAGTTTGTGTCACAACAGAACATATTGCATAATGGAATTAACGAGATTCGTGTCGTAAATGCAAGGCGAGACTCTATACTCAACTATACGAATGTGTTTCTTATGCTTTGTTTTGGAGACTCTACAAATGAGCAGGTATCTGTGCCGATGATAGAGCATAATGGAATTTGGAGGATGAAATAATAATAATTTAATAGTTATATTGATGAAAAGGTTTTTATTGTTTATATTGGCATCATGCTCTTTCTCATTTGCAAATGCACAAAGTTTTAATGAAGATAATGACGAGCATGGTATCTTTAACCATCTTGACGCATCCTTGAGTCTTGGAACTACTGGTGTTGGAATTGACGTTTCCTCTCCTATAACAGATCTAGCTCAAGTACGGCTTGGTTTTTCATTTATGCCACATTTTAATTATAAGGTTAATTTTGGTGTACAGGTAGGTGATAATCCTGCAGAGTCTGCATCAAAGTTCCAGAACCTGTCGGGTGTGTTAAAGGATCTGACGGGATATCAGGTAGATAATAGTGTCGATATGATTTGTGAACCTAGCTATTATAATCTTCAGGTTCTTTTTGATGTGTTTCCATTTAAAAGAAATAAGCATTGGCATTTTACTGCCGGCTTCTATTGGGGCAATTCTCGTATAGGCAAGGCGTATAATACAACAGAAGATATGCCATCGCTTGTTGCCGTGGGTATCTATAATAATATGTATGAGAAAGCCTTGCGTAGGGAACCTTTTGTGACGATAAACATGAATGGAAGTAATATTGCGATTACAGACGATCCTGAGTATCAGGATATATTATTCAATAATTTTTCGAGCTATGGTCGTATGGGCGTAAGAATCGGTGATTACGTTTCTGATGGATCCCAGTATGTAATAGAGCCAGATGAAAATAGCATGATTAAGGCTACGATGAAAGCAAATTCTTTTAAACCGTATATAGGGTTTGGCTATGGTGGCCGTTTGATAAAAGGTGATGATAGATATAGGATATCATTTGATTGTGGTGCCATGTTTTGGGGAGGAAGCCCGAGCATCGTAACGCATGATGGTACAGACTTGGTTTCTGATGTCACTAATATTAGAGGTAAGGTGGGTGATTATGTAAAATTGGCAAAAAGTTTTAAGGTGTTCCCAGTATTAAGTGTTCGTTTTACTCGAACAATCTTCTGAATTTATTAGAGGGCAGTATTGCTATTGCTGCCCTCTAATAATGCCTATTTATTTAACGATTTTCTTCCCGTTTATTATATAGATACCCTTAGGAAGATTTTCTAGATTATTATTTTCAGATGCTTTAATTCCTGATAATGTGTAGACACCCCTTTTCTTCTCATTAAACTCATCTGTTTTAATGTTATTAATGCCTGTTTCATATGTTTCGGAATCAAGTAAGATAATTCCATTTGCAGTCGCTGAAGCAACAGTCGCTGTTATTGGGAAATATGCTTTATTGGCAGGTAGGTATCTGCCTTGATCTGTTACAACCAGTTGATTGTCTGTTGCATCAATTAATGCCAATTTGCCGTCTTTGACGCCAAGAACCCTCATCTTATTCGAGTCATAATTTACAACGTTCTTTATCTCCAGATATTCTTTTTGGGTGTTTTCTTTACTGGTATCAGTACCCTTCGCTTTGTAGTAGCAAAAATATACACCTTTCAACTGATTATCTGAGATCGCTTTATTGGTGGTATTCGGATCAAGAAGTTCGACTTTGTTGTCTGAAGGATTAAGAGAACTGCATTCAATAATTACTGGCGTAGCTGCAGGTATAATATCTTTTATTTCTATAAGCTCAGCAATTGGATTACCTAAATTCAGGTTTGCTTTCCTAACGTAGTAGGCCTTCATACCATTACCAAGTTTAAATGGGAAACTTGCATAGAGGCTTGTATAATATTTGTCTCCAATTTTGGTCTCTTCGTCTGGTGTTATTCCAAAATAAGAGTTTGTCGTATTGAGTGAAATAAATTTCCATGTCTGATTCTGAGGATAGGCATCTCTTCTTGCAGCTAATATATAGCCGTCTGATCCATTATTGTCTACCATAAACATTGTAATTGCCCCCCTGATTCCATAAATAAAGTAATTATCTTCAGTTGGATATACTCTTAGTTCTGCTCCGTGATTCTTTAGGAAATATAGGGGATCAATGCCTTGTGCCTGAAAATTGTATGAGTGATTGCTACTGCTAGTTTTATCTTTGGAAATGTAAATTATAGAACTAGGGTCTGAAACGGGGTTTTTGATGGTTCTCAGGCCAAATACCTTTCCTTCTCTTCCTTCCTTAATGGCATTCTTGCTTGTTTCGTCTATTTTGTCGTTTGATATAGTAAAGTATCTGGCGTAACTGCTTGTGTTTTGAATACGGTAATAACCATCACCATTCAACTGTGAAAATGCAGATATCGTTGTCAGTCCTGAAAACAAAAGAAGTATAATTCTTTTCATGCTATGTTTATTTAAAAATCCAGCCTTTCATCATTACTATACTTTAGTAAGATGCAAGGCTGGATAATAATATTATTTCTTTATTTAATTATTCTGCTATGCAGACTGATACACGGTTCATATCGTTGTCAGCGAATGGCTGAACGCGGCTACCCTTCGAGTCGTAAGAAATACGGCTCTCTGCGATACCGTACTGAGTCTTCAGAGCATTAACGACTGCGTCGGCACGACCAGCTGCAAGGCGGTCATTGATCTTGTCATTACCAGTACCTGCGTCAGCATAACCGGTAACGATGACCTTTGATGTAGGATGCTCGTTCATGTAGTCTGCGATATCCTTAACCTTCTGAGCTTCCTCAGGACGGATGTCTGTTTTGTTGATCAGGAAGAAAATATCGCGGCGGAGTGGCTCAACTACAGGTGCTGGAGCAGGAACCTCAACGATCTTTTCAACAATCTTCTCCACATAACGAATCTCTGGCTCTGGAACAGGAATCTCACGGGTGCTGTATGTAGAACCGAGGTTGATCTTTATACCTGCAAGGGCATTGAAATACCAATCCCAGTTACCAGCCTTCTTAGAGTTGTACTTGTCGTTCAGTGTATTTGCACTGAGTTCCAGACCGATGCTAACAGCGTCTGAAATCCTAAAGTCACCAGTGATACCACCCTGACCGAACAGACGAACTTTTGTACCGTCCCAAAGATACTCCAGTGAGTTAACCCCAAGGTTGCTATAGAGTGCGTTCATCTGCTTCTGGGCATCTGCAGCACCGTCGTTGCTAAAACCGATGTTTGCACCGAGACCACCGAAGATACCAAAGTTGAATACACGGTTAGGATTAAAACCACAGAAGAGGTTCGACAAATTGAATGTTACGTCTATAGAAGGAGCAACATACTTCCAATCCCACTTGTATTTCCGACCGTCAATCTCAGAACCAGCCTTGCTCTGCCAAGCGTTAACTGCGAGGCGAGCACCTACTACTGGATTGAACTGGCGACCAAGGGCAGCCTGAAGGTTGTATGAATTCAAATCACTGAAATCAACCTCACCAAGGGTATGCTGTATGCCCAGAGGCTGAATCTGTACATACCAGTGAGGATTGAAAACGTATTCAGTCTTTGGCTGCTGATCCTGTGCAGTTGCTGAGAGGAAACCCAGCGCCAGCAGGCAAGACAATATTGTTTTCTTCATTTTCATATTCTTATTATCTTTTTGAATTCGCTAATGTTAATTATTCACCATAGATGGTATATTCTCTTACTCTTGTTACACCAGTATAGTCAACAGCGTGATATTCAACGTGATATTCCTTACCAGGCTCAAGATGCAGAGGAATTCTCAGAACGTTACCGTCAATAACCTTGCTAAGTAACTCGCCTTCAATTTCTTCTCCGTCACATGTAACCTTTACATACTTCTTGTATGCAGGTGCAAAAACCTCAGCAGAACGTGATGTCGGCATAAGGAAAATGTCACCGCTATAGGTGTTTATTTCAGCAGCACGAGTGATCTTTTTGCCTTCCTGCACAAGCAGACATGGCTGCAAAGCGTAGTTTACATTGCTCAGAGCATCTCCTACGAGTGCATTGAACTTGTCCCAGAACTTGTTGATTGCCTCCTCTAAACTACTGCCACTTCCAATTTCTACGAAGCAACCAGTGATTTTATCTTCATACTTCTTCAGATCTTCTGCTGTTATTGCACCTTCTGGATCAAAAGAGTATGACAATGGCTTAATAGCCATAGCCGCAATCTTAGCATCTGAGAATGTGCTGTATGTCTTATCACCGTATGCCCAATTAGCCTTTAAACGGTATGCTGTAAGAGCGTTCTTGGCGAGGATGTTATAGATAGTGTTGTTAACGTGGAAAGCACCCCACCTTAAACGATTCTCCAAAAGAACCTTTATATCCTCCTTTAATTCCTTAAGATCCTGCTTAGATACGCCAACAGTCATCTCTTTAAGATTTTCAGCAGGAATTTGGGCTGAAACCTCATAGAATGCGTTTGGTGTACGTGTCAACCAACCATAACCAAATTGGAGCTCAACATCAGAAGGCTTTGCCAAGCCAAGTACAACTGGTGCCTGATTGCCTGCAGTGCTCTCGAGAGTAAGAGGCTTTCCTGTAAAGTCCACGCTTGATGGATTAATCGTGACAAACAACTTACCGGCATTACCCTCATCAAGTGTGAGAAGGTCACCTGCATAATTAATATATTCACCACTGCCAACAGGGAACTCTACATCGCTTTCTGCCGTTCCATAGCATGCAATAAGCATATTTGTCTGCACATCAATTGGAGCAGCTGCATATCCGAATACATTATTGTAGACGGCATCAATGTTCAGACTGGTAACCTGCTGAAGAAGAGCATTCTCCATTTGCTCTATTGACGCTTCCAATAAACCAACAAGAGTGGTTGACGCTTTTGCCACATCTTCCAACTCTTCTTTAGTAGCATAATCATTAAGTGCTGTTTCAATAGTTGTTTGCAACTGATTAACGGCAGTTGTTACCTCTTCTTTAGAAGCAACACCTTCAAGTGCAGTTTCAAGAGCAGTTTGGAGCTCACTTGTAGCGGCAGCAAGTTCTTCTTTTGTGGCTAGACCAGAAAGATCTGGTTCTTTCTTCTGAAGAGCTTCAATAGCATCTTCTGCAGCTTTAAGCTTGTTCTGAAGAACTGTAATAGCATCTTCTGCAGCTTTAAGTTTGTTCACAATTTCAGTGTTATCACAATTACACTGCTTAATAGCGTCAATTTTGCTCTGCAGTGCAGCAAGCTGAGTCTGAAGATCCTTTTGAATCTCAATCTTAGCATTAGTGATCTCGTCTGCATCGTTATCTTTACATGAAACGAATGCGCTCGTAGTAACAAACAAGGCAGCTACTAAGAGAATACCATTAAAAATTTTCTTTTTCATTGAACTTTTAATTATAATTAGACATATATATGTTTATTGATTCTCTATAAATCGAGGCAAAATTAAGAAATTATTTTGAAAGTGCCAAGAAATATTTAAGTTTTTTTTGAAAATAGAGGGAAAAAGTGATAAAAATCTTTCTTTCGTATTGAAAAATGCCCCGAAACAGTGCCTTTTTGACTTGTTTCGGGACATCTTGCCTTTCTGTGCGCCTGATAGGACTCGAACCTACACGACCTGAGTCACCAGATCCTAAGTCTGGCGCGTCTACCAATTCCGCCACAAGCGCATAATATATTAGCATTTTCGTAAACGCGGGTGCAAAGTTACTAATTTTTATTTATTCCACCAAAAGTTTACGGGCAAATTCTATCAAAGTGTCCTTTCCACGGATAAAATCGTCGTATGTCAGGTTTATATCGTAGTCAGGATCGATGCCGAATTCTGTACTCTGACGATTGCGGTCGTACATGGGACAGGCAGAGAAACGTACCGTCCAGCCGTTAGGAAGGGTGTCGGAGAATGGTAGTCCGGCACCCCCGCCAGTCCTATTACCTACAGTCTTTACTGTTGGCATACACTTCATATATTTCACGAATTCATTTGCTGCACTGAATACATGGCGGTTTGTTAGTACCACCACTTTTTTTTGCCATCTTAAATTACTGGAGGGTTCCAGATACTGCTCTTCCATCTCTGAGAAATCGTTGTGCCCCTTTCCTGTCTTGTGCTGCTCATAGCCCACAAGTGTCTTCTCATTGCAGAATCTTGCTGCTAGTTTCCCTGCATTCGTAAGATTCCCTCCTCCATTATTTCTTATGTCGAGTATAAGTCCGTTGCAGAGTGCGAAATGGTTGATCACTTCATCAAGGTTCCCTTCGCCTATGCCGTTTGTAAAACTGCCATAATAGACGTAGCCGATATTATCATCGAGAATGGTATATGTCAGTCCTGAGGCAATGCGATAGTCTGTGCCGAGGTATGTGCGCTGGAGTGTGTCGCTGAAGTTTGTGGGGTAGTCTTCATGCCAAGTCCAATATCTTCCGTAGTCAAAGGCTGTCGACAGGTTCACATGACCGTCGCGTAGCTCCGCCAGCATGTCTGTGAGCACTTCGAAGAGTTGGTCTCTGTTGATGCCTCCTGTCGCGCGTACCTTATATTTATTATAGACGGCATTCCAGTCAAGGCCGTATTCATGCTGCTTATATTCAAAGAAACAGTAGCGTTCATCGATGATTCTCCACAGGGCCTCAAAATTACCCTGCGGTGTGTTCTCGTATTCTGTTTCGTCGACACACGAGTTGAAAAGTGATAGCTGAAAAGTGACAAGTATCACCCACAATATAGATCTCTTTATGATTTTCGTGCTCATGGTTTGTATCTTAGGATTTGCATTCGCTTGACTATGCCAATCATAAGGCGGTGGGCATAGATGTGCGACTTAAGATTATTTACTTCTGCCTGTTGGTAGTTGCCGAGATATCCGATACGAAGCGTCCATGTACGTCCGGCGTTCCAGTCGAGAGTGAGCTGATGACGGAAGTTCGGAGCTGAAATAAAGGTCGTGGGTACCACATTGTGGTCATAGTTCCCCTGTGAGAAGATCTCGTAGTACGACTGTCCGTAGTTGGGACTGAACATCAATCCAGCGAGGGGAATATCCAGCTCGTAGCGCAATGCGAAACGTTTTTGCCACAGTCTAAAGTCATACGTGGCGATGCCTGATGGCATAATCTGTGCCGAGAGCCGTCCCTGTGCTGGATTGTTTGAACCTGCAGTGTTGTAGATAAAGCCCAGGTTACCAAAGAGTAGGCCGCCTGCCTGTAGTTTCAGGTTTCCGTCGGCAAACTGCCAGCCGTAATATTTTCCCCAGTAAATGCTATAGCTACCCTCCAGCTCTGTATTCTTATCGCTGCGGTCTTTTGTCGACGACAACGATATTTCCTGCTGCAACATTGTGCTCCAGCGGGAGTGCTTGCCATGCCGTTCTGAGATATTGAGGTAGCTCAGTCCTATACCAGAGAATTTCTCCTGTGAGAGGTAGGTGTCGAGGATATTTGTGCTTCCCACGCCAATCATATTCACGGAGGTACGTATCTTCGTTGAGTCTGGCTGGGCAAAGGCAGCTGCAGATACCAGCAAAAGGAAAACAGCTGTCTTATTCCTCATCGTCGAAGAGTTGTAGTTCTCCCTCGCGTACTTGCTGCTCACTTCTGCCTGCATCAGGGGCTGGCTCCTCGTCATTATCTGGGTTCTCAGGGTCCTCTATGTCATCTGACGGTTCATAAACTTCTGGAAATCGTGTCGGCTCCAGCTCTTCGATGCTCTCTATCTGATAGGTACTCAGGCGCTTGCCTTTTGCCTTAAACCCTTTCACTGCGATAAACTGCTCTGCATCTATCTCCTCGCTTCCCCGGAACTCGTCTGCCCCTCCGTAAGTCACTTTGATAAGCGGGTATACCATGTCTGTAAGCAGGATGAGTTTAGAAGCAGGATTGTCGCTGAGCCAGTTCTGCTTTTTCTTAGCAGCATCCATAAGGAACCGCTTCAGATAGGGGTATCCCTGATTGTCGGCATCCCACAATACTGCTGTCCATACTTTGTTGGCATCGTATTTCTCTATACGGAGGATATTCTCCTCGAAGTGGTTGTTCAGATCGAAGGAGGTGAGATAGAAGTCGCCATTGCTGAGTACCACCAGTATCTGGTCTTCGTCGTAGAATTCTCCCAGCAGCCATCCGTGCTCGTCGTAATTCAACCGGTTCACGTCTGGGTCGTACCAAACCTTACGGCCTCCAAGTGTAGAGTGTCCATGACTCTTCAGACCAATGCGGTGAACAGGGAACTTCGTCAACAGATTACCCTTCGACGCCCGGCCTTTAATCATAATCTCCGAGAAATCCTTGTCGGCGAATATCTTCTTTAACTTCGGATTCGGATCGAGTGTTACCTTGATAATCTCTGCCTCGCCGTTGGGGTTGGCTGTGAAGTACATCACCTTTGAACCGGGGGTACCCTGAGTGAGGTCGTACTCCTTGTCACGTGTCATACTTGTCACATTGAAGCGCTTGATGAAACACCAGCCTTTCTTGCCGTCGCGATAAACCACATTATATATTGTACGCGAGTCGTTCTTCTTGAATACTGCCAGATGCAGCACGTTCTTGCCTACAAAAACCTTTTCTGCCACACGGATGACCTTGTATTTTCCGTCCTTGTAGAAGATGATAATGTCGTCTATGTCAGAGCAGTTGCAAACGAACTCATCCTTCTTCAAGCCTGTGCCGATAAATCCGTCTGCACGGTTGATGTAAAGCTTCTGGTTTGCCTCTGCCACCTTTGTGGCCTCGATCGTGTCGAAATTGCGGATCTCAGTGAGTCGCGGGTGATCTTTGCCGTACTTGTCTTTAAGGAACTGGAACCAGCTGGCAGTCACCTCCACCAGATTTGCCAGATCGCGGTCTATCTCCTCTATCTCAGCCTTTATGCGGGCCATTAGCTCGTCGGCCTTGTCCTTGTTGAACTTCAGGATGCGCTGCATCTTTATTTCCAGCAACTTCAGGATATCATCCTTTGTTACCTCACGCACTAGGCTCGGATAGTATGGTGTCAGGCGCTCGTCGATATATTCGCAGACGGCATCGATGGTTGGGGCCTGCTCGAATTTCTTGTCTTTATAGATACGCTCTTCGATGAAGATCTTTTCGAGTGAGTAGAAATGCAACTGCTCCAAAAGCTCGTTCTTGCGAATCTCGAGTTCTTGGCGTATGAGGTCCTTGGTGCGTTCGACATTGTGGATGAGTACATCAGAGACCGTCAGGAATTGTGGTTTTTGGTCTGCAATGACACAGCAGTTCGGAGAGATGTTTATCTCGCAGTCGGTGAAGGCATAGAGCGCATCGAGGGTCTTGTCGCTCGACACGCCTGGCATTAGGTGAATCTGTATCTCTACTTGTGCTGATGTGAGGTCGTCTACACGCTTTGCCTTGATCTTTCCCTTCTCGATGGCTTTTGTAATACTCTCGATGAGCGTGCCAACGGTCTTGGAGTAGGGGAGCTCACGGATCACGAGGGTTTTCTGGTCAAGTTTTTCTATCTTCGCGCGCACCTTCAGAACACCACCACGCTGGCCGTCATTGTATTTCCCTACGTCAATGCTGCCACCTGTCTGGAAGTCTGGGTAGAGGTGGAATTCTTGTCCGTGCAGATAGCTGATGGCAGCATCGCAGATTTCCACGAAGTTATGGGGTAGGATCTTCGACGAGAGACCTACTGCGATACCTTCTGCCCCCTGTGCCAGCAACAACGGGTATTTTACTGGCAGTGAGATTGGCTCTTTGTTTCGACCGTCGTAGCTTAGCTGCCACTCTGTGGTCTTGGGATTAAATACTGTGTCGAGCGCAAACTTCGACAGCCTTGCCTCGATGTATCGTGGAGCAGCGGCCTTGTCGCCGGTGAGGATGTTACCCCAGTTCCCCTGGGTGTCTACAAGCAAGTCTTTCTGTCCCAGCTGTACCAGTGCGTCACCGATGGAGGCATCACCATGAGGATGGAACTGCATGGTGTGTCCTACGATGTTCGCCACCTTGTTGTATCGTCCGTCATCCATACGCTTCATAGAGTGCATGATGCGTCGCTGTACGGGCTTGAAGCCGTCTTCGATATTTGGCACAGCTCTTTCAAGGATTACGTATGAGGCGTAATCCAGGAACCAGTTCTGGTACATTCCCGAGAGGTGATGTACGGCAGCAGCGTCGAAGCGGTTTACAGGTTTATAGTCGGAGTGACCCTCTGCCTCTCCGCCATTGTCCTCTCCGGCAGTTGTTCCCTGCTCCTGCTCTTCGAGTATCTCGTCGTCTCTTGTTTCGTCGTCCATTTTTACTATGGTCTTTAGTATTCTAGGGTGCAAAGTTACACAAAAATAGCGAGAAAAAAGAGAAAAAAAGGAAAAAAGGAATTATTTTTTACGGCCATGAGATATTTTTTATGCATACGGGCGGTAAACTTATAAAAAAGAGGTTGAACTTTTGGCTGTATCGTGGAAAATGATTACCTTTGCATTCGAATTCAGATAGATTACAAGAATAACAACAGTATAGATAACAAGATGACAGCTAATGAGATTCGCGACTCTTTTAAGAAGTTCTTTGAGTCGAAACAACATGCAATCGTACCTTCAGCCCCGATGGTTATCAAGGATGACCCCACGCTGATGTTTACCAACGCCGGTATGAACCAGTGGAAAGATATTATTCTCGGCACCCGTGAGCCCGAGCCTCGTCGTCGTGCAGATACGCAGAAGTGTCTCCGTGTGAGCGGAAAGCACAATGACCTCGAGGAAGTGGGACATGATACTTATCATCATACGATGTTTGAGATGTTGGGTAACTGGAGTTTCGGCGATTATTTCAAGGAAGGGGCCATCGATATGGCATGGGAATATCTCGTCGACGTATTGAAACTGAATCCGGAAGACCTCTATGTGACTGTGTTCGAGGGTTCGCCGGAAGAGAACATTCCTCGTGACGATGAGGCTGCGAAGTATTGGTCAAAGCACGTGCCAGAAGACCATATCATCAATGGTAACAAGCACGACAACTTCTGGGAAATGGGTGATACGGGTCCTTGCGGTCCTTGTTCTGAGATTCACGTTGACTCTCGTACCCCTGAGCAGCGCAAGACCTCTGGCAAGAGTGGCCGTGAACTGGTAAATCAGGATGATCCTCAGGTGATTGAGATATGGAATCTCGTGTTCATGCAGTTCAACCGTAAGGCAGACGGCAGTCTCGAGAAACTCGGAATGAACGTTATCGATACGGGTATGGGCTTTGAGCGCCTCGTCCGTATGATGCAGGGCAAGCACTCTAACTACGATACAGACATCTTCCAGCCCATCATCAAGGCTGAGGAAGCAATCGCAGGCTTGAAATACGTTACTTTTGAGGAGGAAGAAAAGTCTCCTATTACGAAGGAACAGGACGATATCAACATTGCTATGCGCGTTTGCGCTGACCATCTGAGGGCTGTGTCGTTCTCTATTGCTGATGGTCAGCTCCCGTCAAATGCGAAGGCTGGATATGTTATCCGTCGTATTCTCCGTCGTTCAGTGCGCTATGCTTATACCTTCCTCGGACAGAAAGACGGCTTCCTGCATAAGCTCGTGCCGACACTCGTTGCGGAGATGGGCGATGCCTTCCCGGAACTGAAGGCACAGCAGCAGCTTATCACTAAGGTTATCAAGGAGGAAGAAGAGTCGTTCCTGCGTACGCTTGATAAGGGTATCGGAATGCTCAGCGACGCTATGGACAAGCTGAAGGCAGAGAATAAGACCGTGCTCGATGGTGTACAGGCCTTCCGCCTTTTCGATACTTACGGATTCCCCCTCGACCTTACCGAACTGATCTGCCGTGAGAATGGCTTTACCGTCGATGAGGAGCAGTTCAATGTAGAGATGCAGAAGCAGAAGGAGCGTGCCCGCAATGCCGCTGCTGTCGAGAACAGCGACTGGGTTGAAGTCCTAGGTGAGCCTAGGGATAACCTAGGAAATCCTAAGGAGCAGGTCTTTGTTGGCTACGACTATACTGAATACGAGTGCCATATCTTGCGTTACCGTAAGGTGACTCAGAAGAAGAATGAGTTCTATGAGCTCGTACTCGACTATACGCCGTTCTATGGCGAGATGGGAGGACAGGTCGGTGACTGTGGCGTTATCTGCAATGAGGCAGAGACCGTCGAAATCATTGATGCCAAGCGTGAGAACAATCAGACGGTACATATCGTGAAGCAACTGCCGAAGGATCCCGCAGCTCAGTTCATGGCATGTGTGGATACTGACAAGCGCAATGCCTCTGCTGCCAACCATACGGCTACTCACCTGCTTGACTATGCCTTGAAACAGGTGCTTGGTGACCATGTGGAGCAGAAGGGTTCTTTCGTTTCTCCAGACACGCTTCGTTTCGACTTCTCTCACTTCCAGAAGGTTACTGACGAGGAGATCCGTGAGGTGGAGCGTATGGTGAACGATATGATCCGTCAGGACATACAGCTCGATGAGCATCGCGACGTGCCGTTTGAAGAGGCAAAGAAACTCGGAGCCATCGCGCTCTTCGGCGAGAAGTATGGCGATAAGGTACGTGTGGTCCGCTTCGGTCCTTCGTGTGAGTTCTGTGGTGGTATCCATGCCAAGGCTACTGGTAAGATCGGATTCTTTAAGATCGTTGCAGAGAGCAGTGTCGCTGCAGGTATCCGTCGTATTGAGGCAAAGACGGGTAAGGAGTGCGAGGAGCTTTTGTACAAGACGGAGGATATCCTGAAGGCGGTGAAGGGCTTCTTCAATAATGCCAAGGATCTTCAGACGACAATTGTGAAATACATCGAGGAGCACGATTCCATGAAGAAAGAGATTGAGAGCTTCCAGGCTGCCCGTATAGCTTCCTTGTCAAAGGAACTCGTAGAGAAAGGCCGCATTGTTAATGGTGTGAGGGTCGTTACTGCGAAGGCACCTGTCGCTCCTGATGCAGCTAAGGATCTTGTATTCAAGATTCGCGAACTGTGTCCTGAGAATCTCGTCTGTGTCGTTGGCTCTGTCTTCAATGAGAAGCCCATGCTTAATGTGATGCTCAGCGACGATATGGTAAAGGATCATGGTCTGAATGCAGGACAACTCGTTCGCGAGGCAGCCAAGCTCATGCAGGGTGGTGGCGGCGGACAGCCTCACTATGCTAGTGCAGGAGGTAAGAACCCTGATGGTCTGTCTGCAGCGATAGACAAAGTGATTGAACTGGCAAATTTATAAATTATGGCACTGAATCTTGACAAGAACCTAAAGGCATTTCATAACATCGGCGAAGTCGCCAGGATGTTTGATGTCAGCGAGAGTACGCTCCGCTATTGGGAACAGGAATTCCCCTTCCTGAAACCCCGTACACTTGGTAACTCAAAGATCCGTCAGTATGCTGACAAGGATATTGAGACCATCCGTATTATTCATAATCTTGTCAAGGTTCGTGGCTTTAAGATTGCTTCTGCAAAGAAGATTCTTGCCCACAACCCCAAGGGTGTAGACAAGAAGGTGGAGGTGCTTGATAAACTCATTGGCATCCGCTCAGAGCTTCAGGCACTGAAGAAGCAGCTTGATTATCTGCAGTGATTGTAGAAATCTTCACCTAATACGGCCCAGGGAGTAATCTTCTGGGCCTCTTTTTTTGTCAGCAGACGACTCCAGCCAACTCTTCCTCCTGTAGCAGCGCCTGCACCGCGATTGTTGTATTCCATATAGCGGGCTGTCTCTTCACGTCTCTTTTCCCAGTTGTGCCAGCCTTCAGGGCGGATATGTCCTCCAAGCTCGCAGTTCATAAAGAGGGTATAGCCGTAATCGCGCCAAGGACGTCCGAGATAGACTTTGTCAACACCTTCTGCTGCGATAAGACGACAGTTGTTGAACACATAGCCGTATTCCTGGTCCTTTGGCGTGGATGCTGCAGTGACATAGCTGTTGACAAGGCTCTCTATAGTACAGTCCTCGAACCATGCTGTCGAAGGTCCGAAGATAAAGTCAGTGGTGCCGCAGATATAACAGCCCTTGAAATAGATATGGGTATTGGCAACACCGGTATAAACAGTGTCCTGGTGACCTATCAGACGGCAACCGATGATCTTTATCCTGTCTCCTTCAGTGTGCAGGGCTACGGCTTGTCCCAGGCGTGCGGAGTTGTTCTCTATGGTGAGATTCTTGATGGTGATGTCATTACCCTCAATCTTCAGTGTGTAAGTACGGAAAGTGCTCATCGGCTGAGTACGGGGCTCAGCAGTACCCAGTGTGATCTTAATATTCGCATGGTCATCGTAGGTGATAACCGTCTCTTTCATGTCCTCTCCGCAGAGCTCGATGTTCTGTAGCCAAGAGGGGATGATGAGTTTCTCCTTATACGTACCTTTCTTTATATAGATCACCTTATGGTAGTCCATGAAGGCGCGGCATACTTCGATAGCCTCGTCAATAGTCCGGAACTCTCCTGTACCGTCGCGGGCCACTACGATAGTATCGGGGTTATCATAACTCTTAGCGGCCTGTACGATTGTTGTCAGGCTCAATGCGATTAGTAAAAGTAGTTGTCTCATATTTCGTCTTACATTATCTGCGATATCTCTTTCAGGTCCGGGATGTTCTTAAGATTGTCCATGATGGCCTTCACATTCTCGCGGTCATGTACACGCAGGTCAATACTGCCGTCGAAGATGCCTTCCTCAGAAGTGATTGTCAGCTTGTGGATGTTCACGTTCATCTGTGAGGAGATGACCTGCGTGATCTCGTTAAGCATTCCCAGACGGTCAATGCCTCCGATACGTATCGTGGCATCGAAATAGAGCTTCTTGTGCATGTCCCATTTTATGTCTACGATGCGGTTGCCGTAGCTGGTCTTCAGTTTTGCAGCCACAGGACAGGCGCGCTTGTGAATCTCTATCTGGTTCTTGTTGTTGATATATCCGAGGGCGTCATCGCCAGGAATGGGGTGACAACAGCCAGGGAACTTATACTGGTGGATATTCTCCTCTGAGATATAGATAGGCTTCTTCTTGTTAAACTTCTCTGGAACGACGAAGAGATCCTGTTGCGGCTGGTCTTCTTTCTTTTTCTTTCCGACGAAAGGTACGTACTTGCGCCAGCCGGAAGCACTGTCATCTTTTTTGTTCTTACCGTTAAGCTCGTCGATGTCCTTTTCGCCCAGCAGAACTCTCTTTTCTCCCAGTGCGACAAAGAAGTCGTTGCGCTTCTGTATCTCGTGGAATTCTGCCAGTTGGTCTGCTATTGCCGGCGACAGCTCGAGATTGTTCTTCTGCAGGAATTCCTGCAGAATTTCCTCACCGGCCTTTTGTATCTCTCTGTTGTCGCGGCGCAGGATAGCCTGGATCTTTGCCTTTGCCTTTGCCGTAGAAACGAAATTAATCCATGAGGAACTGACGTGCTGTGATTTGGATGTAAGAATCTCCACCTGGTCACCACTCTGCAGACGATGACTCAGAGGCACAAGCTTGTGGTTCACCTTGGCTCCGATACAATGGCTTCCGAGGAAGGTGTGTATGGAGAAGGCGAAGTCGAGGGCCGTACATCCGGCAGGCATCGTCTTGATCTCTCCCTTCGGGGTGAAGACGAAGATCTCGCTGGCAAAGAGGTTCAGCTTGATGGTGTCGAGGAAGTCCATGGCGTCAGGCTGCGGGTCGTCGAGGATCTCCTTGATCGTACGGAGCCAGTCGTTGAGCTCAGCCTCGTCCTCGGTATATTCCTCGTCTTCAAGACCGTCCTTGTATTTCCAGTGGGCGGCGAATCCCTGCTCTGCCACCTCGTCCATACGGTCAGAACGTATCTGTACTTCTATCCATTGACCTGTCTTCGACATCAGCGTCACATGCAGGGCCTGATAGCCGTTGGCCTTGGGATGCGACAGCCAGTCACGCAGACGGTCTGGGTGTGACTTGTAAATCTTTGAGATGGCTACATAGATATTGAAACACTCGTTCACCTCCTCGTCTCTGGATTTCGGTGTAAAGATGATACGCACGGCGAGGATATCATAGATCTCCTCAAACGACACGTGCTTGTTTTGCATCTTGTTCCAGATAGAGTAGGGGGTCTTCACCCGCTGCTTGATCTCATAGTTGATGCCCATCTTGTCGAGCGCTTCCTTGATGGGAGCCTTGAACTGCTCAAAGAGCATCTCGCGCTGTTGTCTTGTCGTCTGCAGTTTCTTGTCGATGGATGCAAACTCGTCAGGATGCTCAAAACGGAAACTGAGGTTCTCCAGTTCCGACTTTACCTTGTACAGTCCCAGACGATTGGCAAGTGGGGCATAGATATACAGGGTCTCACCGGCAATCTTATACTGTTTGTTGGCGGGCTGCGACTCCAGTGTGCGCATGTTATGCAGACGGTCACAGATCTTGATGAGAATCACACGGATATCATCGCTCATCGTGAGCAGGAGCTTCTTGAAGTTCTCTGCCTGTGCTGAGGCTTGTTCTCCGAAGATACCTCCACTGATCTTTGTCAGTCCGTCAACGATCTGTGCTATCTTCGAACCGAAGAGGTTCTCAATGTCCTCTACGGTGTAGTCGGTGTCCTCTACTACGTCGTGGAGCAGGGCAGAACAGATGCTTGTGGACCCCAGCCCCACCTCCTGACAGGCTATCTGTGCCACAGCTATAGGGTGCATGATATACGGCTCGCCGGAGAGGCGCCTTACGCCCTTATGTGCCTGGCGGGCGAAATTAAATGCCTTGGTGATGAGGTCTACCTTCTTACGGTGTCGTGAGGAAAGGTAACTGTCCAACAGTGTCTGAAACGCATCGTTTATCAGCTTCTCATCAATGGCTTCCTGTCTGTTCTGCTCTTCATCCATAACTCTTATCTCCTTCTGCGTGATTTCTTTGAACTGCTCTTACGGCTTGCCGTTCTCTTCTTCGCTGTCGCCTTGCCGCGTTTCGGCGTGGCGGCAGTACGTCCTTTGCGGGCAGCGCGGCCTCTCTTCGCTACATGACGGTTACGTGCATACCTGGCGTTTCGGCGACTTGCCCTCGAACTCTTTCTGGTGTAGGTAGGTACGTCGTCATTGATGGTTACCTCGAGACGTTTGGTCAGAAGCTCATCGGCACGGTATACGAAGATGGAATCCTGATTATCGATGAAACGGCCAGTCTCTGCCAGAGGCAGACGAATGGCGTATGGCTTTGTCAGTCCAGGTACGATATCTCTGCGGTATTCGGGATTCAGCGAACGGATCATATCGGCATCGAGCCCAAGCACTGCAGCTATCTGTTCGATGTGAACGTTTCTGTTTACTACCACCGTGTCTGTCTGTGCTGGCAGTCGTGTCGTCATCGGACAGATGTTATGTTCACAATAGTATGTCATAATATAGCTGGCAGCGATAAAGGCCGGCACATATCCTCTCGTCTCTGCAGGAAGGTAGGGATAGATATGCCAGTAGTCCTTGTCTGCGGTAGTGATGACATCACTATCCTTGTTCTTTCCTGATGCTGCGCGTGCACGACGGATGGCCTTGTTAATGTTCTCCGGACCACAGTTGTATGCGGCGATAACGAGATTCCAGTCGCCGAACACTTTGTACAGGGCCTTCAGGTATCTGGCTGCGGCGTATGATGACTTTACGGGGTCACGTCGCTCGTCAACGAGGGAGTTCACCTCCAGACCGTACTGCTTTCCTGTACCTATCATAAACTGCCACAGGCCAGTGGCACCCACCCTCGATACGGCCTTGGGGTTGAGGGCAGACTCGATGATAGGCAGATATCTCAGTTCCAGAGGTAGCTGATATGCCTCAAGTGCTTCCTCGAAGATTGGCATATAGAAATTGGCCGCCCCCAGCATATAGCTGACGGAGTAGCGCAGACGGCCGCTGTAACGGTCGATGAATTTCTGTACCACATCGTTATAGGCCAACTCCATCACAGATGGAATACGGCTAAGCCGCTCGATATACTCTTCCTTGGTGAATACGGGATTCTCATCCTTCATATTACAGTCGTTGGCACCACTGAGGTATGTCTTCGACATATACAGGTTCAGTAGGCTGTCAAGGTCGTATGTCATGGCTTCGGGGAATTCGATGAGTTCCTCGTTGCCGTTCTTGTCCTTTACGGCCAGCTCGTCTTCTCCGAGGGGAATCTTTATGTCGTCTCCCTCGTCTTCTTCCTCATCTTCCTCAATGTCGTAATAGTCTGAATCAATACTGTCTGTCTCTAATACTACCTGCGCCTGAAGGGTGCTTACAGTACCTGTCAGGAGCGTGGCGATAAATAACCATAATATTCTTTTCTTCATATCTGTTTTTGTTCTTTTCAATTTTAAACTGTATGCCTCAGAAATTCAGACTGCACTGCAGTCCTACTGATGAGGCATCAAACGGGTTTCTCGATGTGTGGTTGTTGAGGATCGCGGGCTCTACCTTGAGACTCAGATCCTTGGAGATGTCAAACACCGAGAGTTCTGCATCGACGTATGCGTCAATCACCGATAGCGCATAGACACCAACCATAACAAAGAAACTCAGGTCGCGCCAACGGCGGTACTTGTTTTTTCTATTCTTGAAAAGTTCCTTGTAGCGAGCCTTATTGGCCTCTGTTATTTGTGAACCTAGGTGCAGGAACTTGTTATAGCTGTCTGTGTGGGGGTCATCGTCCGAAATGTCGATAAAGGCCTGGGAGTAGTCCTTGTACTGGGTGTTGTTCCAGTTCATGGCATACAGACAACCCATGAATCCTCCGTACACGATGGGCAGCTTCCAGTATTTACGGTTGTAAATCTGTCCTCCACCGGGGATGACGAGTGCCAGCCACAGGGCCCTTTTCGGATCAGGAACCCATGTCTTGGGCTTTATGTCGGCATTTACTTGTTTCGTTGAGTCGATGAGAACTGATATCTCCTTGCTGATGCTGTCGGCAAAGACACTGTCGGAAGGAATGCTGTCTGCCTGCAGCTCATTCTGGGCAGAGAGCATTCCTGTGCAGCACAGAAGCACCAGGAACAGGGTCGTCAGTCGTTTATCCTTTAATGCCATCGATAGCGTTCATAATCGTTTCTAACTCTTCCTCATTGTTGAATGGGATACTGATCTTTCCCTTGCCCTTCGGTGAACAGGTCATCTGTACACTCGTCTTAAAGAGCAGTGACAACCTGTCGCGGAGCAGTATATACTCTCTTGGCAGCGTGGCCTTTGTAGCCGCAGGCTTCTTGTCGCCCTGGATGTCATTGCCACTTTTGAGGGCCTGCACCAGCTCTTCCACTTTGCGTACGGAATAGTCGTTCTTCTGGACTTCCTTGAAGAGCTTTATCTGTGCCGAAGGACTGTCGAGCGACAACAGCGCACGGGCATGGCCCATATCCACTTCGTGGTTCTTCAGTGCCATCTGTATCTGTGCGGGGAGTTTCAGCAGACGCATGTAGTTGGTGATGGCCGTACGGCTCTTGCCTACACGGTCGGCTATCTTCTCTTGTGTCATGCCCATAGTGTCGGCCATGTGCTGATAAGCGAGTGCTATCTCGATGGCGTTAAGGTCCTCGCGCTGGATGTTCTCCACAAGGGCCATCTCCATCATGTTCTCGTCGTCTACGGTACGGATATATGCGGGGAGTGAGGTGAGGCCTACAATCTGCGATGCTCTCCAGCGGCGTTCGCCGGATATTATCTGGTACTTTCCGTCAGACATCTGACGGAGTGTGATCGGTGTGATGAGGCCCAGTTCACGGATACTTGACGCCAGTTCGTTCATTGCCTCTTCGTCAAACTCACGGCGGGGCTGGTTTGGATTGGGCACGATAAGGGTGATGGGAATCTCATTCAGGTTTGAGCTCCCTTCCGTCTGTACGGCACCGGTGTCTATCAGGGCATCCAGTCCCTTGCCCTTGCCGGTGCCTATGTTGTCCAGGCCTCTGCCCAGCACATTACGGTCGTATTTCTTGTGTACTGCCATTTCTTCAATTAGTTATTGCTTGTTGATAATCTCCTTGGCCAGGGCAAGGTGGTTCTTGCTGCCTGTAGAGTCTGCATCATACAGGATGGCGGGGAGGCCGTGACTCGGTGCCTCGCTGAGCTTTACGTTACGCTGGATGACGGTCTTGAACACCAGCTCCTGGAAATGGCGTTTCACCTCGTCATAAATCTGGTTGGCCAGACGCAGACGACTGTCGTACATCGTAAGCAGGAATCCCTCTATCTCGAGTGCGGGATTGAGTTTGTGCTTGATGATGCGTATCGTGTTCAGCAACTTGCTGATTCCCTCAAGGGCGAAGTACTCGCACTGTACGGGTATGATGACGGAGTCTGCTGCTGTCAGCGCATTCACGGTGATAAGACCCAGTGAAGGGCTGCAGTCGATGAGGATAAAGTCGTATTCGTCCTTTATCGGAACGAGGATGTCGCGTACGATCTTCTCTCTGTTGTCCATGTTCAGCATCTCTATCTCGGCACCTACGAGGTCGATATGGCTTGGGATGATGTCCAGACCGTCGATGTCGGTGGTGTATATGGCATCGCGGATGTCAGCCTTGTTCACGATGCACTCGTAAATGGAACAGTCCACCTCCTGTATGTTGACACCCAGTCCACTGGATGCGTTTGCCTGCGGATCGGCGTCAACCACGAGCACATTCTTCTCAAGAGTAGCCAGCGAAGCAGCCAGATTGATGGTCGTCGTTGTCTTGCCGACACCACCCTTTTGGTTGGCCAAAGCAATTATTTTACCCATGTTACAAATTCTTTATACCTTACTTATTTAGAAAATTTGGGCACAAAGTTACATATTTTTGATGAGAAACACGTGGATTTTAAACCTTTTTTCGTACTTTTGCACCGAAAACAATGATATTTTATGGAAATTAAACGACCGTTACTGCTCATTTCCAATGATGACGGCTATCAGGCGAAGGGTATCAACAGCCTTGTAGAGATGCTTTCCGACTATGGCGACATCATTGTCTGTGCCCCTGAGGATGCCCGCAGCGGATTCTCCTGTGCCTTCTCTGCCACGACACCTCTGACGCTTAAGTTGAGGGAAAGGAAACCAGGTGTCGAGGTGTGGTCCTGCAACGGTACGCCCGTCGATTGTGTGAAGATGGCGCTGGCAGAACTCTGTCCTCAAAAGCCGGATATGGTCATCGGTGGTATCAATCATGGTGACAATGCCTCGGTGAATGCGCATTACAGCGGGACGATGGGTGTCACCCTCGAAGGATGTATGAAGTACATCCCCTCTGTCGCTTTCTCGCTCTGCGACCATCATGAGGATGCTGACTTTGAACCGTTGCGGCCTTATATCCGCGAGATGACGTCGAGGGTTCTCACTGAGGGCCTACCTCTGGGTGTCTGCCTCAATATCAATTTCCCTCTCCTTTTTCCCTACAAAGGTGTCAAGGTATGCCGCATGGGCAAGGGCACATGGGGTGGCGAGGTTGAAAAATGTCATCACCCTCGAGGCTACGACTACTGGTGGATGGTAGGCCACTATCAGAATGATGAGCCCGAGGCTGAAGATACCGACCGCTGGGCGCTCGACAATGGCTATGTCGCCATCACTCCCACTCAGATTGACGTCACTGCCTACACTGCAATCGACCTGATCCAGGGTTGGAACCTATAATTCTCAATTCTCCATTCCCAATTTTCCATTCTCATGAAATATTATCTGATTGTTGGCGAAGCTTCTGGCGACCTTCATGCGTCACATCTCATGAGGGCACTGAAAAATATTGATCAAAGTGCGACGTTTCGGTTCTTCGGCGGTGATATGATGTCTGAGGTCGGAGGAACGCGGGTACGACATTATAAGGAACTCGCTTATATGGGCTTTGTCCCTGTACTCCTCCATCTGCCTGTGATACTTGGTAACATGAAGATGTGTAAGCAAGATATCTTGGCGTGGCAGCCTGACTGTGTCATCCTCGTTGACTATCCCGGCTTTAACCTCGATATCGCTAAATATGTAAAATCGAAGACAAAGATTCCCGTCTATTATTACATTTCTCCTAAAATATGGGCATGGAAGGAATACCGTATCAAGAACATCAAGCGCGATGTGGATGAGCTTTTCTCTATCCTGCCCTTCGAGGTGGATTTCTTCGAGAAGAAGCATCATTATCCCATCCACTATGTCGGCAACCCTACAGCGGATGAAGTTCGCGAATATTTGTCGCTCCACACGTCTCACTCCACGGAAAAGATCATCGCCCTCCTCGCCGGTTCCCGCCGCCAGGAGATAAAGGACAACCTCCCCGCGATGCTCGAAGCCGTGAAGCCATATGGGAAAGATTATAGGATTGTCCTTGCCGGTGCGCCTGGCATTGATGAGGATTACTATAGCCGGTTCGTTGCCGGCAAGGAGGTGGAGATTGTCTATAATCAGACCTACACGCTGTTGTCTAAGGCACATGCTGCCCTCGTCACCAGTGGCACGGCCACGCTTGAGACGGCACTCTTCCGTGTGCCGCAGGTGGTCTGCTATGAGACGCCTCTGCCAAAGTTGATAGGATGGCTCCGCAAGCGCGTCCTCAGCGTGAAATATATCTCCCTCGTGAATCTCATTGCCAATCGCGAGGTGGTGAGGGAACTGGTGGCGGATTCTTTTACCATAGCCAATATCCGCTGTGAACTGGGAAAAATTCTCGAGGGTCCTGAGCGTCAGGAAATGCTTGACGGCTATGATGATGTCTGGCGGATTCTCGGCGATAAGAAAGCCCCAGACAATGCTGCTAGGATTATTTACAAATTATTATCAAAGATATGAAGAAAACGATTATGATGGCAATAATGGCTGTAGCTGCCATTACTGCAAATGCACAGAACATCCAGTTGCATTATGACTTCGGTCGAAACATTTATCCTGATGAGGAATCGGAACGTCAGAAGGTGACAATCACGCTCGAACAGTTCAAGGCCGATAACTGGGGCTCTTGGTACTATTTCGTTGATATCGATCTCAGCCGTAAGGAGACCAAAGGCGCTTATGCCGAGATCTCCCGTGAATTCCGTTTTGGCAAGGAAACACCTTTCGCTGCACATGTGGAGTATGACGGCGGCCTTGGATCGCGTTCCGGCAGTTACCAGCAGGCTGCACTCCTTGGCGGTGCCTACAACGGTCATAACAATGATTTTTCTACCACCTGGTCTGTCCAGCTCCTTTACAAGCGATTCTTTAAGAGCTCAGACTTTAACAGGGCCTTCAACAGTGTTCAGCTGACAGGTGTCTGGGGTACGACCTTCGCCAACAAGAAGTGCACCTTCTCAGGCTTCATCGATTTCTGGCGTGCTGAGAAAGCCGACGGTCATGGTAAACTCGTCATTCTCACCGAGCCTCAGTTCTGGTATAATGCCACAAGCCATCTCAGTCTTGGTACGGAGGTGGAGATAAGCAGCAACTTCATCTATAACACCTTCAACGACAAGACATTCTTCGTCAATCCCACCCTCGCTGTTAAGTGGAATTTCTGATTCCGCCGAATTACTCAGGAATAGACAGAATGAATCTTGCCCCTTCTGTATAGGTCGGGTCGAGGACGAGGTCTCCGTTCATACGACGGGCGATGCTGCGGGCGGCTGTAAGGCCGATGCCTGCACCGTCGAAGAAGCTGTTGAGCTTTGTAAACGGTTCGAATATCTTCTCTGCATCTTCTGCGGCGATGCCGGAACCGGTATCCTCGACAATAAACTGGATCTGTGAACCTATCGCACGTACGATGAGCTTCACACCACCTTCTGTCGTGAATTTGCCTGCATTGTCGAGCAATGCGCCAAGCGCACGCACCAGCGCAGCCTCGTTGGTGAGCAGCATCATCGACTTGAGGTCCTCTGCTGCCTCTGTGGTGAAGGTCAGATAGCTGGCCTGACTGATGCCTGACTCAAGGACGGCCTTATTAATGATGTCGCCGACAGTGACATTGTCGTCGGCCTCGATGGCTGTCTCCATATTGATGTCGTTGGCATTGAGGATATTGTTCAGCTGACGGAGTGCAGCGGTAGGATTGGCGACAATCTGCTGCTTTGCCTCGTTGCCAGCCTTCTCGATGAGTTCCTTCTTCTGCATCAGTGAACCGCTAAGCTTCTGGTAGTTCTCCTGGAGGTCGCGGTTCTGCTGCTGCAGGGTGTTCATGGCGTTCTGCATCTTCTGCTTCTCTTCTTCCAGCTTGTCGAAGGCAAGCAGTGCCTGTTCGTAACCCTGACCTACATTGTCGAAGTTCTGCTCCAGCGCACGATAGTCGGAGAGCAGTTTCTCTTGCTCGTCAACGCGCTTCTGATAGTCTTTGAGCAGTTGCTGCTGGTCTTCAGTATTCTTGTTGGCAGCCTTTACCTGGAAATAGAGTGCTGCTGTGAGGATAAGCACCAGCAGCACCAGTACAATGATAAGTATTGTCATAGACTAAGCTTCCTTTTTCTTTTCTACCTTCATAAACTTCGTGAAGCCGGTCATTGCCAGCACCTTGTAGATTTCAGGACTTACGTTGGTCATCTTGAACTGACCCTTCAACTGCATAACGGTACGCATGGTTTTCTGGATGATGCGGAGACCGGAAGAGGCCATGTAGGTAAGCTCTGAGCAGTCCATCTCGAGGTCTACGCCACCGTCCGTCAGGGCGGGCTTGATGTCCTCTTCAAACTGGTTAGCGTTCATGGTGTCGATGCGGGCACCTGTCTGGATGATGGTCTTGCCACCTTCTTTGATAATCTTTGTCATAGTCTGATATTTTTATAGATTATATTATTTCCTTTTTCATTGTCAGCAGATTCCTCCCTTCAAGGCGTTGGTAGGTCACCTCGTTCATGATGTTCTTGACGATGTAGATGCCCATGCCGCCCAACTCCCTTTCTGCGGGGTTGACATCCATGTCGCCGGGTTCGCTGAGGGTGGGGTCAAACGCCTTGCCGTGGTCGCTGAGAACGAACGTCAGCTCTTTGCCGTCGCTCTCCGCCAGCAGTTCAATGTCGGCTTCCGTGCCCTCAGGATAGGCATAAGAGATGACATTCACCACCATCTCTTCCATGACAAGGTTCAGATCCATGAGAAGCTCCATGCCCAGTCCAAGTTCCTCACCAATCTCTTCAACGAACTGGTTGACGTGTACCAGTTCGCTTAAATGATTTTTGATCCTGATTTCCTTTCTCATTATTCAATAGACAATTGGTTTGTTTACACTTTATACTTCCAGCCCGTTCTTTATCACCACCTGCCGCATGTTCTTCAGCAGGTCGCTGGCGAAGATGAAGTCCGTGAGACGCTCGTTGTCGGAACGCATAATCTGACTGCTCTTACCCTGCCACTCTTTCTCGCCCTCATAGATGAAGAGGATATTCTCACCGATGCCCATCACGGAGTTCATGTCGTGGGTGTTGATGATTGTGGTGATGCCGAATTCCTTGGTGATGCTCTGGAGTAGTTCGTCGATGACGAGCGATGTCTTGGGGTCGAGACCGGAGTTGGGCTCGTCGCAGAAGAGGTATTTCGGGTTCAGGGAGATGGCTCTGGCGATGGCCACACGTTTCTGCATGCCTCCGGAGATCTCACCAGGGAACTTCTCCTCGGCACCGTTGAGGTTCACGCGGTCCAGACAGTCCATGGCACGTTTCTGACGCTCGCGGAGGGTCATCGTAGAGAACATGTCCAGTGGGAACATCACGTTTTCCAACACTGTCATCGAGTCGAAGAGGGCTGCGCTCTGGAAAATCATGCCCATCTCACGGCGCATCATCACCTTCTCGTGCTTCGACATCCTGACAAAGTCGCGGCCGTCGTAAAGCACCTGTCCGCTGGTGGGGTCCAGCAGTCCTACGAGGTTCTTCATCAGCACCGTCTTGCCACTGCCGCTGCGCCCGATGATCAGGTTCGTCTTGCCGTCCTCGAAGACGGTGTTGATGTTCTTCAACACGTCCTTGTCTTCAAACGACTTATATAGATTCCTTACCTCTATCATGACAGCAACTGTGTTAAGAAGACATCACTAAACAGTATCAGCACGCTCGATGTCACGACGGCATCGGTGCTCGACTTTCCCACATTCACGCTGCCGCCCTCGACGGTATAGCCGCAGAAGGCAGGCACACTCGATATGATAAATGCGAAGAACTGGCTCTTGATGATACTCATCCACATGAACCACGGCTTGAAGTCGTGCTGCAGGCCCAGCGTAAGGTCGTCGGGGGGTAGCACGTGGCCTATATAGGCAGTGGCGTAGGCACCGAGGATGCCCGTTGCGGAGGAGAAAATGACGAGGATCGGCATGATGGTGAGCATACCCATGATCTTCGGAAGGATAAGGTAACAGGCGGAGTTGACGCCCATGATCTCTAGCGCGTCAATCTGTTGGGTGACGCGCATCGTTCCCAGCTCCGAGGCGATGTTCGAACCCACCTTTCCGGCGAGGATAAGACACATGATACTGCTCGAGAACTCCAGCAGCAGAATCTCGCGGGTGGTGTAGCCCGATACCCAGCGGGGCATCCAGGGGCTCTGGATGTTCAGCTTCATCTGGATGCAGATCACGGCACCGATGAAGAATGAGATCAGCAGGACGATGCCGATGGAGTTGACACCCAGCTGCGCCATCTCCTTGACGTACGACTTGAAGAACATACGCAGTCGCTCAGGACGTGAGAACGTACGGCCCATCAGCATGAGATACCTGCCAAAGACGGTCAGCCATTTATGAATGATCATACCTTATTTTATAAATTCTGCTGCAAAGGTACGAATAAAAATTGAAAAATGACAGATGTTTCCTCTTTTTTTTGTACCTTTGCACCCGATTATGGACGAGAATACAAACAATGAGCGTTTAGTGCTCCGTACAGAGGGACTGGTAAAACGGTATGGCAAGCGTACCGTCGTCAATGATGTCAGCTTCGATGTGAAGCAGGGAGAGATTGTGGGTCTGCTGGGTCCTAACGGTGCCGGAAAGACCACGTCGTTCTACATGACCACGGGTCTGATTGTGCCCAATGCGGGGCATATCTACCTTGGCGATCAGGAGGTGACGGGGTATCCTGTGTACAAGCGTGCCCGTGCCGGTATCGGTTATCTGGCGCAGGAGGCCTCCGTCTTCCGTAAGATGACCGTCGAGGACAATATTCTCTCTGTGTTGGAGATGACGGGCAAGCCGCGCGACTACCAGTTGGAGAAGCTTGAGCAGCTCATTGCGGAATTCCGTTTGGAAAAGGTACGTAAGAACACCGGTGACCGTCTCTCTGGAGGCGAGCGCCGTCGTACGGAGATCGCCCGTTGTCTCGCCATCGAACCGAAGTTCATCATGCTCGACGAGCCTTTTGCTGGTGTGGACCCCATCGCCGTGGAGGACATCCAGCAGATCGTGTATAAGCTGAAGTATCTGAACATCGGTATCCTTATCACCGACCACAATGTCGACGAGACCCTCGCCATCA
>JAEEGL013315947.1_pt1 | contig 31142 bp, 31 predicted proteins | sample 9134231 | NCBI WGS metagenome assembly JAEEGL01 (sample SAMN16246548, study PRJNA631951) | gut metagenome | biome: gut microbiome; feature: rumen; material: fiber-attached | host: Bos | place: Iran: Karaj | collected 2018-10
ATCTTTTTCATCTTTTATACTTTTTCTATCAACAAAATCAAATACATAAGTATCTTTAAATAATTCATTTGTTAAATCATTAGATTTAACTATTGGAGTAGTATCAGGTTTTATTAAAGAACGTTCATATGCTTTCATCTCTATTTGATTTAATACCATAGATCTAGACCAACCTAATTTATGGGTTTCATTAATATACCATAACATTTCTTCATGAGATTTGGACTTTGTCATTATGGTTATATTGGTCCACCAAGGAATTTGGGTAGCAGCTTGCAACCCAATTTCGTCTCCTTCATAATTTTTTGCAAATTGAGCCATTTTTTTAAGTTGTTCATATGAAAATCCTTTACCATATTCTTTTAAATCATTAGCTAAATTTTGAATATATTTAGAACCCCATGTCTTTCTTTGGTTTATGATAGTTCCAATTTGATAATAAGTTAATATCATTTGTGAATTTACATAAACCATTGCTTTATTTTGATTTTGTTTAATTGTTTCTTTAATTTTTTGTAAATCATTAAAATAATCTTTTTCTAATTCATTCATTTTTTTTAATCTCCTATTATTTTTTTATTCACTATAAATAATAGAGAGATTTTGCAAAAGTTTTAAAAAATATTTAATAATAATTAAAAAAATAAAAGCTTGATAACCACGATTATCAAGCTTGATTCTTTAATATGGGGCGCATAACAGGGATCGAACCTGCGCATAACGGAGCCACAATCCGCCGTGTTAACCACTTCACCATATGCGCCATATGCACTTTTGCGTGCATTACTATTATACACAAATAATTTTATTTGTAAAGTTAAACTGTTGAATTTTTTACAAAAAATGATACAATATTCTCATATTGGCTAATAGTCAAGAATCTATTAACGAAAGGATAATAAAATGGGAAACGGTATTAAAACTTTTTTTAAAGTCTTGTATATAGCAATTGGATTGGTAGTTGCAGTATTTGTTGCGATTGTAGCATATAATAACTATGCTATAACACATATCCAATCTTTAGCAAAAAACGCAGTATCTGCAAAGAATTATTCAGAGCTTGAAAGAATATTTGGAACTTTCTTTAGTACAAAAGAAATTTTAAACGAAAGCACAGAACAATATGATTTGGTTGTATATCCTTCAGCTGCTTTCTCATCATATACATATTATAATGGTGATGAAGCTACAAAATATGAAAGAGAAGATAATGCATATTATATTTATTTAGTTAAACCATCATTAGATATTATTAATGATGTTAAAACTCCTCAATTATCAAATGAAGCTGGTATTAGATTACATTTTTCTGATAATACATCATATTTATATTATTTAGCTGTTGATCAAACTTATAATTCTAATATTTATAAAGAAAAGCCAACTACTAAAGAATCTGCAATCTTAAATTCAAAAAGAAATACATTTACAGCTTATGGTTATTTAGAATATTTTGATATTACTATTACATCATCAATCATTGATGCAGCAAAGACTGTATCTGATTCAGCAGCTGATGCTAAAGTAAATGCAATTAGTGTTGTAAATTCAAGTGGTAGGGATGTTGCAACATATAATGTTAATTTAGATTTCTCTCAAGATTTCTATAAGACAGTTGAACCATATGTAACAACTTATAATAAATATATTGATGATTATAAAGCATCTTCATCAACAGATGAGAAAAAAGCATTAACTGCTAATTTTGAAAAATACTTCTATGGTGAAAACAAGGATGGTTTCTATTACACATTTGGAAAATTAGAAAACTGTGGTGTAGGATATGGTAAAGATTATGCTTATCCATGGTGGTTATATTTACAAGCTGCTGGAATGACTTTATTATTCTCAGTTGTATTATTCTTATTATATATGTTATTATTCCATTTCGCATTCTTAAGAAGCCTTGCTGAAAGAATTACAAGTGGTGCTAGAAGAAGAAATCAAGGTAAACGTGGCAATGTTAATGTTGAAGCTTCTAGAATTAAAAAGGTTAATCCAAATAATAAACCTAAAGATGTTATAGAAGAACCTAAAACATTAGAAGAACCAAAAGAAGAAAATAAAGAACCAGAAGTAATAGCTGAAGATATAAAAGAAGAAACTACTGATTCTAAAGAAGAATAATTTAAGGGAGCCCTAGGCTCCCTTTATTATTTTAATTAATTCATTTAAAGCTTTATCTAAATCATTAAGATCAATTGCTGTATAACCAATTATTAATGTGTTAGTATCTTTTTTTAATACATCAAAATCTTTTAAAGATTGGATATTTATTTTTTTATCTTTGGCATCATTTATTATTTTATCAACATCTTTATTTACATTTACTAATAAAGATAAATAATTCTTTTTAGTATCAACATTAGAAATATCTTTTAATTTTTCAATACAAATATTTCTTTTATTTATTAATTCCTTTTTTCTTTTGTTTATAGTAGATGCATAACCCCCACTATTTATAAAATCAGTTAAGATTATTTGAGTTAAAGATGAAACTGGATTTGTATATCCTATATATTTATTTAAATATTTTTCTAATAACGAATCTGGTAAGATTGCATATGATAATCTGAAGCCAGGAAATAATGTGTTTGAGAATGTTGAAAAGAAAATTGTATTTGTATTACATAATGAATAAATTGATGTTGTTGGTGCCTGATTAATTCTAAATTCAGCATCAAAATCATCTTCAATAATATATGAATTATTTTTTAATATTGAGCTTATTAGCTCTTTTTTTCTTTTGATTGACATTTTAATTCCTGTTGGGAATTGATTAAAAGGTGTTGTATAAAGAATTGTTTTATAATTTGGAACAATTATTCCTTCATCATCTAATTCTTGATATTTAATTTTATATGAATTATTAATGCCGATATTTTTTAATTTATGATATCCTGGATTTTCTAATGTTATATTATCTATATCAATTAGCTTTATAATATTTTCAAGCATTTCTAAACCACTACCAATAATTATATTATTAGGAGAAGCATGAATAGCTCTATTAGAAGATAAATGAGATGAGATAGCTTTTCTTAATTCATAATTTCCTAAAAGAGGTGATTTATCTAAATAATCATCTCTTAATGATAAATCCTTTAATATTTTTTTAAAGTGAGTTGAATTAAATCCTGATACAGTTTGAGTAGTAAAATCATATTTATATTTAATTATATTTGGTTTATTTATTTCGATTTTTTCTTTGCTTGAAATGCATAATGGCATTTCAGATACATAATAACCTTTTTTCTCCTTTGTATAAATATAACCTTCTTCAGCTAATAATTCATATGCATTAACAACTGTGCTTAAAGATATATTTAAGCTTATTGCTAAATTTCTTTTTGATGGTAGATGATAATTAGCTTTTAAAGAACCATCATTTATTAATTTTATGATTTGTTCATATAATTCTAAGTATTTTGGCTTTTCATTTTTAAATATAATTTCCATGGTATCATATTCACCTCGATTTTTAGCATAATTGATAATACCAGTTTTTATTATAATACATAATAATTTTACTTTCAATTAGACAAAAATAGTGTTAAAATTAGAATAATTAGGAGGAATTGAGCTATGGGAAAAACAGCACGGTGCATTAAAATAATTCAAATCCTAAGTGCAAGGGATTTAGTTAATACTAAGGAGCTTGCAGATGTATTAGAAATTAATCCAAGAAACATAAAAGAATACATTAAAGAATTAGAAGAATGTGGATATAAAATTTATTCTATTACAGGTAAAAATGGTGGATATCGTTTAGATAAAAGTGAAACATTGCCTTCTTTAAAATTAACAAAAGAAGAAAAGGATATATTACTTGATGGAACAGAATTTTTAAGAAAGAGCAGCTATTTAAATCAAAATGCCTTTGATTCAGTTATGGGTAAGGTTTATTCATCTATATCAACATCAGAAATAACACCTTCAACATTAATTGATAGATATCCTTTAAAGATGGCTAAGGATGAATTACAAAAAAGATATGTTGTATTAAAAAATTGTGTTGATAATCAATTAAGATGCAAAATTTTATATTCAAGTGGTAATGATAAGGTGCGTGAGCATGAATTAGAGCCATATAAGCTTTATGCTTATAATGGAAGCTGGTTTGTTTTAGCATATAATATATCAATCGAAAAATTTGGATATTTTAAATTGAATAGAATTGAAAAAATAGAAGCATCAAGAAGTCATTTCACTAGAATGAAATCTTATGATGAAAAAGATTATTTAGATGAATTTGGAATGATTCAAAATGGTGATTATTATAATATAAGGGTTGAATTAACTGATTTATATCAGGTTGTATCTGAACGTATTTATGGTAGGAATCAAAAAATTGAAAAAATTGATGATCATAAATCTATTTTAAATTGTCAGATGCAAAATAAGGAAATGATTAAATCATTTGTTTTAGGCTTTGGAAAAAAGGCTAAAGTATTAAGTCCTGATTGGTTAATTGAAGAAATAAAAGAAGAAACAAGAATTATAAATGATTTTTATGGAGATATTTAATGATAAAGCATGTATTTTTTGATTTTAATGGGACTATCATAGATGATTTAAAGCTATGTTATGATCTATTAAATGAATTTTTGGAAGAACAAGGAAAAGAAAAGGTTACTTTAGAAAGATATAAAGATATTTTTAGATTTCCAATTAAAGAATATTATCGATTAGCAGGAATTGATTTTGATATTGAATCTTATGAATCATTATCAATTAAATTTATAAATAAATATCAACCAGCATCACTTAAATGTGGATTATATAAAGCAGTTGTTCCTACACTACAAAAATTAAATGAATTAGGAATTAAATGTTATATAATTTCAGCTAGTGAAAAGCATAATCTATATGAGCAATGTGAAAGCTATGATATAGTTAAATATTTTGTTGATATTTTAGGAATTGAAAATATTCATGCAAAATCAAAGGTTGATATTGCAGTAAATTATATAAAGGAAAAGAATTTAAATAAGGATGAAGTTGTATTTATAGGAGATACATTACATGATGTTGAGGTTGCTAAAGCAATGGGGGCTAAGCCATTACTTGTTTCATGTGGACATCAAAGTGTAAATGTATTAAAGGCTGCTAATGTTAAAATATATGATGATGTTAGTGGTGTATTAGAAGAAATAGGTAGGTAATTACCCATTTTGTGGATTAATTATAATCTTGAAAAATAACTAATTATATAATATAATTAAAAAGCATTTTGTTATGGAGGATTAACCATGAAGAAGTTTTTAAAAAGTATTGCAATGATTGCAATTGTTATATTAGGTGTTTTACATTTAACTGGCTGCTATAATTTTTATGATGATTATAGCAAGGCAGGAGCTAAAATTGAAAAGGAAAATTGCTTTACATCAATTGAATTAAATGATGCTAAAACTAAAATAGATAATAAAGAAACATTTGTTTTATTATTATCAACATCATCAAGCTCTCAATGTGTATCTCGTATTTCTTTATTCCAAGAACAAGCAGATTATGCTGAATTTAAAGGTACATTATTTGTAGTTAATATTACTAATTACAAAGATACAAAATCAGGAAGAGATGAATTAATTTCAAAATTAGGTGTTAAAGGCTTATCTAATAATTTAACTGGTAATGATATTGTTTTAGTTGCATACACTAAAGGTAATATTACAATTGATACATCAGCAAATGTTAAATCAGATGCTTTAAAGCCATTTGTATCAGGTGAAAGCATTAATTATTATGCATTAGCTGCTTATATCTTTAATGATTTTAATTTTGAAGCATAAGACCATTCAATGGTCTTATTTTTTTGTTTGAGGAGCATATAAAATATGCGACGAGTGAAAACCCCTAGATAGTCTAGGGGTTCAGGATAGCTTATAGCTTTGCATAAATAAAAAATCCTTGTATACTTAATTTGCGGTCCGACAACTGCAAATAAGTATACAAGGAGGTAATCATATGAATGACACCGTTAATAGTTTAGCACATACAATGTGGAATTGTAAGTACCATATTGTTTTTGCGCCTAAATATAGAAGAAAAGTGTTCTATTATGATAAAAGAATTGAAGTAGGGAAGATAATAAGAAAATTATGTGAGTTCAAGGGAGTGCCACTTCTAGAAGGAGAGGTATGCCCCGATCATGTGCACATCTTGGTAGCAATACCACCAAAAATGAGCGTTTCTGGATTTGTTGGATATTTGAAGGGAAAGTCATCGTTGATAATATATCAAAAGTGGGGCAATTTGAAATTCAAATACAGAAACCGTGAGTTTTGGTGTCGAGGATATTATGTCGATACGGTGGGCAAAAACACAAAGAAAATAGCAGAGTACATAAAAAATCAATTGAAGGAAGATCAAGAAATCCGACAATTGAGTATCGACTTTGACGAGGACCCGTTTACGGGTAGCAAGTAATAAATGCAGGCGTCGGGCCGTTTATTCGTGCTCTGTGAGCACGGCTGGTAATCTAGGGTTATACCCGTGAAATGAAAAACCACCAGCTGGGCTGGTGGATATTTATTTTATAAAAAAAATCCTATTGCTTTATTAAGCATTAGGATTGTGTTTTAATATGATTATTGAGGTTATTCCACTTAATAAATTTAAAGTGAAGAAGCCATAAATTGCTAGTAATGTAAATAATACTTTTTTATTATCCAAAAGAGCACATACAACAATAATGATATGGAACATCAGTATTGCTAATGGTGCTATTTCAACTGCTATAAAAAGCGCAAATAATACAATTCCTTGAAGCATAACAGGTATTAATAAACCTAAAGCTGCTGGTCCTTGGTCTTGAAGCCAATCTCCTATTTTACTTATTGTATTTTTAAACCATGGAATAATGACATAACCTGAAAAATAAAACCAACCTACAATTTCAATAATTGTTACTATTATGGATATAATAAGCAATATAATTTCACTTTTTTTCAAATTTAGTTTCATGTTTCTTTTCCTCTTATTTGTTCCATTATAGCAATACTTATTATTATTTGTAAATTATTTTTTCTTTCTTATATATAGATAATATGCTATAATTATTAAAAATTAAGGGGCTGAAATAATGTATTATATTTTATATAATCCATCAATTATTGATGATAAATCTAAAAAGAAAATAGATAAGCTTTTTCAAAAATTATCAGGAATTGATGAATGCTATAAGCTTAATCTTTTTGAAATAAATGGAAAAGAAATTGTCTTTTTAAAATCATTAAATGAAGATGATGTCATTTATTTATGTGGTGGAGATGGAACTTTAAATCATTTTTTAAATAATGTTGGAAAAGAAATTTTTAAATGTAAAATATTATATTATGCATTAGGATCAAGAAGTGATTTTAAAAAGGATTTTAAAAATGATACATTTATTGATTTAAAGCCAATTGTTGAATTCATGCCTAGTTTTTATATAAATGGAGAAGAAAAGCATTATTTTTTAAATGGTGTAGGTGTTGGACTTGATGCTGTATTATGTAGAAGTAAGATGCAACAAAGAATTACAGGATATAAAAGAACAAATATTAGAATAATGGCATCTACTATAAAAAAATTTAGAACATATAGCTTAGATATAGAAGTAGATGATGAAAAATATCATTATGATAATGTTTGGTTTATGTCATGCTGTAATGGTAAATATACTGGTGGTTTAAAAGTGGCTCCTGAGGCTATAAGGGATGATGGAATATTAGATTTAATAATTGTTCATGATATTCCTAGATGGAAATTATTTTTAATATCACCTTTTATAGGCTTTAAGTTTTTGAAAAAAATTAAAGGTGTTGAATATGTTAATTGCCGTAAAGTGAAGGCAATTCCTGATGGTTGTACAATTTTACAAAAGGATGGAGAAACGCTTGATTATGCAAGAGAAATAAGGATAGAATGTTAATCATTTTATTCTTTTTTTATTCTTTATTTTGTTAAAAGTGTTTTTCTACCGAAAACACTTGTATTTGATATTTTATTATAATATAATAAATTCATATTTGGTTTAAAGGAGAAAAATGGTTATGTTTCATAGTACAAGAGGAAAAGAGTTAGTAAGTTCACAGGAAGCTATTTTAAATGGCTTAGCTAGTGATGGTGGATTATATGTTATAGATAAGCTTCCAGAAATTAATTATCATGATTTTATGAATGATGATTATAAGGTGATGGCTTCTAAAATATTAAATAAATTCTTCCCTGAATTTGAATATGAAGAAGTATTAAAGGAAATAAAAGAAGCTTATAGCACTTTTGATACAGAAAAGGTTGTTGAATTAAAAAAATGTGATAATTCTTATTTCTTAGAATTATTCCATGGTCCTACTTTAGCTTTTAAGGATTTAGCTTTAGTTGTTTTACCAAGATTAATGAAGCTTTCTAAAAAGAAATTAGGATATGAAAAAAATATTACAATCCTAACAGCTACATCTGGTGATACAGGAGGAGCTGCCTTAAATGGTTTTAAGGATATTGATGGTATTTCAATTGTTGTTTTATATCCTAATGGTGGTGTATCTCCAGTTCAAGAAGCTCAAATGTCATCATTTAGAAGTAAAAATGCTAAAGTTTTAGCATTAACAGGTAATTTTGATGATTGTCAAAGCTTAGTAAAAAAATTCTTTAACGAACATAAGGAATTAAGCTTATCTTCTGCTAATTCAATTAATATTGCGAGACTTGCACCACAGGTTGTTTATTATTTTTATAGCTATATTGAATTAGTTAGACGTGGTGAAATTAAAGATGGAGATTTAATTAATTTTGATGTACCAACAGGTAATTTTGGTAATATATTTGCAGGCTTTTATGCAAAAGCTTTAGGCTTACCAATTAATAATTTAATTTGTGCATCTAATAAGAATTCTGTATTAACAGACTTTTTCTTAAATGGTATTTATGATAAGAATAGACCATTCTTTAAAACTAATTCACCTTCTATGGATATTTTAATTTCTTCTAATTTAGAAAGATTAATTTATTATGGAACAAAAGAAGATACTTCATTAACTAAAAAGTTAATGGAAGAATTAAAAAATAATGGTAAATATGATTTTAAAAATCCATTTAATTATTTTAAAGCATACTCAACTGATGAGGATGAAACATTAAAAATAATTAATAATGTTTATAATAAATATAATTATTTAATTGATCCACATACAGCTGTTGCTTATAGCGCTTATTTAAAATATGAAAAAGAAGCAAATGATAATTTAAAAACTGTTATTGTATCAACAGCTTCACCATTTAAATTTGCCAATTCAGTTTTAAATGCGTTTGATGTTAGTGAATCAGAAGAAAATGCAGTAAATGCTTTAAGCAATAAATTTAATGTTGAAATACCAAAGGTATTAAATTACCCTAAGGTTAAAAGAGAAGTTGTTAGCCTTGATAAGGCAGAAGATTATATTGTGGATGTGATAAAATGCTTTTAGTCAAGGTTAAAGCAACAAGTGCTAATGTATGTGTAGGATTTGATGTTTTAGGTTTAGCCTTAGACATTGAAAATCAATTTGGCTTTGAAAAGGCAAAAGAATTTTCATTTAAAGGCTTTGAACGTCAATATACAAATCCTAAAAATAATATGGTATATCAAGCATATAAAAAGGTGTTTGATTATTTAAATAAAGATATTATTCCGGTTAAGATATCTTTTAAAGGAGATATTCCTGTATCAAGGGGATTAGGATCATCTTCATCTTTAATCGTTGGTGGATTAATGGGAGCCAATGCTATTTTAAATAATCCATTAACCACTGATGAAATATTAAATTTAGCATGTGAAATAGAAGGACATCCAGATAATGTCGCACCTGCAATATACGGTGGATTAATTGCTTCATATAAGGTTAATAATAAATATAAATCAATTAATTATGAAGTGTCAAATGATTTAAAATTTGTTGTTATAATTCCACCTTATAAATTATCAACAAATGAAGCTAGAAAAGCTTTACCTAAGGAATTACCTTATTCTGATATTGTTAATAATTTATCTAGAATAATTAACATTCCAAAAGCATTTAAAGATGGTGATGTTAAGTTATTAAAAGAATTATTTAATGATAAGCTTCATGAGCCTTATAGGGGAAAGCTAATTAAGGATTATGAGGCAATAAAAAATGATTTAAAAGATTTAGAGTGTGCTTTTGCTATATCAGGTTCTGGATCTACAATGCTTGTTATAACAAAGGATGAAAAAGAAATTTTAGAAAAATTAAAAAAATATGGATACGATACTAAGGTTGTTAAGGTTGGGAAGAAGGCAACAGTTGAGGGGGATATGTAAATGAATGATGATTACTATGTAATTCACAAAAGTGTATTACCTGATTATTTTGAAAAGGTAATATTAATTAAAGAAGCTATATCTAAAGGCTCAAATATAAGTGATGCTTGTAAAGAAATAGGCTTATCTAGATCTACTTTTTATAAATATAAAGATTGGGTTAATAGACCATCTATGAAGGTAGGAAAGCATGTTATATTATCATTTAAGGTTTATGATGAACCAGGTGCTTTATCTAATATTTTAAATGAAGTAGCATCAAAGGGTGCGAATGTTTTAGCAATTAATCAAGAAGTACCAATTAATAGTGTTGCCTTTGTGACTATGACTATTGCGGTAATAAATCTAGATTTATCAATTGCTGATTTTGTAAGTGACTTAAAGACTGTAAAAAATGTTTTAGATGTGATGCTTATAGCTGTAGAATAGCTATAATTAGCAAATTAAAATCATAATAGAATCAATGTTTAAAGAAGTGTAATTGTTTACATTAAAGTATCTTTTTGTTATAATTATTTTAGTTATGGAGGAATTTAAAATGAATGTTTTTGAAAAGGTAAAAGAAATTATCGTTTCTGAATTAAATGTTGAAGCTGATAAGATTACTTTAGAAACTAGTATTAAGGATGATTTAGGTGCTGATTCAATCGATGCTGTTCAAATTGTAATGGCATTAGAAGATGAATTTGGTATTGAAATTGACACTGAGAATGTTGAAGAAATCACAGTTGTTAAAAATCTAGTTGCGTATATTGAAAACAAGCTAAATTAGTTGAAATGACTGCTTATTAAGCAGTCTTTTTTCTAGTGAAAGGAGGATTTGGTATGGATTATGAATATTATATAAACAAGTGGAAGCTTGAAAAAAGTTTTAAAATTGAATCTGATAAAATAAAAGAAAAATATTATATCTATACTGAATTTCCAATGGCTAATCAATATGGATTTCAAAATATTAATTTAAAAGGAATTGTTTCATCAGATATTTATTCTAGATTTTATCGTATGAATGATAAAAATGTTTTTTTTCCTTTAGGATTTCATACTTTATCAAAATCTAGTTTTGTTGAAACAAAAAAATTATCTAATTATTTAAATGATGATTTAGCAAATATAATGCATAAGCAGCTTTTAAATTTAGGAATAGGAATTAATGAAAATAAATTAATTGATTTAAGACATAATGAATATTTAGCAAGCCTTCAACAGGCTTTTATTGACTTTTATGAAAAGGGCTATATTGAATATAAAAATAGATATGTTTATTATGATAAAGCACATGAAAAAATATATGATGAATTAACAATTAAAAATAATAAATTACCATATATTGATTATCGTTGTTTTGTTTTAAAAATAAAGGATTTAAAGGATAAAATTTTAAAATCCATAAATGATTTAGATACATCTATAGATATTAAAAATAAATTAATTAGCTACTTAGGTCCTAAAAGAATTATGGATATAGATTTTATTACATCTAATTTTAGTACAATTCATTTAGAAATTGATAATCCAGAATATATGGCTGGTATAAGCTTTATATTTATTAATCCAGATTATGCTGATATTACTAATTATTTAGATTCTTCATATTATAATGATGTATTTAATTATTTAGATGGTAAAGATGATAGAATATTTGCGTTCACAGGAGTTTATGCAACAAACCCATTAACAGGAAAAGATATTCCATTATTCATTTCAACTATGTACAACATGCCTTTTTATGTTGGTAATCCATCACTTGATGAAGAGGATATGGCTTTAGCTTTAGAAAATAGTATTGAAACTCCTATCATTTTAAAAAATGATAAATTAATTAATTCTGATTTTTTAGATGGATTGGATAAGAATGAAGCAAATCAAAAAATATTTGAAATGTTTTTAGAGGCTGAGATTTGTAAAGAACATATAATTTATACAAATGATGAAATTAATTTATCATCAATTGATAATTTTGGACCTCTTTTCCCATATCTAGAGGATAAGGATACTAAAAAAATTAAATCGTTAAAAGGTCATTTACCTTATGCTTTTTCTGATAAATTACGTCCTACATTAATTGATAATGTTGATATTGTAGGAGATACAATGAATGGAACTATTAATAATTTGTTTACAGAAGGTATGCTACCTATATTAGCTATATTATATGATTCAATTGGTTCTATAGTTCCTATTTTTTCAAACGATGCTTTAGATCAATATTATGATTTTGGCTCTATAAAATATGCGATTGTATCTAAAAATAATATTTTAGAAACGATTTTTATGCCTCTTGTTTTTGGCATTATTATCAATAAGGAATTAGATGATGATTTATTAAAAATAGAAAAGGTTGATGTATATTCAGATTTGTTAGATAAGGATTCTGAATTAATTAAAAGAAGCAATAATAATTTAGTTGATTTAGATTCTTTATTAAAAGAATATGGACCTGATGCGATAAGATATTATTTAATAAAAGCATCTAATTTAGATGAAGATTTAAAGGTTGATGAAGAAGAAATAAAAGAATTATCAATCAAGATTAATAAATTAGAAAAGACTTTAAAAAGAATTGGTGAAGGCTCATCAAGGCTTGATTATTTAGTATTTAATTTATTGATGGATACAACAAAGGCATTGAAGGATAAAAAAATAAATAAATATGTTAATTTATTAAATGATTTTATTGATAATCATATGAATGATGTAGAATTATCTGATAAGGAATGCTTAACATTCATTAAAATTATTAGTCCAATTCTTCCTTTTGTAGCAGAAGAGATATATAAAGAAAGATTTAATGGTAAATATTCTATATTAAATGAGGCTTGGCCAGAATAGCGTTTTTATTTAATACTTTAAGTATTAAAAAAATATATTAATTGTGTTATAATAAATCGTAAGTTTTTAAAAATTTAAGGAGAAATTAGAATATGGTTATATCAATCGGCTGTGATCACTCAGCATTAGAATTAAAAAATGAAGTGATCAATCATTTAAAGGATAGAGGCTTTGAGGTAATTGATGAGGGAACTTTCACAAAGGAATCTTGTGATTATACAGACTTTGGATATAAGGTTGCAAAGGATGTTCAAGCTAAAAAAGCAGATAAGGGTATAGTTATCTGTTACACTGGTATTGGTATGTCTATTATTGCTAATAAAGTAAAAGGTATTCGTTGTGCACTTGTTGGTTCAAAGGATGCAGCACAATTAACAAGAGAACACAATGATACTAATGTATTGGCTTTATCTGCTAAATATACAGGCTATGCTTTAGCAAAAGAAATAGTTGATGTATGGTTAGATACTGATTTTTCTAATAATGAGCGTCATTTAAGACGTATAAATAAAATAACTAAATATGAGGAGATGGAATAAATTGAGTGTTACTATTTTAAATCATTCGCTTATTAAGCATAAGTTAACAATCATTAGAAAGACTGAAACTAAAACAAAGGATTTCTATCAAAATGTTAATGAAATTGCTGGATTAATGGCATATGAAATTACAAGAGATTTTCCTTTAAAGGAAGTAGAGATTGAAACTCCAATTTGCAAATCAGTTCAATATGAGCTTGCTCAAGATGTAGTAATTGTTCCTATTTTAAGAGCTGGTTTAGGTATGGTTGATGGAATTCGTTCAATGATACCTACAGCAAAGATTGGCTTTATTGGCTTATATAGAGATGAAAAGACTTTAGAGCCACATGAGTATTATGCTAAATTTCCAGATACAATCACTGATTCTATTGTACTTGTTGTAGATCCTATGCTTGCAACAGGTGGTTCAGCATCTGCAGCTATTTCTTTATTAAAGAAAAGAGGCTGTAAGGATATTAGATATGTTGGATTAGTTGCTGCACCTCAAGGCGTTGAACGTCTTCAAAAGGATCATCCAGATGTTCCTATTTATTTAGCTGCTCAGGATGAAAAGCTAAATGAAGTAGGATATATCGTACCTGGCTTAGGTGATTGTGGAGATAGATTATTTGGTACTAGATAATGAAAAAGGCCACTAAATTTGCTACATTCTATCGGATGGCAACTCAAGGTATATTAACTATGCTAATGCTGATGGGTGCTGGATTTGGAATTGGTTATTTGATTGATAAGAATTCCTTTTGGCCACCTGTTTTAGCGGCAGTTGGTGTAATTATTGGTCTTATGATTTTTATCTCATATTTATTATATTTGAGTAAAGGAGAAGATAATAAGGATGGAAAACAAAGCTAATTTATTAGCTGTCCCTATTACTCTTGTTGCTGTTGCAACAGGAACAATAATCCTAGCAGTATTAAAATTCGGTTGGGTTTATTTTTTAATAGGAGCGCTAGTAGGGCTTATGAACCATGGACTTATGCTAAAACAAAGCTATAGAATGGCTCGTTATGCAGAGCTTGATCCTGAGGGGAAAACATTAAACCCAAAGAAAACAGCTTTGATTTGGTATTTGTTAAGAGTATTAGTTTTTGTTGGTGTATTCATCGCTTTAGTATTTAAAGCAGATATTAAAAACGATAAAATGGGTATTTGGTATGTGGTATTAGCACTTGCTGGATATTTATTAACTAGAATTATTTTTGTTATCTTTCTTATTATTGGAAGAAAGAAGGTGGATAAGGAATGATTCTAAGCTTCGTATTAAAAAAGCCTCTTATATCAACTTTGATTATAGTTGGAGTTTTAACATTGGTATTCTTTATAATGAGCTTTTTCATTAAGAAGGTTGATCCTATGAAGAAAACGCCATTATGGCTAATACCTTTTATAATGATAGTAGAGGTTGTAAATAATTTCGTTAAGGATACAATCGGTAAAAGGTGGAAATCTTATTCACCATGGTTTTTAACGCTAGTAATATTTATATTTTTTGCCAATACATCGGCAGTTTATTTGCTGGATAACCCAACAGGTTATTTAGTAATAACATTTACACTTGCAATGTGTTCATTTGTTGTAATTCAAGCAACAGGTATTGTTTCTTTAGGCTTTGGAGGATATCTTCATAGCTATATAGAACCAAACCCAGTAATGCTTCCAATGAACATTATAAGTGAAATATCATTGCCAATATCTTTATGCTTAAGATTATTTGGTAATGTTGTATCTGGTACAGTAATATCAATTTTGATTAAAAAATCATTTGGTTGGTTTTCATTACCAGTTATGCCATTTATAAATGTGTTGTTTGATATCGCATTTAGTATTATTCAAGTGGCAGTATTTGTAATATTATCAATAATCTTTACATCACAAAAGATTAAAGATGAAGAAAAAATATATTCTAAGGATTAAAAAGGAGAAAAAATATTATGGATTTCATGACAATTTTAACAAATGTATTATCATTTTTAGCAAATGCATCAGTAGGTGATGGTTTAAAGGCTATCGGTGCAGGTATCGCCGTATTTACAGGTTTCGGTGCCGCAATTGGTGAAGGTAACGTTGCTGCACATGCAGTTGATGCAATCGCACGTCAACCTGAAAAGGCTGGTTATATCAGACTTACAATGCTTATTGGTCAAGCCGTTTCTGAAACTACAGGTTTATACGGTTTCATTATTGCAATTTTATTATTATTCATGTAAGAAAGGAATTACCTTTTGGTAATTAGGAAAAAATAAATGATATTAGGTGTAAACGATGCTATCGATGAGATTGTATCTACAGTAACAGATGCCTTAGGTCCTTTAGCTAATTTAACTACAGCAACTGCTGGTGATTGGTTAGGCTATTTAGGTGAGATTGGCATTCAGCTTGCATCAACTATTATTTTATTTTTAGCGGTTAGATTTTTCTTATGGAAGCCTATAACTAAGATTTTAGAGAAGCGTCGTGACGCAATAGATAAGGAATTAAAGGAAGCTGAAGAAGCTAAAGCTAATTCCATTCAAATTGAACAAGAATTAATGCTTGAAAGAGAAAAGGCAAAAGCTGATATTAAAGCATTGCTTTCAAAGGCAGAGCATGATGCAAATGTTCAAAGAGAAACTATTATAAATGATGCTAAGGCTGAAGCAAAAAGAAGACTTGATAATCTTGAAAATGAATTAATTCAAGAAAAAGCTAATATGGAAGATGATATCAAAAAGGAAATTGTTGATATTGCATTCCAAGCTGCTGAAAAAATTGTTGCCAAAGAAATTGATAGAGAAAAGTATATGGACTTTGTCAATGACTTCTTAGAGGAGGCAAAATAGTGGTTGAGACTGAATATGCAAAGGCTTTGTATGAATTAGCACAAGAAAATAAAAAAGAAGAATTATATAGAGATTATTTTAGAACTCTTATCAAGCTATATTTTGATGCTGAAGATTTTAAAAATTTTATAAATTCTCCTTTTGTTGATAAAGAAGAAAAAAAGCAATTTATTAAAAAAACTTTTGGCAATGTATTCGATGATACATATCTAAATTTCTTATATGTTGTTATTGATAAGAATAGATGTGCAAATTTAGTTGGTATAAAGGATGAATATAAAAAGCTTGTTTTAAATTCATCTGGTATAAAAAGAATATATGTAACAAGTGCCAAAAAATTATCTGAAAAAGAATTAAAAGATATAGAAAAATCACTAAAAGATAAATATAGTGGTAAAAAAATAGAATTAAGAAATGAAGTTGATGAAACTTTAATTGGAGGAATTCAAATTACTGCTGATGATGAATCAATTGATTTATCAGCTAAGAGTTCCTTAGAAAAGTTAAAATCAGCTTTATAGAAAGGGTAAAAATATGTCAAATATTAATTTATCTGAAATTTCAAGCATAATTAAAGAACAAATTAAGGCATATAAAGAAGATATCCAAACTGAAAATATTGGACGTGTTGTTCAGGTTGGTGATGGTATCGCCTTAATTCATGGTTTAAATAAAGCTATGTCTTCAGAATTATTGATTTTCCCTAATGATGTATATGGTATGGTACAAAACCTTGAAGAGGATTGTGTTGGTGCTATCTTATTAGGTGAAAGCTCTAAGATTAAAGAAGGAGATATAGTTAAATGCTCAGGAAGAATCCTAGAAGTTCCAGTTGGAGAAGAATTCATTGGACGTGTTGTAGATTCTTTAGGTCATCCAATTGATGGATTAGGAGCAATTAATGCCAAAAATTATCGCCCTATTGAAGTAAAAGCAACAGGCGTTATGGATAGAAAAAGTGTTGATACACCACTTCAAACAGGTATCAAGGTTCTTGATGCGTTAGTTCCTATTGGAAGAGGTCAAAGAGAATTAATTATCGGTGATAGACAAACTGGTAAAACATCAATTGCGGTTGATACAATTTTAAATCAAAAGGATACAGGAGTTATCTGTATTTATGTAGCTATTGGTCAAAAGGAATCAACTGTTTCATCAGTATATGAAACATTAAAGGAAAATGGAGCAATGAAATATTCAATTATCGTTTCAGCTTCAGCTTCTAAACCAGCACCAATGCTTTATTTAGCACCATATTCTGGTGTTTCTATGGCAGAATATTTCATGTATCAAGGTAAGGATGTTTTGATCGTTTATGATGATTTATCAAAGCATGCCGTAGCTTATCGTGAAATGTCACTTCTTTTACATCGTCCACCAGGAAGAGAAGCATATCCAGGAGATGTATTCTATCTACATTCAAGATTACTTGAACGTGCAGCTAGACTTAATGATAAATTAGGTGGTGGTTCTATTACTGCCCTACCTATTATTGAAACTCAAGCTGGTGATATTTCTGCATATATTCCAACAAACGTAATTTCAATTACTGATGGTCAAATTTTCTTACAATCTGATTATTTCTATAAAGGTATTAGACCTGCCATCAATGCTGGTTTATCTGTATCACGTGTAGGTGGTGCGGCCCAAACTAAGGCTGTTAAAAAGGTATCTGGTACATTAAGACTTGATTTAGCATCTTATCATGAGCTTGAATCATTTGCTCAATTTGGTTCTGACCTAGATGCATCTACTAAATCAAGACTTGAAAGAGGTAAGAGAACTCAAGAAATCTTAAAGCAGGATTTACATAAGACATTAAAAATGGAAGAAGAAGCAATTATTTTATATTGCTTAACTCATTCATTCTTAGATGATGTTCCTGTTGAAGAATTAGCGAAATTTGAAGAATCATTATATCTTGATTTAAAAACAAATGAAGAAGGTATTCGTTTAGCTGATTATATTAAGACAACTAAGCAGCTTCCTGATCAAGATAAGCTTGATAGCTATATTACTGAATTTAAGAAAAGAATAATTTAAGGAGGAATTCATATGGCAAACTCACTACGTGAGGTAAAGGTAAGAATTTCTTCTACAGAAAGCACAGCCCAAATTACTAAGGCTATGTATATGGTAAGCCAATCTAAGGTTAAAAAAGCTGAAAAGAATTATAAATCTTATCAAGATTTTATGAAAAGAATTTCATCTACTGTTTCTAATTTAGTATCTAAGGCAGGAGATGAATATCCACATCCTTTATTAGTAAAAAGAGATGTTAATAAAACAGCTTATTTATTAATAACTTCAGATAGAGGCCTTGCTGGTGCTTACAATTCAGGTCTTTTTAAAGAATTTAAGCAATATATAAGTAATAATCATAAAGATAAAAATGAATTTATGGTTACAAGTATTGGTAAGAAAGGCTTTAGCTTTATTGAAAAAGAAAAATATAATACTATTCAAAAAGAACCAACACTTGTAAGAGATGATGTTATGTTCATAGATATTGAACCTCTAGCAAGAAGTATTATAGATTCTTACTTAAATAAAGAAATTGATAAGCTTGTTATTGTGTATAATCATTATATTAATAGTATTAATCAAGAAATAAGATTTGATACACTTCTTCCAATTGAAAAAATTGAAGGAGAAGAAACTGAAATTGATTATGCATATGAAACAGGTATAGAAAAAACTTTAACTCTTGTATTACCAATGTATATACAAGATATCATTTATGGAATTATTCTAGATGCTAAAACATCTGAGCATTCTGCAAGACAAAATTCTATGAAGAATGCTACAGATAATGCAGAAGAAGTAATTTCAAAGCTTCAGCTTTTATACAATAGAGCTCGTCAAAATGTTATTACAACTGAGCTTATTGATATTATAGGTGGAGCTAATGCTATTGGAGGTGAAAAATAGTGGCACAATTTGGTTATGTTGTAGAAGTAAAAGGACCAGTTGTTGACGTAGCATTTGATGAAGGAAATCTTCCTTTAATCAATGACTGCTTAACCATTACTGTACCAAAAGAGGAAAATAATGGATTTGCTATTGATTTATCATTAGAAGTAGCTCTTCATATTGGAAATAGAAAAGTTCGTTGTATCGCTATGGATTCAACAGATGGTTTATCTAGAGGTATGAAGGTTAAAGCTACAGGAGGACCTATTTCTGTTCCTGTTGGTAATGAAACATTAGGAAGAGTATTTAATGTATTAGGTAATCCAATTGATGGAAAAGAAGAAGTTAAGGCAAAGAGAATGCCTATTCATAGAGAAGCTCCATCATTAGATGATTTATCAACAAATGTTGAAATATTAGAAACTGGTATTAAGGTTGTAGATTTACTTGCCCCTTATATTAAGGGTGGTAAGATTGGTCTATTCGGTGGTGCCGGTGTAGGTAAAACAGTTTTAATTCAAGAATTAATTCATAACGTTGCCCAAGAGCACGGTGGTATTTCTGTATTTGCCGGTGTAGGAGAACGTACAAGAGAAGGTAATGACTTATATCAAGAAATGAATGCTTCAGGAGTTATTTCAAAAACTGCCATGGTGTTCGGTCAAATGAATGAGCCACCTGGAGCTCGTATGAGAGTTGCTTTAACAGGCTTAACAATGGCTGAATATTTTAGAGATGAAGAACATCAAGATGTATTATTATTTATCGATAATATCTTCCGTTTCACTCAAGCAGGTTCAGAAGTATCAGCTTTATTAGGTCGTATGCCATCAGCTGTAGGTTACCAACCAACACTTGCAACTGAAATGGGTAAATTGCAAGAAAGAATCACATCAACTAAAGATGGTTCTATCACATCAATTCAAGCAATTTACGTTCCTGCAGATGACTATACAGACCCAGCTCCAGCAACTACATTTACACACTTAGATGCAACTACAAACCTATCAAGAAAATTAACAGAAGAAGGTATTTATCCTGCCGTTGATCCACTTGCATCAACATCTCGTGCTTTACAACCATCAATCGTTGGTCAAGAGCATTATGAGGTTGCAAGAAAGGTACAACAAATTATTCAAAGATATAATGAATTATTAGATATCATTGCTATCTTAGGTATGGATGAATTATCTGAAGACGATAAGCTTGTTGTTACTCGTGCAAGAAGAATAAGATTATTCTTATCTCAAAATATGTTTATTGGTGGTCAATTTACAGGTGTTCCTGGTGCATATGTTCCAGTAAAAGAAACAATTAGAGGCTTTAAAGAAATCCTAGAAGGAAAGCATGATAATTTACCAGAAGAAGCATTCCGCTTAGTTGGTACAATTGATGATGCTATTAAGAAAGCTGAGTCATTAAAATAATGAAAATCGTTGTTTCAACACACCAAGGAACTCTATATAACGAAGAAATTGATTATTTTACAGTTCATAAAACAGATGGTGATTTTGGTGTAATGAAAGATCATATACCAGTAATCGCTGTTATGGATGAAGGCTATGTTAAAATTGTTAGAGGTAGTGATGAATATTATATTGTTATTATTAATGGTATATTAGATTATCATGATAACCTAGCAACAATTCTAGTTCAAGAAGCTCATATCGGTCGTGATGCAGAATCTGCAAAAAAGCATCTTTTAGATGTTAGAAATGCAAGACTTGATAAGAATAGACAAGAATCAGTTGACTTAACTAGAAAAGAAAAAGAAATAAGAGATAATATAGCTAAATCTAAAGCTGGAAGTTTATAATAAAAAGACCTTTAAAGGTCTTTTTTTAATCTATATTTTTAATTATTTTAGCTGGATTTCCACCAACCACTGTATTATCAGGAACATCCTTTGTAACTACTGCCCCGGCAGCAACAACACTATTTTTACCAATTGTTACACCAGGAAGAATAATAGCGCCTGTGCATATCCAAGCATTATTTTTAATTGTTATCTTTTTTAAATAACATTTATTATGCCTATCATAAATATCATGATTGATTGTTATTATTTTTACATCAGGACCAATCAAGACATTATCCTCAATTACAACGAGTCCTGCAGGAAGAATGGTTGCACCTTTATTTATTGTAATATTTTTTCCTAATTTTAATCTTGGACCACAATCACAATAAAAAGGTGAAAAAATCATTACTGAATCATCAATTTTATCTTTTAATAATTCTTCAAATGCTTCTTTATATCCTTCATCTTCTGGACTCATTGAAGATATTTTTAAGGATAATTTATGAGATCTTAATATTTCTTTATGCATCAAAATAGAACTATCATCTTTAGTTCCTACACCTGTTTTATCAATGTTTTCAAAAATGTTTTCCATAAGCTAGCTCCTTTTTTTAATTATACTATATTTTTAAATTTTAAAAAATAAAAAAGAATTGCTTAAGCAATTCTAATTTTCATCTTCAATAGGTATTTCAACATTAATATTTCCAGTAGCGTTTAATGTGATAGCATCAATTTTATATTTATATAAATCATCTTTTAAATTATTGAATAATTCTTTATCACATGCAGCTTCAATCAAAACATCTGTATTAAAGAAAGTATTTAATATTTTAATGTAATTAATACTTTTTATTAATGTATTATATCCAGAATATGATGTATTCATTGTAAATTTAGTTTGTTCTTTAACAACATAGAATTTAGCAAGTTTTAATGCTTCAGATACAGATTTAGAATAAGCTCTAACTAAACCACCTGCCCCTAATAATATTCCTCCAAAATATCTTGTTGTTATAGCTAAAATATTAGTGACATTATTTTTCTTTAAAGCATCAAGCATAGGAGCACCTGCAGTTTTGATTGGTTCACCATCATCTGAGCATTTTTCAATTTCGGCATTATCTCCTAAAATATAGGCATAACAATTATGGGATGCATCATAATGCTTTTTTCTTGTTTCTGCTAAATATTTATTAACTTCATCGATGTTATTAACTCTAAAAAGTCTAGTTATGAATTCTGATTTAGAGATAATAATTGTATTAATATATTCTTCATTTATTAGCTTCATAACATCACCCTTATATGATATTATTATAACTTAATATATATACTTTTTCAATTAAACTTGGTATAATTAAAAGTGGTGTTTACCCTTGAATTATTTTGAAAAAGCATTATCAATTTTAGAAAAAATTGAAAATTTGGGCTATGAAGCATATATTGTTGGTGGCGCAGTAAGAGACTACATTTTAGGTGTAGAATTAAATGATATAGATATAACTTGTAATATGCCTTTAGAATTAATAAAAAATAATTTTAATGTTATAGAAAATGGCATATTGTACGATTCATTAACAATAAAGGATGAATATGATTTTGAAATTACTCATTTTAGAAAAGATTTATCATATGAAAATCATAGGCATCCTAAAGTAGAATTAGTTTCAAATGTTTTTATTGATTTAGAAAGAAGAGATTTTACCATGAATGCATTAATCATGGATAAATCTAAAAAAATAATTGATAAATATAATGGAATAGAAGATATTAATAATAAAATAATTAAAGCGATTGGTGATCCTTATAAAAGATTTGATGAGGATGCTTTAAGAATTTTAAGAGCTTTACATTTTTCTTCTAAATTAAATTTTAAAATTGAAAATAATACATTAGATGCAATGATAAATAAAAAGAATTTATTATCATTTTTATCTAATGAAAGAATAGAAGATTATTTTTATAAAATTGTTTATTCAAATTATAAAAATGGTATTACTTATATAAATGAATATGATTTGTTTGAATATATTCCTAAATATAAAAATTTATTATCTTTAATAAATGATTTTAAAAAGGAAGATTTAAAGGTAGCATATTTCTTTAAATTTAATGATTATTTTTCAAATGAAAAAGATATTAAAAAAAGAATAGATATTCTATCTTATTTAATCAATAATAATTTTAATAATTATTCTCTTTATAAATGTCGTAATTGCTTAATTAATTATTATGATTTAATTAAGGGATTAGGATTTGATTATAAAGACATTTATAAAAGATTTGATGAATTAGCTTTAAAGGATGATTTAGCAATAAATAAAAATGAATTTGCTAAAATGTTTGAAGGTAAAGTTATAAAAGAAAAAATTGATTTAGTAATAAATGCAATTTTAGATAAGAAAATAAAAAATGAGAAAGAAGAAATTATAAATTTTTTAAAAGAATAGGTTGTGTTTTAATGAGAATTTTAGATGCTTATATTGATTCATATGAATATTTAACAATATTAATAGATGAAAAATATTATATAAAAAATAAAAAATTATATCTTTTTGATGGAGATAAAAAAGAATTATTAGAAGTAATTGATAATTATAAAGAACATGATTTTTATAAATTCATTGTTAAAAATCCTGGAGTATCTTTAAATAAAGATTATGAAGTAGGTTATTTAAAAGGTGTAAAAGGAATTTTAAGAAGTGGTGCTATTGTTAGAGAACCTAAATTTGATGAATTATATAAATATGATGGTCCTTTAGGAATGGATTATTCTAAAGAAAAAACAACTTTTAGATTATGGACTCCTGTTGCTAAAGAAGTTTATATTGAAGTAATAAAGAATAATAAATTAGAAAAAGTAGATTTAAAATATGTTGATAAAGGTGTATGGGAAGCAGTTTTATTAGGTGATTATGAATGTGCTAAATATAAACTATATTTAAGAATTTTTGATGAATTTGAATGCACAAAAGATCCTTATGCCATATCAAGTGGGGCTAATGGTGAATTTAATTATATAGTCGATAAAAATAAATTTTATAAGATGAAATATAAAAAGCCTCAAATAACTGGTTCTTATACAGATAACATTATTTATGAAGCATCTGTTAGAGATTTTACTAGTACTTTAAAAGGTGAAAACAAAGGAACTTATTTAGGCTTATTAGAAAACAATCCAACTAAATCTAATGAACCAACTGGTTTAGAATATATCAAGTCTTTAGGAATAACTCATCTACAGCTTCTTCCAACATTTGCTTTTGCAGAAGTGGATGATATTAAAAAGGATGATAAATATAATTGGGGATATAATCCTGAACAATATTTTGTTCCTAGTGGATGGTATTCTAAAAATCCTAATGATCCATATTCTAGAATAAATGAATTATTAGAATTAATTGATAATTGTCATAAATTGGGCATCAGAGTAAATATGGATGTTGTTTTTAATCATGTATATAAGATTGAAACGTTCCCATTTGATTATTTTGTTCCTGGATATAATTATAGAGTTGATGAATATGGTAATATGTCAAATGCAAGTTATTGTGGAAATGATTTTGCATCTGAAAGAAATATGTGTAGAAGATTCATTATAGATGTCTTAGAATATTATGCAAAATATTTTAATGTATCAGGCTTTAGATTTGATTTAATGGGCTTATTAGATATAGATACGATGAATATGGCTTATGATAAATTATCTAAAATAGATTCAAGCATTATGCTTTATGGTGAAGGATGGAATATGAATAATCCACTTCCAGTTGAAGATAGAGCTGCCATGATTAATCATTATAAAATGCCTAATTTTGCTTTCTTTAATGATAGATTTAGAGAACATATTAGAGGATCACAATTTGATAAGACTTTAGGATTTGTATTTAATGATAATAATGATGATTTGTTTGATGCTTATCATTTGGCATTGGGTTCTTGTTTGAATTATTTTAAATTTAATGAACCAACTCAAACACTAAATTATGTTGAATGTCATGATAATTATACCTTCTATGATTTTGCTAAAACATATTTAGGAATGAAAGATGAAAAAGAAATATATGATAGATCTAAATTAGCATTATCATTAGTTATTTTATCTGAAGGCATTCCTTTTATTCATGCTGGTCAAGAATTTTTAAGAACTAAGCAAGGTGTTGAAAATTCTTATAATACTGTTGATGATGTTAACAAAATTGATTATGATAGAAGAGATAAATATTTAAGTTTAGTAAATACATTAAGATATTTAATAAGCATTAGAAAAGAATATGCATGCTTTAGATATTCTAAGGGTTCAGAAATTAAAAGAAAAATGCATCCGCTAGAAGAATTAATTGATAGAGGAACACCTGCTTATATTATTTGTGAAAATGATTATAATATTATTGTTTTAGTTGCAAATAATTATATTAGAAGAGAAATTGAACTTCCAAATTATAAAATGATTTTTGATAGTGATAAATGTTGTGATATTCAAAATGATAAATATATTATCGAAAAGCCTGGTGTTTATTTGTTTAAAGGAGAAAAAGAAAAATGGATTTAATTGCAATGGTTAAGGGAATAAATGAAAGTGATGATTTAACCAATATCACAACAGCTGATAAGGATGGAAATATTATTAATTTAAAATTTTTAAATTATGATAATTCTTTAAAAAAGGAACATACATATTTATTTAAATACCATGTAGTATTAGGTAGTGAAAGACCTGCTAATATAATTGATGATTATAAAGAAATTACAGAGCTTCCTTTTGAAGAAGAAGATAATGCTTTAAGATTATTTTATGCAAAATCTCCTTTAAAAAGAGAAGAAGCAATTAATTTAGTAAATGAATATATAAATAAGATAGATAATAAAATTATTAAAGAAATTACAAATAATTTAATTAAAAAATATTTTGAACAATATTTTATATATCCTGCAGCAGCTAAGCTACATCATGCTTATGTTGGAGGATTAGCATATCATTCAATTGGAATGTTAAAATTTGCTGAAGGCTTTATTGAAAATTATCCATATTTAAATAAAGATTATATATATGCTGGAATTTTATTACATGATATTGGCAAAGTTAAAGAATTAACTGGTATTATGGATACAGCATATACAATTAAAGGACAGCTTTTAGGACATTTAGTTTTAGGAGCTATGGAAATTGAAGAAGAAGCTAAAAAATTAGGATATGCTGATAAGGATGAAATCTTATTATTAGAACATATGCTAGTTAGCCATCATGGCCTTCCTCAATTTGGGGCAGCTAAAAAGCCAACAACACCTGAAGCATTAGTTTTATGGTATATAGATACAATTGATTCTAAATTTAGAGTCTTAGGAGAAATGCTTGAAAATACAGAACCTGGAACATATACAGATTCTGTTGGTGTGTTAGATAAAATGAAGGTTTATAAGCCAAAATATTAATAAAAATAATACCTGGTATTCATATAAAATATCAGGTATTTTTTAATGCTTAAAAAAATATATAAAAAAATTAATTTTTACATTGTTTATATTAAGAATATAAGGTATAATATAAAGCGCTTACATTAAAAAGTGTTTTTGGAAGGGGAAATTATATGAAAATCAAAAAAGTTATTGTTTTAGGACTTGCATTTTTAGGTCTAGCAAGTATTACTTCATGTAAAAAAGTTGAAGTAGATAATAACCAAAATCAACAAGGTGGAGGAAATGTATCAACAGATAAATGCACCATCTCATTTGATTCAAATGGGGGCTCAGCTTTAAATGATGTAATTGTTGATAAAAATACAAAAGCATCAAAGCCTGAAAATCCAACTAGAGCTGGATTTGAATTTGTTTGTTGGACATTAAATGGAGTAGAATTCAGTTTTGATACAAATGTTCAACAAAGCATTAAGCTTGTAGCTAAATGGAAAGCTCTTGAAGCAACTTCGCAATATGGATTTGGAGAAGAATTAACTTCTTGGGAAGAATTAGAAGATGTAGCTGGTACAGCTGAAAAAGATGGTAAAACAGTTTTAGCTGGAGAAGCTAAAATGTTTGATATTACATTTGCATCTAATGGAAAAAATAGAATAGATAAGACTGATACAGCTTCATCTTATAATACTCAAAAGGCTGCCATTACAATTGAATTAAAGAGTAAAGGTAAAATTATTGTTGAAGGTACTTGGGGCTCAACTACTACTGCAGGTAAGGTTTATTTAAAGAAAGATTCTACTGCTGTTTATACATCTAATGATATTACTGCAAGCACTGATAATGTTATTGATTTTGAAACAACAGAATTAGAAGCAGGCACATATACTTTAACATCTGATGCTTCAATTAGAATTTCTAAATTAGTTATTGAAAGAACAATTGAATATTGCACAGTAACATATGTTTCAGAAAAAGGTTATACTCCTGTTGAAACAATTTTAGAAAAAGGTGATTCTTTAGGAAGACTTCCTTCAATGAATGCAGAAGGATTTGTTTTTGAAGGCTGGTATACAGAATCAACATTTGAAAATTTATTTGAAGATACAACAAAGCTTACTACTAATATAACTTTATATGCTAAATGGAAAACATATAATCCAGAAGATTACGTAACAATTGATTATGTAATTGCACCATCAACTCAATTAGTTGAAAATTCAATTATTGATAAGAATACATCATTAAAAGAATTACCTATTTTAAATAATTTATCTGGTTATCGTTTTGATGGTTGGTATATGGATGATACATTTGAAACTCCATTTACATCATCAACATTAATTACAGGAGATATTACATTATTTGCTAAATTTGTTAAGCAAATAACAGTTACTTATGTTTATGAAGATACAACTGAAATTGCAACACAAGCTGCAGATGCAGGAAAAGCAATTTCATATTATCCTTCTGTAAAAACTATCTTTGGAAAGAAATTTGTAGGTTGGAAATTAAATAATGCATTATTTGATAAATCAACTACAGTAAATGCTGATATTACACTTGTTGCTGCATATGAAGATGTTGATACATCTGCCTCTGTTGCTGTACTTTCTTCTAATGGTTATGAAGAAGGCTTATATGCTGAATTTATGGAATACGAAGGTGCTGAAAGCTACAATGCTTATGTTAAAGCATCAAATGGTACATATACTAAATTAGATAATCAATTAATTAGAAAATATAAAGAAGCTAATTCAACTAATACTTATATGAGAGTTGATGCTGTTGGCTTAAAGGCTGGTTCTTATTCATTAAAGATTGTACCTATTATTGGTGGTGCTGAATATGAAGCAATAGGAGCAGAAGTTACAGAATTAAGCGTTATTGCTCATGATAGATCTGGATTTGGATTTGTTAATGGTTCATCATCTGGTGCATATAATGATGATGGTACATTAAAAACTAATGCTAGAGTTATTTATGTATCAAATTCTAATAAGGATACAGTTGAAACTAGTGCTATTGAAAGTAAAGCAACAGTAACTGTAAAAGGTATTCAAAATATTATTACAGCTATGAAATCACAAAAAGGTATTAGTGATCCTGTATGTATTAGATTATTAGGAAATATTACAGATCCTTCAGTTTTAAACAAAGGTGATTTATATGTTGATGCTGTAAAGAATTTAACAATTGAAGGTATCGGAACAGATGCAACAGCAAATGGATTCGGTATCGTAATTAAGAATTCAAGCTGCGTTGAAATTAGAAATATTGGATTTATGAATTGTAACAGTAGTGAAGGCGATGACTGTGGACTTCAACAAAAGAATGATCATATTTGGGTTCACAACTGTGATTTCTTCTATGGTGATGCAGGTTCTGATGCTGACCAAGCAAAGGGTGATGGTGCATTAGATACTAAGACTTCTAAATACATTACACATTCATATAACCATTTCTTCGATAATGGTAAATGTAATTTACAAGGTATGAAGGGTGAAACTCCTGAAAACTATATTACATATCATCATAACTGGTATGACCATTCTGATTCACGTCATCCACGTGTAAGAACATGCTCAGTTCATATTTATAACAATTATTTTGATGGAAATGCTAAATATGGTATTGCATCAGCTATGGGTGCATCTATATTTGCTGAAAATAACTATTTCCGTTCAACAACTAATACAATTCCATTTATGTCAGGTCAAATGGCTCATGATATTAAAGATGATGGTACAAACGTATTATCTAAAGAAGCTGGTGGCGTAATTAAGGAATTTGGTAATGTATTTGAAGGAAATAATTTCAGATATACTGAATATCAAACTAATAAAACAAGCTTCGATGCTTATAAAGCATCTTCAAGAAGTGAAGTAATTCCTGCTTCAGTTAAGGCTCCAGGAGGAATTTATAATAACTTCGATACAAATTCATCTATTATGTATACATATACAGTTCAATCAGCAGAAGATGCAAAAAATACTGTAATAGCTCATGCTGGTAGAGTTCAAGGTGGAGATTTTAAATGGGTATTTACTGAAGCAGATGATGCAAGCGATAAGGTTAATACAGCATTAAAAGCTGCTTTAACAGCTTATACATCTAATTTATTATCAGTTCAAGGAATTGAAGCAGGAAGTGGTTCTACAACTCCTCAAACACCAGATACTCCTTCAACTGATACACCAACAACACCAGATACTCCATCAACACCATCAATTCCTCAAGGAGGACAAGCTTTAACTTTCCCTAATTCAGAATCATATTTTAATGTTACAGGAAATACTTCAAAGGATAAGGGCGAAGTTACTTATAATGGTGTTAAGTATACTGTTTGCTTAAAGATGGAATCATCAACATCAATTAAATTTACAACAACATCTACAACAACAATCACAATTGTAGTAAATGCAAAGGATAATGTAAAAATTGATGGCACAAAGATTCAAGGTACTGCAAACACAGAATCTGCTGGTTCTTATATTATTACTAAAGAATTGGCTGCTGGTTCACATGAAATTACAAAAGCGGATGCTGCTAATTTGTATTATCTAAAGGTTGAATAAAATTTAAAGATTAAACACGTTATCTTAAAATGGAGTTAACGTGTTTTTGTTTTGATATTCAATTTTTTATGGTGATATTTTATTGGACAACTTTTTTTTAAATGTTGAAATTGCCTTTGTTTTTTATTTGAATTGTTGATATTTGCTTTAAATAGTTTTATAATTGTATATGCAAAAAAATTTACTCATTAGGAGGGAAAAAATGAGCAATAAAAGAATGGCTATAGATGGTAACTATGCTGCCGCATATTCATCTTACGCATTTACAGAAGTTGCAGGTATTTATCCTATTACTCCATCATCACCAATGGCTGAGTATACAGATGAATGGGCTGCAAAAGGTCAAAAGAATTTATTTGGTATGCCTGTAAAGGTTGTAGAAATGCAATCTGAAGGAGGAGCTGCTGGTACAGTACACGGTTCTTTACAAGCAGGCGCATTAACAACAACTTATACTGCATCACAAGGTTTATTATTAAAGATTCCTAACATGTATAAGATCGCTGGTGAATGTTTACCAGGTGTTATCCATGTTTCAGCACGTGCACTTGCTGCACAATCATTAGCAATTTTCGGTGACCACCAAGACGTTATGGCTTGTCGTCAAACTGGTTTTGCTATGTTATGTTCAAACTCTGTTCAAGAAGTTATGGATTTAGCTGGTGTTGCACACTTATCAGCAATTAAATCAAGCATTCCTTTCTTACATTTCTTTGATGGTTTCAGAACATCTCATGAAGTTAATACTGTTGAACCTATCGATTATGAAGTATTCAACAAATTATTAGATAAGGATGCTGTTGCTAAATTTAGAGCAGAAGCTTTAAATCCAGCTCATCCAAAGACTCGTGGTACTGCACAAAACGATGACGTTTACATGCAAACACGTGAATTACAAGCACAAAAATATGTTGGTGTATATCCTGTAGTTGAAGAATA
>JAEEGL017445272.1_pt1 | contig 31142 bp, 20 predicted proteins | sample 9134231 | NCBI WGS metagenome assembly JAEEGL01 (sample SAMN16246548, study PRJNA631951) | gut metagenome | biome: gut microbiome; feature: rumen; material: fiber-attached | host: Bos | place: Iran: Karaj | collected 2018-10
CCGAAGCCTCGGCAAAGCACGGTGTGGAGATAACGGCCTTCTGGGTCGGATGGGACGGCGTTTCCGTATGGAACTTCTACGAGGGCCCGCTGACCCTCGGTCTCGTCCCGCCCGCGTACAGGGCAGAGCGCGCAAAGATGCTGCTGAGGGGCTCCGAGATCGCGCAGAGGATGGGCGTCACGGACATCGCCACTCACGTGGGCTTCCTGCCTGTCAACCCCTCGTCGACCGATTATCTGGAGCTGGTCTCGTGTCTGAAGTACATATGCGGCACCCTTGCCAGGCGCGGGCAGTACTTCCTGTTCGAGACGGGCCAGGAGACCCCGGTCACGCTGCTGCGCATCATTGAGGACATAGGCACGGGCAACGTGGGGATAAATCTCGACCCCGCGAACCTGCTCATGTACGGCATGGCCAACCCCGTCGACGCCCTCGACGTGTTCGGACGGTACGTGCGCGGCGTGCACGGGAAGGACGGCGAGTATCCCGTCGACGGCCGGCATCTCGGCCGCGAGAAGCCCCTGGGCGAGGGCAGGGTGGACTACCCGCGCTTCGTCCGCAGGCTGAAGGAATGCGGCTTCGACGGAGCCATCACCATCGAGAGGGAGATCTCGGGCGAGAAACAGATCGAGGACATCATCAGGGCCAGGGACCTGCTTGAAAAAATAATAGCCGGGCTCTGAGCCCGGAACGAGGAGAAACTCATGGAGATTCAGGACGTAAGGCAGCTGTGTCTGTCGGTCTGCGGGAACATCGAAAAAGTGATCTACGGAAAGAGCCGCGAGATCCGCCTTGTCGTAATGGCGCTGCTCTCCGGAGGGCACGTGCTGCTCGACGACATCCCCGGCACCGGAAAGACTACGCTGGCCCGTGCGCTCGCCAGATCCATCTCGGGAGATGTGAAGCGCATACAGTTCACCCCTGACCTGCTTCCCTCGGACATCACAGGCATCAACTTCTTCGACATGAAGCAGTCGGAATTCGTTTTCCGCGAAGGACCCGTTTTCACGAACATCCTGATCGCGGACGAGATCAACCGCACCACGCCCCGAACCCAGTCGGCGCTGCTCGAATGCATGGGCGAGCGCCAGATCACCGTCGACGGCGTGACCAGAAGCCTCGCGGCTCCGTTCTTCGTCATAGCCACGCAGAACCCGATCGAGTCCCAGGGCACCTTCCCGCTCCCCGAGGCCCAGACGGACCGCTTCTTCATGAAGCTCAAACTGGGCTATCCCGATCTGCGCAACGAGCTGCAGATGATCGACCGCCACGGGGCGGAATCGCCGCTCTCGGATCTCGGTCCGGTCTGCACCAGGGAGGAGGTCATCGGGGCCTGCTCCGCCGTGCGGGAGGTCAGGATGTCGGAGCCGATCCGCGAATACATATTGCGCATAGTTACACAGACGAGGGAGAGCCCCAGGGTGACGCTCGGCGTCAGCCCCAGAGGGACGCTGGCCCTGGTCACCGCGTCGCGCACATGCGCCGCGGTCAACGGCCGGGACTACGTCATCCCCGACGACGTAAAGGAGGTCTGCGTGCCGGTGCTGGCACACAGGCTGATATCGCACTCGCGCAACACGGTCAGTCTGTCCGACAGCAACGAGTCGCTCATGGAGTTCCTGCTGGATTCGGTGAAGGCTCCGACCGAGTTCTGAAGAAGAGGTACTGCCGTGTTCTTCATTGCCGCTCTGGCGGCGGTGTTCATCGTCCTGATCGTCCAGGCCAGGGTCTATAAAAAGCATCAGTTCGACCACCTGGAATACAGGGCCTGGTTCTCCTCGGGCGAGGCTTACGCCGGAGACGACGTCTACCTCTACGAGGAGATCACCAACACGGGACGGCTGCCGCTGCCGTATATAAAGATCGAGACCGATCTTCCGAAGGGGCTCGAGTTCATCCTGCTCGGCGACGCCGAGGCTCCCTCCGGGCCGCCCGCGAAAAAAAGGAAGCGCGGCGTAAGGGTCAGCGCGTCCGTCGCGGGCGAGGCTTCTCCGGCCGCAGACAGCGGGGGACTGCGCAAGGAGAGCCGCACGTCGAGCGTCCAGTCGATATTCGTCCTGCGCCCTTACGCCAGGATCCGCCGCAGATGGAGGATCAACTGCCGCAGGCGCGGCGACTACCTGCTCGAGGGGGCCCTTTGCACGGGCAACAACCTGCTGGGCTCCGGACCGCAGTCCGTGATGCTGAAGACGGGGGGCGAGCGCCCCGCTGCCATACTGGTGCTTCCGAGGCCGGGGGACCTGGAGGGTCACTACGCCTCCTCCAGGTTCCTGTGCGGCGACTGCATAACGAACCTCGGCCCCGTGTCGGATCCGACCAGGCTCTGCGGTTCCCGCGAATACTCAGTCTCCGACCCCATGAACCGCGTCAACTGGAAGTCCACCGCGGTCCACGGAAAGCTCATGTCCAACATCGAGGAGAAGACGCTGAGGCACCGCTTCTCCGTCCTGCTGAACATGAACTCCCGGGAGATCGAGCCGGACCCGCTCGTGCCTTCCATACCGGACGCCCTGGAGCGCTGCATGATCATATGCACCTCCATCCTTGACCGCATAGCCGCCGAGGATGTCCCCGTGCGGCTCTTTGCCAACTACCCTCCGGAGGACCTGGAGGGCGGCGAGGCCGTCGGTTCGGACGCCACGGGCAGCCTGATATCGACCGCCGGTCCGTTCCGCGGCAAGAGGGACATGCTGTACGCCCTGCGCACCATCGCCAGGGTGGGCATGAAGATCTCCGTCCCCGCCGACAAGATGTTCGACCACATAGCCGCGAACCCCGGCCTGTACAACGAGAACGAGAACCTCATAATCATATCTTCCTACATCGACGGCAGGATGATGAACCTCGCTGAGGCCCTGAGGCCCGCCGGGGTCAGAGTCATCTTTTACATCGCCACGTCGCGCAACAACGTCGGGGAGATCCCCGACGGCGCCGACGTTTACTTCAGTCTGGGCTAGGAGGTGCGATGTGACAGCAAAGACAGCCAAGGCCGCAAAGGCCGCGAAGGCCGCGAACGGCGGCGCCTCCGCCGCCCGTTACGGCCGCATCTACTCGCTCCTCGGCTTTGCCGGGATATACTTCCTGGCCGGAGAGTTCGTCGTTCCGCTGGCCTCCGGCGCCGGAGGGCTCGCGGCGGCTCTGGCCCTGCTTGCCCTTATGGGCCTCGGCTGCGGCCTGCAGTTCCTGTGGTCCGGCGTCACAGGCACGAAGAGGGCGGCCTCGTCGCGGGGCTACGAGCAGGACGTAAAACTCTACGAGTTCCGCAAGGCCCTGCCCGTGGCGGCAGTCGCCCTGGCGCCCTCGTATCTGTGCGCGAGGCTCACCGACTCCTACCTGCGGTGGCAGGGGGCGCAGCAGGGGGGATTTTACGACGAGGGGACGGCGCTCCCGGCGCTCGCCTTCGCCGGCGCGTTCCTGATCATCATGCTGGGCTCCTTCCTCTGGTTCTTCCCGTACGACCGGCTGCTCACCGGAAGGGCCGCCTTCGTGGGATGGACGCTTTCGCTGATAGCCTTCCTTATCGCACGCAACAGGGGCTTCGGGCTCAGCTTCATGTTCGTGGGCTACGCCCTGTGCGTCATGGTGTCCATGAACCAGTCGTCCCTCGTGCGCACCTACCGGGGAAGCGCGTCCGAGTTCCTGACTCCCAGGATGCGCAACACGAACCTTTGGCTCACCCTCGGCCTCGTGCCGCTGTTCCTGGCGGCCTGCCTTGCCGTGTACGTGCTGCTGTCCGGGATAAAGACCCTGGGCCTGCTGATACTCGCGGCCCTGCTTAGAGGCACCCGCGGGGCCGACACCGAGTACGACGACACGGACGAGGCCCTTGCCCACATAAACCGCTTCGTCTTCAACTCCGAGGTGCCCGAGAAGAGCCCCGAGTTCTGGTATCTGATCATCTTCATCGCCGTGGTCATGCTCATCCTGTTCATGATCATAACGAGGCACACCATCGATTTCCGCAAGCTGTTCCGCCGCATTTCCGACTGGCTGACCCGGCTGATCCGCGAGATCATCGACTCGATCCGCTTCTTCAACGGGATCAAGGTCAGCCTCGACGAGGACGAAGGTAACGTCAACTACCGCGACGAGGAGACGCGCCTCCAGGAGACCGACATAAGGGAGTACGCCCGCAGGACCGACCGCGAGCGCACCTACCGGGACTTCCAGTCCGAGCTGCGCGACCGCAAGACGGCCGAGGAAAAGTATCTCTTCGCGTATTCCGAGCTCGTCAGGGTGCTCCGCAGGAAGGGCGCGGGTACCGTACCGTCTGACACGCCGAGGGAGATAGCCGCCAAGTTTGCGGAGAAGAAGCGCTACGGTTCCGACCGCATCCGCGAGCTCACCGAGGAGCTCGAGCGCATCGGCTATGCCGAGATGCCCGCGGGCCCGTCGTCGCCGGAGCGGCTCGACTTGATCTGCCGCATTATCAAAGACGTTATGACCTGAAAAAGGAGAACCCGGTCGGATGATAAGGAAACTGGCAAAATACTTAAGGCCGTACAGACTGCCGGCCGTCGTCTCGCCGCTCATAATGATCGGTGAGGTCCTCGGCGACCTCTGCCTGCCCTACCTGATGTCGTTCATGGTCAACTACGGCGTGCTGGGCACCGACGTGCTCGATCCGGAGAAGGGCTCGCGGCTGGCGGCCTCAATCCTGGATATACTGGGCGTCGCAGCCGACAACCGCATGGGCACGACGGTAGCCTTCGGGGGACTGATGCTCCTCGTCACCCTCATAGGCGGCATGTTCGGGACGCTCTGCGCCTGGACCGCGGCCAGCGCGTCGCAGGGCTTCGGCGCCGATCTGCGCAGCGACGCCTTCCGCAGGGTGATGTCGCTCTCCATAGAGCAGACCGACCGCTTCACCACCGGCTCCCTCGTCACGAGGATGACCAACGACATCACGCGCCTCGTCGACTTCGTCGAGGCAATAATAAGGCATTTCGTGAGAGCGCCGATGTTCTTCATCGGCGGCATCATAATGCTGCTCAATCTCAATCTCTCGTTCGGGGCCGTGCTGCTGTGCGCCCTCCCGGTGCTGGTCGTCCTCATGGTGCTCATCATAAGGAAGGCTGTGCCGCTGTTCTCGGTCGTCCAGGACAAGCTCGACCGCGTCAACGCGGTGGTGCAGGAGAACGTCGGAGGCACGCGCGTCATCAAGGCCTACTCGCGCGAGGAGTATGAGAACGAGCGCTTCGACAGGGCCAACAGAGAGATGAGGGACACCAGCCTCAAGGTCACGCTGCTCATGACCTTCATCTCGCCCGTCATTACCATCATTATGTCCCTCGCGACCGCGGCCGTCATATACATAGGCGGTCTCAGGGCCGGCATCGAGGGCAGCGGCATGACGGTCGGCTCCGTGATGGCCGGCACGTCCTACGTCACCCAGGTGCTGTCCTCGGTGATGATGCTCACCATGATCTTCCAGTCCGTGTCGAGGGCCGGAGCCTCCGCGGAGCGCGTGGTCGAGGTTCTCGACTCCGATCCCGCGGTCGTCGGAGGGACCGCTTCCGACGGGCCCGGCGGAGACGTCGCCGTGGAGTTCCGCGGCGTGAGCTTCAGGTATCCCGGCACCGCCGGCAAGGACGTCCTGCACGGCATCGACCTCAAGGTCGGCCGCGGCGAGACCCTTGCCGTCATAGGCGAGACGGGATCCGGGAAGACGTCGCTCGTCCAGCTCATACCCCGCTTTTACGACTGCACCGAGGGCGAGGTCCTCGTCGACGGCCTGCCGGTCCGCGAGTACGCCCTGCCTGAGCTTCGCGCGAAGATAGGCTACGTCATGCAGAAGACCGAGCTGTTCTCCGACACCGTTGAGAACAACATAAAATGGGGCAGGCCCGGCGCCTCCGCCGAGGAGGTTGTCGCGGCCGCGCAGACGGCCCAGGCCGACGAGTTCGTATCGACGCTGCCCGGGGGGTACGGCGATTTCATAGCGGAGAAGGGAGCTTCTCTGTCCGGCGGCCAGAAGCAGCGGCTGTCGGTGGCCAGGGCCCTCGTAAGGAAGCCGGAGATCCTCATCCTCGACGACAGCACCTCGGCCCTCGATCTCGCCACCGAGGCCAGGCTCCAGAGCGCGCTGCGCGAGAAATACGCCGACACGACGGTCATAATGATCGCCCAGCGGATCGCATCGGTCAGGTCGGCCGACCGCATAGCCGTGCTCGAATCGGACGGCACGGTCAGGCACTGCGCGCCCCACGACGAGCTAATGAAGATATCCGAGACATACCGCGACATCTACGCGTCCCAGGTCAAATCCGGGGCGCTGCTGTGAGAGGGGGCGGGACCATGGCGGAAAACGAACGCAGGGAAGCCCCTAAGATAAGCATGAGGCCCGGAGGAGGCAGAGGCGGACCGAACAACGCCAGACTCACCGCTGAGAAGCCCAAGAACGCGGGCAGGACCGCGAAGCGCCTCATAGAATACCTCGGCAGGAGCCGATTCATGGTGATCCTGATCGTGGTGCTCACGGTCGCGGTCACCGTGCTGGAGCTGTTCGGCCCGAGGTTCCAGCAGAAGGCCATAGACACGTTCCATGTCGACACGGCCACGGGCGCCGTCACCGTCGACATGAGGAGCCTTACGGGCTTCCTCGTGCTGCTGGTCGTGTTCAACCTGGTGTCCGCCGGTCTCGGCCTGCTGACAGGAAGGCTGGGCGCCAGACTGTCCCAGAGGACCGTGTACCTGATGAGGCGGGAGCTGTTCGCCAAGATCACCCGCCTGCCCGTCAGCTACACCGACACGCACAAGCACGGCGACATAATGAGCCGCATGACCAACGACGTCGACAACGTATCGACGGCGGTGTCGCAGTCGCTGACGACACTCATCTCGGCGCTGCTGACCCTCGCCGGCGCCTTCGTCATGATGCTGTCGTACAGCTGGGTCATGACGCTGGTCGCCGTCGTCACCATACCGCTTACCGTGGCCGTGTCGGGCACCCTCGGCAAGTTCATGCGCAAGTATTACAAGCGCAACCAGGTGCTGCTCGGCCAGCTCAACGGCCAGGTCGAGGAGTCCGTGACCGGCTACCGCACCGTCGTCGCCTACAACCGCGAGGCGGCCGCTGTGGAGAAGTTCTCCGGCATCTCCGACGAATACCGCAAGTGCTCGATCAAGGCAAGGGTGTGGGGCTCCGTCATGGGGCCGATCATGAACTTCCTCGGCAACCTTCAGTACGTGCTGATAGCCGCGACCGGCGGCTGGCTCGTCATCAGGGGCACGCCGGGAGTCACGGTGGGCTCCATCCAGGCCATGCTCCAGTATTCCAAGAGCTTCACCCGCCCGATCAACATGATCGCCAACCAGTACGCATCCATCCTCACCGCCCTGGCGGGCGCCGAGAGGATATTCGAGATGCTCGACTCGCCCGACGAGGCCGACGACGGCACGCTCGAGGTGACGCCCGGCCAGATCAGGGGCAACATCGAGTTCTCCGACGTCTGCTTCAGCTACGTCAAGGACAAGCCGGTGCTGAAGCACCTGGATCTGTCGGTCGCGGCCGGGCAGAAGGTGGCCATAGTCGGGGCCACCGGCTCCGGCAAGACCACGGTCGTCAACCTGCTGACCCGCTTTTACGAGGCCGACAGCGGAAGGATCACCATAGACGGGCTCGACATCGACGATCTCCCGCTCGAGACCCTGCGCAACACCATAGCCATAGTGCTTCAGGACACCGTGCTGTTCTCCGACACGATCAGGAACAACATCAAGTACGGGAGGCTCGAGGCCACGGACGAGGAGATGCGCTACGCCGCGTCGACGGCAAAGGCGGACACCTTCATCGAGCGCCTGCCCGAGGGCTACGACACCATGCTGACCGAGGCCGGCAGCAACCTGTCACAGGGCCAGAGGCAGCTCCTGTCCATATCCAGGGCCGTTCTGGCCGACCCGCGCATACTCATCCTCGACGAGGCCACCTCGTCGGTCGACACCAGGACCGAGATGCACATCCAGCAGGCAATGCTTGCGCTGATGAAGAACCGCACCTCGCTCATAATCGCCCACCGCCTGTCCACCATAAGGGACGCCGACATGATAGTCGTGCTGAACGGGGGAATGATCGCGGAGGCCGGCAGCCACGAGGAGCTTCTGAAGCTCGGCGGCGAGTATTACAACCTCTACCGCAACCAGTTCGCCGGCAAGGAGACCTGACTCCGTCCGGACGGCGTGCGGATGAGCATCGCAGATGCATCTGCATAAGGCGGCCGCCGCTGGCGGCCGCCGCGCTTTTCGCCGGCCGTTTTTTTTCTCGGCGGCGGTTTTATCAAAAAACGCGAAAATTTTATCGAAAAACGATAAAAAAGTGTTGACAAACGGTAAAACTGCCGCTATAATATGAATCGGGAGGGCAAAGCCCCCCTCAGTCTTCTGCAGAAAGGCCGAAACCATGCTAAAGATCAACAAAAAAGCTTCAACCGTCATCACGGTCGTGCTGGCGTCGCTGTTCATGGCGGCGCTGGTCTGCCTGTATTTCATGCTCCCGTCGCTGGTCCCTAAGATGCTGGATCTCAAGGGCTACGGAGACGTCAGCGCGTCGGTCCCCCTCATCGCGGCATACGTGATCCTCGCGCTCGCCACGGTGTCCGACCTGCTGGTCCTCATGCTTGCCGTATCGGTGCTGAAGGGCGAGGTCTTCACGGACGGCAACGTCGCCATCCTGAGAAGGCTCTCTTGGTGCGTGATCCTTGCGGCGGGGCCTTTTGCCCTGCTTACCGTATGGTTCACGCTGTCCGCGGCAGTCGGCTTCGTCGCCCTGTTCGTGGGGATCTGTCTGCGCGTCGTGAAGAACGCCTTCGAGGAGGCGGCCGCCATAAAGGCGGAGAACGACTTCACCATCTGAGAGAGGTGCCTTATGATCACTGTCAATCTGGACGTTATGATGGCCAGGAGGAGGATCTCGCTCGGAGAGCTCGCGGAGCGCGTGGGCATCACCCAGGCAAACCTGTCCGTGCTAAAGAACAACAAGGCCAGGGCCGTAAGGTTCTCCACGCTCGATGCCATCTGCAGGGAACTGGACTGCGTTCCCGGCGACATCATCGAATACGTGCCCGACTCCGGAGACGCCGGCTGAAAGCTTTTTTGCGGTCCGAGGCGTAATGACCGTCTGGAGATTGCAAAAATGAACAACGATTTGTTAGAGGCGCCGCTGCCCGTATCCCGCGGGGCCGGATCCTCCGAGTCGGCGCCCGGCGGCGATACCGTCTCCGGGCAGACCGGGGACGGCCGCGCGCGGGAACTGCCCGGCGTGCGCGATACCGTATTCGCCCTGCTCACCCTTTTCGCGGGCTATCTGTTCGTGAGGCTCGTGCCCGTTTCCGACAGCCCGTTCGGAGGGCTCCTTTTCACGCTTTTCCTGTTTCTGTTCGGCGCGGTCTGGCTGCGCCTTTCGGGCGGCAGGCAGAGCGTCCTGTCCGTTGCGGTCGCGGCTTCCGCGTGCATTATGTCCGCGGGCTTCTTCCTGACCGGCAACGGTACCGTCCACACCTGCATAATGATCTGGGCCGTATCGGCCTGGGCATACTGGATCTACCTGTCTACCGGCAACTCCATCGCCCCGCTCGGAGGCTTGACGGCCGCCGATTTCGTCAAGGCGGCGTTCGTGATGCCGTGGGCCTCGCCGGCCGCCTTCGGCCGCGCCGTCTTCGGCAGGAGGGGCGACCGCTCGGGCCTCAGAAAAGCCGGCATGGCCGTGCTGTGGATATCGCTCGGCCTCGCGGTTGCCCTGCTCCCGACGCTCATCATTATCAAGGTCCTCAGGTACGACCCCGGGTTCTCCGATCTCGTTATGAAGCTCGGCTCCCTCAGGCTCGACCTCTTGCTCGATCACGCCTGGAGCCTCGTCCTTGCCGTGCCGGTCGCCTTCTACGTCTTCGGCGGCATGATCTCGTGCGGGGGCAGAAAGCTCTCCGGCGCGTTCACCGGCGACCAGGTCCGCGGCGCGGCCGGAAGGATCCGCGTGTTCCCGAAGCTGATGTGCGTGTTCTCCGTGGCGCCGCTCATCTGCGTCTACCTGCTCTTCTTCGTCTCTCAGAGGTACTACTATCTTTCCGCCTTCACAGGCTCACTGCCCGAGGGGCTCATGTCCTATTCCGAGTACGCCCGCAGCGGGTTCTTCGAGCTGTGCGGAGTGTCCGCGTTCAACGCCTTCGTAATGCTGCTCGTGACGCTGTTCATGAAGCGCGACGGCGACCGCCCGAGCCCCGCGCAGAGAGCGGTGTCCGGAATGCTGTGCTGCTGCACGCTTGTGCTCATAGCCACTGCGCTGGCAAAGATGTTCCTGTACATCGACCGCTTCGGCCTCACGCAGAAGCGAGTCTACACGACCTGGTTCATGGTGCTGCTGGCCTTCGGCTTCATAGCGGCGCTCGTCAGGCAGATCGCTCCGCGCTTCAACGCGGCCGGCTGCTTCATCTGCGTGTTCGCGGTGATGCTCGCCGGACTTGCGCTCTCGGGCGTCGACGGCCGCATCGCGGACTACAACGCCGACCGGTACATAAGCGGCGAACTCGCAGACTTCGACGCGGCAGCCATGGAGGAGCTCGGCGACGACGCCGTTCCCGCCGTGATCCGCGTGGCACGCCACCTCGAGGAGCAGGGCTTTTCGGCGGGCGATTGCGACCTGGCCTCGGCCGCCTCCGGCGGAGACGGACCGGCCGCGCGGATGCTCAAAGAGCACGGCAATGCTGAAAAAACGGCCGCCGTCAACAGGGCCGCCGAGCGCGCCGCCTCGGGCGGGTCTCTCACGAAGGCCGACGAGGCCGCCTGCCGGGTTTACGGCGCCTGTCTCGAGGCCGTCGGCAGATACGCGTCCCGGGACGCGGAGGGAGGTCTTGAAGGCCTGTTCTCGCTGACGCTGCCGCGCGTCCGGGCAAGGCGCGAGCTGATCCGGGCTGCACAGGGCAGCTGATATACGGCGATGTCCGCCCGTCAGGGCGGACATCATTTTTCTTGACAAGCGTCCGGCCATGGTTTATAATTTACATGTGCGAATATGCGCTCCCGGCGCGTCCGGGACGGCGGAAAACCGCCGTCCGGGCAGACGGGGGATCCGCATCCGGACCGGCCCGCGCTCAGGGCATCCGGCCGCGCAACTCACATTTCAAGAGGTTGCATCATGTACAGGATAGGCATTGATCTCGGAGGGACAAACATAGCGGTAGGCCTCGTTACCGGGGAGGGCGCGGAGGCCCGCATAATACGCAAGAGATCGGTCCCCACCCGGGCCGACCGCCCGGCCGCCGAGATAGTCGCCGACATGGCCGCCGTCTGCAGGGAGATCGCCGCCGAGGAGGGCCTCGGCGCGGAGGACATCGCAATGACCGGCATAGCCACGCCGGGCATAGCGAACCACGACACGGGAGTCGTTGAGTACGCGAACAACCTTCCTTTCAGGAAGTTTCCCATCGCCGCCGAGCTCGGAAAGCTCTTCCCCTGCCGCGACATAAGGATAGAGAACGACGCCAACGCCGCCGCCTGGGGCGAGGCTGTCGCCGGGGCCGCCGCGGGCTCCGAGAATTCCGTGATGATCACGCTCGGCACCGGCGTCGGAGGCGGGATAATCGCCGACGGAAAGGTATATTCAGGCTTCAACTCCGCGGGCGGCGAGCTCGGCCACATGGTCATCGTCGCCGGAGGGCGGCCCTGCTCCTGCGGGCGCAGGGGCTGCTGGGAGGCGTACAGCTCCGCGACGGCCCTCGCCGCTATGACAAAAGAGAAGATCGCCGAATGCCGCGCCTCGGGCCGCGCCACGCTCATGGAGGAGCGGGCCGCAGCCGACGGCCGCGTTACGGCGCGCACCGCCTACGACTGCATGAGGGCCGGCGACGCGGCCGCCGCCGAGGTCGTCGACGAATACGTCCGCTACCTTGCCTGCGGCCTCACCAACATAGTCAACATATTCCAGCCCGAGGTCATATCCCTCGGCGGAGGCGTGGCCAACGAGAAGGACACGCTGCTGAAGCCCCTCGTCCCCCTGATCTATAAGGAGCAGTACGGCGGAGGGGTCGTTAAGTCGACAGAGATCAGGGCGGCCAGACTGGGCAACGACGCCGGGATAATCGGCGCCGCCATGCTCAGATGAGCGGGCATGGAAGTCACGTTTAAGAACATAATCGAGAACGGTCTCTGGGGCATACGGGTCTCAAACGAGGGGATCACCGGCATGGCCTTCATGACGGAGCTCCTTGTCGTCTGCCTCCTGTGCGCGGCCGAGGGCTACCTGTTCGGCAGCCTCAGCCCGGCCGTGATCATCTCCAGGAGGCTGTTCGGAAGGGACATCCGGGAGTCGGGCAGCGGCAACGCCGGCATGACCAACATGTTCCGCGTGTACGGTAAGAAGGGCGGCCTGCTCACCCTGCTCGGCGACACGCTCAAGACCGTCCTGTCCACCGCCGTCGGCTACCTCATATTCGGCTACGTCGGCGCATGGCTGTCCGGGCTGTTCTGCGTGCTGGGGCACGTGTTCCCGGTCTTTTACGGCTTCAGGGGCGGGAAGGGAGTTCTGGTGGCGGCCGTACTGCTGCTGCTTACCGACTGGCCGGTCTTCCTGACAGCCATATTCATCTTCGCGGGAGTCCTGGTCCTGTCCGAGATGGTCTCGCTGGCCTCCGTTATGGCGGCTCTGACCATGCCGCTGTTCCTGCGCGGGCTGTACGCCGTCGTGTACGGCGAGGGCTCGGTTGCGGGGATCAGGCTGCCCATCGCCATAGTCATAGCTGCCGTGGTGGTGCTCAAGCACATACCGAACATCAAACGCATAAGGGCGGGCACCGAGAACAAGGTGACCATGCCCTGGAACAAAAAAAAGAAGAAAGCCGGAGACCCCGGCGCGCAGGCGCCTGAGGAGCCCGGGGCCGAAGGCGGGCCGGAACGGAATGCCGCCCCGCGCCGCTCCCCCGGGACGCCGGATCCCAATACATCAATAAAGAAACAGAAGCGAAGGAAAAAATGAAGAGACTTGCAAGACTGTCGGCCGCCATACTCGCGGCCATCGTGCTCCTGTGCACGCTCTGCTCGTGCGGCCTGCTGTCGGGCGTCGACATCGACGAGCTCATCAAGGCCGTCGACTCCATCATCGACGGACTGACCGAAGCGGAAGCCGGCGACGCGACCGAAGGCGACGCCACCGGCGAGGCCTCGGCCGACGATACCGGTGCCGCGGCGGCTCCGGACAGGGACGGCGTATACACATCCAGGGACGACGTCGCCCTCTACATCCGGACCTACGGAGAACTCCCGTCCAACTTCGTCACCAAGGGCGAGGCAAAGCAGAAGGGCTGGTCCGGCAACGGCGGCGACGCCCTCGACAACTACGCGGCCCTGAAGAACAAATGCATCGGCGGCGACGTCTTCGGCAACTACGAAAAGAAGCTGCCTCAGAAGAGCGGGCGCACTTACCGCGAGTGCGACATCGACACCCTCAACGCGAAGGAGAGGGGGGTCAAGCGCCTCGTGTTCTCCAGCGACGGCCTGATCTATTACACCGAGGACCATTACGAGACCTTCATTCTTCTTTACGGGGAGCCCTGACATGGCATTCAAGCTTTTAAGATTCAGAAGGCGCAGGACCGTGACGGTCGACGCCGGCCTCTTCACTGACACGGAGAGCGTGCACGAGGCCTTCAGGAAGGCCCTCGGCAGGGAGGATTACGTCGGCAGCAACCTCGACGCCCTCCACGACATACTGACCACCACTTTCAGCTCCACGACCCTCCGCGTCGTAAACTTCGCGGCGGCCGAGCGGACCCTCGGCGAATACGCCGCGTCGCTGAGGCGCGTCCTCACCGATTCTGCGGAGCAGAACAGCTGCCTCCGCGTCGAGATAACGGACTGACGCCCGGCCCGCGCGCATTCGCCGCGCGGCACCTCAACTGACGGAGCAAGGCATGACCAAAAGAGCGCTTATAATAATAGCCGTCCTCATGATCCTGCCTGTCCTGGCGGCCCTGGTGTTCTATTCCAGGTGGAAGGCCGGGAACCGCGTCGTCGCGACCTACGGCGACAGCGTCGACCAGGTGATCTACGGAAAGAAGACGCTAAACCGCATCGACGGCGCCGGGGACTATCTCTTCCGCTTCGGCGATTACCTCGGCAAGGTCGACGACAGGCTCTTCGGCACCCAGCTGTACACCCTCAGGGACGACGAGAGCGGCAAGTATTACGTGATCGCCGGAAAGGACGGGGGCATCCTGCTCTCCGAGACCGGCCTCATGGCCGACGGGCTACCGTCGGAGGACAGCAGCGTGACGCGCCTCATCCTGGGGCGCTATCTGGCGTTCACCGACGAGGGGAGCGAGATCGCCGTCCTGCTCGGGGGAGAGAAGGATCCGGCCGTCTCGCCTTACGCGAGGTCGGAGTACGGCGACGGCAAGGCGTCCGAGTATCCCGTGAGCGTGTGCTACGACGGCTCCGCCGTGGCCACGGGGAAGGCGGGCTTCTTCGTCCGTCTCACCGAGAAGAACAGGTGGCTGTACGTCTCCGAGACCGAGTCGGAGAGGGCGGAGACCGCGTTCGAGGAGGGCGAGGACGACGTCCTCACCTACCGCGCGGTGCGCGTCGAGCTGCCGGCAAAGCAGAGGCTGCTGGACCGTCTGACCGGGCGGGCCGCCGCCGCGACGGACACCGCGGAGGTCTCCGGAGGCTGAGATTCCTGCAGTTTTTGCAGAATTTTCAAAAAGTTCACATTTTTTGTGCACAATGCACACACTGTCGTCCGACAAGCGGTCAAGGCCGTCACCGGGGCTTCCCGGCGGCGGCCTTGACCGCTTTCCGGCATATGCAAGCATATGCAAAAGCAGGTAAAAATCAATTACCGCGCACTTCCGGAGGCCAGCAAAGGCCGGAAAAACGCCCAAAAACCTGCCTGGGGAAGCCCTCTGACGCCGAACGCGGCTTACAAACAGGTAAATAAAAGTTACCTTTTTCGGCCCGCCCGGAATCCGGCGGGGAAAACACGTCCGTCAAACGTTTCACGCAGTCACGTGAACGCGTACCCCGCAGTGCCCGCCCCGCGCCCTATATAATAATATTAAAGAATTTCGTGCTATTGACACGCCCCCACGGGCCTGTGCTATAATAACACCGTTAAAACTATTTCAGGGAGGAAACGCAATGGCAAAGACATTCCAGAAGGCGCTCTCGGTGCTGTTAGCGGCGCTCTGCGTTCTGGGCTGCCTCGCGGTTCCGGTCTTCGCAACCGAAAGCGAAGCCGAAGTTGAGGAACCGGTAAACGAGAAGTCCAAATCCAGCGTCGCCATAGCAGCCGCCCGGGAGCTGCTTGACGCTCTTCAGTACGAGGACTATGTCGCAAGGTACTCGAACGAGGAGCTCTATCCGAGAGCGACCGCTCCCATCTCGGTCAACGTGTTCGACTACATCAAGGATCAGTCCACGGCGACCATCAGAGAGGTCGAGCTCGACGGCGTGAAGGGAATCGAGACCGGCTCGTCCGGCATGGTCGTGTACAAGGTCGACATCCCGAAGACCGCCAAATACTCCGTCAAGGTCAAATACACGACCCTCGACGAGACTCCCGGCTGCTCCACGATCCAGAGATCGTTCCGCGTGAACGGCGTGGTCCCCTTCAAAGAGGCCTACACCGTCTCCTTCACCAAGAACTGGGGAGTGCGCTACGATCCCGCTTACAAATCGACCACCAAGCAGGGAGACATCCGTCTGTTCAAGACCGACGTCGACAACAACGAGATCAGGGCCGAGTCCTATCTTATCCCCGCCTGGTCCGAGTACTCCCTCAGGGACGTCGACGGCTTCTTCAAGGAGCCCTTCGAGATCGTCTTCGAGGCGGGCGTGAACTACATCTCGTTCGACGCGATAGCCGAGCTGTTCACTATCGCCGAGATCACCCTCTACCCCTGTGAGGAGCTGATCTCCTACGCCGATTTCATCGCCGCCTACGCCTCCGCTCCGAAGGGGACCGGGAAGGTGAAGTTCGAGGCCGAGTATCCTTACAGGACCTCGACCAACACGATCTATCCGATCGAGGACCGCGCCTCCGCCGCCACCAGCCCCTGCGACACCCACCGCGTGCTTCTCAACACGCTGGGCGGTGAAAAGTGGGAGACCTCGCAGCAGTGGATCTCCTACCAGTTCACGGTGGACGCCGACGGACTCTATGAGATCGTGGCGCGCTTCAGGCAGAACATCAACGACGGTATGTATTCGTCCCGCGTCCTGTACCTGTACAGCGACGACTCCGTGAAGAGCGGGGAAAAGGGCTATTACGACGGCATACCGTTCGACGAGGCCAGGGAGCTGCGCTTCAACTACAGCGAGAACTGGCAGGTGAGCCCGCTGTGCTTCGGCACCGTCTCCAAGGACGGGGAAGGCTACAGCTCCATAGAGTACACCGACTGCGAGTTCTACTTCAAGGCCGGCGTGACCTACACCATGAAGCTCGAGATAGCTCTCGGCACCATGGGCGAGATCGTTAGCTCCGTCCAGAACTCGATGGAGATCATCAACAACGCCTACCTGAACATAATGAAGCTCACGGGCTCCAGCCCCGACTCCTCCCGTGACTACAGCTTCTCCGCCGTCATGCCGGACACCGTCATCTCCCTGATCAGGCAGTCCGCCAAAGTGCAGGAGATCGCCGACCAGCTCACGGCCTTCGCGGGCATCAAGAGCTCCAACGTTTCCACCCTTGAAAAGATAGCCAGACTTCTGAAGAAGATGGGCAGCGACCCCGAGGCCGAGATCGCGAAGAACCTCTCCGAGCTGAAGACCTACATAGGCAACCTCGGCACCTGGCTCTCCAACGCGAAGATCCAGCCTCTTCAGTTCGACTACATCGTCGTGCAGAGTTCGGAGGAGAAGCTCCCCGTGGCCAACCCCTCCTTCTTCAAGACCTTCCTGCACGAGATGTCCTCCTTCATTCAGTCGTTCTTCAGGAACTACAACCGCATGGGCGCCACCGAGGAGAACCTCAACTCCAAGGACGCCGTCCAGGTCTGGAACGCGTTCGGACGTGACCAGGCCCAGGTCATACGCAACCTGATCAACAACAACTTCTCGCCTTACTCCGGCATCACCGTCGACCTCAAGCTCATCAGCGGAGGCACGCTGCTGCCGTCCATCCTTGCGGGAGTCGGACCCGACTGCTACATCGGCATAGGCGACGACACGATAATCAACTACGCGATACGCGGAGCCATAGTCAACATCGAGGACTTCGACGGCTTCAGGGATCTGCTGTACTACCGTGTCGACGACAACTTCAACACCGTGTACGACGAGACCGGCACCCCGATAAAGAATCCCAACGCCCAGTTCAACGAGGCCGCCATGCTGGTCCTCGGCATCGCCGACGCCCAGGAGAAGATGCATTATTACGGGCTGCCCGACACGCAGAGCTTCCCGATGATGTTCATCCGCACCGACATCCTCGCGGACCTCGGCATCAAGTCCCTCGACACCTGGTCCGAGCTGCTCGAGACCGCCACGGTGCTCGCGCAGAACTCCATGACCATAGGTCTCACCACCAGCTACAACATCTATCTGTATCAGATGGGCGGCACCCAGTTCGCGGACGGAGGAATGAGGATCAACCTCGACTCCAACCTCGCCCTGGACTGCATGGAGACCATGTGCAACATGTTCACCATGTACTCGTTCCCCTACAGCTACAACTTCGTCAACCGTTTCAGGACCGGCGAGATGCCCATAGGCATCGCGGGATACAACGGGACCTACAACCACCTCGTGGTCTTCGCGACTGAGATCCGCGGCATGTGGGAGTTCGTTCCCGCCCCCGGCATGGAGCGGACCGACGCCGAAGGGAACACCTACATCAACAACAACGTCATATCCAGCATCAGCGCCTTGATAATCCCGTCCGGCGCGAAGTCGGTCGAGGACGCCTGGTCGTTCATGAAGTGGTACGTCGGCAAGGATTTCCAGGTCGATTACTCCAACGAGATGATCGCCATCCTGGGCGACTCGGCCAAGCACGCGACCGCCAACCTCGAGGCCCTGACCACGATGCCCTGGACCAACAAGGAGCGCTCCAACCTGATGGCCCAGTTCGAGAACCTCGCCTCCATACCCAACTACCCCGGCGCCTACATCATCGGCCGTTACACTCACTTCACGTTCCTTGCCGCCTACAACGACAAGGCCGACCCGGTGACCAAGATGCTGAGCTACATCAACATCATCAATAAAGAGATCACCAGGAAGCGCGCGGAGTTCGGCCTCGAGACCCTCGAGATAGGCCAGACCCTGGCAAGCAAGCGCCGCGACATGGTCGTCGCGGAGCTCGACGCCCTCTCCGAAGCCGACAAGAGCGCGTACTCGTCCCAGATAGCCGCGGTCCGCAAGGCCATCGGCGATATAGACGAGTTCGGCACCTGGAAGGCTTACTGCGAGGACAAGTACATCGACGCGCTGGCAGCCGCCGGACAGGCCCTCAAGGCCGCCGACCCGCAGCTGTTCGAGAAAGTCGCGACGTACATCGAGACCATCGCCTCCTGCCTCAGGGAATATCAGATCTCCTACCCGCTCGAGTTCAAGTTCGATTTCTAAAACGAGACCATAAAGGAGAAAAAACATGTCACAGAAATCCGCTGTAAAGGCTGTATCGAGAAAAGATATGACCAGGGCTCAGTGGACATGGAAGGAAATGAAGCGCAACTGGATCGGGTACGCGTTCATCGCCCCGTTCTGCTTCATCTTCCTGCTGTTTACGGTCTGTCCCGTCCTGGTTTCGATCGTCGTCAGCTTTACCGACTTCAACCTGCTGCAGGTGCCGAACTTCGTGTTCCTGGACAACTACATCAGGCTGTTCCTCGACGACGACATCTTCCTCATAGCCATTAAAAACACGTTCGTGTTCGCGGCCATAGTCGGCCCGGCGTCTTACCTGATGTCCTTCATGGTCGCCTGGTTCATCAACGAGCTCGAGCCCAGGGTGAGAGCCATAGTGACCCTGATATTCTACGCCCCGTCCATCTCCGGTTCGGTCTACCTGATCTGGGGCACGCTGTTCTCCGGCGACTCCTACGGCTGGGTCAACGGCTGGCTGCTCAAGTTCGGACTGATCGACACCGAGATCCAGTTCTTCCAGAACGCGAAATACGTCATGCCGCTGTGCATCGTGGTCGCCCTCTGGACCTCGCTCGGCACCGCGTTCCTCTCATTCATTGCGGGTCTGCAGGGCATCGACCGCTCGCTCTATGAGGCCGGCGCCGTCGACGGAGTCCGCAACAGATGGCAGGAGCTTTGGTACATCACGCTTCCTTCCATGAAGCCGCAGCTGATGTTCGGAGCCATCATGGCCATCACCGGCTCCTTCGGTTTCGGCGGAGTCGTCGACGCCCTCTGCGGCAATCCGTCGGTCGACTACTGCGCGTGGACCATCATGCACCACCTGCACGACTACGGCGGCGCCCGTTTCGAGGTGGGCTACTCCTCAACCATCGCCGTCGTTCTCTTCGCGATAATGGTCGGCGCGAACTCTCTGGTCAAGAAACTCCTTAACGGAATAGGTAAGTGATATGGCTAAGTTAAGAACTAGAAGACACAGAGTCGTATTGAGCCGCTCCATCGGCGGCGACGCCGGCATAACAGTGCTGCTGGTGCTTCTCGGACTGTTCATGTTCCTGCCTATGGTCTACGTCGTGGCAAACAGTTTCAAGCCCCTCGACGAGCTGTGGATGTTCCCTCCGAGATTCTTCGTCTACCATCCCACCTTCGACAACTTCAAGTCCCTCTTCGTCCTCATGAACACCTCGTGGGTGCCGTTCTCGCGCTACATCTTCAACACGGTGTTCATCTCGGTCGTCGGGACGTTCGGAAACCTCGCCTGCGGCTCCCTGGCGGCCTACGCGCTGTCCAAGATCATGTTCCCGGGCCGCAAGTGGATCTTCAAGACCATCAGGCTCTCGCTGATGTTCCACAAGACCGTTACCGCCATCACGAACTTCATCATCATGAGCGCCCTGCACCTGGTCGACACCTACTGGGCCATCATCATCCCGGCCTGGGGCTCGACCCTCGGTCTGTACCTCATGAAGCAGTTCATGGAGACGAACATCTCGGACGCCGTGCTCGAGTCCGCGCGACTTGACGGCGCCACCGAGCTGCGGACCTTCTGGACTATCGCGATGCCCATGGTCAAGCCCGCCTGGCTGACGCTGATCATCTATTCCTTCCAGGATCTCTGGAACTCCGGTTCCTCGATCTACGTCTACTCCGAGCAGCTCAAGTCCTTCAACTACGCCATCGGTCAGATCACGGCCGGCGGAATCAAGCGCGCCGGAGCCAGCGCGGCTTCAACGGTCATCATGATGGCCGTGCCCATAGCGGTCTTCGTCATATCGCAGTCCAACATAATCGAGACGATGGGCTCGTCCGGCATGAAGGACTAAAGGAGGCAGGATCAATGAATAAAAAGATCGTATCGGTCGTCTGCCTCGCATTCGTCCTGTTGATGCTGGCGGCCGTACCGGTGAGCGCGGGGAAGTCCTACCAGACTTACACTTACTCCCTTGCGGGTAAGGCGCTGTACTCGCCGGACGCCTACACTCCGGTCAGGACGATCAACTCCGACTTCATGGGGCTGACCACCGCAATCGACGACCCGAGAGACCTCGTGGTCGACGAGTCCGACAACATCTACATCGCCGACGCCGGCAACAACCGCATCGTCGTTCTGGACCGCTACTTCAAACTGAGGTTCACGATCTCCAAGTTCAAGAACGACGAAGGCATCGACGACTCGCTCAACACCCCCTCGGGAGTGTTCGTGACGCCCGACCTCATCTACGTGGCCGACACGAACCAGAACCGGATCGTTACCTTCGACCGCGAAGGCAACTTCGTCAGGGTGATCCCCGAGCCCGAAAGCGACCTGTTCGACACCGATTCCGTGTACAAGCCCGTGGCGCTCGTCGTCGACGACTACAACAGGATGTACGTCGTCTCGTCGACCACCTACCAGGGCATCATAGTCATGGACCACGACGGCACCTTCATCTCCTTCATGGGAGCCCAGAAGGTCGTCATGTCGGCCTGGGACAGGCTTTGGAGAAAACTCCAGACCGACGAGCAGAAGGCAAACAGCATCTCCTACGTCGCTACAGAATTCAATAATATAGATATGAATGAAAAAGGATTCATTTATATCACCACCGACCAGATCACGGAGAGCAGAGTGTCATCGGCCATCAGGAGCAAGACAAAGTCCGGCGACTACCTGCCCGTCAAGCTCATCAACCTCTCCGGCGACGAGGTCATGTCCAGAAACGGCTTCTGGCCGCCCGCCGGCGAGATCGACTTCTCCGGCTCCAGGTCCGACGGCTCCATCAACGGCGTGTCCAAGATCGTCGACGTCGCCTGCGGACCCGAGTTCACCTGGTCCATAATCGACCAGAAGCGCCAGAAGGTGTTCACCTACGACTATCAGGGCAACCTGCTGTTCGCGTTCGGCGACTCCGGCCCTCAGCTCGGCAACCTCGTGAACATCGGCGCCATCGTCTACACCAGCGACGCCACGATGCTCATCCTCGACAAGACCAACGACAACATCACGGTCTACTCGAGGACCGAGTACGGCGACATCCTGATCAAGGCCCTGGCCAACCAGAACGCCCGCCAGTACGACCGCGCCATCGAGGACTGGACCGAGATCCTCAAGAGGAACTCCAACTTCGACGTGGCTTACGTCGGCATAGGCAACGCCCTCTACCGCCGCGGCGAGTTCGAGAAGGCCCTCGAATACTACGAGGCCTCCTACTACACCAGCGGCTGGTCCGACTCCTACAAGGAGATCAGAAAGAACTGGATCTCCAAGTACGTCGTCCTCATCCCGATCGCCGCGGTGGCCGTCATCGCCGCCCTGGTGGTGTTCTTCAGGTGGGCCGGAAAGGTCAACAAGAGGGCCGAGACCTCGGGCACCGAGAGGACGTTCAAGGAGCACCTGCTCTTCGGCTTCCATCTGATCCTGCATCCGTTCGACGGATTCTGGGATCTCAAACACGAAAAACGCGGCTCGTTCGGCTGCGCGTGGATCTACGTGGGTCTGACCATACTGGCGTTCTTCTACCAGGACGTCGGCTCTGGCTACCTGTCCAACCCCTCGGGCATCTACGGCAACCTCTTCTCCGACGCGCTCGGAGTCCTGGTCCCGCTCTTCCTGTGGGTGGTCGGCAACTGGTGCCTGACGACTCTGTTCGACGGCGAAGGCAGCCTTAAGGACATCTTCATCGCCTGCTCCTACTCGCTGCTGCCCATACCCATGCTCATGATCCCCATGACCATCTTCTCCAACTTCGCAGTCAGCGCCGAGCTCCAGCTCATCGAGTTCATCAACACGATCGGCCTGATCTGGGCGTTCCTGCTCATCTTCTGCGGGATGATGGTCACCCACGACTACACCATCTTCAAGAACTTCATCACCACCATCGGAACTCTGGTCGCCATGGGCTTCATAATGTTCATAGCGATCCTGTTCACCACGCTTCTCGGAAAGATCGTGTCCTTCATCACCAACATCATCACCGAGATCAACTACAGATTGTAAGGCAGGAGGAAAGGCAAAGATGAAAAGAATACTTGCACTCGTTCTTTCCGCCATCATGCTTCTCGGCGCGGTGCTCACCGAGGCCGGGGCTTATGCCGTAGATCTGCAGTATAAGAAAGACGAGAACAAGAAAGACACCGAGGAAGTCGATTACTCCGCGACCCTCGCACAGTATCTCTCGCTCGAGTTCAAGACGGCCGAGGAAAAGCTCGCTACCATGAAGCTCAGGTTCGAAAAGGACGGCTTCCAGCTGTGGGTCGACGAGCTCACCGGCGAGGTCGCCACGGTCAACGTCGAATCCGGACAGATACTGTTCTCGAACCCCTACGACATAGGCGCCAGCTACGCCTCCGGCAAGGGGCCCTCGGACTCCACGAAGAAGAAGCTCCTCTCCCAGGTCATGGTCAAGTATACCGACAATGACACCGAGAAGGAGATGTGGTCCTTCGAGGAAGCCGCCATGCGCGGACAGATCGTCATCAAGAACATCAAGAACGGCATCCGCGTCGAGTACTCCATCGGCCGCGAGGAGACCAGAATGCTGGTCCCGAAGCTGATAAGGCAGGACCGCTTCGAGGAACTGCTGCTCGACGTCTTCGCCAAGGAGGTCAACGAGATCTCCGCGGCCGAGGGCAAGCCGGTCATCAACTGGAGAGACTACTCCGAGATCTCCAAGCGCCAGCATGCCATCCGCGACACCGGCAACACCCTCTGGTTCAACTTCAACCAGTTCTACGCATACTATCAGCTCAAGGGGACCGACTTCTGCGCGACCCAGAGAGAGAGGATCTCCCTCTACGCCGCGTACCCGATCTGCCGCAGGATGAACGTCTACGTCTTCGCGACGGACGCCACCCAGACCGAGATGCTGAGGGTCGAGAACTACATAAAGACCTACATCCCGTCTTACACCTATGAGACGATGGAGCAGGACCACAACATCACCGAGTACGAAGGCTCCGACAAGCAGCCCCCGCTGTTCAAGCTCTCGCTCGAGTACACCCTCGACGAGTGGGGCATGTCCGTCAGGCTTCCGGCCAACGGTCTGCGCTTCACCGAATCGCTCTACAAGCTCAACTACATAAGCCCCCTGCCGTACATGGGCTGCGCCGGCAACTACCTGCTCGGCAATCCCAACGAGAAGTTCACCGGCTACAACTTCTTCCCGGACGGCTCGGGCACCATCTTCCGCCACGAGGATCTGGCGGGCGGAGCCACGACGACCATCAACGCGAAGGTCTACGGAATGGACTTCGCCTACAACGAGATCGCCGGCTCCCACACCGAGGCGGTCCGCTACCCCGTGTTCGGCATCATAACGAACTACCACGAGTATCACACTGAAGAGGAAGAGGTCGTCGTCGAGGAGGCCGTCGTTGATCAGGCCACCGGCGAGGTCATCAGCGAAGCCGTCACCGAGATCGTCTCCAAGGACGTTCCGTACTACGAGGACCGCGGCTTCATGGCCATCATCGAAGAGGGAGACGCCCTTGCCGAGATCTCGACCTACCACGCCGGAGCGCTCAGCAAATACAACGCCATGAGCATGCTCTTCTACCCGAGACCCAAGGACTCCTACAACCTGGCCAACGCGATCTCGGTCGGCGCCAACGCCTCCTGGACGGTCGTGTCCAAGAGAAAGTTCGTCGGCAACTACAAGATCCGCTACATCATGCTGACCGACCAGAACATCGCAAAGGATAAGGGCCTCGACACCAAGGAGGGCTACCGCAACTACGAGGTGTCCTGGATGGGCATGGCGGCCGCCTACCGCGACTACCTGTACGCCACCGGAGGTCTCTCCGAGCTCAAGTCCGAGGACATCCAGGAGAACATCCCCGCCTACATCGAGACGTTCGGCGCCATGAAGACCGTCAAGAAGATCCTCTCCATGCCCGTCAACGTCATGACGCCTCTCACCTCGTTCGAGAACGTCAGGACCATGTACGACGAGCTCTCCGCCGAAGGCGTCACTAACATCAAGTTCAAGCTCACGGGATTCGCCAACGGAGGCATGTTCTCGACGGTCCCGTACAAGCTCAAGTGGGAGAAGGCCGTCGGCGGCTCCTCGGGATATAAGGACCTTGTCGCCTACTCCGAGGAGAAGCGGTTCGAGGTCTTCCCGGACTTCGACTTCGCCTACGTCGCCGCCTCCAGCAACAAGATGTTCGACGGACTGACCTTCAAGAAGCACATAGTCAAGTCCATCAACAACACCTACATGTCAAAGAGGTATTACTCGGCCACGAGGCAGACCATGATAGGCCGCTTCGAGCTGGCAATATCTCCCGCCTACTACTCGCACTTCATCGAAAAGCTCACCGACAACCTCACCAAGTTCTACGGGGAAGGGCAGACCTCGACGATATCCATCGCCTCTCTCGGCTATGCCCTGAACTCCGACTTCGACGAGAAAGAGCCGTACAACCGCGAGGACTCCAAGAAGCAGACCATCGAAGCCCTGCAGAGCATATCCGGCAGCTTCGACGACGTCATGACCGAGAGCGGCAACGCCTACAGCTGGTCTTACGTCGACTACATCACGAACCTTCCTCTCGACTCCAGCCGCTACAACAAGTCCGGCGCGTCAGTGCCCTTCATCGGCGTCGTGCTCCACGGCTCCGTGCAGTTCTCGGGCTCCGCGCTGAACATGGAAGGCAACATAGGCTACAGCCTTATGAAGGCCATCGAGAACGGAGCCGGTCTGTACTTCATCCTCTGCTACCAGAACTACGCCGAGCTGAAGGAAAACGTGACCCTCAGCCAGTACTACTCCGTACGTTACGATATTCTTAAAGAGGATATCATAAAGTACTACAACATCGTCAACGACCTCACCAAGGATCTGCAGCTCAGCAAGATCGTCGGCCACGAATTCCTCATCGGCGAACGCGTTCCCGACGAGGACGAGATCCAGGCCGACCTCGAAGCCGCCGAGCAGGCGGCCCAGAAGCTTGCCGACCAGCTCGCGGCCCAGGAGGAGAAGGCCCGCGTCGAGAGCCTTCTGAACGGCCGTGTGTTCTCCGAGAGCACCGCGACGCTCAGCTTCGAGAAGATCAAGGAGTGCCTCGACAACGCCAAGGGCTACGAGGAAGGCAACCTGACCATCTCCGAGACGGGTTACACCACCCTGACCGTCGGCATGAAGTCGCTCATCAACAGCTTCGACCAGTTCCGCGCCGATAAGACCGCGGCCGAGGAGGTCAACGATCAGAAGGAACACGACAACCTGATCAAGACCGCTCTGCTCGAGACCTGGACCGAGGCCAGAGTGCCCTTCAAGACCTTCATCTCCACCGGAAACAACAGCACCTACGCCTCCATCAACAACTCTTACGTTAGCGCGCTCAACAACTACAACAAGCAGAAGGACAACGCGGAAGCCAAGCTTGCGGAGCTCAACGATTCCATCGACACCGTCATTGCTTCCAAGATCAGAAGCATCCCGACCATGCTTGGACAGTACGACAGCGCCAAAGCCGCCCTCGAGGCCATAACCGCGGAAGAGAAGAGCGCATATGACGGTGCCAGGTCCGCGGCCGTCGCCGCGACCAACGCCCTTGCCGACGCGCTCACCGCCGCCAACAAGGACGGGGCCCTCGACGCCGTCATCGCCAAAGTCAAGGCCTGCGCCGCCGATCCCGAATCGTTCTCCGCGGAGTTCAAGGCCGCCGCCACCGACGCCAACACCGCGCTGCGCTCCGTCGAGAATTCCGACGCCAAGACCGCCGCGACCACGGCCGTGTCCGATCTTACCGCAGCCGCTACGGCTCTTGCCCCGACCGAGACCCTCTACTCCAACGCGCACAGCACCGAGGCCGAGCTGCTCAAGTACGCCGGCTCCGTCGCCGACGCCAGGGCCTATGCCGAGTTCTCCGGCGCGGCCGAGAGCGCCACTGCCGCCTACGAGGCCTACCTGAAGTCCGTCAAGGACGGCCCGACCTACATCGCCGCCAAGGCCGAATACGACGCCGCCAAGGCCGAGTACGACGCCGCCCTGGCCGCCGATAAGGAGCTCATCGACAAGTACGACGCCATCAACGCCGGAACCGGGACGGGCACCGCCGCCGAGGCCGAGGAGGCCGCGAAATACCAGGCCGTCAAAGAGGCTTACGAGGCCGCCGTCAAGGCCGTCGACGCCCTGAAGACCAAGTACAGCCAGATCATCGCCACCGCCTCCAGCTCCCGCGAGAACCGCACGACTCCTGGCTCCCGCGAGTACGAACTCGCGACTGCAGCCATCGAGGAGGCCGAGCAGAACCTTCGCGATCTCGAGGCCAATCCTCCCGCCGAGCTCGTGAGCGCCAAGGCCGCCTACGACGCCTACTATCCGAATTCCGCGGAGAAGGGCAACAAGGTCACCGAGCTCCAGGACAAGCTTTCCGCCATCGAGAAGGCTTATAAGGACGACATGGAGGCGACCGCCGACTACGCGACGCTGAGCGGAGCAAAGGACGCCGCGGACGCCAAGATCAGCACCTACGTCGACAAGTTCACCGCCAATTCTCCCGTCTGGTCCGCCCTCAAGGCTTATGAGGACGCCTGCAGCGCCAAGCTCGCCGCCACCCGCGCCCAGTCCGCCGAGACCGACGCGGTCTACGACGATGCCGAGTACATCAGACTGAAGAACGTCGCCGATAACGCCGCCGCCGCCCTCCAGAAGGTCTACGACGAGATCAACGCCGGCAAGGAGAACAACGCCGATTACAAGACGCTCGTCGCCAACGTGGAGAGCAGCCTTGCCGAGCTCGAGACCTACACTCTCGGTTACAAGACCGAAGAGAAGTATCTGAAGCTCGAGGCCAAGCTCAACGAGGCGGACGCGGAACTTGCCGCCATCACCGACACCTATAAGAACGGCTCCGAGTACAAGAATCTCGCCAAGGCCGTAGAGGACGCCGAGAAGGCATACGACACCGCCTTTGCCAACGTGACCGCCAAGGCTGTCGAGAACTCCGATCTCAGCGACGCCCTCGTGAACGCCCTCGACGCGGCGACCGAGAAGCTGGCCGAGGCCAGGTTCAAGCTCGCCGAATACGAGGACGCGCAGGTCGCCGCCTACTCCTCCACCCAGGAGTACAAGGACGCCCTCAACGTCCAGAAGAAGGCCAAGTCGGCCGTGGATTCCTACATCGCCGAGTACATCGCCTCCCTTGACCAGGCCTACGAGGCCACCAAGGACATGAAGGCCGAAGACAAGCCCGAAGAGACCGTGGGTTACAAGTACCACGCCGCCTCCGAGGCCTACAACAGCGCCGTCCTGCTGCTCGAGTACTTCAACGGTGAAAAGAGCGTTCCTTCCACCAACAAGACCGCAAAGGTCTGGACCAACGTGATCAAGGCCGACTCCAGGTACACCGCCGCAAAGAGCGTCTCCGACAAGGCGACGGGCGACGTGTCTGCCTATATCAGCACCTTCAGCGCGACCGCCAAGAGCGGCGACGCCTACAAGCAGGCCACCGCAGACGTGTCCGCGACCACCACGGCCATCACCGAGGCCAGCACTCCAATCCGTCTCATCGACTCCGGCCTTATGACCAAGGCCGCGGCGTACTACAACACGGCCCTCACCACGCTCACCAGCGCCGAGATCGCCCTGGCCAACGCCAAGAAGGTCTGCGACATCTCCGAGCTCAAGGAAGGCTACGAGAAGAACTACGCCGTCTGCGACAAGGTCGAGCAGAGACTCGCCAGGGCCGAAGAGGAGGCCGCGACAGCCGCTACCGAGTATCAGGCCGCCGCCGCAGCCTATAAGGACGCCACCACCAAACTCGACAACGCGTCCAAGGAGCTCAGGCTCCAGATCAACCGCGTCGTCAGTAACGTAAAGACGGAGAACACCCTCGTCGACGCCGTCATCAAGGCCGACAAGGACGCCGCTTACGCGCTCGAGTTCTTCAAGGACAACCCCGATTATCCCGATTCCCTTAAGACGGACGTCGCCGAGAGGCAGAAAATCGTCGCCCAGCTGGCCGAAGAGGTCAAGGGGCTCTCCAGGCAGACCCTCGAGTCCGCCAGAGCCGCCGTCAAGCTCGTCGAGGATACCAACTACCTGCCCGACACCGTCGCCGCGGCCTACAAACAGATCACCGATCCGTATGACGAAGGCGAGACGGTCGTGCCCGACACCGACGGCGAGACCGAAGAAGAGGGCTATCAGTATACCAAGTATACCGATACCTCCGGAAACATCGTCCGCGTCTCTTACGACAACGGCGTCTTCTTCATCCTCAACTACAACTACTTCGCGGTCACGACGGTATACGGCACAGAGACTTACGAGCTGCCCGCGTACGGCGGAGTCAGGGTGAACGCCGACGGTACGGCCACCGTGTTCACCACCACAGAGATCGAATAAGGAGGTAAGGTGCGATGACAAATGACATTCAGTTGAAGAACGTCACCAGCGCCCCGAAGGCGGCCCCGCAGAAAAAGCGGAAAGCTGCCTCGCTCGACAGGCGCAAAGCGCGGGCCGGCTGGTGGTTCTGCATGCCGTTCATAGTCGGCTTTATCGCGATCTACATTCCGATCATCTTCGATTCCATCCGCTACAGCTTCTCGAAGATCAAGATCGTGTCCGGCGAGGGCTTCACGATCGAGAACGTCGGCTTCGCCAACTACAATTACGCGCTCTTCGAGAATCCCAACTTCGTAAGGACACTGGTCACGGGCCTCGGAAGACTGGCCTTCGACATCCCGGCCATCATACTGTTCTCGCTCTTCATGGCCGTGCTGCTCAACCAGAAGATGGTCGGGCGCGCAGTGTTCCGCGCGATCTTCTTCATCCCCGTCATCCTCTCCACCGGTCTTATCGAGTCCATCGACGCGCAGAACATAGTCGCCGAAATGATGGAGGAGACCGAGGGTATCGCAAGCGGCACCGGCCAGAGCACGGCGTCCGACATAGTATCGGCCATGGACGTCGAGCGATTGTTCGCGAACATGAAAGTCGGTACGGAGCTGGTCCAGTACGTCGTTCAGATCATCAACAACATCTACGGCATAGTGAACCGCTCCGGCGTCCAGATGCTCATCTTCCTTGCGGGTCTGCAGTCCATATCCCCGGCGATCTACGAGTCCTGCCAGATAGACGGCGCAACAGGCTGGGAGACGTTCTGGAAGATCACCTTCCCGATGATCTCCCCGATGATCCTGGTCAACGCGGTCTACACGGTCATAGACTCCTTCACCACGGATTCGAACACGGTGATGAGCTTCATCGCGGCGGAGTACAACCAGTCGTCCGGCCAGGAGATCTCCTCGGCCATGGCCTGGATGTACTTCCTGATAGTTATCATACTGGTAGGGATCATCACGGCGATCTGCTCCGCGTTCGTCTTCTACCAGCGCAGAGACTGATGAAAGGAGGACGGTAAAATGAACGCACAGCCTGCGGCTCCCAGAATCACCAAGGAGACCAAGAACACGATCAAGGTCGAGTTCGATCGCACTCCGCTGAAGGAACGTCTGAAGGCCAAATTCGTGAACCTTGCCTTCCTTACCGACGTCATCTGGTACATCTTCAGACTCATCCTCCTCATCGGTATCGCCTACATCGTCCTGTTCCCCTTCTACACAAAGATTGCCGGCTCGTTCATGAGCAAGAACGACTTCGTCGACGTGACGGTCATGCTCATCCCGAAGGAGTTCTCGCTGGATATCTACAAGTTCATCCTGCTCGAGAACCACTACTTCGAGGCCTTTGCCAACACGTTCATCCTTGCCGGCTCCACCGCCGTCATTCAGGTCTTCATCTGCTGCGTCATAGGATACGGACTTGCCAAGTTCAAGTTCAAGGGCGCGAAGTGGGTCTTCATGGCGGTCATACTCACGATGATCATTCCTCACCAGACGGTGCAGCTGTCGATGTTCATGGAATTCCGGTTCTTTGACGTGTTCGGCATCGTCAAGCTGCTGTCCGGCCACGCCAGAGTCGGGGAGGTCGAATGGATCAACAACATCCTTTCGTCCATCAACATCTTCCCGGCCTCGTCGTCGAACAAGATCATCAAGGGCATTATCATGGACGGTGCCATCAACCTCAACAACACCTACTGGCCTCTCATCCTCATGTCCCTCACGGGCCTCGCATTCAAAAACGGTCTGTACATCTTCATGCTCAGGCAGTTCTTCCGCGGCGTTCCCGACGAGCTCGAGGAGTCGGCCTACATCGACGGCTCCGGGACCTTCCGCACCTTCCTGCAGATAATCCTCCCGCTGTCCGTGCCGATGATGATCACGGTGTTCCTGTTCGCCTTCTCCTGGCAGTGGACCGACGACTTCTACACGTCGCTGTTCTTCACGGCCAACAAGACGGTCCTTATGCCCAACATAGTGACCATACCCTCGTCCCTCGAGACGACCTATGCGGGCGCGAACCTCTACTACGCGGCGATCCGGAACACCTGCGGACTGCTCATCATCCTGCCTCTGGTCATTCTGTACGTCTTCCTCCAGAACTACCTGGTGCAGGGCATCGAGCGCTCCGGCCTGACCGCCGACTGATACCGCGGACGGAGCCGCCGCTCCGGCCGGGCCGCGCGCGGGGGACCGCTCCCCCGCGGGCGCGGCGGATCATTTCCGGCGCCTGCCG
>JAEEGL011604857.1_pt1 | contig 31141 bp, 28 predicted proteins | sample 9134231 | NCBI WGS metagenome assembly JAEEGL01 (sample SAMN16246548, study PRJNA631951) | gut metagenome | biome: gut microbiome; feature: rumen; material: fiber-attached | host: Bos | place: Iran: Karaj | collected 2018-10
CTGACAAACGGTGTAATTGCGGATATAGGTAATATGCAGATGCTTATGAAATATTTCGCAGACGATCTTTTTAAAGGAAAAATAAAGCCCGCGGATTATTTCATTGCAGTCCCTACAGATGTAACAGACGTTGAGAGACGTGCTTTTTACGAGCTTGTAAAAAATGCGGGAATTAAAGCCCAGAACGTATATGTAGTCGAGAAGGCCGTAGCAGACGGTCTCGGCATGGATATTGATGTAAAAACATCCCAGGGTGTACTTGTAGTTGATATAGGATATGACACTACAGAGATAAGCATATTATCTCTTGGAGGTATTGTGGTATCAAGACTTCTGAAAATAGGCGGAAACAAGTTTGATGAAGCCATTAAAAACGCTGTAAGAAAAGAGTACAGCCTTGTAATCGGTTCCAAGACATCTGAAAAAGTTAAATATGCAATCAGAGACATGGAAAATCTCGGAAAAGATGCCATCGTATACGGAAGAGATATTGTTTCCGGCCTTCCTGTTGAGAAGGCAATCTCCCTTGACCTTGTTTATGATTCGCTTAACGAACTTTTTATACAGATTATAGAAAATGTAAAAAGTATTCTCGAGAGAACCCCTCCCGAACTTGGTGCTGATATATACAGAAACGGTATTTATTTAACAGGGGGAGCTTCCCAGATAGATTATTTTGCAGGAATGCTCGGTGATGCCACAGGCCTTAATGTAAATATGGCAGACGAGCCCATGGCCACTGTAATTAAAGGTCTTGCAACAATCATTAAAAACAAAAAATACGCATCTCTTGCATTCAGTGTAGAGGAATAAAAGATGCCTTTAGTCAAAAAGAAACCGGAAAAAGCAAAGATTCCAAGTACATATATACTGCTTATTTTTACTTTTATAAGCCTTATAGTAATGGGACTCTCTTTTTCAGGATTCATTCCGGACAGCTTCATACGAAATACATTCGGCGGAATGATACTTCCTTTCCAGAAGGGTGTTGTAGCCGTAACAGATTCGTTAAACAAAGCTACTGAAAAGAAAAAGACAATCGAGGAACTTCAGGCAGAAAATGAGCTTTTAAAACAGCAGATTTCCGAGCTTGAAGAAGAAAACACCCTGCTTTATCAGGATGAATATGAACTACTTGAACTCAGAAAGCTTTATGAGCTTGATGCTTCATATTCAGAATATCCAAAAGTTGGAGCGAGAGTTGTTTCATGGGATACAAGCAACTGGTTCAGCACTTTTATAATTGATAAGGGATCCGATGACGGAATCATGGTTGATATGAACGTCATTGCAGGAAACGGCCTTGTAGGACGTATATCACAGGTTGGAACTAACTGGTCCCAGGTTACATCTATTATTGAAGATGATGCAAATGTAAGCGGTATGATACTTCATAACCAGTGCAATCTCATTGTTTCAGGTGATTTAAGACTTTACGATCAGGGATATATAGGTTTTTCCATGCTTGTTGATTCAGCAGGAGATACAACAATGGGAGACAAGGTTGTCACATCATATATCAGTGACAAATACCTTCCCGGCATACTTATAGGTTATATCGCGACTATTACGCCTGATACAAACCATATCACGAAATCAGGTACCATCAGCCCGGTGGTTGATTTCGCCAATCTCTCAGAAGTGCTCGTGATTACGACACTTAAAGAGCAGCTTGATTATTAATACATGAAAAAAATTTTAGTTTCTATAATAACATTTTTCATTTTATTTATTTTACAGACAAGTGTTTTTCACCATCTTGCCTTTAATGATGTAGTCCCAAATCTGATGCTGATACTCGTATGTTCATATGGTTTCCTTCGCGGTGAATCAGAAGGCATAATAGCAGGTTTTCTTTGTGGCCTTGCTGTAGACCTTATGTTCTCAGGATTTCTAGGATTTAATTCCCTGATTTATATGTATCTTGGTTTTTTCAACGGCTGTTTGAACAGGCTGTATATTGATGACAAGGTTAAACTTCCTATTATATGCATTGGTTTTTCAGACCTGCTTTTTTCCCTTGTTACATACGGTCTAAAGTTCCTGCTTAAAGGTCATTTCAATTTCCTGTATTACCTGACAAAGATTATCATTCCTGAATTTATATATACTGTATTTATCTGTATTATTGTATATCCTCTCATCATGATTGTTGAGAACAAGATAGTTAACGAGCCGCTTGTGCTCAAAAAAGAAGAAGATGTTTTTTGATCTGAAAGAAAAATTTATAAATTTCATATCAGACAGATTTTTCCTGTTATATTTATTCGCATTAATAATTACAGGTGTATTAATGCGCCAGATTTTTATACTCCAGATTGTAAACGGTGAGAATTACCAGAACAATTTCAGCATGTCCATCGAAAAGGAGTTAAAAACACAGGCTGCGAGAGGAAATATCTACGACAGAAACGGAGTACTCCTTGCTTATAATGACCTTGCATACTCTGTCACATTAAACGATACCGTTGAATCGGGTACAGGAAAAAATGAGAAGCTCAATACCATCATCTTCAACATGAATAAAATTATTAAAGAAAATGGTGATGATGTTGAATGTGAATTCAGCATATATATAGACGAAGAGGGCAACTATGTTTATTCAGTGGAAGATTCGGCGCTTCTGCGTTTTCTGGCAGATGTATATGACCATAAATATACATCAGATCTGCTTTACTCAGAGAAGACATCAAACCCTGATGATGTCATAAATTATCTTGCCGGCGAAGACAAGTTCGGTGTAGGCGGATACCTCCAGAACACTGAGGGCAAAGATATTTTTGTACTGGGCATGGGATATACGAAAGAAGAACTTCTTGATATTGTCCGTGTCAGATATAATCTGGCACAAAATACATATCAGAAATATATTTCAATTACAGTCAGCAGTCAGATTACAGATAAGACAGTGGCTGCCATAATGGAAAACAGTGACATTATCCCCGGTGTAAATATCGAGGAAACAACAGTCCGCAGATATAATGATTCTGTATACTTCTCGCCTATAATTGGATATGTAGGCCGTATTTCCCCTACAGAATATGATTATTACTCATCTGTAAGCGATAATTACACAACAAACGATGTAGTAGGCAAGACAGGTATCGAATATTCAATGGAGACCACCCTTCAGGGTATTAAGGGACTTCAGACTGTTAATGTAGATTCCCTCGGTCGTATTACGGAAGTCCTCAACGAACAGATTCCTGTCGCAGGCAACGATGTATACCTCACAATTGATGCCGAACTCCAGAAAGCAATGTACAACCTTGTAGAACAGAAGATTGCAGGTATATTGCTTAATAAAATCAGGAATGTAAAAACAGTGGACGATGAGGGCCGAAATCCCCTTATCCCCATATATGATGTGTATTTTGCTCTATTTAACAATAACGTAATCGACTTAAATCATATGTCTAAAGAATATGCTTCCGATACCGAAAAGGAAGTATATGCATCTTTCCTTGCAAAACAGGATGTCGTACTGGCCAAAATAAGGGAAGAACTGACAACAACAGGCACTGCTTATATAAACCTAAGTCAGGAATATCAGGTTTATGAAAGCTATATTGTAACCATGCTTTCGTCGGCCAATTACGGACTTATATTAAACGATAAAATAGATACCTCGGATCAGACATACATAGACTGGAAAATAAACGAGACTATAAGCTTAAAGGAATATTTAAACTACTGCATAGCAATGGAGTGGATTGATATAGGTAAACTTGCCATTGAGAACGAGTATGCAGATTCGAGTGAGATATACAGCGCAGTTGTAGATTATATAATTGCTAAGCTTGAGATTAATCCGGGCTTCCATAAAAAGATGATTAAATATCTCATTCAGAACGACACGATTTACCCAAGACAAATACTCGTGATTCTCTGGGAACAGGATGTAATTACATCAAGCGAATCAGATATAAACAATCTGAAAAACGGTGTTATATCAAGCTATGATTTTATGACAGAGCTTATAAGGACCCTTCAGATAACGCCTGCACAGCTTGGTCTCGAACCATGTTCAGGTTCTGTAGTTATCACAGATACAAATACTGGAGAGGTGCTGGCTCTCGTATCTTATCCCGGATATGACAATAATAAGCTGGCAAACTCAGCGGATTCATCATACCTGGCTGAATTAAATGCAGACCTCTCAAAGCCTCTCTGGAATTACGCAACACAGCAGAGAACAGCTCCGGGTTCCACGTTTAAAATGCTGGCAGGTACAGCAGGAGTAATGGAAGGCGTCATATCAACGTCGTCTTCAATCCAGTGTACCGGTTCATTTACGAAGCTTACAGATACAGTCCATAAATGCTGGATATACCCGGGCGCCCACGGTTCATTAACCCTTTCGGGAGCAATCACAAATTCATGTAACTGTTTCTTCTATGAAGTAGGTTACAGGCTGGCTCTTGACGGAAATGTATATTCAAACCAGTACGGTATCGACAGACTTGCAAAATATGCAGACCTGTACGGATTATCCGAAAAATCAGGCGTGGAAATAACAGAATCAGAGCCCTCGGTATCTACAGAATACCCGGTCGCTTCAGCCATTGGTCAGGGTACAAACTCTTATACAACAGTTGCTCTTGCAAGATACTGTACGGCAATTGCAAACTCAGGAACAGTATTTAATTTAAGTCTCATATACGAGACAAGAAATGCGTACGGCGAAGTCATTTATTCATATACGCCTAATATCAGAAATACAATCGAGCTTCCCGATGACCTTTGGTACGCAATACATTCGGGAATGAGAGGCGTGGTGCTCAAAAAAGCTTACTTTAACGACCTCGACCTTGCAACCGCCGGCAAAACCGGAACAGCTCAGGAGGCGACAAACAAGCCTAACCATGCGTTATTCATAGGATATGCGCCATACGATAATCCAACCATGGCCCTGGCCATACGAATTGCCAACGGATATACATCAGATTATCCGGCCCAGATGGCAGTCGATGTATATAAATATTACTTCGGACTGACAGACGAAGAGGACCTCTTAAACGGTGAGGCCACAGATACATCGGGTGGAGTAATCGGTACAGACTAAAGGAAATCATTTATGGAGAAAGTAAAAGTAAAAGGATACAACAGCGGACTGCTTGTAATTTTTGACAGCGGTCTTTCATACGAGGAAGCTCTGGACGCTCTTAAGGAAAAGTTTACCCAGTCCCGTAAGTTCTTTGGCTCATCACTAATGAGTGTGAGATTTCAGGGAATTGAATTAAGTGTCGAGCAGGAGATGGAAATGTGCGACGCCATAACAGAATCATGCGATATAAAGATAGCATGTGTTCTTGAGGATGACGATGAGAAAGACAGCACCTTTGCATCATCTTTAAGAATTGTAGACGATATTCTGGACCAGAACGACCTCTTATATTACAGAGGCAATGTCAAGGACGGTCAGGTACTCCGTTCAGCCAAGGATATTGTGGTTATAGGAGATGTAAATCCGGGATGCAGTATTATATCAGCCGGAAATATTTACATATTCGGTGGACTCTACGGCGAGGCTTATGCAGGCTCCACAGAGAAAATATCTCAGGCTGATGAGTCTAAGATAGTAATGGCTTTGGAAATTGCGCCCGAAGAGCTCTACATAGGTACAGTTAAGTACAACATGGAGAAAAAAAGTTTCTGGGGAAATAAGATAAAACTTGCTCCTTCTGTTGCATATACAGAAAACAAGAGAGTGGTTGTGAGTCCTTATTCAAAAGAACTCATGGACAGACTGAACGACAGAATAAAGAAATAATATTTATAATTATCAAATGAACAAAAATTATGATTTCAGACAATATGATATAAAACTGATTATCCTGCTCATGACTACAACAATCATGGGTATCCTTGTAATCGGTTCTGCAAAAGAGGCTGTTCAGAGCAAACAGATTGTTGGATTTTTGCTTGGTCTGTTCCTAATGGTGCTCATATCATTTTTCAATTACTCAACACTGCTGAAGCTTAACTGGCTGATGTACTTTGGAAACCTTGTTTTGCTCATTCTTGTACAGTTAATCGGTAAGTCTTCAAACAACGCTCAGCGCTGGATAGAGATAGCAGGTATCCGTTTCCAGCCTTCTGAGACAGCCAAAATATTATTGATACTTTTTTATGCTCAGTTTATAATGAAAAACGAGGAGAAACTGAATACTTTTGGACGTCTGGCTGCCTGCGTGGCACTGATTTTGCCTCCGTGGGTACTCATTATAAAACAGCCCGACCTTTCAACCAGTATCGTACTCCTGATATTGTTTGCAATCATCATGTTTATAGGTGGAGTAAGCAAGAAGATTATTATCGGTCTGATTGCGGTAACAGCCCCAATAATACTGATAGGCCTGTTCCTGGTGGTTCAGCCTGACCAGACACTTATTAAAGATTATCAGCAGGAGCGTATCCTTGCCTGGATTTATCCTGATAAATATAAGCTTGGTGCTGCATATCAGCAGGATAACTCAAAGATTGCAATCGGTTCGGGAATGCTCCTTGGAAAAGGACTTAATAACGACGACCCTGATACCGTCAAAAACGGTAATTATATATCCGAGCCCCAGACAGACTTTATATTTGCCATCATAGGCGAAGACATGGGCTTTATCGGGTGCAGTGTGTTTATAATACTTGAAGTACTGATTGCCCTGGAATGCTTTTCCGTCGGGCGTTTTGCAAAAGATCTGGCCGGGCGGATAATATGTGCCGGTATGGGAGGTCTGGTATTGTTCCAGAGTTTTATAAACATATCGGTGGCAACAGGCCTGATGCCTAATACCGGATTACCTTTGCCATTTGTCAGCTACGGACTTACGAGTCTCGTATCGCTATATATAGGAATGGGATTTGTTCTGAATGTGGGACTCCAGCGTACATATCCCAAAGGACTCTATTAATCATAGAAACGGAGATGAAATAAAATGAACATCGCACTTATTGCGCATGATGCCAAGAAAAAACTTATGCAGAACTTCTGTATAGCATACAGACAGATTTTTGCCAAACATGATATATATGCAACAGGTACAACCGGCCGTCTTATTGAGGAAGTAACAAACCTTAAGATTCATAAATATCTTGCCGGCAACCTTGGAGGTGAACAGCAGATTGGCGTTCAGATAGAACATAACCAGATTGATATGGTTATATTCCTTCGTGACCCCCTTGCCCCCAAGTCCCATGAAATGGATATAAACAGTATTGCAAGACTCTGCGACGCACATAACATTCCTTTCGCAACAAATCTCGCATCAGCAGAGCTTTTAATTAAAGCTCTTGACAGAGGGGAGCTTGAGTGGCGTGAGATGTTCAAATAAGATAAATACAATTCTAATACTTCTCGTATCTATATTTTTATTCGGTTGCAGTTCAAAAGAACCTGCAGTCCCGTACGGTATGCTCTCAAATGATACCAATTACACATATGGAGCTCAGGGCGATGAACAGACAGTTAAAATGTTTGCGGAGGATTTGTGCGCTGCGGATACGAATATAACAGATACATCAAGCATCAATTATTCAGGCATTTATTCAGCAGCCGTATACGACATCAATTCATTAAGCGTACTTTATTCGTACAACGCGACTACAAGGGTAAATCCCGCATCAATCACCAAGATTATGACAGCTCTCATTATTCTCGAGAACATGAATCTCGACGAGAATATCACTGTGCCCGATGTTACAATCAGTGAGGGCGGTGTACAGCTCTTTAAATTAAACGAAGGTGACATAATCGGTGCCAGGGATTTATTTAATGTCATGCTAATTTATTCAGGCAATGACTGCGCACTTGCTTTTGCCAAAAGTATTTGCGGCACAGAAGCTGAGTTTGTAGATTTAATGAATGCAAGAGCCGAGGAACTTGGTTGCACCAATACTCATTTTTCTAACTGCATGGGGCTCACAGATTCGGACCATTATACTACAGCTTATGATTTGTATCTCATTTTTAATGAGTGCATCAAGCATCAGGAATTCATTGATGCGATAAATACCGAAGAATATACATGTACATACACATCTGGCGGCGAGTTTACCACCAGAACAGTAATTACAACAAACAAGTACCTGACGGGAGAATACAAATCCCCTAACAATGTAGCTATTATAGGTGGAAAAACAGGTACGACTTCAGCAGCGGGCAAGTGTATACTGCTATATGCAAAAGATGGCAGCGGCAATCCGTATATTACAGTAGTAATGGGAGCGGCAGATGAGCCTGACCTTTACAGTACCATGAACCAGCTGTGCAACGATATTATTAATTAACGGAAAAAGAAATGGCAGGAGAACAGAAAGTCCGTCTGTCAAAAATGAATATAGGTATCATTGTTGCTTTTATTTTTCTGGCATACATTATCTACAACATCTTTGTCTATATAGGTAAGGAGAAGATTTACAGATATGAGGTAATTGCCGGATCACTGGCAAAGACCAATGTATATGAAGCAATTGCAATCAGGGAAGAAGAGGTTAAATACGCTCCCGAAACAGGGTACATAGATTATTTTGCAAGGGAAACCGAACATGTAGGAATAGGCGACCTTATCTACACTATAGACCAGAGCGGTGCAATCAGCGATCTCATAGCTCCCGGTGGTGGCCAGAACAGCCTTACAAACGATGATTTGGCTGACCTTCGCAAAGAGATAATCAACTTCTGTGCAGGATATAACAGCGAGAATTTCGGCAAGACATATGATTTCATGTACAGCATTGACGGTATGGTATTAAAGCTCGCCAATGTAAATATGCTGGACCAGATCAGACAGATAAACAGTACTTCTGATTCCATCAAGATGATTTATGCAGATGAGACCGGATATGTTGTATATAATACTGACGGTTATGAGTCGATTTCTGTAAATGGTCTGACTTCAGAACTTTTTAACAAAGAGAATTATGAGAAGAACCAGCTGATTTCAACAAGTCTTGTCGATCAGGGTTCTGATACATATAAACTGATTACAAGTGATGACTGGCAGCTGGCAATACAGCTGACTGACGAGAGAGCAAAAGAACTCGAAGCCGAAGGTTTCGTAACAGTTAGATTCCTTGAAGACAGAAGAGAGATAACAGCGCCGATAGAGATAGTCCAGAACGGTACGGAATTCTTTGGTATTATTTCTTTCAATAATTCGCTCCCAGCTTATGCCACAGAGCGTTTTATAGAAATAGAAATTATCACTCAGGAGGAGACAGGATTGAAAATTCCTTTATCTTCCCTTGTTCATAAAGAGTTTTATCTAGTACCTGTTGAATACGCCCTTTATGAGAGTGGTGAGGACAGTTATTATTTCATCAGAAAAACTTTTAAGGAAGACGGTACATTGTCATCGGAGACAGTATCACTCCATATATATGACGAGATTGACGGATATTATTACGTTAATGACGAGGCCCTGCAAATAGGCGACTATCTCCTGAAGGATTCAGGGCAGGAAGAATATGCAGTTGCCAAGAAAGGTGAGCTGGTCGGTGTTTATAATATAAACATGGGATATGCAGACTTCAGAAAGGTATCGATAATGTACCAGAACGAAGAATATGCCATAGTTGAGAAAGGACAGACCTACGGAATAAAACAGTATGATTTTATTGTACTTGATTCAAGCTCCGTAGATGAAGATGATTTCATTTATGAATAACATAAGCGATAATATAGACAAAATAACATCAAAAATGATTGAAGCCACAAAGAGAGCAGGCAGAAAAGAAGATGATGTAACACTTGTGGCAGTCAGCAAGACCAAGCCTATAGAAGACCTTAAAGAAGCCTATAATCATGGTGTACGAGACTTTGGTGAGAATTACGTTAATGAACTGACAGATAAAATACCACAGATGCCGGATGATGTCAGATGGCATATGATTGGTCATCTGCAGACAAATAAGGTCAAGTACATAGTAGGCAAGGTTTACATGATTCACAGCGTTGATTCAGTTAAGCTTGCAAAAGAGATAAGCAAGGAATCTGTCAAAAAAGATACTGTCACAAAGATATTATGCGAGATTAATGTTGCCGGAGAAGACAGCAAGTTCGGAACATCTGATTTAAATGCTAATCTAGAGATGATTAAAGAGATTTCAGAGCTGCCTAATATTGAGCTTTGCGGCCTAATGACTATAGCGCCTTATACAACTGATGCTGAGTCAAACAGACAGTACTTTAGAACTCTGCATGATTTTGCATACGGTGAAGCAAAAGAATATATAAAAGGCGAGCCTGTATTATCAATGGGAATGAGTGGTGACTTTGAAGTGGCAGTTGAGGAAGGCGCGTCATATATCAGAGTTGGTAGCAGTATATTCGGAGAGAGAGTTTATAATAAATAATATTGATTCAAAAGGGAGGATTAAAATTATGATTAAGAGATTTTTATTACCGTTAATAATAGTTGCACTTGTTGCTTTCGGTGTAACATCATGCGGCACAACAGCAGATACACCTTCTTACAATTATGATGATGATAACATGGTGGCATATTACGGATGCCCCAATTCAAAGAAGGTTAAAAAACTTAATCTGATGAAAAGACTTATCAGGAAATAATTTATGAGAAAAGTTAAACCCGATTTAAGAGTTTTATTAATTGAGATCACACAAAAGTGTAATGCTAACTGTGATCATTGTGGTAGCCGCTGTGATATCAACAGCGGCGAACTACTTTCAAAGCAGGATATTTTAAGCGCTCTTAAAGATATAAAGGACAACATTGGTACCGATGTGATGATTAATATCACAGGCGGTGAACCCCTTATGCGCAAAGACCTCTTTGAAATAACTGGCGAAATATCAAAGATGGGCTTTGACTGGGGACTTGTTACCAACGGAACGCTTATTACCGACAGCGTAATTGAGTCCATGAAAAAAACAGGTCTTAAGACTATCACAATAAGCATTGACGGGCTTAAGGAAACCCACGAATCTCTGCGTCATCTACCGGGCTCTTTTGATACAATTATTCGCAATATAAAAAAGCTGAAGGCTGCTGCTTTTCTGGATCATCTTCAGGTTACATTTACTTCCAATAAGAGAAATGTATATGAATTCCCTGAGCTTTATGAAATACTCGACACTCTCGGACTTGATTCCATTCGTACAAGCTGTATTGATATGATTGGCAGAGGCGGAGACCATGAAGAGCTAAAGCTCGGCCGAAAAGAGCTTGTATTTGTTACTGATTTTGTAAACAAAATAAACTCTTCAAAACGCACGCCGATTATCTGGGGTTGTCCCCATTATCTCGGAGATAAAATAAAAGACAGAGAGTTTTACTGTTTTACCGGTATATATGCTGCAAGTATTTTATATAACGGTGATATTTTTGTATGCCCCAATGTACCGAGGCGTCCAGAATTCATTCAGGGTAACATTAAAAAGATGTCTTTCAGCAAAGCATGGAAGGATGGCTTTGAAATATTCAGAAACAGAAAAGAACATGAATATTGTAAGGACTGCAGATATAAAGAAGAATGTAACGGCGACAGCTTCCACTCATGGGACTATGATAATGACAAGCCTTCATTCTGTTACCAAGACATATTTGATAAGCCTGAACGCTATTTCCTGAAGAAGATGAAAGAACAGTACGGCAGATTACAAGTATCCGTAATTAAAAGTGATGAAATAGCACCAAAGGTTTACATTGAACCTGAAGCATATGAAGATTTAAAGAGTCTTTTTAAATTTGGCAGAAGGCATCCGGTTAATATGTACGAACAGCAGGCAGGCCTTGTGGGATACAGAACAGGAGACATATTTGTAATCAAATACATCTTTGAAGATAACGGATACAAGCGGTACAAAGATAATGCCTTATTTGTTAAGCGCATCATGGATACAGCGAAGTACGAGACTGATGTTATCAAAAAGAATTTCCCTTACAGTGATGACAGAGATGATTACATTGGAGAGCACAGAAAACTGGAATTCCTGGGATTTGCTCACAGTCATCCGATTCAGAGCGAACTTCAGTACAGTATAGGAGATGAACTTCTTCATAAGAGACTTAACAGGAAGCTCGGAAACTATATAGGTATACTGATAAATCCCTCGGAGGGAACGATAGGAGCCTATATTGGCGAAAAAATCGTTCAGGCCGAGCTCATAATTATGGAATGATATTAAATATTATATAATTTGTGCAAATTCAATATAAAATATGGAATTTGTGTCATTTCTTTGGTACAATGTTATTGGTTACTAATTTGGTTGGTTATCATAAGTTTTTTATGTTAACCTTTTAATTAAGAAAAGGGGGTTGTACCAATGCAGGATTACAAGAAGATTGATTATGCCAAAAACAAGGATGTGGTGCTCAGATATATTCCGGGCCATTTCGTCACACCCAATTCCCACGTTAACTACTATATGGACCTGACAGACATGAAATCACGTCAGCGCGAAGCCAGAGCTACAGGTGAAGAGCTGGCTGAGATGTATATGGTTTCAGATGTCATTGATACAATTCTCTGCCTTAACAGCATGGAAGTAGTTGGTTCGTATATGGCAAACAAGATGACAAAAGCAGGTATTATATCTGCCAATGCTCACAAGACAATGTACATCACCAGTCCCGAATACAACACTAGTGGACAGATGATGTTCAGAGAGAATAATCAGCACATGATTAAGGGCAAGAAAGTCCTTATCCTGATTGATACAGCCACAACAGGCGAGACTCTTCAGAGTGCAATCCGTACAATAGGCTTTTATAAAGGCGAAGTAGTAGGAATTTCAGCTATTTATTCCGTATCTACACAGATATGCGGTATCCCCATCAGATCCCTTTATTCAACAGCGGATCTTCCCGATTACCAGAGTTTCCCTACAGACAACTGTCCTATGTGCAGAGACGGAGTTGATGTAGATGCTATCTGTAATGGATTTGGATATTCACTCATTAGGTAACATAAAATCATTATTTTCCTGAAATTTATAAATTTTTTCGGGTTTTTGCAAGATTTTTGTTGACATAACACAATTTTGTTGACATAATATTATTTGTGAAATATTTATTGGTGAAAATTGTTTTTCATCAAATATACTCGAAGAGGAGATTTATAAAATGGGAGCAATTGATAGTTTTTTAAGCAGCCTCAATATAAAGGGGAACAATGATTCAGCAGACGATTACTACGATGATTACGATGACGATGAAGAATACGAAGTAAAGCCCAAGAAATCATTAAAGGATGCTGTTGATAAGCAGATAAGGACATCAAAGGTGACATCTATCGGAACAAACAAGAAAAAACAGGTTAGTGGTTCACAGTATGAGCTTGAACTCATTAAACCTACATCAATGGAAGATGCCAAGAATGTAACCAACTCACTTCTTGACGGTAAGGCAGTTATTTTAAATCTTTCATTCTGTGCACCGGACCTCGCAAGAGATGTGCTTAATTTCTCATTTGGTTCAGCATATGCACTTAACGGACAGGCAAAGCCTATTACAAATTCAATTTATGTACTTGTTCCCGAAGGAGTAGATATATCAGGATTCATTTCTGAGTCTGATGAAAACGAAGAGAATTAATTTTTCTGATTGTTTAAGATAAAAATATACCCGGCAACGCTGAGCTAACCGCAATGCATTGCCGGGTATATTTTTATCTATGCCTAATGTATCGCGTTGCAGGTGATGTTTTTTTCGTTTATAATGTTTAAGTATTAATTTTATTGGAGATAATGATATGTCATCAGTTTTAAATGTTAAGCTTAATAAAAAGCCGTGCTACGACATTATGTTCGAGAAATCATTTCAGGCTCTCGGACCTGCCGTAAAAGAGCTCGGATTTGCCGGTACCAAGTGCTGTATCATTACAGATTCGTCAGTAGGTCCATTATATGCAGAAAAGGTCACAAATCAGCTCAAAAAGGCTTTTAAGGAAGTGTATACATATACATTCCCGGCAGGGGAAGAAAACAAGAATCTTGATGTAGTCAGAGATGCACTTAAATTTCTCGTCGAGAATAAATTCAACAGAAAAGATGTTATTGCAGCTCTCGGCGGTGGAGTAGTTGGAGATCTCGCAGGATTTACAGCTTCTTTATACATGAGAGGTATTGATTTCATTCAGATTCCCACAACATTGCTCGCCTGCGTTGACAGCAGTGTCGGCGGCAAGACAGGCGTTGATTTTGACGGATACAAAAATATGATAGGCGCCTTTAAAATGCCAAGGCTCGTTTATATTAATACATCCACCCTTAAGTCATTAACGGCGAGACAGTATTATTCCGGAATGGGAGAGGTCCTTAAATACGGCCTCATTATGGACGGAGCATTTTATGAATGGATACTTGAAAATATGTATGGCATCTTTGATTTAAAGGCTGACATATTAGGTGAGATGATCCAGAGATGCTGCGAGTTAAAGGCCAGAGTGGTTGAGCAGGATCCCTATGAAACAGGACTACGAAGGACTCTTAATTTCGGCCATACAATCGGTCATGCCATTGAGAAATACAAAAATTTTGAGCTGATGCACGGCGAGTGCGTTGCTCTCGGATCTGTATGTGCGGCATATATCTCATGGAAAAAGGGCATGCTTGATATGGAAGATTTCTTTGAGATCAGGGATATGTTTGTACCGTTTAACCTGCCGATAACCATTACGGATATTGACCCGAATGCCATAATTGAGCTTGTAAAAAGTGACAAGAAAGCCACCGACAAGGGTGTCAGCTTCTGCCTGCTGAAAAAAGTCGGCAAAGCTGTGATATCCGATGATGTAACAGAACAGGAGATGCTTGATGCCATCGGCCAGATTCACTTTACAGAGGATGATGCAAAAGAGTGATGAAAAGAAAGACTAAGATAATAATGATAATCATTGATCTGGTTTTATGCGCCATACTGATATGGCTCGATCAGATCACAAAAATATGGGCCACCGGTTTAAAGCAGGGTGATCCGATCATTATCATTGATAAAATAATACAGTTCAGATATCTGGAAAATTTCGGCGCGGCATTTGGAATGCTCCAGAACAGCAGGATAATATTTCTGATCATCTCTGTTGTGGTATTTGCCTTTATAGCATATGTTTATATAAAGGTTCCTGACGATAAAAAATATATTAAGTTTCATATATGCCTCGCCTTTATACTGGCAGGTGCTCTGGGTAATACCATAGACCGTTTTTTCCTCGGTTATGTCAGGGATTTTATATATTTTGATCTGATTAATTTCCCGATCTTTAATGTTGCAGACTGTTATATCACATGCTGTATGATATGGCTTGTGATAATGATACTGTTTTGCTACAAAGAGGAGGATTTCGAGTTTTTGTCGAGGAAGAAGTCGAAGTAGATATTACGACCCTTGAAAAATAAAGTAACCTCACGCTAAGAGTCTGCTCCGCGCCTCAATGCGTGAGGTTACTTTATTTGTTCTTGCTTTCTGTTTATAATAAAATATATCTCCCTGTGCTAAGAGTCTGCTTCGCATCCTCAATGCCCAGAGAGATATATTTTGTTATTAAGACATTATATCAGCAGTTTATCTGCAGAGACGAAACACTCCAAAGACTTTGCCGAGAATCTCGCAGTTATCAACGATGATCGGATCCATGCTGTCATTTTCGGGCTGAAGACGGATATGGCCATTTTCTTTATAGAAAGTCTTAACAGTAGCCGAGTCATCGATAAGAGCAACAACTATATCGCCGTTTTTAGCTGTTTTGGTAACCTCCACAAAGATACTGTCGCCACTGAAGATGCCGACATTTATCATGGAGTCACCCTTTACTTTAAGGACAAACGTCTCTGTATTAGGTACAAACTCAACAGGAAGAGGGAAATAGCTCTCAATATTCTGCTGGGCAAGGATAGGCATGCCGGCTGCAACCTGGCCAACCACAGGAATACTGGTCATTTCCTGACGAACCATTCTGAAAGAGTCGTCGATGATTTCAATGGCACGGGGCTTGGTTGGGTCACGTTTAATATATCCACGCTTCTCAAGGGTCTCGAGATGAGCGTGAACAGAAGAAGTGGAGCGAAGGTTAACAGCCTCACATATATCACGGACTGTCGGCGGGTATCCCTTCTGAAGAATAATATCTTTAATATAATCGAGAATTTCCTGCTGCTTTGCAGAAATCTTGCCTCTCTTTATTTCGGGCTCGAATCCGTCTTCATATTCATTAATCATAAAAAATCTCCTTTACAATTCCTAAAACAACACTCAAAACAACTGTTCGTTTTTCATAAATTCATGATAACACAACTTTTTACAAATAGCAAACATATTTTCGGGAAAATATGTTCGAAAAAGTATTGACATCCGAACAACCGTTTGCTATATTTATGTCAACGATAAGGAACAAATGTTCGTGAACGTTTATTCGGAGGCATATTATGAGAGAGATTACAGTAAATTACATTCCGTTACATGAGATTAATAGGAGAGCAGCACGCAGATCGGACGATATTGTTACCGACAGATACGACTCGAACTCAGTAAATAAATCGAATACATTCAAAAAAATCAGGAAGAACAAGAAGCGCAAGTCCCTTCCCCTGAAACTTGCTTCTGGGTTCGCCATGATAATAATATCTGTAATCCTCGGCCTAATTATGGTACCCACTAAAGCGCAGGCCGAGGACAGCCAGATATATTACAAGTATTTCACTGCATATATGGTTCAAAAGGGTGATACTCTCTGGAGTCTTGCAGAGCAGAATGCTCACGAGGAATCATATAAAGAATATATTAACGAGGTTAAAGATATTAATCACATGTACACCGATACGATAAAGGCAGGACAGTACATCGTGATTCCCTACTACAGTACAGAGTACGTAGAATAAAACACTGAATATATAACAATTATATATATTGCTCTATTTTTACTCCTTGCGCAGCTTGACCATATTTCGGGCTGCGCGTTTTGCTTCTTCATTCATATCAGCATAGTGACGCTTGGTAGTATTTACGTCCTTATGGCCAAGGACACTGGCAACGAGATATATGTCGCCGCTTTCTTTATAAAGATTTGTACCGTATGTACTACGGAGCTTATGGGGCGTGATTTTCTTTAATGTTGTGACCTGAGAAGCGTATTTCTTTACAAGATTTTCAACTGCCCTGACTGATATACGCCTGTTTTGCATTGATAAGAATAATGCTTTTTCATGGCCCGAGAGAGGAATGATTTCCTTTCTCTGTTCAAGATATTCGCTGAGTGCGTCTTCAACTTCATTTCCAAAATATACAACAGCCTCATTGCCACCTTTACGGACAACTCTGATGGAACAGTTATCAAAATCAATATCAGACATATTAAGGCCTACACACTCCGAAACTCGGATACCCGTGCCAAGCAGAAGAGTAAGCATAGCCATATCACGAACCCTGGTTATACGATGATAATTGCCCTGATGTTTACTTTCCTGGTCGGAACCACCTTCAACTATATCGAGAAGCTTCGCAACCTCACCGGGATCAAGGCGGATAATATTCTTCTCATGAATCTTGGGACTATGAACAATGGAAGCGGGGTTAGTTTTAATAAGTTCCGCTTCGTAGAAATAATTATATAATCCACGGACAGCTGAGAGTTTTCTTGCCTTTCCGTGCTCATCATTTGAGTGAGTTACACCGTCATCAGATGTATAAAGGGAGAGATAGTCTATATAATTCTCCAGGTCCATACGTGTAATCTTATCAAGAGTAGAAAGGTCTATGCGCCTGATATCAAGGTCAGGATCTGCCAGAATATAATTTGTCACATATGTGAAGAACACAATTAAATCATAAGCATAAGCGATACACGTCCTTGAACCGGAGCGAACACTTATACCTCTGAAAAAAGTAGTACAAAAACCGGGGAGCTTTGCTTCAAGTTCCCTGAGCTTCTGGATATTCTGTAATTTTACCTGCTCATGATAATCCTGAGATAATACTTTTGCCATATAGATATCTTATCATAAAATACATTGGTTTCCATAATTAATTTATGTAAACAATTGCGAAGATTTCTTTAAAACCTGATGCAATAAAAACTCTGCTTATTTATTGCTTTAATGTTGATAATATTACACAAACATTACATCTTGGAATTGTTCAAAATTAAAGATTTATGTGATAAAATTTCTATGTATGTGCAATAAACATTTAAATAAGAAACATTATTTATACGGCTGCACATAAAGCGATTTTAAAATAAAAAATTTAAAAATATAAAAGAGTTCAAAAATATAAAAGAGGCGTAAAGATGAGTACGAACAGTCAGAAAAATATAATCAGGATAGCGATGGCAACATTCGTTGTGATAATGCTGTCAGCTGTATGTATATATATGATTTTTCATTTCGGCAAAGTTATGGATGCCATAAGCGGTTTCCTTAAGATAATCGCACCTATTATATATGGTTTTATCCTCGCATACATCCTGATCCCGATATGCGCTTTCTTTGAAAACCGTGTATTTAAAGCCAAGACAAGAAAACCAAAGACTGCAAAGAGGCTCAGAACACTCAGTATAGCAATCACGCTCCTTATATTCTTTTTACTGATAGCAGGATTTTTCAGACTCGTTATCCCTGAGCTGTACAAGAGCTTTACCATAATCATCAAGTCCTTCCCTACTTATGAGAAAAATGTAGAGACATGGCTTACAGAGACCAAGGAAAAGCTCCCTGAAAATATCAAGATGAACTTTAATTACAGCGCATCCGAGATAATGGATGAGATTTACGAATTTCTCACCATAAACGTACTCCCGGGCATCACTGAATGGATGGACGGCATTAAGAGCGGTGTATTTTCTGCTATTAAATTTATCCTGAATTTCATAATCGGTATCATTATATCCGTTTATCTTATGGCCAATAAAGAGCATATGCTCGGTCAGTGCAAAAAGGCTATCTACGGCATAATGAAAAAGGAGACAGCCAACGATACAATCAACAACATCAGATATATCAACAAGACTTTCCAGAATTTCTTTGTTGGAAAGCTGGCAGACTCCCTTGTAATAGGGCTTATATGCTTCATAATCATGACTGTATTTCAGTTTGAATATGCTGCACTTATCAGTGTGATAATAGGCATCACAAATATTGTGCCTGTCTTCGGACCTTTTATCGGTGCCATTCCTTCGGCATTCCTGATATTCATGGTTAATCCGGTTCAGTGTTTATACTTCATTATTTTTGTAATAATACTCCAGCAGTTTGACGGTAATATCCTTGGCCCCAAGATTCTCGGATCAAGTACAGGTCTTTCAGGCTTCTGGGTAATATTCGCCATCACATTATTCGGTGGCTGGTTCGGTATAGTCGGAATGCTCGTGGGTGTACCTATATTTGCTGTATTTTTCACAGGCTTCAAGGCATACATTAACTCAAAGCTTACGGCAAAAAATCTGACAACTAATACGAACGAATACAAGGATGTCAGCTTTATAGATGATGATAATAATTTTATCATGATTCCAAAGGAAGAGGTTAAGGACCTTCGTACAAAAGGAACCAAAAGACAGAGATCATTAAATCCTTTCAGCAATCTTTTTAACAAGGATTCTGGAAGCGATGATAATGACAACAATAATGATGATAAGAATTAATGTTTACAGATTCTGATATATATAAATATTTAAGTAAAAAGAAAAATCTGGAATATCAGCTCACTGAAGCTGAATATCGTTATGCATCAATTCCATCAAGAATTAAATTATCTGTTTTCAAGCTAATCGCGACACTCATCGTGATGGGTTGTGCTCTGCCTTTTACCGGTTTTTGCCTTTATCATTTTATTAAAGGAGCGATGACAAACGCCTATACCTTCATAGGAATGGGCATGGGCACTGCTTTTGGCGGCATAATATCTCTGGCCCTCATAATTTCGTTATTAAAAACTCTTCGTTCATTCTTTGGATATGAAAGCTATAAAAACGAGAGGAAAGAAGCGGAAGAGACAATCCGAATGATTCTCGATGAAATCTCTGAGAACGACGAGATGATTGATACAGTCAGGAGGACAAGCAAAGAGTATAATGACCGGAAAATTCTCTCAGATAAGATAAAAGAGAAGCTGACTGACGGCATTGATGATGAAAAAGATATAGAAGAATTCAGCAAAGAATTTTTCAGATATGCATATGGAACATTCGGAGAGGACGCTGACGATATCAGACAAAAGTATTCAAGAAATGTATACGACGAAGAGCTGGCAGATTTAAGAGAAAGACTCCGGGTTTGCAAGGAAGAGATAAGACAGCTGGGAATCAGACGCCGTAATATTGATGAGGATTACGAGAAAGCATCAACGGCCAGAACATTATATCTATTATTTGTATTTTTACTTGTTTTTGCTGAATATGCAACAAGAGGATACGGTGATATCTTTTACTACGTATCTGTATTCGGCGCCGTGTTTGGACTCGGGTTCTTTATAATGCTTGAAAAGTATATATATACGCCGATGCATTTATATAAGCTTGAGCATCAGCCTAATACAATGGTTAATTACGGGGTTATGAATAATGTAGAGCCAACAGTAGTTACGAGGCAGAAGATAGCTAAAAAGATGGATGCAATCAACAACAGGCTTGAGTTTGTTGAACAGATTGTAGAAGTATGTAAATTAAATAATTATCCCAAATTAAACACAGAAAAGCTTGATGAGCTTGGAAAGTTTAATGACGTGGATTCAGAAATAGAAAAATGGAAAGAGCATTACAGGAAAACAGAAAAGTAAATATCATATTCATTATCGCAATAGTTACTATGTTATGTCTTTGCGGCTTCTTTGTTTTTCTTGCGTTAAATCCCAAGGGTAATTTCTCGTTATCCCAGAATGAAGTTACCATAGAAGCAGGACTAGCATTTAATCCTTATGATTATATTACAGTTAAGGATTCGGTATCAGCCTCAAGTATTTCAGTTAATGGTAATGTAAATATAAGTGTTCCCGGAACATATACAATAGAGTATTCCGAGAACTGCAGGAATGTCAAAAAATTAAATGTCACAGTAGTGGATACAGTTCCGCCTGTTGTAACAGCAAGTGTAGAGCCCAAAATATTCACAACAGATCAGGTGATTAACACAACTGATTTGCTTGAAAGTTGTCAGGATGCCACAGAAGTAACCATATCAATGAATTATGCAGACATTGATACAACGACTCCCGGCGAATATACAGTAAGCATCTATGTAACTGACCTTGGCGGAAATACCACAACTGTAACACCTCTTATCAGAATAGAACTGCCGGATTATGAAGCCCCTGTAATAAGTGGAGCAGACGACATCATGGTAAACGCAGGTACAGCCCTTGATTACACAAGTGCAGTCACTGTCACAGATAATCTTGATGAAAATCCGATACTTACTGTTGATTACAAAGACCTCGACATCAATGTAGAGGGAGATTACGAGATAGTTTATAAAGCAACCGATTTTGCAGGCAACACATCCGAGAAATCCTGCATCGTAACTGTTGTCGGGAATGCTTATCAGACAGGAACCACATCAAGCGGTTCAGCATCAGATCAAATACTTGGCCTTAGCCAGGTAAACCTGTTTGTAGGTACTTCATTTGATCCCATGGCAGGCGTATCACTTTCTGCAGAATTTGCTCCCGATCAGGTAATTAATTACGATATAGGTACATTTAATCCAAATAAAACCGGTACATACAAGATTCTCTATGCAGCAGTTAATCTTAACGGAGATATGGTTGTTGCAGAGAGAACAGTCGTAGTCAGAAATCTGCCTTACTATTACAAGCCTGACGGATGTACATACAGCTTTGATGCTGCCGGAATAAGTGGCCAGCCTTATCTGGTACTAGTTAACAGAGCAATGTGTTGTGTAACAGTATATGAGAAGGACGAAGATGACCATTATACCGTGCCTGTAAAGGCATTTGCATGTTCAATCGGAAGAGAAGGTCACGAGACTCCTACAGGACGTTATACGACCAGCGGAAGATATGACTGGTGCTTAATGGTGGACGGAAGCTGGGGAAGAAATGCAATCACAGTTTACAAGGGAATTATGTTCCACACTGTATGCTATTACACAAAGAGCATTGATGACCTTGAGTATGATGAGTTCAACAAGCTCGGCACACCGGCAAGTCTCGGTTGTATAAGACTTTGCTATGAAGATGAGACATGGCTCTACGAAAACTGTCCGAACGGATTTACAACGATTATTTATGATGATTATACATCACCGGGTCCCCTCGGAAAGCCTGACACAATCAAGATAGATACAACAGACGAAGATGCAAGAGGCTGGGATCCCACAGATCCCGAGAATCCTTATAAGGATAATTACTCAGTATCAGAAAACGAGATATAAAGGAATTATATTTAATGAACAATAAGATAGATAAAAGCAAAGTAAAATACATATTATTCGACATCGATGGTACATTATGTTCAATGGATAACGATGTATTTACAAATGCATACTTTAAGGAACTTGTAATAAAGCTCATGCCTCATGGATACGAGAAAGACAGCCTCGTAAACGCCATATGGACCGGAACAAAGGCCATGGTAATGAATGACGGAAGCAAGACTAATTACGACGCATTCTGGGCTAAATTTGCCGATATTTTAGGCAGCAAAGTATATGATGACGAGTCTGTATTCAACGATTTTTATGCAAACGAATTTAATAATGTCAGAAATATTCTTGACGAGAACCCGTTGATACCTAAATTTGTCAATAAATGCAAGGAAAATGGGTACAGAATGATAATTGCATCAAATCCGTTATTCCCCATGATTGCTCAAAAATCAAGACTCGAGTGGGCTACTCTTAATCCTGAAGATTTTGAGTATATTACGTCATACGAGAATTCACATTACTGCAAGCCAAATCCCCTTTATTTTAAGGAAATAGCAGAAAAGCATGGATTAAATCCGGAGGAATGTCTTGTGATCGGTAACGACGCTACAGAGGACGGCGCGGCCCTCAAAATCGGTATGCAGTTATTTATTGTTACCGATTATCTGATTAACAAAGAAAATAAGGACATGAACGATTTTGCCCATGGCACATGGGAAGATATTTATAACATCCTTTTTAATAATTAATATGGGAATATTTAAAAGTAAAACAGAAAAAGAACTCGATAATATCATTCAGCGCCTTGAGATGAATATGTCCAATAATTACAAGGATAACGCCCAGGATAATCTGAAGGAATTTGAAGCATTAATGAAAGAATCCGAAGATTCAGGAAAGCTTAAAGGTAAATCCATAACAAAATACGAGGAAATTCTCAATTCATATCGTGAAAAAATGAAAGGCTACAGCCATAAGGATCAAAAACCTTACTGGCATTAATTAAATTTATTGATCCATGGATAATCATAAAAATCCATTAATTTAAAATTTAAGAGAGTAATTAATAATTCAAAAAAGGATTCGCAACATTCAAAAACGAATCCTTTTTAAGTTGATTTTTTATTAAGATTTCTTTATAAATCCACGCGAGAGTGTATATGCAACTCTTCGCAAAACTGCAATTTAACGAATAGTTAGCGGCCGAAAAACCCTTATTTTACAGGATTTTACCAATCGCTGTCCCAGTCAGATCCCCAGTCGCTGTCCCATGAATCGTCGCTTCCCCAGTCGTAATCATAATCATCATCAGAATCATAATATGAATCATCGTCATCATCATAAGTTTCTTTATATGATTCTAATTCTTCCTGATAATCACTGTAATACTGAGTATCCTCAAAATCCGTGATCTGGGTTTCGTTTGACCAGTCCGGTGTATACCAGAAATCCTCGGCATACATCTGATGTTTCAGATCGTCCGGTACATAATCCGATGAAATCCATTCATCATCGTCATAATAATACCAGTTATCGTCCATACCATACGTCATATGGTAATAAATCACATCATCATATTGATAATATCCGGGTGTTACCTGATAATCATTTACCCAGTCACTATATAAAAGGGTCTCTCCAAAATCTGTGCATTTATAGCTGGATTTGTAATCAAATGATAAATAACTTTCCTCGACGGTTTCATTATCACCAAATATTCCGTCTGTAGAATATCCTGCATCGACCCAATCATTGACACCTTTGTCATAAACCGCCCAACGGTAATCATTATTATTATAATTATAATAATATTTACCGTCGTATTTATAGTATCCGGATTCAGGCGTGAAATTATCCTGTGTAGCCAGCCCGTATATACCGGCAATTATTGAAAAAGCAAATGCAAACCATAAAAATGTACCGCATCCGCTTTTTCTTTTCGGGCGTTCGGTATACGAATTACCTCTTCCGCTGTTACTGTTTGAAGAAGCCTTACTGATATTATGGCTCTTTTGCTGGAGTATTTCCTGCTTTAACCTGGTCAGAAGCTCATTTACGGCAAATGCTTCGTCTGTACCTTTATATCTAACAGCCCTTGATCCGTCTGCCTTGTTTTTATATACAATAAAATTACCGGAGTTTTCTTCTTTGTAAATACCAAAAGCTTTGGGCGCTTTATAATCTATACCAATAAAAAATCTGGTTGTTTCGTAATCTGGAAGGCCTTTTGAAGCATACCATTCCTTTAATTCTTCAATTGTAGTCGGCTGACCGGACGTACTGCGTCTGACATTACTGTTTGGAGCGCCACAGTTCGGGCACTGCTCCAAAGTATCATTAAACATCGATTCACAAAATTCGCATTTTACTTTCATAATTTTATCCCCTAAAGATGTATTCTCATAAATGAGCAATCTTATTCTTAATATATTTTATTTTAAAATCCATATATACTCAATAAAATTATTGCTTATAACTTAAAAAGCCTGAGATCTGCTCATCTCAGGCTTTTCATTTCTAACAAGATATTATACTTCAATAAATTACTCAGTTTTGAAAACTCCTACAATCTGACGGAGTTCGTCAGCTGCATTCTTGACGCCGGAACCCTTCTCATCGAGGTCTTCGACGTTAGAGTTTACGCTCTCAGTTGTAGCGCTAAGCTCCTGGGCTGTAGCAGCATTCTCCTCTGATATAGCGGACAGGTTGGTTACAGAGTCTGATATAGACCTTACACCGTCCTCAAGGCGTTTATTAGCCTCCACGAGACCGTCAATGGCATCATTTACACTGCTTATATTGTTTGCAATGCCCGTGAAGCTGTCTGCTGTCTCTGCAACAGATGCCTGCTGGCGATGAACGAATTCCTTAACCTTCTCGCTCTGCTCAACAGCATTCTGGGTATTTCTCTGGAGTTCCTCAAGCATCTGGTTGATTGTCTCTGCACTTGCCTGAGACTGATCTGAAAGGTTTCTAATCTCATCGGCAACGACTGCAAAGCCTCGTCCTGCCTCACCTGCTCTGGCAGCCTCAATTGAAGCATTGAGGGACAGGAGGTTAGTCTGGCCTGCGATGGACTTAATCATCTCAGAAGCCTCACTGATCTTCATTGAGCTTGTATTGATGTTATCAATACCCTCAAAGATTGTATTAAATGCTTCCATAGACTGAGCCGAGATATCCTTGAGCTGCTCAACATTATCAAGTCCTGTATCAACAGTAGAACGAATCTGCTGGCTGGCATCAGTAAGGGTTGCTGTACTGTCCATAGAGAGCTGCATTGTCTCCTGAACATTCTGCATCTGCATAGAAATATCTGTAATATTCTCTGCTGTAGATGATGCAGTATCTGCAAGCTCTGATGCAGCGCCGTTAATATGGCCAACGGAAGTAGCCGTCTTGTTTGTATTATCTTTCATGAGGTCAGATGCTTCATGAAGTACTACAGCCTTTTCAATAAGGTTTTCAACAGCCACCTTGATAGCATCTGTAAGAGTGATTGTCGCCTCGGCAATCTTACCGATTTCATCTTTTCTGCCCCTGTATTTATCGAGGTGCTCAGTTTTGGTAAGGTCAAGTGTTCCAACATCATGGATAACGCCTGTGATATCCTCAAGCTCTTTAGAAATAATTGTTGTAACAATGATCACGACTGCAAGGGAAACTACAAGGATTCCTACGCAGAGAGCCATGATAATACCGGTAAGCGAATTTACATTTGCATAAATCTCACTCTCTGTATCGCAGATATAAATGATAAGTCCGTAATCAGCGATATTCTCATAACCGAGCATCCACTTTTCTCCGTCTTCCTCATACTCGAAGATACCCTTATCATTCTTTGATGCTGCTTCAATTACATCTGCATCATCAGGTGTTACCTCCGCACCGATTTCTTCCTCATCCGGAGACATTACATAGTTGCCTGCATTTGAGTTAATCATGTATATCTCAGATTCTGAATATCCGTTAAGGTCCATGCCGTAAACCTGGTCAATCATTGTCTGAAGGTAGTTACCACCACCTACGAAACCGAGAAGCTCACCGTTCTCATCATATACACCGGCATAAACATTCCCGACCATCTCGCCTGTAGATGTACTTACTACAGCACCTCTGAACCATACATGATTGGAAGCTGCTGCAACTCCATCTTTACGGTCTGCCCAAACTGCAGGATCATCAGAAATCTGAGAACCGATAGCTGCTGTAACTGTATGAGCGAGAATCAGAGTCTCGGGATTTGTTACGAATATACCCTCCATATCATCTCTTGATGATACATAGTTCTCAAGAGTTTCCTGAAGTTCTGCTATTTTAGCAGGATTATCAGGATTCTTAAGTGCATCAACAACAGCCGGCATTGTGGTCAGACACGCATAATATTCGCAGAGCTGATCAATGTACTCTTTTACAAAATATGCTCTGGAGTTACAAATCTCGCCCAATCTGTTCTTGGTATCAACCTCTGTTGTATTGCGTACCTGACTGATTGTGACTGTCATGACTGACAAAAGACCGAGAACCAGTACCAGCGTTACGACGATACTGATTTTCATACCGATTTTAAGATTTTTGAATCCTTTCATACTTTCACCCTCCAAATAATTTATACTTTATTATCTGTTTATTATTATAGCATTTTTGCAAATAAACAAACAAAATTTTGTCAAATAATATTCGTCAGTTCACCGATATTATCTATGACATAATCAGCCCCTGCTGCTCTTAATTTATCCCTGTCCGAATTGCCGTATGTAACGTATTCGTATTTGCATTTCTCTGCCAGTTCATCAGATATATGAGGATAATTCTTCTTGAAACCGGCATCCGATGACATACCAATGGTTGATGCATATTCTTCATCTGATACAGGCTCAAGGCCAAGCAGGAATGATGTCTTCCGCTTGGCCTCTACTATAGTTTTCTTTGTATCTGCTATTGTACCGTCAAAATCAAATATTGTTAATTTGATATTTGCTTTCATCAAGACTATACCCCCTGATTATTCAAGTCCTCTACCCCTTTTTTTTACATGATTCGTGTTATCACTGGCAATTCCATTCTTTTCATTTTCTTTACGCTTGTTCATTATCTCCTCGCGCTTTTTAAGTATTTCGTCTCTTTCGGGATTAGCACTCTTATTAGCCTTTGCCTCTTCTTTGTTAAGCTCAGCAACGCTTATTTTCTGTTTAACAACAGGCATTTCCTCTGATTTAACTTCAGGTGCTGATTCTTTCTTCTCTGCCATCTTTACAGGAGTGTTAAACTCCTTTACCTGATCGGCAAGACCAAGGTTTCTGTCAAATGCAGGACTTTTATATTCATCAAGCTTTTCTATTAGTTGTTTAGTAAATCCAACAAGGGTGTTGGAGAGGTCTCGTCTGTCCCTGCCGTTATCCATGACGCCTCTGAACAAACTGCCGTCTATTCTGGCTCTGTAAGCTGCAGATGTTTTATTAAGCCTGTTTAATGTGTCAACAATCTGCTTCGGTGTATTGAAGTCGCTGAGTGCTGCCACATCTGCAAGGGCCTCATGCATGGCATTAAACTCATCGGAATTGTTTTTCTTATAAGCAGCAAGCTTGTCCATCTGATCAAGATATTTTTTTGCTCTATTTTGAAGATCATCAAAATTCTTCAAATATTTGTCCATTTTATGCTGATGTTCTTCCCTTTTACCAGCAACAAATTTCTCGGGCTCTGCTATATAATGAACAATATTCTTTTGAACATCACCGTCTTCATCCAATACAGGTTCGTTATCTAACTGACGATAACCATCGCGTAGAAAATCTTTATCAATATTTCCCTTTTTAGGTTTAAATTCTCCGTTTTCGAATTCCAAACCGTAATCACTGATTTCAGTTGTAAGTTCACCGCCCATTCGGCGCATGTATTCTGTATCAGATTCAGAATATATCGTTTCATTACCAAGATATTCTCTAGTAATATCCTCTCCTGCTTTTTGTATCAATTCATTTATCTTAGTACCGGGTTCCAAACCGTATTTTTTGGCATCTTCATCCTCAAGCGGAATTTGGGGATAATCACCCAGGAGCGTATAAATAGTACCTGTTATAGAACCGATATACTTAAATTTGTCAGATTGCTCAGCCATATACGAACCAAGTTCATGACGGGCTACAGGGTCATTAGCATATGCTTCGGTTCCGGGCACCTTACCCTCATGGATAAGCTTCACATTTTCAATTACGTCTTCAGCAAGAGACATGTTTACTTCTGCTTTATACTTAAGCAGTTCTTCAAGAAACTGAGCATAAAAATGCGCACCTCTTGCAGGCTTCTCTTTATCCGGGCCTTCCTTAGCCAAAGGCTCGGTAAGCCACTTTCTGAAATCATCAAAAGCTTCTTGTTCCGCATCTGTCATATTCTGATCTACGGACTTCACGCCAAGCTCAACGAATTCACTTACGAGCCCTTTAATATCACCTTTTTCATTTAATTCCATAAATCTGTCAAAATGTGGGTTTGGCATAAGTTTTTTCTCCTTTTATACATAAATTTATATTACCGGTGACATGATACAACAACAATCGTTGCAATAGTGTTGCAAATCGCTATTCTCAATTATAATACAATAGTAAGTAAATCTCTGATATCATCGATAACGTAATCCGCCCCTGCTTCAGTCAGTTTTTCCCTATCAGAATTGCCGTATGTGACGCCACAGGTTTTTACTCCGGCACTTTTACCCATTAGGATATCAACAGGCATGTCGCCGACGACAAGGGCGTTTTCAGGAGCGTATACAAGGTCCTCTATGGTTTTGAGCACCGGGTCCGGAGCAGGCTTTGGCTTTACATTGTCGTCTCCGCCGATTATATATGTAAAGTATTCAGACAGCTTCCATTCATCCAGAAACTCATTAAGTGATTTATTGTTTCTCGACGTAGCTATTGTGCAGATAATATGATTATCCCGTAGAGTGTCAAGAACCTCCCTGACACCGTCAAAATATACGGGAGGCGTCTTTATCTTTATCTCCTCAAACAGTCTCCTGTATTCATATTTACACTTTTCGGCCAGTTCATCACTGATATCCGGATAGTTTTTCTTGAATCCTACTGTTGACGGCATCCCGATCGTCGACGCATATTCTTGGTCTGTAAGCGACGGAAGGCCAAGCAGGATGGATGTTTCCCGCTTGGCCTCTACTATAGTTTTATTTGTGTCAGCTATTGTTCCGTCAAAGTCAAATATAATGATTTTAATATCTGATCTCATTTTTTATTATCCTTACTGCTGCATACCCATATCCTGCTGTGCCTGATTCTGTCTCTGGGCAACCTTCTGAGTCTTCTGCTCCTTGTAGTTTCTGATCCTCTCCTTGCGCTCGGGTTCTTCCTTCATAAGGTCATCAAAGGATACCTTTATCCTGTTTCCTTTATGGATATTTACATCTGCTATCTTTTTGCCGGGTTCTGCTCCTTCAAGGGCTTTGTCTAAAGCCTTTTCATCTGTATTGCTCATTCCTTCCCATACGGACTTGACCATCTTCAGTCTGTCTTTTCCGTCCTGAGAGAAAGGATTTTTCTTATGTGTCACTATATATTCGGCACACAGATCCCTTAAATGATTGTACTCTTCTTTATATGCCTTATTATTATCGGCGTTTAAGTCCTTGTCACGCATACCTTTAAGATTTTTCATGGATTCTACTATATCATCATAGATATCCGAATTACTGAAGGTAATGCCCATAAATTTCCATTTATGGCCTGCCAGCTTATTCATGGTATTTTCGGCAGCTGTCTCAAATCCTACACCGTTAAAATTACTCATAAGTGATTCGGCAATCGAATCCTTTGTCATGGGATCTTTTTTATCATAATTATCCTCAATCATATTATGATAAACAGGGTCGGTCAGATCAAAATTTAACCATGCCTTAGGTACATATTTACTCTGAGTCTCCTGCATTGCCTCTGATAATCCAATAATTACTTTATTAAACTGCTCCATGGATTGCCTGTATTTCTTTGCAAATTCCTTTTCTTTTTCTTCTGCGAAATTGCGAATATTAGGCGAGGGATTTCCTGTTTTTTCGTTTTCCTCAAGTATACGATGCATTTTCTCTGCAGCATCACTGTACATCTCCACCTGACGCTTTACTTCCAGATAAAGATTTCCTGCTTTCGTAAAGAATTGTTTTGATTCAGGTGATGTATCCCATGATAATCTTTCATCTATCTGTTCTTTTGTATAATTATATTTTCCGTCTAACTTTGGATATTTACGCTCTCCCTCAGGCTCATATCCGTAAATATTGTCTGCAAAGATAAAATCATCCTGATCAAGGATCTCGGGCGGATTCACTTCATTGGCAGTGATTACCAGATGATGCTCCATATTCGGGCTTTCCTTTATAAGGTCCGGATCGGCAAATCCTCTTATGATATCTGCCAGAGCTTCCTTTCCAAGATTAGGATCATTAAGTTTGTTATACAGCTCGTTTATCTCATGGTCCTGCATCTTGTCGTAGAGATAGTCCATGGCACCGAGAAGCATATTAAGGCCGGCAGGATTTACCTTTCTTAAATCGGCCTCATTATCAGCTATTGCACCGGCCTGACCCCTTACGCCATTAAGAGATATTTTTAATGAATCCTTGCCAAATGTAAATTCCTGGGAAAGACCGTTTGCCACATTTTCCTTACCCTCCGGAAAGAACATTTTAAACTGATAAAGCCGATCTGCATCCATTTCAGGCATCCTGATATCGACGTTTCCTTTTGCGAGGAGCGACATCATTGTCTCATTGGTGTTATCCTTAGAAATATC
>JAEEGL015748847.1_pt1 | contig 31140 bp, 27 predicted proteins | sample 9134231 | NCBI WGS metagenome assembly JAEEGL01 (sample SAMN16246548, study PRJNA631951) | gut metagenome | biome: gut microbiome; feature: rumen; material: fiber-attached | host: Bos | place: Iran: Karaj | collected 2018-10
GAAGAGCACCTCCTTGTTCACGTCCTTGTCCTTGCCGATGTGGCCTCGGCCGATGTAGAGGGCCTCCTTCGGCGAGAGGGCATACTCCTTGCCGTCGACGATGACGGTGCCGTCGCCTTCGCCGCAGTTCACCACGCCCAGCTCGCGGTTGTAGAGGAAATACTTCTCCTTGATGCCGGGGTCGACGTCAAGCCCCAGCTCCAGGAAGTTCTCCAGCTTCAGGGTTTTGTTCACAGGCATGGCACCGCCGAAGATGAAGCGGTCGTAGTGAGAGTAGGTGAGGTTGATCTCGTCGGCCACCATCACCTTCTCCATGACGAAACGCTCTCGGAGGGTCTTTGTGTCGTAGCCTTTCACATCCTGCGGATGGCAGGCTGTCTGGAAATTCACGTGCTGCTGTGCCTGGGATGTTAATGCCAGCGCTAGCAGTGCTAAGGAAACAATTGTTTTTTTCTTCATATACTTTAATTTAACGTTAATACTCTTTTTTATTGGAAACGAATGAACGTAATAACCGTTGTCAGTCCGTAATTATGTTTATGATGATAATTTGCTTCAAAAAAACTTATTTTGATTGGCGTTCCTCGGCGGTGATGCTGTGGCGGTTCCAAATCACCATGCCAAGCGTGATGAGGGTCAGCACGCCCATGCCTATCCACTTCAGATATTTCACGCAGGCGTAGATGACATAGCCGAAGAGCGAGGAGGCAAAGTCGAGGGCTCCGCCTTCGAAGTCGCCGGGAATCTTGGCGGCGGAGGCCGTCGGGTCGGTCTTGTACACCTCGTTGGCAGCCAACGTGAAGGCCGAGGCCATGTCGGTGACGAAGTAGAGGCCGACGATGAGGGCCACCAGTCCGATGATGAGGCTTTTCACCACGTTGCCTTTGGTGTAGGGCAGGATAAGCGGGAAGAGATAGAACATGCCTGCCAGCGAGGCCAGCGGCAGGAACTGGTTGCCGGGCAGGAAGACGGCGATGGCCAGGATGACGGGGATGAGGATGACGGAGCAGACCAGCGTCGTGGGATGGCCGATGACCAGTGCGGGCGACATGCCGATGTGCACCTTCATGCCTCCGAAGCGCTTCTTCGCCACTTCCTGTGTCTTCTCGGCAATGGGTTTCAGACCGTCGATAAAGAGCGAGGTGATGCGGGGGATGAGCTCCATCACACCGCCCATCGTCACGCCCAGGAAGAGTATCTTCTTGATGTCAAGCTGTGCTGCCCAGCCGATGAGCACGCCGACGATGACACCCAGCACCAGCGGCTCGCCCAGCACGCCGAACTTCTTCTTCAGCCCCTCGGCGTCGATGTCGAGCTTCGAGAAACCGGGAATGCGGTCGAGCAGCCAGTTGATGGCCACGGCAAACGGGGTGAAGCTCTGGCAGAAAGGCTGCGGGATGCTGATGCCCGGCAGGTCGTAGTGCTCCTGGAAGCGGTCGGCCGTGCGGTCGGCCATGACCAGTGTGATGATGTAGCAGACGATGGCGGCAAAATAGCCCCACAGCAGGCTCTCGTCCATCACGAAATAGGCCACGGCGCCGATGAAGGCGAAGTGCCAGTAGTTCCACAGGTCGATGTTGATGGTGCGAGTGCACTTGGTGAACAGCATCAGCAGGTTCACGCCCAGGCAGATGGGGATGATGAGTGCACCCACGGCGGTGCCGTAGGCCACGGCGGCGGCGGCAGGCCAGCCCATGTCGAACACTTTCAACTGCAGGCCGTAGATGTCGGAGATGGTTTTCAGCGGACTGTCGAAATTGCTTGTCAGCAGCGCCGTGACGATGCCCAGGCCCACAAAGCCCACGCCCACGTAGAGGCCGCTCTTCAAGGCCTTGCCGAATTTCATGCCGATGCAGACACCGATGATGGTAAAGAGGATGGGCATCATGACCGATGCTCCCAGACTGATGATGTAACTGAATACTTCTTCCATTTTGTATTGCTTTATTGAGGTTATGCTTTAGTAGATGTCAAGATGACGTGAAAACCGGCACTAGTCAAGGCCGAAGAGGGAGCGCAGGCCGCCGTCGACGCCTGAGAATCCCATGAAGGCCAGGCTGAGCAGGCCGGCGCTGATGAGGACGATGGCCATGCCTCGCATGCCCTTGGGGATATTGGTCAGCTCCAGCTGCTCACGGATGCCGGCAAAGACGGTAAGGGCTACGCCGAAGCCGATGGCCGTGGAGAAGGCATACATGATGCTCTGGGCCAGATTGTAATCCTTCTGGATGACAAGGATGGCTACGCCGAGCACAGCACAGTTAGTGGTGATGAGGGGCAGGAAGATGCCCAGCGCCTGATAGAGGGTGGGGGAGACCTTCTTCAGCACTATCTCCACCATCTGCACCAGCGAGGCAATGACGAGGATGAAGGCAATGGTCTGCAGGTACTCCAGACCGTTGGGGACGAGCACGAAGGTCTGGACAAGCCAGGTGACGATGGTGGCCAGCACCATGACGAAAGCCACGGCAGCCGACATGCCCAGCGACGTGTCGATCTTCTTCGATACACCCAGGAAGGGGCAGATGCCCAGGAACTGTGCCAACACGATGTTGTTGACAAAGATGGCGCTGATAAATATGAGGATATATTCCATTGCTTTGAGTGATTACGTGATGAGGGTATTCTGGTGTTATGAATTGCTGCGCAGCCTGTTGACGATGGCAATGAGGAAACCGAGGGTGATGAAGGCTCCCGGCGGCAGGATGAAGAGCAGGATATTGCAGCGCTCGGGCAGCAGGGCGAAGCCGAAAATACTTCCGGCGCCCAGCAGTTCGCGGACAATGCCCAGCAGCGTGAGCGCCAGAGTGAAGCCCAAGCCGATGCCGATGCCGTCGAAGAGCGAGGCCACGGGGCTTTGCTTGGCGGCAAAAGCCTCGGCGCGACCCAGGATGATGCAGTTCACCACGATGAGGGGGATGAACAGGCCAAGCGCCTTGTCAATGTCGGGCAGGAATGCCTTGATGACCAGTTGGAGCATGGTGACGAAGGCGGCAATGACCACGATGAACACGGGAATGCGCACCTTGTCGGGAGTGATGCTCTTCAGCAGCGAGATGACAAAGTTGGTGCAGATGAGGACGGCCATGGTGGCCAGTCCCATGGCCACGCCGTTGGTGGCAGACGTCGTGGTGGCCAGCGTAGGACACATACCCAGCATCAGGACAAATGTGGGGTTGTCCTTGACGATGCCGTTCTTGATGATATTCATGTAGCTCATAGCTTATTTCTCCTCCATAGGTTTAGTTGCACTTGAATTGGCGTCGGTAGCATTGCCCATAAAGGCATTGTAGGCATTGGTGACGGCGAGCAGGAAGGCACGGCTGGTGATGGTGGAGGCGGTGATGGCATCGACGTTGCCGCCGTCCTTCGAGACCGTCAGCCCCTCGGCGGGGTTCTTGCCGATGATGCTGCCTTTCTGTCCGGCTTGGAACCACTGGTCGGCCTTTGCGCCCAGCCCCGGCGTCTCCTGATGTTCCAGCAGGGTATAGCCGAGGATGTTTCCCTCAGAGTCGAAACCGACGAGCACTTTCAATTCGCCGCCGAAGCCCATGGCCGAACTCTGCACGGCGGCACCTTTTTCATTCTTGTAGATGACAAACACCTGCTCCTTGCCTTTGCTGTCGGTAGCCGTGACGGTGTCGGTCCTGGTGACGGTCAGGTCGTTGGCCTGCATCACCTCCTTGATGCCCTGTTCCAGCGCATCGTTCTTCTGTTTCTCAATAGGGCCGGCAGTGACGTGGTTGACTAAAGCCAGCAGACAGCCCATGACAACGGCTACACCCGTGAGGACGAGTGCCATATTGGTTAAGGATGATTCCAGTTTTTTCATTGTTCTGTTCCTCCTTTACTGTTTTACAGGCACTTCGCCGAAGCGCGTAGGTTTAACATAGTTGTTGATGAGAGGTGTAAAGGCGTTCATGATGAGGATGGCGAACGACATGCCCTCAGGATAGCTGCCCCAGTTGCGGATGACAATGGTCAGCAGGCCGATGCACACGCCGTAGATGAGTTGTCCCTTCGGGGTCATGGGTGAGGTGACATAGTCGGTGGCCATGAAGATGGCACCGAGCAGCAGTCCGCCACTGAGGATGACCGTCGTGGGGTCGGCATAGATGGGGTTGATGAGGTGCATGACGGCGCTGAAGGCGAAGACGGTGCCAACGATGCTGACGGGGATATGCCAGGTGATGATTTTTTTCCACAGCATGTAGACGAAGCCCATCAGCAGGGCCAGTCCGCAAATCTCGCCGATAGTGCCGGCACCGCCTCCCAGCGTGTTGTCGCCCAGCAGGAGGGTGAAGGCATCGGGCAGCTCGTTGAGCACGCTGACATCGCCAGTCTTGATGGCTACCTTCATCACGGACAGCGGCGTGGCTCCCGTGGTGGCATCGGTGTACGAGAGCAGCTGTCCGGGCTCAGGCCAGCTGGTCATCTGAGCGGGGAAGGCCACCAGCAGCGCACAGCGGCCTACGAGGGCAGGGTTGAAGATGTTGTTGCCCAGTCCGCCGAAGGTCATCTTGGCCACGCCGATGGCAAACAGCGCACCGATGAAGACTATCCATACGGGCAGGTTGGAGGGCATGTTCATGCCCAACAGCAGGCCCGTCAAGGCGGCAGAGCCGTCGAGGATGGTGTTGCGCGGGTTCTTCAGGAGAAATTTGTTGATGGCCCACTCCAGCAGGACGCATGACGCCACGCTGCTCAGACAGACAATGGCCGAACCAATGCCGAAATAGTAGAACGACACCAGCAGCGCCGGTAGCAGGGCGATGATGACGCCCCGCATGTTGCGCTCAACGGAGTCGGTTCCGTGTGCGTGGGGTGATAGTGAAACAACTAGTTTATTCATTTTCCGTTTGTCTTCGTTGTCTTAAACATAATATACTACTTTGCATTCCTGCTGCGGATAATGCCCATGACCGTGGCCTTTCCCTGACGGATGTGGTCGAGCAGCGGGCGGTGGGCTGGACAGGTGTACTGGCACGAGCCGCACTCTATGCAGCTGACAATGTCCTCGTGTTCTGCACGTTCCCAGTTCTTGTAGGCAGAGAGCTTGGCCAGGAGATAGGGTTCCAGTCCCATCGGGCACGCACCGACGCACTTGGCGCAGCGGATACAAGGCTGAGGCTCCTTGCGCTGTGCATCATCGCCCGAAAGGATGGTCACGCTGTTCGTACCCTTGCAGACGGGAACCTCGGTCGAAGTAAGGGCCTTGCCCATCATCGGGCCGCCAGCCAGCAGCTTGTTGTCGCCTTCGGGCATGCCGCCGCAGGCCTCAATCAGGTCAGCCACAGGCGTACCCATACGGACAAGGAAATTGCCAGGAGAGGCCAGCTGCTTTCCCGTCACGGTGGTGTAGCGCTCGAAGAGCGGCTTATGCTTCATAACAGCCTGATAAACAGCGTATGCGGTACCCACATTTTGAACTATTGCTCCAACGTTTACAGGAATGGCGGGAGGAGCAGGGACCTGGCGGCGGATAACGGCGTCGACCAGCTGTTTCTCGCCGCCTTGAGGATAGCGTTGCTGAAGTGGAACCACCTCTACGTGGTATTCTGTATTCCCGAAAACTTCGGCACACTTTTTGGTCAGCAGGTCGATGGCTTTGGGCTTGTTGGTCTCTATTCCGATGTAGCCGCGAGTCACCTTGGCAGCTTTCATCAGCAGCTCCAGGCCTACGAGTATCTCGTCGGCATGCTCCATCATCAGGCGGTAGTCGGCAGTGATATAAGGCTCGCACTCCACGGCGTTGATAATGACGCATTCAGCCTTGGCCGTAGGTGGAGGGGTTAGCTTGATGAACGTGGGGAAACCGGCACCGCCCATGCCTGTGATGCCTGCTGCCTTGACGCGTTCCACAATCGTCTCAGGGGTCAGTTCAAGATGGTCTTTCACCAGTTCCAGCTTGTCGCTGCGGTCGATGTCCTCCTCCCATTCGTCACCCTCTACGTTGATGATGATGCAGGGCTTGCGGTAGCCCGTGGCGTCGATGGCCGTGTCAATCTTGAAGACGGTACCGCTGACAGACGAGAAGATGGGAGCGGACACGAAGCCGCCGGCCTCGGCAATGAGCGTGCCCACCTTCACCTTGTCGCCCTTCTGGACGACGGGCTTGGCGGGAGCGCCGATATGCTGGCTCAGCGGGAAGATGGCCTGCTTGGGCAGAGGTGCAACCTTGGTAGGCACTTCATGGGTTAGCTTGTTTTCGGCGGGATGAATGCCGCCAATTCGGAATGTTCTGATATTCATGCGTTTGCCTCCTTTCTTTGAAGATTCTCCGGAGTTCCCGGAGTTCCCGGTCTTTCTGGAATATCCGGTTTTTCCGGACTTTCCGGATTTTCCGGCTTTGGCTTAGGTGCAGGGAAATTCACGGCGACGATGGCGTGGGTCGGACAAGCCTTCTCACACTTGCGGCAAAGACGGCACTTGTCGGGGTCGATATAGCTCAGGCTTCCTGTGAGGGTGATGGCCTCGAACTGGCACTCCTTCACACACTTGCCACAGCCGATGCAGCTCACTTTGCAAGCCTTCATCGATACGGCACCCTTGTCCTTGTTGACACACGACACATAGACACGCCGTCCCTTCGGCCCTTTCTTACGCAGCTCGATAATGCTGCGCGGACAGGCCTTTGTGCAGGCTCCACAAGCGGTACATTTCTCCTCGTCCACCTCGGGAAGGCCAGTCTCGGGGTTCATGCGGATGGCGTCGAACTGGCAGGCTGCTACACAGTCGCCACACCCCAGACAGCCATAGCCGCAGGCAGTCTCGCCGGCTCCGCAAGAATGCATGGCGGCACAAGTGCGCAGCCCTACATACGTGGCCGTCGTTGGCCGGTGCTCACAGCTTCCGTTGCAACGTACCACGGCCACCTTCGGCTCGCCGTTGGCAATGGCCATGCCCAGCAAGTCGGCCACGCGTCCCATCACCTCCGAGCCTCCAACGGGACAGTTCAGCCCCTCCAGGCTGCCCTTGTCGGCTCCTTTCACCAATGCGTCGGCCATGCCTCCGCATCCGGCAAATCCGCACCCGCCGCAATTCGCGCCAGGCAGCAACTCGTTGACCTGACTGATGCGCGGGTCTTCATAGACAGCGAAACGCTTGGAGCAGACATAGAGCACTACTGCAGCTATGAGTCCGATGGCTCCCAGCACTATCACTGCAATTAAGATGAAATCCATAAGTATTTTCAGTTTTATTCGTTTGTTTCTTCCAGTCTGAACGATATTTTCCTTTCAATGCGGCCTCGCATCAGCCATACTATAATATAGTAAGGAATAAGCGAACCCAGCATGACCAATGCTGTCGTTCCCTCGCTGCTTCCCACAGCTTTCAGCACCACCAGCATAACCAGCATAAGTATCAACGGAAGTCCAAAGCATATAAGTAATGCCTTGGAAGCCACGGCACTGTCTGTAGTTACCACTACATTTTGTCCCACTTGCCATTGACGGCCATCTGCTGTCACGTCAACCAGCTTCTCTTTGGCTTCGGCAGCGTGGCAATGGGCTGCCACACTGCATCCTGCACAAGAAGATGCCTGAACGATGCGAACTCGCACCTGCCTTTCATCTACAGATTCAACGATTCCATCGTGACGTATCTGGTTCTTCATTGCGGGTGCAAAGTTACTAATAAGTTAGGAGTTAGGAGTCAGGAGTCAGGAGTTTTTTTGTGATTGGAACTGATAAAAAACGTTAAAGCGCTGCATTTAACTGCTGTCTTCTGGCTACTAACTCCTAACTTTTCACTACTTTTGCATTCTAATATATCATTAGAGAAAGCAATATGAGAGCTACAGACCAGACTATCCAGCAGATAGAAAGAGCATTGTTGAAGACGGCTAGCCGTTTTCCTGCTACGGAAGAGGCGTCGGTAATGACCGACATTCACGTCAGGGTGACCCAGGAGTCGGGCGAACTGATGACGTTCGACGACGATGACAACGAACTGATGCGATGTGTCGTTGAGCAGTGGATTGACAACAAGGACGACGACTTCTATGACCATGTGGCAGAGTGCATCAAGAAGAGCATCCTGAAGCAGAAGGACGTGCTGGAGAACATGTCGATCATCAAGCCCTATTCCTTCGTGCTTGAAGATGACGACTGCGACACGCTGAAGGAGCTTTATGTGGTCGATGACGACATCGCCATCATCGATCCCCTGTCTTTAGAGAGCTTTGACAGCGACCTCGACGACTTTATCGATAAACTGCTCAAGTCGTAAGCCCGTGATGAAACCACAGTCACTGGTTCGGTTCATCTCACGTGTCGACACATGGCGAGCCACCCATGTCAGCGAGCGCATGTTCGTGCTTATGCTGGCGTTCCTCGTGGGGTTCCTCTCTGCTGTGGCGGCCTACGTGCTCCACTGGCTGATCAACCAGATTGTGGCCTTCCTGACTGGTAATTTCAACGCCGGTTCCTTTAACCTCCTCTACCTGGTCTATCCTGTTGTGGGCATCCTGCTCACTATGCTTTTCGTCCGCTATGTGGTGAAGGACAACATCTCCCACGGCATCACCCGTATCCTCTATGCCATCAGTCAGAACCGCTCACGTCTGAAGGCCCACAACACCTGGAGCAGTGTGGTGGCCTCGGCCATTACTATCGGCTTTGGCGGTTCTGTCGGTGCCGAGGCTCCCATTGTCCTCACAGGTTCTGCCATCGGCTCGAACCTGGGCAAGCTGTTCCGGCTCGACAGCCGCACGCTGATGCTCCTTGTGGGCTGTGGCGCAGCCGGTGCCATTGCCGGCATCTTCAAGGCGCCCATTGCCGGACTCGTCTTTACGCTGGAAGTGCTGATGATCGACCTCACCATGGCCTCGCTCATGCCCATCCTCGTCAGTTGTGTCACGGCAACCTGCTTCACCTATATATTCAGTGGCGACGCAGCCCTGTTTACCTTCCATCTGGATGACTCCTGGACGGTGGAGCGCATCCCGGCCTGCGTCTTACTGGGTGTCTTCTGCGGGCTGGTCAGCCTCTATTTCATTCGTGCGATGAGTTCCTGTGAATATATGTTCGCACGTCTGAAAAACCACCCCTATGTAAAGCTGGCCATCGGCGGCTCGCTGCTCTCACTGCTCATCTTCCTCTTTCCCTCCCTCTTCGGCGAAGGCTATAACAGCATCAACCTGCTGCTCAACGGCAGGGACGAGAGCGACTGGAGCCAGATACTGAACAATTCGCTCTTCGCCGGCCAGGAGAATTTGCTCGTCATCTACGTCGGACTGGTACTGCTCACTAAAGTGTTTGCCACTTCTGCGACCAATGGCGGAGGCGGCTGCGGCGGTACGTTTGCTCCCTCGTTGTTCATTGGCTGTTTCAGCGGCTTCTTCTTCTCCCGGCTGTGGAATATCTACCAGCTAGGCATTCACGTGCCCGAGAAGAATTTCGCCCTGATGGGCATGGCCGGTGTCATGTCGGGCGTGATGCATGCTCCATTGACGGGCATTTTCCTTATTGCCGAGCTGACAGGAGGCTACAGTCTGTTCCTCCCACTGATGATTGTGTCGGTGTGCAGCTACCTGACTATCAATATCTTCGAGCCTCACAGCATCTACGCCACGCGTTTGGCACGCGAGGGAAAGCTCATCACCCACCATACCGACCACGCTGTGCTCACCCTGATGCAGCTCGACAGCGTCATTGACCGCGACTATATGTCCGTTGGCCCCGATACTGAGCTTGCTGGCATTGTCCGCAAGATCAGCAGCTCCAAGGGAAGTGTCATCCCCGTGCTCGATGCCGCTGGCTGCCTGCTCGGCGAAATCAGCATCAAGAACATCCGGCACGTGGTGTTCCGCATCGAGCTCTACCACCATTTCACCGCCAGCCAGCTCATGCAGGAACCGTCGGCCATACTTACCGACAGCCTGCCCATGACCATAGTCATGCGTACTTTCGATGACACCCATGCTGACTATCTGCCCGTACTCGATGCCGACGGTCACCTGAAGGGCTACCTCTCCCGCGATCATGTCTTGACACAGTACCGCAAGATGGTGGCAGACATGAGTGAAGATTAGTCGGGCTGCGCACTAGTGGAGAATGATGAGTGAAGGATAGGCTATCGCTTTTTGATGAATAATGATGAATAAGGACGATTTACGCATTGTGTTTATGGGCACACCGGAGTTTGCGGTGGAAACCCTCAAGGCCCTGGTTGAGAACCATTATCCCGTGGTGGGCGTGGTGACGCAGCCCGACAAGCCAGTTGGCCGTCATGGGTCAGTACTGCAGCCTCCTGCCGTGAAACAGTATGCGCTGGAGCATGGCCTGCCCGTGCTGCAGCCTGAAAAGATGAAAGACCCCGCCTTCTTGGAGCAGTTGCGCTCCTGGCAGCCCAATCTGCAGGTGGTGGTGGCCTTCCGCATGCTGCCCGAGGTGGTGTGGGCCATGCCCCGGTACGGCACTTTCAATGTACATGCCGCCTTGCTGCCCGACTACCGTGGGGCAGCACCCATCAACTGGGCTGTCATCAACGGCGAGACCCGTACCGGCGTGACCACCTTCTTCCTCGACCACGACATAGATACAGGCCGCATCATCCGTCAGAAGCCGTTCGACATTCCCGACACGGCCGACGTGGAGTATGTCTACGACGGCCTGATGTACCTCGGGGCAGCACTTTGTCTGGAGACCCTGGAAGACATTATTGCTGCCGACGGCAAGCCGGCATCCCTTCCCCAAGACGAAAAGCTGGCTGTGCATGCCGCTCCGAAGTTGTTCAAGGACAACTGTCGCATCAATTGGGTGCAGCCGGCCCGCAATATTTATAATTTCGTCAGAGGATTGTCGCCCGTTCCTGGCGCATGGACCATACTCAAAGCTGCCGACGGCACTGAGACCGTGTTGAAAATCTTCCGGACGAAGCTGCCCGCCGACGGCGCTCTCCCCACCGGCCAGTCCAGCGAGGTTCCAGGCACGCTGGTACGCGACAAGCGACACCTCTATGTCGTCTGCCGTGATGCTCTGCTTCAGATAGACGAGCTGCAGCCGGCAGGTAAGAAAAGGATGGAAGCCCAGGCATTCCTCAACGGATTCTGGCATGATGGCAAACAAATTTTATTATAATATAATATGAGATTAAAACTATTCATTACGACGATGGCACTCTCAGCCATTTCACTTTCGGCAGCTGCGCAGCAGCTGGCCTCAGGCATTGACCTGAGCAACCTCGACAAGTCGGCACGCCCTGCCGATGACTTCTATCAGTATGCCTGTGGCGGATGGATGCAGAAGAATCCGCTTCCTGCCGCCTACAGCCGCTTCGGCTCGTTCGACAAGCTGGGCGAGGACAACAACAAGCGCATCAACGGCATCCTCGACGAGCTGCTGCACGGCATCTACAAGGTCGGCTCGACCGAGAAGAAGCTCTCCGACCTCTACAAACTGGCTATGGACAGCGTGCGCCGCAACAACGACGGCGTGGCTCCCGGCATGGGCATCATCCAGCAGATGGAGAAAGCCAAGACAAAGGACCAGCTCTTCGACATCCAGCTGCAGCTGGCTCCCTACGGCAACAACGAGTTCATGCGTGCCGGCATCTCTGCCGACGACAAGAACGCCTCGCAGAACATCCTGCAAGTGTCGCAGGGCGGTCTGACGCTGGGTATGAAGGACTATTATCTGGATACCGACCCGGAGACGACGAAGATTCGTGAGGAGTACAAAAAGCACATCGTGCGTATGTTCCAGCTCTTCGGCTTCTCCAAGAGCCAGGCTACGAAGAAGATGAAGAACATCATGCGTCTGGAGACGGAACTGGCCAAGGTGAGCCGCTCGCGCACTGAGCTGCGCGACCCGCAGCGCAACTACAACAAGACCACGCTCAAGGAGTTTGCCTCCAACTATCCCAACATCCAGCTGGAGCGCCAGGCTAATGCGGCCGGCATCGACTCGAAGTACTGCCAGGAGCTCATCGTGGGCCAGCCGGAGTTCTTCGCCGGACTCAACCAGCTCATCACCACGATGACCGCCGCAGAGTACCGCGACTACATGGAGTGGGGACAGATCATGTCTTCTGCCAGTTTCCTCGACGATGCCACGCAGGCTGCCAACTTCGAGTTCTTTGGCAAGGTGATGTCGGGCCGAAAGGAAGACCATCCCCTGTGGCACCGTGCCACACAGCAGGTCGAGGGCCAGATGGGCGAGGCGCTGGGTAAGATCTATGCCGAGAAGTATTTCCCCGAGGCAGCCAAGAAGCGCATGGTGGAGCTGGTGAAGAACCTGCAGATTGCCCTCGGCGAGCGCATTGCCGCACAGGACTGGATGAGTGACTCGACGAAGGTGAACGCCCTGCTGAAGCTGAACACCTTCTACGTGAAGGTGGGCTATCCCGACAAGTGGACTGACATGACGAAGCTGAGCATCGACCCCGCTAAGTCGTACTACGAGAATATCCGCGAGTGCCGCAAGTTCTGGACGGCATGGCAGATAGACCATACTGCCGGCAAGCCTGTGGACCGTGACGACTGGTACATGAACCCGCAGACTGTCAACGCCTACTATAACCCGACGACCAACGAGATTTGCTTCCCCGCAGGCATCCTGCAGAAGCCTTTCTTCGACATGGAGGCTGACGATGCTTTCAACTACGGTGCCATCGGCGTGGTCATCGGCCACGAGATGACCCACGGCTTCGACGACCAGGGACGTCAGTTCGACAAGGACGGCAACATGCACGACTGGTGGAAGGAGAGCGACGGCGCACAGTTCAAGGAGCGCACCGACAAGTATGCTGACTTCTTCTCGGCCATCAAGGTGCTGCCCGACCTCAATGCCAACGGCCGTCTGACGCTGGGCGAGAACCTGGCCGACCACGGAGGTCTGCAGGTGGCTTTTGCTGCCTTCAAGAACGCTGTGAAGCGCCAGCCGCTGACCACCATCGACGGTCTTTCTCCCGAGCAGCGCTTCTTCCTGGCATACGCCGGCGTGTGGGCTGGCAACATCACCGATGAGGAGATTCGCAACCGCACGAAGAGCGATCCCCATTCCCTGGGCCGCTGGCGTGTGAATGGCGCACTGCCCCACATCGACATGTGGTACGAGGCATTTGGCGTGAAGCCTGGCGACAAAATGTTCATCCCCAAGGATCAGCGTCTGCCTTTGTGGTAAAAAGAAGGCAACAATATAGCAGTTAGCCTATTTGCGCAGCCGCTCCCCCTCGAGGGGAGCGGCTGCTTAGTCTTTAGCCCAGGGGCAATTGCTATGTTGTTGCCTAAGAACTAGTTCTCCATCAGTTTCTGCGAGAGCTGTCCGTCGAAGCCTATCAGTGTCTCTATCATGTAGCACTGTTCTCCGTCGGGCAGGCAGACGGTGGCGTAGAAATGGAAGCCACGTGCGTCGACGTGACTGAAGCGTATGTTTCCCAGCACAGACTGTTCCAGGAACTCTGCGGGCACGTCGGCGCTATATGCTTTCTTATTGAAGTCACGGGTAAAGAGCCGTTGGTTCAGCTTGAACAGGCTTACGTGGATAATGTTGTCGTAATAGACCTTTTCCACCGCCACGCCGTCAGGTGTATAGGTGGTGCGCAGCACGCGGTTGCGCGTAGGGTTGACGGTGATGTACCAGTGGTAGCGCTGTCCGCCATAGTTCACAACCGAGTCCATATTGATGACTTCAGTCGTGTTGATGACTCGTGGCTTCTCCGACACGAAGTCTGGCAGGGTGTTGTCGGTGGAGTCGCGTTTCACCAGCTGTATTTTGTCGCCGGCATGGTTTTCAAACCAGAAGTTATGCTCCGTCTGTTTCAGAATGTGGTAGGTGTTCGTACCCAGTTCGATGGAGTCGCCGACGATGCGGAAGAAGGCCGGCTGGCTGGTGCCGTCGGCAAAGAAGATGGAGTCGCCCTCAGCCTTCATCATCAGCTCCTCGGTCTCGCTGTCCAACCATACGCCTTGCAGCATGGCCTTTGCCTCGACGTTCTCCTGAGGGGCCGTCTGCTCGGGTGCAGCATCTTTCTTCTCAGTTCCCCCGCATGAAGAGAGCGTCAGGCAAAGCAAGGAAGTAGTAAGGCATGCTGAGAATGCGGTGCAAAGAATGCCTCCCAGCCTCACCCTCGTGCGGCTGGTCTTCATCATAGCGGTAGCAAATTCCTCATTCTTCATTCCTCATTCTTCCTTCCACCAAAATAGGGTTACTTTCCTATGCAGTGATACTCGAAGCTATTCTCCTCAAGTTCCTCGATATCAAATATGTTACGTCCGTCGATGACCAGTGCCTGCTTCATGGCCTTCTTGATGACGCCCCATGTGGGCAGGCGGAATTCTTTCCATTCCGTGAGCAGCAGCAGGGCGTCGGCATCGAGCACGGCGTCGTACATATCGCGGCAATAGGTAATCTTGTCGCCAATGCGCCGCTTGCACTCTTCCATGGCGATGGGGTCGTAGGCACGGATGCTGCAGCCAGCGGCCAGCAGCTTGTCTATCATGACCAGGGCCGTCGACTCGCGCATGTCGTCGGTCTCGGGCTTGAACGACAGTCCCCATAGTGCTATCGTCTTTCCCTTCAGTGCTTCCACGCTGCCGAAAGCCTTGACCAGCTTCTCGAAGAGGATGCTCTTCTGCCGCTCGTTGACACGCTCCACAGCCTTCAGCACCTCCATGGAATAGCCGTTCTGGTCGGCAGTCTTGATCAGAGCCTTTACGTCCTTGGGGAAGCAGCTGCCGCCATAGCCGCATCCAGCGTAGAGGAACTTGCGGCCGATGCGTGTGTCGCTGCCTATGCCCGCACGCACCATATTCACGTCGGCCCCCACGCGCTCGCACAGGTTGGCAATGTCGTTCATAAACGAGATGCGGGTGGCCAGCATGGAGTTAGCAGCATATTTCGTCATCTCTGCCGATGGAATGTCCATGAAGATGACGCGGAAGTTGTTGATGAGGAAGGGCTTATACAGGCGGGTGAGGGCTTTCTTGGCTTTCTCGCTCTCCACGCCCACCACCACGCGGTCGGGGCTCATGAAGTCCTTGATGGCGTTGCCTTCTTTCAGGAACTCAGGGTTCGAGGCCACGTCGAAGGGCACATCCACGCCACGCTTCTTCAGCTCCTCCTCAATGGCGTTGCGCACCTTTCTGGCCGTGCCTACGGGGACGGTGGACTTCGTGACCACCACGATATACTTGTTGATGTGCTGGCCGATGGTGCGTGCCACCTGCAGCACATATTTCAGGTCGGCCGACCCGTCTTCGTCGGGCGGTGTCCCCACGGCGCTGAACACTATCTCTTGGTCGTTCAGCACAGAGGCCAGGTCGGTGGTGAATTTCAGTCGGCCGGCGGCCACATTCTTCTTCACCATCTCGTCCAGCCCAGGTTCGTAGATGGGAATCTCGCCTTTCTGCAGACGCTCTACCTTCTTGGCGTCCACGTCGACGCATGTCACGTTTACGCCTGTCTCGGCAAAGCATGTGCCAGAGACCAAACCGACATAGCCGGTTCCTACAATTGCTATATTCATTCTTTCTAGTTACTTATTTAAGTTTCGCTAGTTCTATTTTACCACAGATTACACCGATTTCACAGATTTTTGCCACGCATGGTTGTCGCTATTTCACTGATTTCATCTTGATTTCACAGATTAGCTGCGCCGCAGGGAATCTGTGTCATCCAAACAGCATCGCGGCTTGGCCGCTAAAATCGAAAGAAAATCCTTTAAATCTGTGCCATCTGTGGTCGTTTTCATACTTCAGAAAGTTGAGTTACTTATTCTAAAACAGCCATGCGTCACGCAGCAGCGGCTGTCTCAAGTCTTTCTCGCTCGTAATCACTTCGTCGGGGGCTATAGGCCAGTGGATGCCCAGCTCGGGGTCGTTCCAGCGTATGCCTGCCTCGGCTTGCGGGGCATATACATTGTCTACCTTATAGGTGAAGACCGCTTCATCGCTCGTCACCAGAAAACCGTGTGCGAAGCCGCGTGGGATGAAGAACTGGCGCTTGTTCTCGCCGCTCAGCTCGACCATGACGTGGCGGCCGAAGGTGGGCGAGCCTTGGCGTATGTCGACGGCCACGTCGATGACGGTGCCTGATATGACACGTACCAGCTTGGCCTGGCTCCATGCTCCCTTTTGGTAGTGGAGGCCACGCAGCACGCCGCGCGACGACTTCGACTCGTTGTCCTGAATGAATTCCACCCGTCCTACATGCTCTTCAAACTCCTGGCGCTTCCATGTCTCCATGAAATAGCCCCGGGCATCGTTGAAGACGCGAGGCTCTAAGATGTAAACTCCCTCAATGTCAGTCTGTTTATAGTCCATTCTTAACCTCCATGATCCATGTGTTTTTGAAGAGACGGCTTTCGCTGCGCAACTGGCGCAGCGTGCTGGCGGCATCGCGCTCGCTTTCGTATTCTCCATAGACCACACGGCGTATCTTTTTGCTTCCGCTCACCAGGATGCGGGCGTCGCTGAAGCCTTTTTCCTCCAGCTGGCTGATGAAAGCCTTGGCATTGCGCTCAGTGACCTGGCTGGCCATGACGATGCAGAAGAAGCCGTCGTCTACGGCTTTCGTCGGGTTCTCCGTAAACGTCATCTCGGGCATCCCGGCCAAGTCCTCCTCTTCACTGGCAGCGGGCGAGGGACTGTCGGCCTGCTGGGCAGACGGACGATGCGAGGGCGAGACGCTGATGAAGGCACTCTTCTGCACCTCAGCCGACTGAATGCTGTTCGACACCGGCGTGCCGATCATGAAGAACGCAATGATGGCAGCAGCCACAGCCACTGCGTTGCGCAGCCACGACATCTTGATGGTGATGGCATTCTCCTCAGGCACAGTCTGTGCCTCCGGCTGCACCTCCTCATCCTTTGCCACAGCACCTAGCGGTTTCATCTCGATGGAGCTAAGTCCGTAGAGCTCAGGAGTGAGGATGCCTGCCTCGCAGGGTTCAAACTCCATATTTCCCTCGCTGTTCAGGGTCAGCACGCCTATGCCGTTCAGCTCGTAGCTCCCCTTTGTCTCCAGGTGAGCACGCAGCTCGGCCACCTCGCTTTCTACGCGACGCAGGGCTTCAGGATAGCTGATGTCGTAAGTCTCTATATAAGACTGCACTAGCAGCGAATCGTTCAATTTCAACTGCTGGTTAAAACCTAGCGTACGGATGGGAGGAACGTACATTCCGTCCTGTTCATCATAGCGCGCATGCACATGATGAGCCATAAAACCACCCAGGCCCGGCACAATAACGCAGTCGTTGCTTAATAGAAGAATCTCTATATGTCTTTCCAGTTCGTTCACGAGTGCAAAGGTACAAAAGAGTTGGCAGTTTGGAGCGAGGAGCGAGGAGTTATTTGTCGGCGATTAACTTTTTTTACGATTTCTAACGGAAAAAAATCCTGTCTCCTCACTCCTAACTCCCAACTCTTTTGTACCTTTGCATCCCACAAATAAGATGATATAAAGCAAAATGAAAAGAGTACGCTGCCCCAAGTGCGATCATTACATCATCTTCGACGAGACGCAGTACGAGAATGGCCAGTCGCTGGTGTTCCAGTGCCCCGAGTGCGGCAGGCAGTTTGGCATACGCATCGGCGTGTCGAAACTGCGCCAGACGCAGAAAGAGGAGAACGAACACCCCGAAGAGCCTGAAAAAGCCGACTTCGGCTCTATCATTGTCATAGAGAACGTGTTCCACTACAAGCAGGTGCTGCCCCTGAAGTTGGGCGACAACACCATAGGCCGCTACCAGAAGGGCAACCCTGTCAGCACGCCCATCGAGACCGTCGACCCCAGTGTGGACCTGCTCCACTGCATCCTCAACGTCAGTCGCGACAAGCACGGCCACCTGCGCTACATCCTCCGCGATGCCAACAGCAATACAGGCACCTTTGTCGACAACACCGAGATTCCGCCCCGCGAGCGCCGCGTCATCGGCGACGGCACCCTCTTCACCATCGGGGCCACAAGCATCATTCTTTCCTTACCGTCGGACACAGCGTCCGACCAGCAGACCGACTAGCAGATGGAAGTAAAGAAAAACTCGCTGAAGGCATGGGTGCTGGCCGCCCGGCCGAAGACGCTCACGGGTGCGGCAGTGCCGGTGATGATTGGCTTGGCGCTGGCGTGGACCGATGCCGCCTCTTTCTATCTGCCCGGCACGTTCAGCTGGGCAGCAGCCATCCTCTGCCTGCTGTTCGCCTTCATCATGCAGGTCGACGCCAACCTCATCAACGATTTCGTGGACTATGCCAAGGGTACCGACGACCGCGAGACGCGCCTCGGCCCAGAGCGGGCCTGCACCCAAGGATGGGTCAGCATCGACCGCATGAAGCAGGCCATCGCCGGCGCCACCTGTCTGGCCTGCCTGGTGGGCTTGCCGCTCGTCGGCTATGGCGGTCTGGAGATGCTGCTCGTCGGGGCAGCTTGCGTGCTGTTCTGCTTCCTCTATACCACACATCTTTCTTATATGGGTCTTGGCGACGTGCTCGTGCTGGTGTTCTTCGGCCTGGTGCCCGTCTGCGCGACCTACTATGTGCAGCTGCACACCGTCACCCTCGAGGTTGTAGTGGCCTCGCTGGCCTGCGGGCTGGTCATCGACGCCCTGCTGCTGGTGAACAATTTCCGCGACCGCGACACCGATGCCCGTGCCGGCAAGCGCACGCTGGTGGTGCGCATCGGCGCGCATCCGTCGCTGTGGCTCTATCTGGGCGTGGGCGTAGCCGCCTGCCTCATGGGGCTGGTCTTCGGCCTGAACGGCCGTTGGCTGGCATTCCTTCTGCCCCTGCTCTATCTCGTGTTCCACGTGCTGACGTGGCTGAAGATGAAGCAGACGTGGCAGGGTAGGGCGCTGAACCGCTGCCTGGGCGAGACGGCGCGCAACATCTTTATTTACGGCCTGCTGGTCGCCATAGGTCTGCTGATAGGATAAGCTTCTTTTTTCTTTGTTTTCTTTGCATATTCAGAATTATTTCATAATTTTGCAGCGTAAAACTCAATTTGAACATACAGAATGATAGACTGCATAGTTTTCAGTAAGACGAAAGGAACCTTGGAAGTGTCGGTTTCGGTGTACGTGTTTAAGGAAAACGACGCGTATGTGGCATATTGCCCGTCGCTCGACCTCTCAGGCTACGACCAGACAGAAGAGGCTGCCCGTGCTGATTTTGAGTACGCCCTTCAGGAGTATGTGAAGTACCAGATGCAGCATGACACGTTGGACAAGGATCTGACGCGTCACGGATGGGAAGTGAAGCAGCGTAAGGCAAAGGGACCGGAAATTGGCACGCTGCTGCGCCGTACACAACTCCGTAATGTATTCAAGAAGCCCGAATACAAGATGGTTCGCAATGTCACAGACTTGAAAACTGCCTTCGCATGAATACTGTCAGATTGAGTAATATCTCAATAGCTGAGTTTGAGGACTTCCTCGAATTCGAAGGCTGCATCCGTGTTGACAATGGAAATGAAGGGCATGAGAAATGGGAAAAACCTGGCATCACACGTCCCATCATTTTCCAAACGCACATTGACCCTATTCCTGAATTCATTGTACGAAACAACCTCCGGAACCTAGATGTTCCGAGAAAAGCCTTTGCCGAATGGTATTTGGGTAAGAGGAAGAAGGGCAAAGAGTAACAGACTTTAGGTTAATACAATTTCGTTGTTCATCCTTCACGTCAGTGTAACTGGCTTTCTTTCAGTGCAGTACGGTGAAACGTGTTGTCTCTCCGTGTTCTTACGACAATTCTATTTTAGGCAATGATATAGCAGTTGACCTATTTGTGCGGTAGCCGCTCCCCTCCCCTTAAGGGGAGGGGCAGGGGTGGGGTATGTAACTTTTTCTCGGAGAAAGAACAGTAGATAACAGATTAGCCACTGGCTCGTGGGCGGCTGCACACAGGACTACGGCTGACAGGATATTACAGACCCCACCCCTAACCCCTCCCCTGAGGGGAGGGGAGCGACTACCGCACAATAGGTCAACTGCTATATCATTGCTCTATTTTATGTCTGCGACGCTACGTGAATATGCATAAATGAAACGCGAATGGGTCGTGAATATTCGGCGTATAGCTCATGCCGCTTTGCCCGTCGGAAAATGCTTAGCGAAGAAAAATTTTCGAATCATTCACGTGTCATTTACGCATATTCGCGTTACGCCGTAGGCAGAAAAAATAGTTTATCCCGGCCTGTTTTTTCGGCCTCCCGCAGGGGCCCTTCCTCCCGCCAGAATAGCGTTCGCGTTTGGAAAAACGGCGTTAGTTTTTTGAAAAACGGCGTTCGCGTTTGACGAGAAACGATGCCCTTTTGCCAGTAGGGCGTGCGCAACTGTTAAAAGCCGCACTTTTCTGTTAAATTCATGTTAACGCCTTGTCTGCTTTTGCTGTTCTTCTTACTTTTGCAGCACAGTTTTCTTAATCATCTATTTACCATGAAAAAGAACAATACCATGAAAAAGACCATTAAAAAGAAGCTGGCGGAATGTAATGTCTACATCGGCCAGTTGGAAGAGCAGAACCGCCTGCTCAGCCGGAACCTCACGCTGGCCACCAGCCAGCGCGAGGCCACGGCCGAAGAGAAGTTTGAACAGCGCCGCGAAGCCTATCTGCGTCCCGTGCGCGAGATGGCTGCCTACGTTACCGGCAGCTATGAGTTCCGCCACAACGTGGTGAGCGACAGCTATGAGTACCGCCGGAAGGATGACCCCGACGCCGCATGGCTGCCCGTCGACGAGCGTCAGCTGAACACCATCATGAACCATGTGCAGGACGACGGCCGTGTGTACTGCCTGAAGAGCCTCGTGGTGCAGCGCATACGCAGTGAGCTGGCCCTCGACTACCACCCCGTGCGGGCCTGGCTCGACATGGTGCGCGGCACATGGGACGGCCAAGATCGCACGGCAGAGCTGGCCGGACGCATCTGTCCCGGCGACTACTGCCGCCACATGGTGCACCTCTGGCTGCGGGCTATGGTGGCACAGTGGCTGGGACGCGACCAGGAGCATGCCAATGCGGTGATGCTGCTGCTGGTGAGTCCGCGTCAGGGACTGCATAAGAGCACCTTCCTCCGACAGCTGCTGCCGCCTGAGCTGACGGCCTACTACACTGACGACTTCTCGCTCACGTCGAAGGGCAACGCCACCCGCAAGCTGACGGAGTTCGCCCTGGTGAACATCGACGAGTTCGACAAGCTGCCCTCTCAGAAGATGCCTGAGCTGAAAACGCTCATGCAGACCATGAGTCCTTCGTTTGTGAGGGCATACAAGGGCAGCTTCAACCGCCTGCCGCGCATCGCCTCGTTCGCCGGCACCAGCAACCAGCGTGCCTTGCTGACCGACCGCAGCGGCTCGCGCCGTTTCCTCATCCTGGAGCCGAAGGACGTGATACCCGTGGGCAATCTCGACCACCGCCAGCTCTATGCCCAGCTGCTGGAGGAGGTGGAGCGCGGTGACCGCTGCTACTTCACCAAACAGGAGGAACAGCAGATGGAGTGCATGAACCAGATGTACCAGAAGCTGACGCCGCTGGAGGAGCTGATCAGCAAGTTCTACCGCGCTCCCCGTCAGGACGAGGAGGGCTGCTACCTCTCAGCCCGCCAGCTGATGACGCAGCTGATGCCGCACAAGCCCTCGCTGCTGCGAACCGTCAGCGAGACCCACTTCGCACGCACCCTGGGACGCATGGGGCTGCCCCAGCTGCACCGCCGCGACGGCAACACCTGGCATGTGGTGGCACTATGAATCTCACACAAAAACAGAATTATTGCAGATTATCGCTCAGTAAATACGATAGTCTGCAAGATTTTTTGTGTCTTTGTAGTCAGAATGTGGCTAATCCAATTATAGAATATGGAAGATAACAAAGGAAAGCTATTGCTCTACCAGACACCAGATGGGGAGTTGAGGATAGAAGTTCGGCTGGAAGGGGAAACTGATATGACAAGTTCAAGGAACGGACGAAGAATGAGCTTACCCCCGTTGAAATACATTTCCTTGAACAGTTTGAAAGAGAACAGAAGAAATTGGGACAGAATAATAACGGGAACAAGCAATGACTCAGCCCGAATGGCAATAATACCTGCTCCACGAGTACTCGCACACATAAAGTACATCCTTCACGTCAACGGCCTGAAAACAAGCATGTTTGCGATGATGTGAAGGATGAAATAAAGAACAAGTTGGTAATAATCGCCTAGTATGGTTGTCATTTTTCTTTCACACGAATGCTCACGTAATCGGCTTGCCGCTTGCTACCGAAGGGACGCAAGAATGACCGCGAATGTGCCATAAATTCGCAACATTCATGTGAAAGAATAAAATGTGTATTCGTGTTAGATCTGCTCGTCGGCCTCCTCGTCAACAAGACGGAAGATACCATCGCTTGAGCCGCTGAGCAGCGTGCTGCGCTGCTTGCAAACATGCCTTGATAATAACCCGAAAAAGCATCCATTCTCGTTACTTTTTCAGAATTAAAGTTTTTAACATCGAGCGTGGTTAGGCCATAGTCCTAAGGCATTCTGGCTGATGCCAGACTGAAAGCATTCTGCTCATATTTTGATGCACATCATGGTCAGGTCGTCGTTGGGTTCGGCCCCGTCGCGGTGCTTTTCCACTTCGGCCTCCATGGTCTCAATGACCTGACGGGCATTTTCAAAACGGGTGGCTCGAAGTAGTTCCAGCAGGCGGTTGTCGCCGAGCTGCTCCTGCTGCCGGTTCTCGGCTTCGTTCAGTCCGTCGGTATAGATGAAGAGTGGCCGATGCTTGATGCTGACGAGTTCCTCGCCTTCGTACTCCAGTCCCGGCCAGAGTCCTATAGGCGCGTTGGGCAGCATGTGGAGGAACTCGCCATTGTGCTCACCGCCGCCGATGACGGGAGGGTTATGTTCCTCTTCTGTTTCTTGACGACTGAGTCTATATTCTCGAAGACGTATGCCGCCACGGCCAGGGCGGAGTCGCGACGGTCTGCCTTGTAGTTGGCCTCGAACTTGTTTCCGTATTCGGTCAGGTTGTCCATCGACAGTTCTATGTTATACTCCGCGATATAGTCGTCGAACGCCTTGTAGGTATCAGCGGCTTCGGCATAACGCTTCATTTTCAACAGGGCTTTGGCTTCGTCAAACCTTCCATAGTTGGTCTTGGCATATTGCGTGTGACGGAAAGCATCCCTCGTTCATGCCAAGGTCTTTCTGAATCCATCCTATATGCTGCGTCAGGTTCATCAGTTTGTCGCATAGAAAAGGCGTCGGTTTCTCCTGATACCATTTCTTCAACGCTTCTATGGCTGGAATACCTGTCCGCAGGGCTTCTTCTTCGTTGCCCTTCATGATTAATGTGTACGACAGCGCCGTGGCACTAAGATAATAGTCCATGCTGTCCGTTGTGCTCGCTGGTTTCTCGGCAAGTGCCAGCCGGTATTCTTTTTCGGCCAGTCGGTAGTTGCCTGAATTGTAATAGACATTTCCACGAGTTTTGGCTGCATTGATCAATGTGATGGCACCGGCGTTATACATGAAGTCGCTTTAATACGCTATATAGCTAAAGTTATTTTGGCGTTTGCGCAGAGACACCACAATGTGAGGTCTCTGCTGACGGCTGCAAAGGTACAAAAAATCTCCCACATACGGCGTACATGGGAGATTGTTTTACGGAATATTAAGCACCAGCAGTAGAGACGCCACAATGTGACGTCTCTACAGATTACGTATTCAAGTTTCTGCAAGTTCTGCACAGCCGATGCCATAGGCATCAGACATTGATAGCCAGCCATTTCAATGGCTGGTGACAGGGTTGTGGTAGGTGGCGTGCCGTAGGTACGCGATATGGGTTGGATGCTGTCGCGTACCTAAAGGCACGCTTTTCTACCGTCCCTTTATACCAGCCATTTAATGGCTGGCTACCAATGTCATGCCCCTATGGGGCTGGCTGCGCATCGCTTTAATAGCTTGAAACTTGAATTACGTATTGATATGGGGCAGTATTTCCCGTAAAAGAATAAAAAAAACGGGGTGAGAAGCTTTTATTTAAGTTTTTTTTAGTAACTTTGCAGCCGTTTATAAACAATGTATATGAGTAAAGAGCTTTTAACTCCTGATTACATCTTTGAGTCAAGCTGGGAAGTTTGCAATAAGGTTGGCGGAATCTATACTGTGCTCTCCACGAGGGCAAAGACGCTGCAAGAGGCTTTCCCCGACAGGATTATGTTTATTGGTCCAGACTTCTGGAAAGACAAAGAAAGTCTCTATTTCCGTGAGGAACCGTCGCTGCTGGCCGAATGGCAATGGCTGGCCAAAGAAGGCAACCGTGAACTCGGCTTGCCAGGACTGAAGGTGAGGGTAGGGCGCTGGACGGTGCCGGGCGAGCCTATCGCCATCCTCGTGGACTTCATTCCGTTTTTTGAGAAGAAGAACGAGATATACGGCTGGCTGTGGGAGCACTACGGCGTGGATTCGCTGCATGCCTACGGCGACTACGACGAGGCGTCGATGTTCTCCTATGCCGCAGGACTGGTGGTGGAGAGCCTGTATCATTATCTAGCCCCCAAAGTGTCTCCGTCATCCCCCGAGGGGAAAGCCACCCTTTCGTCATTCCCGAGTGGAGCTCGCCTACCCGTAGCCTTTCCTGAGGGCGAAAGGATAGGCTCATCCTTTGCAGGCAGTACTCAAGAAGCCCCTACGGGGACCGTAGGTGGAGGCTTCGTTTACCACGCCAACGAATGGATGTGCGGACTTGGAGCGCTATACATCAATGCAAAGGTTCCTGAGATAGCCACCATCTTCACCACGCATGCCACGAGCATCGGCCGCTCGATAGCCGGCAACCAGAAGCCGCTCTACGACTACCTGTTTGCCTATAACGGCGACCAGATGGCTCAGGAGCTGAACATGGAGAGCAAGCACTCCATAGAGAAGCAGACGGCACACCACGTGGACTGCTTCACCACGGTGAGCGACATCACCGCCCACGAGTGCCTGGAGCTGCTCGACAAAGCGGTGGACGTGGTGCTGCCTAACGGCTTCGACGACAGCTTCGTGCCGAAGACGCAGGCCTTTGGCAGAAAGCGCAAGCTGGCCCGCCGGAGGATGCTGCAGGTGGCCAATGCGCTGCTGGGCGAGAACCTGGATGACGACACCATCATCGTATCCACCTCCGGCCGCTATGAGTTCCGCAACAAGGGAATAGATGTGTTCATTGAGGCCATGAACCGCCTGCTGCGCGACCGCAACCTGAAGAAGACCGTGCTGGCATTCATCGTCGTGCCCGGATGGGTGGGCGAGCCGAGGAAGGACTTGCAGGAGAGACTGTCTCAACTCTCCACTTTCAACTCTCCACTAGAGGTTCCACAGGTCACCCACTGGCTGCACAACATGGGTCACGACAACGTGCTGAACATGATGAAGTTCTACGACATGCACAACCGCCACGAGGACAAGGTGAAGGTCGTCTTCCTGCCCTGCTACCTCGACGGCCACGACGGCATCCTCAACCTCAGCTACTACGACGTGGTGCTGGGCAACGACCTCTGCATCTACCCCTCCTACTATGAGCCGTGGGGCTACACGCCGCTGGAGGCCGTGGCCTTCAAGGTGCCCTGCATCACCACCGACCTGGCTGGCTTCGGCCTCTGGGCCAACAAGGAGTTCGGACATCCCGGCGAGCTGGCCGACGGCGTGAAGGTGATCCACCGCACCGACTATAACTACTCTGAGGTGGCCGACTTCATCAAGGACACCGTCGCGGAATACTCGGCGTACACACAGAAGCAGGTGGAAGCCTGCCGGAAGAAGGCCGGTGCCCTCTCGAAGAAGGCGCTCTGGAGCGAGTTCATCAAGTACTATTACGAGGCATACGACATTGCGCTGAGACATGCACTAAGCAGACGTGCAATTTAACTATTTACAATTTACAATTTATTTGTGAATTTCGTAATTTAGTTATTTTGATTATGGACAGAAAGGAATTGCAGGAACGAATGACCTCATTTGCGGTGAGGATAATAAAGCTGGTTGATGCTTTACCGTCATCACTGGGCGGACAGACTATTGCCCGTCAAATTGTTCGTTCCGGTACATCTCCCTCTGCAAACTATAGAGCTGCTTGCATCGCCAAGTCAGACAAGGATTTCCTTAATAAGTTAAAGATTGTTGAAGAAGAACTTGATGAGACTTGCCACTGGCTGGAAATGATTATGCGATGTGAGATGCTGAAACCCTCACGCATCCAGCCCTTACATCAAGAATGTTGTGAACTACTTAGTATCATTGTCAAGTCAATCGTCACAATGCGTTCAAGAGTTGAGGCAGACGCTATGGCAAAACAGAAAACAATAACGTCAAACGATGATGAAAGAAAAATAAACAAAATGAAATAAATAGAGAAATAAATTGTAAATTGTAAATTGTTAAGATGATGAAAGAAAAATAAACAAAATGAAATAAATAGAGAAATAAATTGTAAATTGTAGATTGTTAAATAGTAAATTAGAAAGATGAAAATCAAAGCTGACTACGCTAATGCTCCTCTATGGAAGGAGCTGACCGTGAGATCGAGCCTTCCGCAGGAGCTGAAGTGCCTCGACGAGATTGCCCACAACTTGTGGTGGGTGTGGAACTATCAGGCCCGCGACCTGTTCCGTGACCTCGACCCCGAACTGTATCACGATGTGAAGCACAACCCTGTGACGCTGCTCGAGCGGCTGAGCTTCGCCCGCAAGGAGGAAATCATCAAGGATAAGGCGCTGATGAAGCGCATCAAGTCCGTCTATGAGATGTTCCGCTCCTATATGGACGTGGAACCCGACAAGAACCGCCCCTCCGTGGCCTATTTCTCCATGGAGTATGGCATGCACTCTGCGCTGAAAATCTACAGCGGCGGTCTGGGCATGCTGGCCGGCGACTACCTGAAGGAGGCCAGCGACTCGAATGTCGACATGTGCGCCGTGGGATTCCTCTATCGCTTCGGCTACTTCACCCAGAGCCTGTCGATGGACGGTCAGCAAATAGCCAAGTATGAGCCTCAGAACTTCACCCATCTGCCCATCGAGCGTCAGCTCGACGAGAACGGCCAGCCTCTGGTGGTCGATGTGCCCTACACTAACTATATGGTACACGCGTACGTGTGGAGGGTGAACGTAGGACGCATCAAGCTCTATCTGCTCGACACCGACAACGAGATGAACAGCGACTTCGACAAGCCCATCACCCACAACCTCTACGGCGGCGACTGGGAGAACCGCCTGAAGCAGGAAATCCTCCTGGGCATCGGTGGTGTGCTGACGCTGAAGAAGCTGGGCATCAAGAAGGATATCTACCACTGCAACGAGGGCCACGCCGCGCTCTGCAACCTGCAGCGCCTGTGCGACTACATCGAGGACGAGCACCTGACGTTCAATCAGGCCTTGGAGCTGGTGCGTGCCAGCGGCCTCTACACCGTGCATACCCCCGTGCCCGCCGGTCACGACTACTTCGACGAGGGCCTCTTCGGCAAGTACATGGGTTCCTATCCGCAGCGCCTGGGCATCTCCTGGGACGAGTTTATCGGCATGGGACGCACCAACCCCGACGACAAGGGCGAGAAGTTCTGCATGTCGACCTTTGCCTGCAACACCTGTCAGGAGGTGAACGGCGTCAGCAAGCTCCACGGATGGGTGTCGCAGAAAATGTTTTCCAACATCTGGGCTGGCTACTATCCCGAGGAGAACCACGTGGGCTACGTCACCAACGGCGTGCACTTCCCCACCTGGGCCGCTACCGAGTGGCGTAAGCTCTATGCCAAGTATTTCGACGATAACTTCATGTTCGACCAGTCGAACCAGAAAATCTGGGAGGCCATCTACAGCGTGCCCGACGAGGAAATCTGGGCCACACGCCAGCAGCTGAAGAACAAGCTGTTCAACTATATCACCGTGCAGTTCCGCGAGACTTGGCTGAAGAACCAGGGCGACCCCGCCCGTGTGGTCAAGCTGGTGGAGCGCTTCAACCCCAATGCGCTGGTCATCGGCTTCTGCCGCCGCTTCGCCACCTACAAGCGCGCTCACCTGCTGTTTACCGACGAGGCCCGTCTGTCGAAGATTGTCAATAATCCCGACCGCCCGGTCATCTTCCTCTTCGCAGGTAAGGCTCACCCCGCCGACGGTGCTGGCCAGGGCCTGATCAAGAAGATTTTCGAGATCTCGCAGCGTGATGAGTTCCAGGGTAAGGTCATCTTCCTCGAGGACTACGACTTCCTGCTGGCCCGCCGCCTCGTCAGTGGCGTGGACATCTGGATGAACACACCCACACGCCCGCTGGAGGCCAGCGGCACCAGCGGCGAGAAGGCCGAGATGAACGGCGTGGTGAACCTCAGCGTGAAGGACGGCTGGTGGCTGGAGGGCTACCGCGAGGGTGCCGGATGGGCACTCACCGAGCATCGCACCTACGACAACCAGGGCTACCAGGACCAGCTCGATGCCGCCACCATCTACTCGCTGCTCGAGAACGAGATCATCCCTCTCTACTACAAGAAGAACAAGAAGGGCATCAGCGAGGACTGGATCAAGGTCATCAAGAACAGCATTGCGCAGATTGCTCCGCACTACACCATGAAGCGCCAGCTCGACGACTACTACTCGAAGTTCTACGAGAAAGAGGCCAAGCGCTTCAAGATGCTTGCCGCCGACAACTACCGCCAGGCTCGCGAGATTGCCTTGTGGAAGGAGGCCGTGGCCGAGCGCTGGGACGGCATTCGCGTCGTCTCCTGTGAGTGGAACATTCCTGCCACGGGGCTGGAGACAGGCACGAAGTACACCCTGCGCTATGTCATCGACGAGCAGGGACTCGACGATGCCGTCGCCCTGGAGAAGGTGAACATCTATACCGACAAGAAGGGTGTAGACCGCATCTACAGCATAGAGCCGCTGAACATGGTGGGCAACGAAGGCAACAACTACACCTTCGAGGCTGAGCTCTCGCCCAAGCAGGCCGGCGAATATCGCTCTGCCGTGCGTATGTATCCTAAGAACGAGAAGCTGCCTCACCGCCAGGACTTCTGCTACGTGAAGTGGCTGGAGCTGCCCTCCGGCACTCTGGGCTAACATTCAGTTTCGGAAGTAAGGAAGAAGTAAGGGGGGAGGTAACTCCCCCTTTTTCATTGGCAACGATATAGCAGTTGATTGGATTTTTTGCCATCAGAGGCAGTTGTTCGGAATTTCCGAACAACTGAATTCTCGTCCAATTCCTTGTCCTTAAAGATGTGACTTAAATGCTCGCTTACGTTAGATTTACTCGATTGGTTCACCAGGTTTCATCTCACTCAAAGCAGCAAACGGCACGGCCTGTATCTCACAGTGGATGTCTATACTGTCGAAGATTATGAAACCCCGTATCGTTCGATAATTCGACTCTGTGAGAAGTGGAATTATTACCATTGCAGCGATTAAACATATTGTTGATATAGTCATTGCTTCTTGCCTCCACGTTTAGCCTTTTTCTCAATACCTTTGATGCTTTCCAAATAGGCTTGTTCAACAGGTGAGAGAGTCTTCACCTGGAATTTCCGATATTCTGCCAATGCCTTTTCCATTGCTTCTTCATGACTGACAGAGCCACCATCCATCAAGAGCTCTTCTCCAATAGACGTAATGTTGTTGTCAAGTTGACGAATGTAATCTTCCATATACATGGGGCGATGCTTCAAAGCTTGGATTTCCGCAAAGTCGAAGTATCCAGACACAAGGTTGTTCAGTATTTTCAGTTCATCGGCGGACAGATAATTTTTTGCAATCTTGATATCATTGATACAAGGCAGCTCCCCTTTGAAAGTTGTCAATCCCATGAATGGCTTGTCGGCATTAGCCCGTTCATAGATAACCTCTGCGGCTGTATGTCTGTGTGCAGCATAATGTAGCTTGTTCTGCACAATCTTGAAAAACAATCGCGATGTCTCTGAGCGAGGGTCATAGTCAACAGCGGTGGCATAAAGGTCAAGCACTTGCCGATAAAGCACCTTCTCCGAAGAACGGATGTCACGGATACGGTCAAGCAGTTCTTTCCAATAGCTTCCACCGCCAAGGTTCTTTAGTCGGTCATCGTCTAAGGCAAACCCCTTTACAATGTACTCATGCAGCCGTTCCGTTGCCCATTGACGGAAACGAGTGGCAATGATGGAACGAATGCGATAACCAACAGAAATAATCATATCAAGATTATAATAGGGTATCTCGCGGGTAACCTCTCGATTTCCCTCCTGACGAACCTGTCGGAATTTCCGACAAGTTTCTTCTTCGTTTAGTTCTTCATCCTCATAGATGTGCTTGATATGTTCCACCACATTGGTTCGTGATGACCCAAATAGGTCGGCCATCTGCTGTTGCGTCAGCCATACCGTCTTATCTTCCAATCTTACATCCAGACGAATAGTTCCGTCTTCCGACTGATAAATGATAATATTCCCTTGTTCGTCCATGCCTTTTTATATATTTAACTTACAAATAGATTTTGGGAGTTCGCTTACTAATCATATCCCTCTCTCTGCCCAGTCACCTCGGTCGAGGTTCCTATATCCCACGGCTTCGGCGATATGTTGGCTTTGGACATTCTCGCTTCCCTCCAAGTCGGCGATGGTGCGGGCCACCTTTAATATTCTGTTGTAAGCGCGAGCGGAGAGCTTCAATCGCTCCATCGCCATGCGAAGGAGGCCCAAAGAACTTTCGTCGGGTTCGGCATATTGGTGAATCATACGCTCGGTCATCTGGGCATTGCAGTGAATGCCCTTGAAATCCTTGAAGCGGGCCTCTTGGATTTGTCTTGCTTTCAACACTCTCTCGCGTATTCGCTCACTTGGTTCACCAGGTTTCATCTCACTCAAAGCAGCAAACGGCACGGCCTGTATCTCACAATGAATGTCTATACGGTCGAGAAGCGGCCCGCTAATCTTGGACAGATAGCGGCTGATTTGGCCAGGGGTACAGGTACACTTGTGCAGAGGGTCGCCGTAATACCCGCAGGGACAGGGATTCATCGATGCCACCAGCATGAAAGAGCAGGGATATTCCACCGTATACTGTGCACGGGTTATCGTGATTTTACGGTCTTCCAAAGGCTGTCGGAGTATCTCTAGAGTAGCCCTATTAAACTCCGTCAGCTCGTCGAGGAAGAGCACTCCGTTGTGCGCCAGAGACACCTCGCCAGGCATCGCCTTGGAAGTTCCACCGGCGAGGCCCAC
>JAEEGL013918013.1_pt1 | contig 31138 bp, 32 predicted proteins | sample 9134231 | NCBI WGS metagenome assembly JAEEGL01 (sample SAMN16246548, study PRJNA631951) | gut metagenome | biome: gut microbiome; feature: rumen; material: fiber-attached | host: Bos | place: Iran: Karaj | collected 2018-10
CTGTTTTCCCTTTATTTAAGTAGGTAACAAACTCTTTAATACCGCCTTCATAGTGGAAGGTACGCTCTTTTACTTCTTCTTCTCTTGTATCACGAAGGGTAATACGAAGATTCTTTGTAAGGAAAGCTGTCTCACGAAGACGAACCTTTAAAGTATCGTAATCAAAAACGGTTTCTTCAAAAATCAAAGGATCCGGTAAAAATGTTACCTTTGTTCCCGTCTTTGACGGGTCGCAGGTTCCGATTTCTTTTAACGGATACATGGTCTTTCCACGCTCATATCTCTGCTGGAAAACCTTTCCTTCTCTACAAATTTCTACCTCTAACCATACGGATAAAGCATTTACTACGGAAGCACCTACGCCGTGAAGACCACCGGACACTTTGTATCCGCCACCGCCGAATTTTCCTCCTGCATGAAGTACAGTAAATACTACTTCTACCGCAGGAATACCTGCTTTGGAGTTAATTCCTGTTGGAATTCCTCGACCATCATCCTCTACGGTTATGGAATTATCAGGATTAATGGTTGTAACAATATGGGTACAAAATCCGGCCAATGCTTCATCCACGGCATTATCCACGATTTCATATACCAAATGATGAAGTCCGCGAATGGATGTCGTTCCGATATACATACCCGGACGTTTTCTAACCGCTTCCAATCCTTCTAATATTTGAATTTGATCTGCACCATATTCCGGTGTTGCTTGCTGACTCATAAGTCCTCCAAATTACTCATTTCTTTCGGTAACAGTTCCCGAAATCACTTCAAAAACTTTATTTATCTTGAAACGATTTTTTACAAAATCATCCAAACCGGTACATGTAATAATGGTTTGGGTTTCATATAAGCTCTTTAATAAATAGTTTTGTCTGGTACTATCCAACTCGGAAAGTACATCATCTAACAATAAAACCGGCTTTTCTCCTATCATTTCTTCCACTATTTTGATTTCGGAAAGTTTTAATGATAAAGCGCAGGTTCTTTGCTGTCCCTGAGAGCCAAATTTTCTTATATCAACATCGGATATAGAAAATCTTAAATCATCTCTATGGGGTCCCACATTTGTAGTTCCCGTCTTAAAATCTTTTTCTTTGGATTGAAAAAGCTCATCCACAAATAAAAAATCTTCAACATTCGGCTCATAAAAAATCGCCAAATTTTCTCTTTCTCCGGATATTTTATAATGCATATCCGCAACTACAGGGGCAATTTCTTCAATAAATTCCCGTCTTCTCTTAATAATTTTTTTTCCATAACTAACCAACTGTTCATCCCACACATCTAAGGTGGATCGAAGAGACGGATTAAAATGAATATCCTTTAAAAGTTTATTTCGATTATTAAGTACCTTGTTGTAATTTGTCAGATTGTTAAGATAAATCTTATCCAACTGACAAAGCTCCATATCGATAAATCTTCTTCTTTCTCCCGGTCCTTCTTTGATAATGTTCATATCTTCGGGAGAAAAGAAGATTATATTTAAATAACCAAAAAGGTCAGCTGCCTTTTTTACGGGAACTTTATTAATGGCGATTCCTTTTGTTTTATTCTTTCGAAGATGTAAGTCTATTTGATATTCCCGACTCTGCTTTTCCACGACACACTTGATATGAGCTTCTTTTTCACCAAAGCGAATCATATCTTTATCGTGGCTTCCTTTGTGAGATTTGGAAGTTCCGCTTAAATAGCAGGCTTCCAAAATATTCGTTTTTCCTTGAGCATTATCTCCGAAAATAATATTTGTAGAAGCATCAAAGTTTAATTCCAGATTCTCATAATTACGAAAATCCTTTAATTCCAATGATTTAATAATCATTTCACTACCCGAACCGTTTCGCCGTCAAAAGTAACTTCATCGCCGTCGTAAATCTTTTTTCCACGGCGTGTTTCTACCTCTCCGTTAACCAAAACTTCTCCGTCCTGAATCACAATTTTTGCTTCTACTCCAGAGGAAACCATGCCTGCTTTTTTTAAAAGCTGGCCGAGTTTTATAAACTCATCTTCTTCTCTAATCTGTATTTCCTGCATATATTATTCCTGAATATTTACCGGAAGGATTACATATATAAAGGATCCTTCCTCATCCTTAATAAAACATGGTGATCTGTGGTTCACCATATAAAGATTTACTTCTTCTTCGTCTATTACTTTTAACGCGTCAATGAATAACTTGGAATTGAATCCTATTACCAAATCTTTTCCGTCTTTTGTAATATCAACTTGTTCTTTCATTGCTCCAACCGTCGTATTCATACGAAGATCAATGACATTTTCCTTGATATCCATAATAAACGGCTTATATTCCGCATCTTTAAAAAGCATTGGAGTCAATCTGTCGATTTTATCGTAAAGTCTCTTTTTATTAACTTTTACCTTTGTTTCGTAATCATTGGAAATCATATGCTCTATGTTAATGAATTCACCTTCGATTAATCTTGAAACAATGGTAGTGTTATCAAATTCAAAAATAATGTGGTTATCAGTGAAGAAGACCTCCACCATATCCTCAGTTCCACCGTTTAATATTTTAGCAATCTCATTTAATGCTTTTCCCGGAACTACTACTTTTTTGTTTGGATAAGACTCTTTTAACTTAATATTTCTAATGGAAATTCTATATTTATCCAAAGCAACCATCTTAAGATTATCGCCGTTGATTTCCATCAATTCACCGGTCATCATTTTGTTGTTAGCATTTGCTTCAGAAATGGTAAAGGTTGTCTGTCTGATCAGCTCTTTTAAAGTAAATTGAGAAATAATCACAGGTTCATTTCTTGGAATAACGGGAATCTTTGGATAATCCTCTCCCGGCATACCCGTTATATTAAGATTCATAGTGTCACAAGTAATAAAGGTATGATATTTATCATCACAATAAATGGTAACATCATTGTCCGGACATTTATTAATAATCTGTCCGAAGAATCTGGCATCGATTGCCATAAGTCCTTTTTCTTCAATGGTACCTTCTATAATAGATTCAATACCTATTTCCATATCATTGGCAGTGAGTTTTATTTGATCACCGGTCGCATCAATTAAGATACATTCCAGAATTGCCATTGTTGTTCTTCCTGGAACAGCGTTTAATACGGTTTTAACTCCTTTTGATAATTCGCTTTGTGAACAAGTGATTTTCATTTTTTAAGAGCTCCTTTCCATCTATCTATCATATGTATTTTTTTAATATTATTATTAATAGGTGTTAATATGTGGATTATTGAAAAAACCACGTAATAACGAGGAAAAATTATAAAAGTTATTCTTTGGAAACCGGTTTAAAGTATGTGAGTTTCTTTCTTAAAATGTGGAATGTTTTTTTTAATCATTCTTAATAAGAAATCTATAAACGGTTATACACATTGATATAGAACAACTTTTGAATAACTTGTTAATTAGAGTTGATTTTCTTTTTAATAGAATCTATTTCATCTCTAAAATCGTTGTTTTCGTCATATTCGCTTTGAATTTTTTTCGTTCCGTGAAGAATAGTGGTATGATCTCGTCCTCCCAAAAGACTTCCAATGGCGTCCAGAGGTGAATCAACCATTTGACGACATAAAAACATGGCAATCTGTCTTGGTCGTGCAATATTTGCGGATCGATTTTTTGAAATCATTTGATCAACAGAAATACCGTAATGATCTGCAACAATTTCAATGATTAACTGTGGAGTAATTGCTCTTGGCTTTTCCGGAGAGATAATGTTTTGAAGCTCTCTTTCCGCAATTTCCATAGTTATTTCTGTTTTTTGTAATGTTGAATAAGCAATGAGTTTCTTTAACGCGCCTTCAATTTCACGAACACTGGTATGAATATTGGAAGCTATATAATGAAGAATTTCATCATCAAAAGAGATATTTCGATTCTCATTTTCATTGTATTCTTCTAATTTTTTACGAAGAATTGCCATTCTTGTTTCATAATTAGGAAGAGTTATTTCTACCATCAGTCCCATTTCAAATCTGGTTCTGAATCGCATATCCAAAGTTTCCAATTCTTTTGGAGGGCGATCGGATGTAATAATGATTTGTTTTCCGGCATCGTGTAATGAATTAAAGGTGTGGAAAAACTCATCCTGAGTTTGTTCTTTACCAATAATAAATTGGATATCATCGATCATTAATACATCAACGCTTCGATATTTATCACGAAGATTTGTCATAAGGGAAGCATTACTTCTTGAATTACGAATAGCCTCAATTACTTCGTTGGTAAATTCTTCGGATGTAACGTATAAAACCTGCTTATCTGCGTTGTCGTGAAAAATATAGTTACCGATGGCATGCATTAAATGGGTTTTACCAAGTCCCGGTCCTCCGTATATATAAAGAGGGTTGTATGCTTCGCCGGATGTTTCGGCAACCGCTAGAGAAGCATTTTGTGCAAAGCGGTTATTTTCACCGATGACAAAGGTCTCAAAAGTATATTTTGGATTCAAGTTAGAATTGATATAGTTTGAATTCTTTGTATAAGCCGGTGATTCCTCGGGAAGATCTGATTTTGGAATATCGTCACTCTTTGTGTCCTTTGGAGTAATGAAATTTAGTGTATATTCCTGACCGGTAAATTCTGCGATTTTAATCATGATTGCATCGGAATAACGATTCTTAACCAAATTAATGGCTACGGAATTGGTATTATCCGGATTAAGAATATATAAATCTTTTCCATCAACGGAATAAACCTCAAGCGGTTTAATAAAAGTATTGAATGTAATATCCTGAATATTAAGCTCTTCTTTTAAAGACTCCAATATGTCAGGCCAAAGTTTAATAAGTTCTTCCATAATTAACCTTTCAAAACAGTATTATATAATAAGGAAGAAATTCCTCATATTATTTAAAAACATACACCTAATATAATATACGAAACAGGCTGATTTATCAACAAAAAATAATGATTGAAAAAGGGTTATAAACACACGTAAAATGTGGATTTTTTTATTCACAGGCAAATAAAATTACAGTTTTGAAAAGAAAGTTATCCACACTTTTGTGGATAAAGATGGTTTATTATTTCACCTTGTAAAACAAGTAAAAATAAGAGTTAAATTTTTTATTTACCGGTTATTCAGATTTTATCCACATATAGTATTAAAAAAACAGACTATGTTTATATATTGTGGAATGCTGTTTATAAATGTGGAAAATGTGTGTAAAAGCCTGTTTTTATTGACTTTTGAATATTTTTTGCTATAATTATATGGCATTCGCTTAAAATTGGGCGAAGTAAATTTCGAAATTTATTTCACTGTTAAAGGAGGTGTATTCGTATGAAGATGACTTTTCAGCCTAAGAAAAGATCACATGCAAAGGTTCATGGATTCCGTAAGAGAATGAGCACTGCAGGTGGAAGAAAAGTAATAGCAGCACGTCGTGCTAAAGGAAGAAAGAAATTATCTGCGTAGGCCACATGACCATGTGGTCTTTCTTCTTATTTACAGAAAGGAGCGATTATGAAATTTTCGGAATCATTGAAAAAGAATGATGATTTTCGCAGAGTTTACCGTAAAGGTCGCTCCAAAGCCAATCAAAATCTGGTTTTGTATGTTTATAAGAACGGACTGGAGGAAAACAGACTAGGCGTTTCTGTCAGTAAGAAAGTGGGCAATTCCATTGTCCGACATCATATGACGAGACTGATCAGGGAAGTATATCGACTACATGAAGATGAATTTAACATTGGGTTAGATTTGGTAGTCGTAGTGAGAACTGGAGATAAGAGAACAAAACTTTGTGAAGTTGAACCTCATTTTTTGGAACTTGCTAATCTTTTGAGGATTATGAAATGAAAAAATTATTTCTTGGAATCATTAAATTCTATAGAAAATACCTTTCTCATTTAAAAACAACGAAATGCCCTTATTATCCTACCTGTTCTACTTATGGTTTAATAGCTGTAGAACATCATGGAGCAATAAAGGGAGGAATTCTTACGGTTTGGCGAATTCTTCGTTGCAACCCTTTTTCACATGGAGGGGTTGATCCGGTACCTAAGTCATTTCATTTAAAAGTCCCTTTTAAAATGTGTGACTATGAGCCGTTGTAGGCTCTTTACAATTATATATAGGAGGAAATCTACGTGACAGCAATGTATTTAACTGCTTATGACGGATCCTTCCTCGGTCCTGTTGCTAAGGGATTGGGATGGATTATGGATAAGATTTATGTGATGTTTGCGAATGCGGGCATTCACAGTATTGCGCTTACCATTTTTGTTTTTACTATTTTAGTCTATGCTTGTCTTTTCCCTCTTACATACAAACAGCAGAGATTCTCTGTTATTTCCCGTAAGATGAATCCGGAATTAAAAGCGATTCAGGAAAAGTACAAAGGAAAAAAAGATCAGGCTTCTATGGCCGCTCAGCAGGAAGAGACACAGATGCTTTATGATAAGTATGGCATTTCAATGACAGGTTCCTGTGTTCAGTTAGCAATTCAGTTTCCGATTTTAATGGCTTTGTATCGTGTGTTTTACAATGTACCGGCTTATATCGGAAGTGTAAAAAACGTATTTACCGATTTGGTTTCCGGTATTCAGGCAACAGACAGATATGCGGATTTGATGCAAAAAGTATATGAGGAAGCATCTATACGTAATGTAAAAGTTGATTTTACCGTTGATGATAAGACAACATTGGGAAATTACATTATTGATGTTCTTTATAAATTATCTTCATCAGGTTGGGACAGTTTACAGGATACTTTCCCGGGATTGGCTGATACTATTTCATCTACCCATTCTTCTTTGGACGCTATTAATAATCTTTTTGTTTTATCCATTTCCGATACACCTTGGAATCAGATGAAAATGGGATTCAGCGGACATAATTGGGGTCTTTTGATTGCTGCATTGGCAATTCCGGTTGTTTCTACTTTTACTCAGTATTTAACAATTTTGCAGACTCCAATGGCAAATTCCAACGACCAGATGACTCAGCAGATGAAAACAATGAACTATACCATGCCTTTAATGACATTTTTCATTGCATTTACCTGTCCTGTGGGATTGGGATTCTATTGGGCAATCGGTGGATTCATTCGTGCAATTCAGCAGTTTTTCTTAAATCGTCATTTTGAAAAAATTGATTTAAATGACATTATTGAGAAAAACAAAGAAAAGGCTGCAAAGAAAAAAGAGCAGCGCGGTATCAGAAGAGAGCAGATCATGGCAAATGCAACCATGAATACCAGAAAGACAATTTCTGAAGCAGCTTCTTATAACAACTCTAATGAAGAAGCTTTGGAAAAAGCGGCAGCAAGCCGTTCCAATGCAAAACCGGGTTCTATGGCAGCAAAGGCTAACCTGGTAAAAGATTTTAATGAAGGAATTAAACATTCAAAATAGGGGGCATAAATATGGAATCTAGAGAATTTTCAGGAAAAACAGTTGAGGATGCTTTAACTCAGGCAACCGTAGAACTTGGATTAACAAGTGATAAGTTAGATTACGAAGTAGTGGAAAAAGGATCTTCAGGTATCCTTGGACTTGGTGCAAAAGATGCAGTTATCAAGGTTTCTTTAAAGGGTGAGAAAAAGGAATCCGAAGAAAAGGCTGCGGAAGTAAAAGAAGAAAAACCGGCAAAAGAATCCGATAAGTCTGAAGAAAAGAAGGAAGTTCTTGAAAATCCGGAGGTCGCAATCGCCGTTGTTAAGGATTTCTTAAAAGAAGTATTTGCTTCCATGAACTTGGAAGTTACTCTTTCAGCTGATTATGATGCCGAGGATAACACCATTAACGTTGACATGGTTGGTCCTGAAATGGGAATTATTATCGGAAAGCGCGGACAGACATTAGATTCTTTACAGTATTTAGCAAATTTGGCTTTAAATCGTAAGGTTGATGCCTATACAAAGGTTAAGCTTGATACCGAGGATTATCGTCGTCGTCGTAAGGAAACATTGGAAAATCTTGCAAAAAACTGTGCTTACAAAGCAAAGAGAACAAGAAAGCCGGTTTCTTTGGAAGCTATGAACCCTTACGAAAGAAGAGTGATCCATTTCGCATTGCAGGATGATGAAGCTGTTGCTACTCATTCTGAGGGTGAAGAGCCTTACAGACATGTTGTGATTACTCTTAAGAAATAAAACATAAGCATTATATAGAAGAATCCCGGTCATTGCCTTCACAGCTTAGATGTCACAAAGTTCTGGCAATGAGCCGGGATTTTCTATTTAATGTTTATAGTATTATATAAGACAACAATTATGAATAGTATTGTGAATTGTTTTTTTATATAATAAAAATGATACTTTATAGAACACACAAGGTGAGCGCATGTTAGAGAAAGATACAATCGCTGCTATTTCTACAGGTCTTAGCGAAGGCGGAATCGGAGTGATTCGAATTTCCGGTGAGAATGCCATAGAGATTTGCGATAAGATTTACAAAGGAAAAGAAAAACTTGCTAATGTTCCTACACATACCATTTCTTATGGTCATGTGTATGACGGTGATATATTATTGGATGAGGTAATGGTATCTGTTATGCGTGCACCGCGAACTTATACCAGAGAAGATGTGGTGGAAATTAACTGCCACGGAAGCGTTTATCTTTTAAAAGAGATTTTGTCTCTTGTTTTGCGAAGTGGAGCCAGACCTGCGGAGCCCGGCGAGTTTACAAAGCGCGCCTTTTTAAACGGACGTATTGATTTATCTCAGGCGGAGTCCGTTATGGATGTGATTTCTTCTCAAAATGAGATTGCAGCAAAGAATTCTCTTCGTCAATTAGACGGATATTTAAAGAACCGGATTGTTTCCATGCGAGAAAAGCTGATCTATGAGATTGCATATATTGAATCTGCTCTAGATGATCCCGAGCATATTTCCTTGGATGGCTATGGAGATCATTTGCTGGAAGTGATTCAGCCAATCATGGATGAGATAAATAAATTGATTACTTCCGCAAAAGACGGAAGCTTTATCAAAAACGGAATCAAAACCGTAATTGTTGGAAAACCCAATGTGGGCAAGTCTTCTTTATTAAATGTATTGGCAAAAAAGGAAAGAGCCATTGTAACGGATATTCCGGGTACCACCAGAGATACGTTGGAGGAAATGATCTCTTTTGGTGAGTTTTCTCTCCATATGATTGATACAGCAGGTATCCGCGATACAGATGATAAAGTGGAAAAAATTGGCGTAAAGAAAGCAATTTCCTCAATCGACGAGGCAGATTTGGTTTTATATGTGGTTGACTCCACATTTTCCATTGATGAAGAAGATATTGATTTAATGGAAAAGATTAAGGACGAAAAAGTCATCGTTCTTTTAAATAAAACGGATTTGGAACCTATGGTTTCAGAGGAAGAGATTCGAAGCCATTTGCCGGATAAGAAGATGATTTCTATTTCCGCAAAGGAGCATATGGGACTTGACGAGTTAAAAGAAGAAATACGCAGTATGTTCTTTTCCGGAGAAATAGCATTAAATAATGAAGTTTTTATTACCAATGAAAGACAGAAGTTTTCTTTGGAAGAAGCAAACCGATCCTTGTCACAGGTTTGCGGAAGTATTGAGAATGATATGTCGGAAGATTTCTTTTCCATTGATTTAATGGATGCTTATGAATCTTTGGGCAGAATTATCGGTGAGTCTTTGGAAGAAGATTTGGTAAATCAGATTTTTTCAAAGTTTTGTATGGGTAAATAGAAAGGCCGGATATGTCAGTTGTTGATGAAAAATATGACGTTGTAATTGTTGGCGCAGGTCATGCGGGATGCGAGGCTGCTTTAGCATGCGCACGTTTAGGATTAAAAACTATTATATTTACGGTAAGTATGGATTCTGTTGCACTTATGCCATGTAATCCGAATATTGGCGGAAGTTCTAAGGGCCATTTGGTTCGTGAACTGGATGCTTTGGGCGGACAAATGGGAATCAATATCGATAAGTCTTTTTTACAGTCAAAGATGTTAAATAAGTCAAAGGGCCCGGCAGTTCATTCTTTACGTGCCCAGGCTGATAAGCTTCAGTATTCCGTGGAAATGAAAAAGACCCTTCAGGCGCAAAAGAATCTTACCCTTCGCCAAGCAGAAGTTTCTGAGATTATGGTGGAAGACGGAAAGATTGTGGGAGCAAAGACTTTTTCCGGTGGAACCTATCATTGTAAAGCTGTGGTTCTTTGTACCGGAACTTATTTGAAGGCTCGCTGTTTGTATGGAGATGTAATAGAATACACCGGACCAAACGGATTAAAGGCTGCCAATACATTAAGCGCCTCTTTGGAAAACAATGGAATAGAACTTCGTCGCTTTAAAACCGGAACGCCGGCACGAATCGATGGAAGCACTATCGATTATTCAAAAATGGAAGAGCAATTTGGTGATGAGCGTATCGTTCCTTTTTCATTTACTACCGATCCGGATTCTATTCAAAAAGAGCAGGTTTCCTGTTATTTGACTTATACCAACGAAAAGACTCATGAGATCATTCGAAAGAACTTGGATCGTTCTCCCATGTATTCCGGAGTCATCGAAGGAACGGGTCCTAGATATTGCCCCTCCATCGAAGATAAAGTGGTAAAGTTTGCCGAAAAAGAACGTCATCAGTTATTTGTTGAACCGGAAGGCTTATATACCAATGAAATGTATATATCCGGAATGTCATCTTCCATGCCGGAGGATGTGCAGTACGAAATGTACCATACGGTTCCCGGATTAGAGAATGCCACCATTGTTCGAAACGCTTATGCCATCGAATACGATTGTATTGATGCTAATCAGTTGTACGCGACTTTAGAGTTTAAGGCCATCAAAGGACTTTTTGCCGGCGGACAGTTTAACGGAAGCAGCGGTTACGAAGAAGCTGCTGCTCAGGGATTGGTTGCGGGCATCAACGCAGCGTTGGAAGTTCTTGGCAGAGAGCAAGTTGTTTTGGATCGAAGTGAAAGTTATATTGGTGTGTTGATTGATGACTTGGTGACAAAAGAAAGTCATGAACCTTACCGCATGATGACTTCAAGAGCGGAATATCGTCTCCTTTTACGACAGGACAATGCGGATCTTCGTTTATCTAAGATTGGTCATGAAATAGGATTAATCTCTGACGAACGATACGATTGGGTTTGTAAAAAAGAAGAATTGATTGCAAATGAGATTGCCCGTGTGAAAGAAAAGAATATCGGATCGAATAAGAAAGTAAACGATTTGTTGGAGTCTTTGGGTTCCATTCCGGTAACTAACGGAGTGAAGTTCTGCGATTTGATTCGAAGGCCGGAGCTGTCTTATGATTTGTTAGCGCCTATTGATGAGGAAAGACCTGATTTACCGGAAGAGGTTCGGGAACAGGTGAACATCAATATTAAGTATGAAGGATATATCACCAGACAGATAAAGCAGGTAGAGCATTTCAAAAAAATAGAAAGCAAAAAGATCCCTGCAGAAATCGATTATGATGATGTTCCTTCTTTACGAATCGAAGCCAGACAGAAACTAAATAAGCTTCGACCTTTAAATATCGGACAGGCTTCCAGAATTTCCGGAGTATCTCCTGCAGATATATCTGTGTTGTTGGTTTATTTGGAACAGGCAAAGTATTTAAAATAAGCTCTATGGATTTATATGGATAAATATAATTTTGATTTAATAAATGAATATTGTGAAGAGAAGCATATTGCACTTGATGATGAGAAGAGAAATCGTCTTGCTGTGTTTTATGAAATGCTGGTAGAGAAGAATAAAGTTATGAATCTTACCGGTATTACAGAGTGGGACGATGTGGTGCTTCGCCACTTTATCGATAGCTTGTCATTGATCGAGATTTTTGATTTATCAAATTTTCAGGGTAAGGTATTAGACCTTGGAACCGGAGCAGGTTTCCCGGGTATGCCTCTTAAGATTTTGTACCCTGAAGTAGAGTTTGTTCTTTTTGATTCTTTGAATAAGCGAATTAAGTTTTTGGAAGAAGTAAGTACTGCCCTATCTTTAGAAAAGATTTCTTTGGTGCATGGGCGGGCAGAAGAATTTGCCAGAAAACCGGAGCATAGAGAAAACTATGATTTGGTTTTGTCGCGTGCGGTAGCAAATATTTCTACTCTTTCGGAATATTGCGTTCCGTTTGTAAAAGTAGGTGGATCCTTTGTTTCTTATAAGACAGAAAATATAGATGAGGAATTGTCAGAGTCAGGTAAAGCGATTTCTCTTTTGGGTGGTAAAGTGGATCAGATAGTTCGATTTGAATTACCTCATTCCGATATGAAAAGATCTCTTCTTAAAATAAAAAAAGAAAAACCCTGTTCAAAGAAGTATCCGAGAAAAGCGGGAGTTCCTAGCAAAGAACCATTAAAATAGAATAGTTTTAGGGTATATAAAAGTATCGAGGAAAACATATGATTTTTGAATTTTTGAATACTTACGATAAGGAATTGGAAGAACAACTTCTTCAAAAGAAAAAAGAACTTGAAGAAATTGAAGTAAAGATTCATGAAACGGAGAAGATGTTAAAGTTGATTCAAGAAGAGAATCAGGGTATCTTTAGCGACTTTACTCCGAGGCCGGTAGCGGAAAAGAATTCAGATAAAATCCAGGAATTGACCATTACATTAGGTGAGTATTTGGAAAAGAAGACTCTCTGCGAAGATCAAATTATTTTTTTGGAAGGCAGACGAAAGGAACTTCGGCTTGCAAAAAATGAATTGGAATCTTTGGAGGAATCTTTCTCAGAAGAGGTAAATGTTTCACGTGAAACATCATGTAGTATTTCTGTCCCTAAAGATAAACTACATCTTGTGTTATCGTTCCTACCGCAAGATCCTATTCGCGCAAAAATAGAATTGGAGTCACTGGTTTAAATTCATTTACAATAGATACTGCGCTCACAGATTTTAAAGTATCTTGTTCCCTAATCTCTCATTGGAAAAACCGGTTAATTATATTTTGGAAGAAAAGCATCGCTAGATAAGTCGCATCCATGCTCCTATCCTACGCTCTCGGCGCATCCTTGCGCCTCGTGCTTTTCTTGCACAAAATATAATTAATGTTTTTCTCAATTCGAGATTCAAGGAACTTCGACGCTTTAGAATCTGTGAGCGCTTTTCTGAATCATTTTATTGATCAAAAGTTGTAGAGAAAATAGCAGGGGTTTCTGTGACAAAACTTCATTTGGCGAATATCTACAGAGCGAAACCTGCAGTTTTGTCACAGAAAGTCTAGATTTGAATTAGCCGACAGACATGATTAATAATTCCGCATACAAGATATGGAATATAAGTATATGTTTCATGTGAAACAATTTGATATGAAAACTGGTATAAACCACTACATTTAGTATAGAACTATTTATACCGGAAATAAATCTAGAAAGGTAGAAAAATGTTTCACGTGAAACATTTTTAGAAACATAACATATCAACCTACATCTTGTGTTGGGGATAACATGTGGAAAAGAAATTCATAGAATTAGAAAATAGGAAGTGTTATAATTAACTCTGCTTGACGAGAAATATGAAGGAAAAGGAGAAATTATGGGAAGAATTATTGCGATTGCAAACCAGAAAGGTGGCGTAGGAAAGACAACTACAGCTATCAATCTATCAGCATGTCTTGCAGAACAGGGAAAGAAAGTGTTGGTTATCGACTTGGATCCTCAGGGAAACACAACCAGTGGATTCGGTTTAGATAAAGACAGTTTGGAAAATACAGTTTACCAGTTAATGCTCGACGAATGCACCGTTCGAGAAAGCATGTATGGAGTGGAAGAAATTGAGAATTTAAAAGTAATTCCTTCAGATGTGGATCTTGCCGGAGCTGAAATTGAGCTTTTGGGAAGAAATGAAAGAGAATACATATTAAAGAATGAAGTGGATTATATAAAAGATGATTATGATTTTATCATTATCGACTGCCCGCCTTCCTTAAACATGTTAACCATAAATGCACTTACAACATCAGATAGTGTTTTGGTTCCGATTCAATGCGAGTATTACGCATTGGAAGGAATTGCTCAGTTAATGCACACCATTGATTTAGTAAAGGAAAGATTGAACTCCAAATTGGAAATCGACGGCGTGGTATTTACAATGTATGATTCCAGAACAAATCTTTCGTCTGATGTAGTGGATACGGTTAAGGAGAATCTTCAGGCATATGTATACCAGACAATCATTCCAAGAAATGTTCGTTTGGCAGAAGCTCCATCCAATGGATTGCCGATTAATCTTTATGACAGCAAGTCTGCCGGAGCAGAGAGTTACCGTAACTTAGCAAAAGAAGTGATTTCCAGATAGAAAGGGCAACAGATAAATGGCAGTAAAGAAAAAGGGCGGTCTTGGAAAAGGATTGGATTCTTTGATCGTAAACAAGAATGGCGTAACGGCTGAACCAAGTTCCACGGGAAACGAAAACCCTGCAGCCGGCTGGGTCAACTTAAACATTAATGAGGTGGAGCCAAATAAGAATCAGCCTCGTAAAACATTCGATGATGATAAGTTGTTGGAGTTGTCAGATTCTATTAAGAGACATGGAGTAATCGAACCGCTTGTTGTAGTAAAACGTGATGGTTATTATGAGTTGATTGCGGGTGAAAGAAGATGGCGCGCCTCAAAGATGGCCGGATTAAAAGAAGTTCCTGTTCGAGTTATGGATTTAACTGAGGAACAAATCGTTCAGATTCGACTGATCGAGAACTTACAACGAGAGGACTTAAACCCTATCGAAGAAGCTTTGGCTTATAAGGATTTGATTGATAGATTCGGCTATAAACAGGATGAAGTGGCTGAGATTGTTTCAAAGAGTAGAGCTGTTATTACAAACTCTATGCGCCTCTTGAAATTGGATGAAAAAGTCCAGCAGATGGTGATTGACGGAACCCTGTCCTCCGGACATGCAAGAACCATTCTTTCTTTAAATAAGATAGAGGATCAGTATCCTCTTGCAGAGCGTGTAATGGATGAGGGCATGACGGTTCGCGAGCTTGAAAAAGAAATCAAGCGAATGAATGAAGGAGAACCGGACAAAAAGAGTAACGATAATATTGATCCGAAGTTAAAAGCTATTTATAGTGACTTAGAGGAAAAACTGAAACAGATACTTGGTACTAAGGTAAGTATACATCCAAAGGATAATAATAAGGGTAAAATTGAAATTGAGTATTATACCCAGGACGAATTGGATGTTATCGTTGGAAAATTACAAAACTAGAACAAATGTTTGGAGAATCAAATGATAGAGCAGTATTTAGGAATTAGCACGGACTATGTAGTAATCGGTCTCGCAACATTGACACTTATCCTGATAATTATTATGGTTGTTAATCAGGTTAAGATTAATAAACTTCGAAAGAGATACGAAGTTTTCATGAAAGGGAAGACCGCAAAGTCGTTGGAGGATACCCTGATTTATCGGCTGGAACAGGTAGATGATTTGATAAAAAACAATGCTTCCAATGAACGAAATATAAATGCAATCCAGAAGCGTATGGAATTCGCTTTTCAAAAGTATGCGGTTGTAAAGTATGATGCATTGGAGGAGATGGGCGGAAAGCTTTCCTATGCATTGTGTATGCTAAATGAGAAAAATGACGGTTATATTATTAATACCGTTCATTCAAGAGAAGGTTGCTATAGTTACGTCAAGGAAATCATTGACGGAAACTCCGTAATCGGATTGGCTGAAGAGGAGGCTCAGGCCTTGGAAGAAGCCTTGAAAAATGAAAAATAAGTAAACTAAAAAGGGGTTGAATTCATTGAATTTCAACCCCTTGTATTATATAATAAAATATATGTTTGTATTTAAGGAGACCCATGCATAGTTATTTAAGATCTATCGGATTTCGTAATATTGGGAGATCCGAGATGAACACAATTATTGTCAATTCGGTCAAATCTCCTACCCACGTCAGTTCTGCAATTGATTCCGAAGGATATGAATTTAGTGAGCTGCGTAAAGAAATCGTGCCAGGAATGGGATTAGCATTTCGCGGTACTTTTGATGAAAATGAAAAGTTTGTTATGGATTACTATTTTCCATACAGAGAAGCCGGTCGATTTTCTACGGGAGGACCAATTGATATTGTTCGTGAGTCTGATAAAGAGAGCTATCTTGGAATTTGCGAAGAGCCAAAGGTTGGCGTGGATCTTGTGTTTTATGTACAGGATGTCATGAGCATCCTTAAGTACGAAGAACCCGGAATGAAGCACGTTGAGACAGGGGGCATTGCCCTAAGTGCTTTGGGTAGTCATGGAAAGATTCTGTTACCGGTATTTTCCACTGAGTTGGAGCGACAGAAGATTCGAAAAAATATTGAGCGTCGATCTGAGTTAATTCGTCAGGCCAGACAGGGGGATCACGAGGCTTTTGAAGAATTATCCATCGAAGAAATGGATACCTACAGTGAGATTTCCAGAAGAATAGAAAATGAAGATGTCTTAAGCATTGTGAATTCTTATGTTATGCCTAATGGTATAGAGAGTGACAAATACAGTGTGCTTGGAACCATTTTAAGTGTAAAAAGGGTTATTAACCATTTTACAATGGAAGGCATTTATATAATGGCTTTAAATTGTAATGATGTAGAATTCGAAGTTTGCATAAACGAAAGAGATGTATTGGGAGAGCCGATGGTGGGTAGGCGATTCAAAGGTGACATCTGGATGCAGGGAAGCATCCGGGCATAAAAGGCTCCCTTAGTTAAATGGATATAACAAGTCCCTCCTAAGGATTAGTTATCAGTTCGATTCTGGTAGGGAGCAGTATTTATAAATAAAGGAGAAGTAGGGGAAAAGTTTATGGACAGAGACACGAAGAGACAAGAGACCGATCGAGTAATGCTTCGATCAAAACTGAGTGCGATTGGTGCCGGCATCATCACGGCAATTCTTTTGATTGCGTTGATGTATGTATTTGTCACAGATCCTGATTTTGTGATTATGGCTATACTCGCAGTTGTAATGGTGATTTCCGTATTTATTATGATTAATTCATTTGTGGAAATGAGCCGCAGACAAAGAGAAATTGATAAGGAAGATTACGAAGAAATAGCGAAAGCGCAAAAGGCTTCTTATCTTATTATCAAAAAGAATTTCGAAGAATTGCAAAATAAGATGTCCAGACTCCAGGCGGAGGGAGCAAATCAGGTGCCTGTGGAAGAGTTGATAGAAGCTCAAAAAGCTATGGCAAAAATAACTCTTTCCCGAAGCAAAGAAAACACCGACGCTTTAATGAATTCGAATGATGCTTTATTAGAGAAAGTAAACGAATTTGAAACCAAGTTAAAAGACAGCAATCGGGAAATTATTGATAAGAATCAGGATTTAGAAAGAAAGCTTGATCAAATGAATCTTGCTTTTTCGGGAATCCAGCAAACACTTTCCAATATCGAGCAAAATCAAAGAAATATCGGTGCACAGCCTGTAATGATGGTTCAGTCATATCAGCAGCCTATGGGACAACCGATTATGCAGGCTCCGGTGGCATCATCTGTAGTTGAGCAACCGGCACCCGTTCCTACCCCTGCTCCGGCGGCTATGCCTGAAGCGGCATCGACTACAGAAGAGCAGCCGGTAATGTTTACAGAAGAAGTTGCGGAAGAAATTTCAGAAGAGCTTCCTGAACTTGATTTAGACTTAAACTTAGAAGAGACAGACGAGATTGGAGACTTGGAAAGCCTGATTGAAGATGAAGATCTTCTTTCCGAGGAACCTGTTACAGCACCGGAAGATCCGACTGAAACTGAAGAAATAGTTGAGGAAGAACTGCCGGATATAGATTCCCTGATTTCAGAAATGGATGAGTTGGAAGCGGCGGTTGATGATTTACCGAGTTTGGATGAATTGGAAGAATCCATTGAAGAGTTGTCAATAGATGAGGAATTGGTGGAAGAGGCCTCTGAAGATGAGGAGATTTCTTTGGAGGAGGTACCGGTAGAAGAACTTTCCTTGGATGATGTATCTTTAGACGAGATGTCTTTAGAGGATATTCCGTCAGATGAAGTGATGGAAGAACCGGTTGCAGAGGAAGTCCCGGAAGAGGAACCTGAACCGGAGCCCGAATCAGAGCCCGAACTTGAGCCCGAACCTGAAGCAGAGCCTGAGCCCGAGCCCGAACCTGCCGCACCACCGGTAGTGGAACCCGTTTCGGACGATCCAAATGCACAGCTTACACCTGAACAGATTGCAGCAATGTTTGCAAGCGTTCAGTAATAAGAAATAAAGGAGAATAAACACACAATTATGAGTATCAAAAGAAAAGTTTTCATGGCCATGCTTTGTGCCACAGTCACTTTAAGCAGTGTTGCCGGACTTACAGCCTGTGGAGGTAAGAAAACGGATACTGCAAAAAATGAGGAAGAAACTGTTACGGAAGAGGAAGTGGTTGAAGCAGATGTGGAAGCAGAAGACAATTCATTAAGAAGTCTTCTTTCCAACGAGCCCGTGGAGGACGCTTCTTTAATAGAAAACAGACCCATTGCAATTATGTATGAAAATACCAAAGCAGCCCTTCCTCATTATGGAATTTCCAATGCAAAGGTTGTATACCAGGCGACAGTCGAGGGAAGCATTACACGAATTATGGCACTGTTTGACGATTATTCCGGAATGGATAAGATTGGATGTGTCAGAAGTGCAAGACCATATTATGCATATCTAGCATCCGAATATAATGCGATTTACGTTCATTTTGGACAGTCCATCAATACGGAAGGTTTGCTTACTTCATTTACCGGACACTTAATTGAAGATATTAACTTTATCTATGATTCACATTATTATCGAGATAATTCCAGACAGGCACCGCACAATGCATATACCAGTTCTGAATTAATCGATGAAGCAATTGAGTCAAAAGGATTTGAAAGAAAGCAGTCGGCTGAATATCAGGATGGACATTTCAAATTTGCCGAAGATGAAAACACTTTGGATGACGGAGAAGATTGCGTTGTTCTTACCACATATTATCCTCATGACCAGCCATGGTTTGTATATGATGAAGATTCCAAAACTTATGCAAGATATGAGTTTGGTGCTCCTCATGTAGACCAGGCAAATGGCGAGCAACTAAAGTTTACAAATATTATTTACCAGAATGTTCATCAGGAATTATATCCGGGAGACAAGGGATACTTAAACATCCCGATTGCCGGAGCCAGTGGAACAGGTAAATTCTTCACCAGAGGAAAAATGGTAAACATTATGTGGGTAAGCGGCGGAGATGCACAGGTAACTCATTACTACTACATGGATGGAACAGAAATAGAGTTGAATACAGGAAAGACATTTATTTCTTTGATTCAGAACGAAAAAGTAGATGATTGTGAATACTATGCGACATATTCCGATTATGAAAACAGATAAATAATAAAGGAGTCGGTTCGTTAGGACCGACTCCTTTTTTATATGCATTTTGCTACCAGTTTACAAATGGGATTTCCTTTAGAAGAAAACTTTTCCTCATATTCAGTCATAATATTACCATGGTTTAGCATAACATCGTTGTGTAAATCAAAGGTATAAGCTTCCAATTCAAAGCCCGAATGATTTTGAATTTCATCAAGGGAAAATTGAAATAAGCCAACATTGTCTGTTTTAAATTCCAGGTAACCACCTTTTTTTAAAACTTTTGTGTAAAGATCCAAAAACCGGGAAGAGGTCAAACGCCGCTTTGCATGTCGATCCTTTGGCCATGGATCGGAGAAATTCAAATAGATTTTGTCTAATTCACCTTCGGAAAAATAATCTTCCAGCTTTTCTGCAGGATAGCAAAGAAAGGAAAGGTTTTCCACGGGATCTGCTTCTGTTTTTTGTAGAGCCCGATACAAAACACTGGCGTATTGCTCCATACCCAAATAGTAATTATTAGGGTTTTCTTTTGCTAAGGCCGTAATAAACTTCCCTTTTCCCATACCGATTTCGATATGTAAGGGACGGCCATCGGAAATCAGTGTTTTCCAGTTCCCCTTATAGTTTTCTAAGTTTTTAAGGCAAATTGAGCTGGCTTCAATGGCCGGCTCTGCTGCAGGAATATTTCTTAATCTCATAACATAAGTATTTTACAAAAAATGCTCAAAAAATCAAGTTATTTTAACTTGCACGGGACAGCGTCTACCCCTTATAATGTTAAAAGTGCAGAAAGAGGATGCTATGAGTAAGAATAAAAAACGAAATAACAAAGATTTTACTAAAAGAATCATTTGCCTGGTACTTGCCCTGGCTATGATTATTACCATATTATTGTCGACGGTAATTGCTTTTGCCGCAGAAACGGATGCTTTTTGGCCTTCCGGAATAGAGGTCTCTTCTCAGTCCGCCATTGTAATTGAGGCATCCACGGGAACCGTACTTTACGAGAAAAACGCGGATGAAGTACATTATCCCGCAAGTATTACAAAGATTTTGACAGGACTTATTGCTGTAGAAAACTCCCAGATGGATGAGGAAGTTACTTTTACCAATGAAGCAGTAGCTACCGAGCGGGGAGGAACCTCCAGTATAGCCAGAGATGTTGGTGAAGTTATGACCATGGAGCAGTGTCTTTATGGCATGATGTTGGAATCCGCCAATGAATGCGCTTACGCAATAGCTGAGCATGTAGGCGGTGGCGATATCAACGTCTTTTTGGATATGATGAACGAAAGGGCAAAGGAGCTGGGCTGCACAAACACCCATTTTGTAAATCCAAACGGGTTGCCGGCTGAGGATCACTATACGTCCGCCAGAGATATGGCATTAATCGGACAAGCCGCATTAAACAATGAAACATTGGCCCAAATCATGGCAACAAAGAGTTACCAGATTCCTCCGACAAACAAGCATACGGAGATCACTCCTCTAAATAATCATCATGCCATGCTGAACTTTTATAAAACCAGCAAGTATCTGTATGATGGATGTTTGGGTGGAAAAACAGGATATACGGATGTAGCTAGAAATACGCTGGTCACATTTGCGGAACGCGACGGAATAAAACTTGTTTGTGTGGTAATGTGTGCGGAGGGCCCGTATCACTATGTGGATACCACAAGTTTGTTTGATTATTGCTTTGCTAATTTTAAGGTGGAAGATATATCCGGAATGGATAATCTGTTCACTGGATTATCTGACAACAGTATTGGTACTTTGGCAGAGAATATCGATTTGATGAAAGCGGATATCTACGGAAATGTTGTATTGCCAAAGACGGTGGATACAAGTCAGCTAACGGTAAGCGTGGAGCCGGCTGCGGATGAGACGGATCCATCAGTTGTAGGCCATGTAGTGTTTAAATATGGTAACCGTCAGGTCGGTGTTGGAAATCTGACTTTCCAGGGATCTGAAACCTTTGACTATCCTTTTTACAATCTTGACGAAGAAGAGGGTGGAAGTGGAATTCCTTATTACAAATTAAACTTCGTTTTTGTGATTGAAATTGCTTTGGCAGTGATATTGGGAATTCTCGTTTTGGTTGCTCTTTATAAGGGATGGGAAAGACTAAGTACCAAGATTTATCGATATCATGCATCCCACAAAAGACGTCAGCCGAAATACGAAAAGATTAAACGGAGTCGAAAACGGGGACGCCGCCGAAGATAGAATAGACATAGTATAAGACTGATTCTTAAATTTCAGACGAAATATTTAATATTATTAGACAAAAAGCATTAGATACGACAAAAATAAAGACACAGCCTATTTTCTGACAAAATAAGGTTGTGCCTTTTGTTGTGCGACAATATTAGAGTAAATCCTGTAAAAGAGTCTTTAAATACTCTTTGTTTTCTGTAAGAAACAGGATTCCGTTTGAGGTCTTAATAGCGGTCAAATATTTGCCGGAAAGTGTGGAGGATTCGGACACCAATTGGAAAATATAGTCTTTATAATGATCCTCCATAGTAATTAGAACCGATTCAAAGCTTCCCAATTCACGGAGAGCAGCATCGGAGTTTTTTAACATGCCGGATAATTCCGTATCTTGTTCCATTTGAAGCTTTGTTTTGTCTACGAGGAAAAAACCCTGATTGTCTTTTGGCATATTCATCGCCTTAATTGCCCGTTGAACCTGTTTTACCAAACTGGGACTGGCGGGATACAATGCCTCGAAAATAGGCATAAAATCCTTCGCGGTTTTAAAATGATGGTTTCCTCCATGACGTAGGTTCTCTGTCATAAGAGTTCTACGAATCTGCTCCTCGCATTCCTGTCTGGTGGGATTACGGTATTTCCCGTTGATTTCGTTCAATTTGTCCATAAAATAAATCCTTATAATTATAAAAGACAAAACTATATGTCGTATACAATTATAAGGTCAAAAATAATTATTGTCAAATTCTGAAGAATGATTGACACAAAACAGTGAGAACCATATAATAAAAGAGAGTCCACGCAAAGAGCATTGCCGTGGCAATTATTTCAAGATGAGGAGCACCACAATGCAAACACCTTTTCCGATGGAACGCGATGAAAAAAAGGAATACGAATACGAGCAGATCCTAAAGAAAATAGAGGAAAACCATGGTTTGGTAAAGACAAAAGAAATCCAGGAAATGGGAATTGATATTCGCAGAATACATGGATTTGTGGAAGAAGGAAAGCTTACCAGAGTAAAGAACGGCTATTATACCTCAAAAGATTTGTCTTTCAGCGAGGAAGATTTGGTGGTTTGTATGTTTCCGGATGGAATTCTTACCATGGAAAGCGGTGCTTACTATTACGGATACTTAAAGAAGAGACCGGCCAATTGGTCCGTTGCAATCAGTAAAAATACCTCAAAGTCCAGATTTAAGTTGGATTATCCCATTGTACACCCTTTCTATACGGAGGAGGAGGTGCTAAAGCTGGGGGTTTGCGAAGCAAAGTTTAAAAACGGCGCCATGCATGTATATTCGAAGGAACGCCTGATTTGTGACATTCTTAAATATCAGGAAAAAATGGAACCGAAAGAGTTTAAGGAAAGCGTATTGTCATATATTCAGGATGAGGATAAGGACGTGGCAAAGCTGATGGAATATGCTAGAGAAAGAAAAGTATTGAAGAAGGTACAGATGATGATTGGAGTATGGCTATGACAGATAATACCATACACGATTTTGCCGAGAAAAACGGTCTTTCTTTTGAAAATGCATTAGTGGGATACGTCAAGGAAGTCATCTTAAGCACCCTTTATGACAGAGGATACGGAAGGTATTTGTGGTTAAAAAACAAAACGGCTCTTTCGCTTGACGGATATGGAAGAAGGACGGACCGAAGCCTCAAATTTGTATATAAGGAAGATGAAAGAATTCTAAAAAGCGACGGATTTTTGCCCGGAACCGCCTTTGATAATGAGTTTTTAAGGAACTTTTTCGAATATGAGCTGCAGACTGTTCCGGGTTTGAAAACGGAGCAGCCTGAGTATGGGGAAAAAACCATTTCCTTTCCTGTATACTATAATGAAATGTATGTTCCCTTCAACGTAGAAATAACACCGGTGAAAGAGGAGAACCTTACGCCTCAGTCGGACATTTTGGAATTACCAATCCTGAATAAAGATTACGAGATGTTGAGCTATCCTTTAGAGCAGGAGGCGGCGGCACATGTGGCTCGTTTCTGTAAAGAACTGGAACTGATAAACGAGATGGAACATTATCTTGAGGCATATCGGATTTTCAGCGAAAATTCTGTGGAAGGAGTTCGGCTGCAAAGTGCCATACGCCAGGAGTTGGAGTTTTTGAATCTAAGCTTTGAAAGAGATGATTTGGCTCGTGTGAAAGATTTCCGGGATTATGCTTACATGAAAAAGAAATGGAAGGTGCTTTTGCGACGACAAAGATTGGAATCTCCGGCATGGGAGGATGTGATCGACTTGCTGGATAAGGTTTTAACTCCGATTTGGAATGCGGGAAAAGCAGATTTTATTTTTTTTGGAGATTGGATGCCCGAAATCGAACGGTACCTGGATTAGGAGGAAACGTTGATAGATCAAAAGTTGGAACGATATGGAAAAAGTGATGTATATCCCTTTCATATGCCGGGACATAAGCGAAAAAGCCTGGGATTTGGAGACCCGTATTTGTCTGATATTACGGAGATTACGGGGTTTGACAATCTGCATCAGCCGGAGGGAGAATTAAAGGAACTGCAAGACGCTTGGGCTGATGCGTATGGTGCAGACAAGGCGTTTGTTATGGTAAACGGCTCTACCTGTGGGGTTTTGGCATCGATTTATTCTTCCGTAAAGCCGGGCGAAAAGTTGCTTATTGCCAGAAATTCTCACAGAAGCGTATACCATGCAGCTTATTTGCGAAATTCAGAGGTACATTATATTTATCCGCAAACCATAGCTACCACCGCGGGTCCTATTGCAGGACAGATTTTACCGGAGGACTTGGAACGCGTATTAAAAGAAGATCCCGACATTAAGGCTTTTGTTTGTACTTCCCCCACCTACGAGGGAATTGTTTCGGATGTCGGTGCTTTGGCAAAAGTGGCACACAAGTATGGCGTGACTTTTATTGTGGACGGAGCCCATGGCGCACATTTTGGATTAGACGAGGATTCTTATGCAAATCCAATAACCCTGGGAGCGGATCTTGTGATTACAAGCCTGCATAAGACTTTGCCGGCATTTACTTCCACGGCGGTTTTGCTGAAATCAAAAAAGTGTAAGATTACCGATAAAGAGATTTCGTTCTATTTGGATTGTTTCGAGACGTCCTCGCCATCCTATATTTTAATGGCTTCTGCTGCGAAATGTTTGGAATACATTAAAGCAAACGGTAAAAAGGGATTTCGTTCGTATCATAAGTTATTAAACGACTTTTATAAAGAAGCAAAGAAGCTGAAAAATCTAAAGGTTTTGGAACTACCCAACCAGGACAGAGGAAAAATCCTGATCTCCGGCGAGGGTTTTTATACCGGCAAAGAACTATTCGACATTCTTCGGGATGAGTATGATTTGGAGCTGGAGATGGCTTCGGGTGGCTATTGTTTGGCCATGACCTCGCTTATGGATACACGGGATGGGTTTACCCGTTTATTGAATGCTGTTTTTGAAATAGATGACTGCGCGGCAGCTGTGAAAGGAAAACCTTCCGAAAGCAGCGGGGACGCGGAGATTAAGTATCCGACCCCCATAGTTGTTTTATCTATGGCTGAGGCGTTGGAGGGGGAGAAAAAAATGAGACCTCTCGCTTCTGCCGTCAACTGTGTATCTGCCGGCTTCGTAAGTTTTTATCCCCCGGGGATACCGGTTTTAGCGCCGGGAGAATTGATAACGCAGCAGATTTTAAACGTGATAAAGGAAGGGCTGCGCCGGGGATTGAATATAAACGGCTTGGATGAAAAAGGAATTATCGTTGTAGATTCGTAAGGACTATATTATACTGAATATATGGGAAAATTGTTTTGTTTAATGGGAAAAAGCAGTACCGGTAAGGATACGATATATAAGCATCTTTTAGAGGGTATGGATTTGGAAAAAGTGGTTTTATATACCACACGTCCTATACGCGGTACGGAAAAAGAAGGGGAAGAGTACCATTTTTGCACGACAGAAGAAGAAAAGGCTTTGGAAAAAGCAGGTAAAATTATTGAAAAACGTACATATCAGACGGTACACGGTCCCTGGGACTATTTTACGGTAGATGATGGTTCTGTGGATTTGAACAGTAAAAACTATCTGATGATAGGGACGTTAGAGGCTTATGAAAGTCTTTGCAACTACTATTCGTCTGAGAGAATCGTGCCGATATATATAGAAGTAGAAGATGGTGAGCGGTTATCCCGCGCACTTGAACGAGAAAAAGAGCAAGTGGAGCCGAAGTACGAGGAAATGTGCCGACGATTCCTTGGAGATGCCAAGGATTTTTCGGAAGAGCGACTGCAGGAATGCGGAATCAAAGTACGTTTTGAAAATACGAATCTCGACGAGACGGTTTCCAAGATAACGGATTATATTATGGCAATGATGTAAGCCTTATATCGGCTTAGCAGGAGATTCCCATGGATATTAAAGTAAATGAAGCCACCCCCGTTACACAAACATCGGCGGTTTCTGAAGTAAAACCGAAGGACGATACGTTTAAATTTACTCTGGCCAGCTCCATTGAAGACCACGATCTTCAGGAAAAGCTTACCTCTCTTATGGGAGAAATTGAGGAGCAGGGTAAAAGAATAGCGGAACATATGGATATACGGGATATGAAAAAGTACCGAAGCCTTGTAAAGGACTTTGTGAATGAAGTCGTAAACCGTTCTCACAAATTCAGCCGTGAGAATTTTTTGGATCGTCGCGGTCGCCATCGTGTGTACGGAATGGTAAAGATGGTGGACAAGAATCTAAACGATTTGGCGGAAGCCTTGGTGGCGGATGAGAAGGATCATATGGATATTCTTGGCCGGGTGGACGAAATCAGAGGATTATTGTTAGATATTTCAACTTAAGTCGAAATGTAGATAATCGACAGAGATCTCTGTCTATTATATGAATAACGACAGATAGTGTAATGAAAATATCTTCATTACACTATTTTTTTGGAGAGAAGGATATATGGGTTTTAAGGATATCATTGGACAATCCGAGATAAAAAATCATTTACAAAAGGCGTTGGATCAAAACCAAATTTCCCACGCTTACATTATTAACGGAGAAAAAGAATCCGGAAAATTAATGTTGGCCCGGACTTTTGTGCAGTCCTATTTTTGCGAGACTATGGAGGCGGACGCCTGCGGTGAGTGCCCTTCCTGTAAAAAAGTGGAACATGGAAATCATCCGGATGTTGTATATGTGACTCACGAGAATCCCAACCTGATTAAGGTAGATGAAATTCGCCAGCAAATTGTTGATGATATGTATATCAAGCCTTACGCCGGAAGCCGTAAGTTTTATATTATTGAAAATGCAGAGCTGATGGGGGAAGGAGCACAAAATGCATTGCTTAAATCTTTGGAAGAGCCACCCGAGTATGTTACGATTTTTCTTTTGACGGAAAATGTAACCGCGCTTTTAGATACGATTCTGTCTCGTTGTATACTATTGAACATTCAACCGGTTGTTCGGGAGCGGGATGAAGTGGAAAGGGTTTTGACAAAGACATATCAGATGCCTGATTACGAGGCCGAAGAAATCCTTAATTTTGCTCAAGGCAGTGTGGGAAAGGCTTTTTCACTGGCCTCTGACAATGAATTCCGTGATTTGATGGATCGGGTATTGAATTTGGTGGTTCGAATCAACAGTTGTGATTCCCACGAGATTTCTCAAATTGCGGACAAGCTGATGGAAGAAGAGAAAAACCGTGTTCTTAACCTGAAAGATTATTTGGATTTACTGGAGATTTGGTATCGTGATGTGTTATTATATAAATCAACAGCGAATCAGGAGCATATTTTCTTTAAGAATCGTTTTTTGGATATCAAAAAACAGGCAAGACGAGGAGATTACCACAGTCTAAATGAGGTTTTGACTAAGATTGAAACTAGTCGGCGACAGTTGAAGCTGAATATCGACAAAAAGGTGGTTTTGATGACGCTGATGAATGAAATGAAAGAAATCTAGACCAATCGGTCTTAGCGAGGAGATAGATACATGACGAAAATTGTTGGAGTACGATTCCGCAATGCAGGGAAAAGCTATTACTTTGATCCGAAGGATATGGAGCTTTTCGTAAATGATAAAGTAGTTGTTGAAACAGCAAGAGGTGTTGAACTTGGTACCGTGACCATTCCGGTGATGGAAGTGGAGGACGAGAAGGTGACTTCTCCATTAAAGGAGATTAAGCGGAAAGCAACCGAAGAGGACAAGAAAAAAGAATCTGACAATCTTCAGGCGGAAAAAGAAGCTTATAAGATTTGTCAGGAAAAGATATTAAAGCACAATTTGGACATGAAGCTGGTTCAGGCAGAGTATACCTTTGATAAGAGCAAGCTTTTGTTTTACTTTACTTCCGACGGACGTGTGGATTTCCGCGAACTGGTTAAGGATTTGGCATCGGTTTTCCATACAAGAATTGAGCTTCGCCAGATTGGTGTTCGAGATGAGACTAAAATCCTGGGAGGCTTAGGTATTTGCGGCAGAGAGCTTTGTTGTAAAAGTTATCTGACGGAGTTTGCACCGGTGTCCATTAAGATGGCAAAGGAGCAAAACCTTTCTTTGAACCCCACAAAGATTTCCGGTGTTTGCGGTAGATTAATGTGTTGTCTAAAGAACGAAGAAGACACCTATGAATATTTAAATCGCAATACACCACGAAGGGGCGATTTGGTAAAAACCGCCTCAGGAGAGACAGGCGAAATCATAGATGTTAATGTTTTAAGACAGACATTACGTGTCCTTTTTGAGGAAAACGACAATAAAGAAGTTCGTGAATATCAGGTGGACGAGATCACCGTTTGTGGTCATAAGAAAAAAGGTCAGAATTCTCAACAACAGCCCAAGCGTTCGAAAGAAGAAGTGATTGAAGAACTTGAGGTAGAAAAGCTGGAGGAGCTGGAGATTAAGGAAGAAGCCGAAATGGCGGCCGAGAAAGCTGCAGAGAAAAACAGCGGTTCTCAGCAGGGAAATAATCAAAAGAAAAAGAACCATAAAAAGAAGAATCACAATAAAAAGCATAAAAGCCAAAACCACAATCAGAACAAGGAGTCCTAAATGCAGGATTTGATAAAAGAAGGCGAGCGCTTAGATGATTTGGGAAGAAAAGGGTATCGGATTATTCAGGATCCGAAGAAGTTTTGCTTTGGTATGGATGCGGTACTGCTTTCTGCTTTTGCGGATGCGAAGGAGGGAGAAAAAGTCCTTGATTTATGCACCGGCAACGGAATTCTTCCTATTCTGTTGGAAGCCAAAACAAAAGGAGAATCTTTTGTGGGCCTTGAAATCCAGGAAGAAAGTGCTTCTTTGGCCAGACGAAGTGTAAGTTTTAACGGCTTGGAGAATAAAATTGAGATAGTTACAGGAGATTTGAAAGATGCGTCGAAGATATTTGGGGCATCTTCTTTTGATGTAGTTACTTCCAATCCACCATATATGATTGGCGGGCACGGATTAAAGAATCCGGACGATGCAAAGATGATTGCGCGACACGAAGTTTTGATGGAACTTTCCGATTTGATTCGTGAAACCGCAAAGCTGCTAAAGCCCCAGGGGCGTTGCTATTTTGTACATCGCCCGTTTCGCTTGGTGGAGATATTGTCTTTGATGCATGAGTACAAGATAGAACCAAAACGTATGAGATTGGTTTATCCCTACGTGGACAAGGAGCCCAATATGGTTTTGATTGAGGGAGTCCGCGGAGGAAAACCCAGACTTACGGTAGAAAAACCATTGATTGTATACGAAAAGAAAAATGTTTATACGGATGAAGTTAAGAATCTGTACTATGGCGATAGTGAGGATTTGAAAACGGTATAGCAGAGGATAATTATGTCGGGAACATTGTATTTGGTGGCTACACCTATCGGGAATATGGAAGATATGACTTTCCGTGCAGTGCGTATTTTATCGGAAGTCGAAGTGATTGCCTGCGAGGATACCAGAACGTCCAGAAAGCTTTTGGATCATTTTGATATTCATACGCCTACCACCAGTTATCATGAGTTTAATAAAATCGAAAAAGCTCCAACTCTTCTGCGCTATTTGGAAGAAGGAAAAGATATCGCCCTGATATCGGATGCCGGCGCTCCGGGAATTTCCGATCCGGGAGAAGAGCTGGTGGCCATGTGCTATGAAGAGGGATATAATGTGTCTGCCATACCAGGGGCGACAGCTTCAATTGTCGCATTGACATCATCAGGACAAAAATGCAGACGCTTTTCCTTCGAGGCGTTTTTGCCTAACGGAAAAAAAGAGCGCCGCAGAGTTCTGGAAGAAATGAAGCGGGAGACCCGCACTTTAATTGTTTATGAAGCACCTCATCGACTAAAGGAGACGTTAAAAGAGCTGTATCAGACCTTGGGAAATCGAGATATCACCATTTGCCGGGAACTTACCAAAAAATTTGAAGAACATCGAAAGACTACCATAGAAGAGGCTATGGCATATTATGAAGAAAACGATCCCCGAGGGGAGTATGTTTTAATTATTGCCGGAAAAACAAAGGAAGAAGTGGCAGCAGAGGAGACCGCCCGTTGGGAGGAGCTTTCCATCGAGGAGCACCTGCAGCAGTATCTGGATGAAGGTATGGATAAAAAGGATGCCATGAAGGCGGTTGCCAAAGACCGCGGCGTCAGCAAGCGGGATATCTATAATTCGTTACTTATATAAATCTTGTTATTTATAAAAAGGAGGAGAGCATGGATATGGGAAAAGTAGAACAATTACAAGAATACGTTAGCAATGCAAAACGCATTGTTTTTTTTGGTGGCGCGGGGGTGTCTACGGAGAGCGGTATCCCGGACTTTCGAAGTGTAGACGGTCTATATCATCAGAAGTATGATTATCCCCCGGAGACGATATTGAGCCATACGTTTTTTGTACGGAAAACAGATGATTTTTATAAGTTCTATTATGAAAAGATTCTTTTAAAGGGCGCAAAGCCAAACGCAGCTCATGAGAAGTTGGCGGAATTGGAGGCAGCCGGAAAGCTTACGGCTGTTATTACCCAAAACATTGACGGCCTCCACCAGAAGGCGGGAAGCAAAAAAGTATTGGAACTCCACGGAGCGGTTTCCAGAAACTATTGTATGGATTGCGGAGCCTTTTATGATGAAGATGCCATGCTTTCTTTTAAGGAAGACTGGCAAAACGGGGGCTCTGCCACGCCACACTGCCCGAAATGCGGGGGTGTAATTAAGCCGGATGTGGTTTTATATGAGGAAGGATTGGATCAAAGAACTTTAGAGGAGTCCGTATATGAAATCAGCCATGCGGATGTACTTATTATAGGAGGAACTTCTTTGGTTGTTTATCCTGCTGCCGGATTAATAGATTATTTCCGTGGAGACCATTTGGTTTTGGTAAACAAGTCTGCAACGTCCAGGGATTCCATGGCGGATTTGGTAATCGCGGATTCCATCGGAGAGGTCTTTTCTAAGATTCATGTATAATTTGTTTAGAAACTTTTAATGAAAATAAACAAAATTTAATAAATTTTACCTTGAAATTGCGGTTGATAGATGATAATATTGAAGACCGTGGTATAAATATTATATCCTTGCTCCGAAACTGATATTCGGGGCCACTAGACCAAAAGGAGGTAAAAAGCATGAACAAGTATGAATTAGCACTCGTTGTGAATGCGAAGATCGAAG